>Ga0214542_1000966_pt1 | contig 56840 bp, 23 predicted proteins | sample CNSS1metaG_FD_160096 | JGI IMG/M metagenome (GOLD analysis project Ga0214542, IMG submission 160096) | Root nodule microbial communities from cowpea collected in UCLA plant growth center, Los Angeles, California, USA - CNSS1 | ecosystem: Host-associated > Plants > Roots > Nodule | place: USA...
TCAATTATGTTGGATGGTGATAAAAAAATATTAATGACAATTACATTAAATTTTTATATTGTAGTAAATAAAAGTTATTTATACAATTATAGTGACAAAATTACAGTATGATTGATAATGAGTTAAATAAAAAATAATTAAATAAAATATATCAAAATAGTATTCTACATAATGAAAATAAACAAGAAATAAAAATATTAAAAAATTAACAAATGTTTACAAACAATTTGAGAGAGTATTGAAAAAATCGCACAAAAGAAAATAAATGTATAATTAAAGGTATGATAAGTTGAAAAATATCTTAGAGATCTAAAAAAACTTTTCAAATATTAGCATATATACTCAGTAGTTGAAAAATAACAAAAAATGTTTTAGTGAAATAAAAAAGTTATTCAAATGAAACAAAAACTAATAATAAGAATAATAAGTAAATGTTTTTTTTTTATATTACCTAGTAAATAAAATGTTTGTGTTATTAAATACTTAAATTGAGAGTATTAATCATTTTCATGTGAAAAAAAAAATATTAAATAAAAATATTAAAAAATAATAGAAATATTCAAATGTGAGACATAAAAAAATTTAATTAACATACATAATTTTAACATAATTACATAAAGATTATGATATGATGAAAAATATAATTGAAATGCGAATGAGTTTCATAACAAACCAAATAATTAGAATAAATAAAAAATAATATATATATATATATATATATATGGTTATTTAATTATTTAGAAATATTTTAATAATTTAAACGGGACGGGTGATATGGCGGGGATATGTATATCCCCATATCTAATTGAAAAAAGTCGAAGATTCCTCATACCCATATTCATACGCAGTCAATGCAAGAATTCTCCGTCAAAACGGATACGGATTCAAACAATACCCACAGAAACATATTTATTTACCGTCTCTCACCGAATATAATAGATGATATATATAGTTGGTGGGTTGTATTACTACAGTTATTGCGATATTGCAGCACCTATCGAGTAGGTTTTAATTCTAGACATATGTTAAAAAAAAAAATCAATCTTTTTTTTAACACATTTTAACACGTGTTCAAAATAGAACATTTTTCATACTGTTTTTTCAATGCTTATGGTGTGTCATTTGCATTTATCATCTGTTAACATAATCAATGAAATCTTGAAAACTATAATTTTATAGTTCAACAGAAATATCACAAATTGGACAAAATAAACAATCTTGAAAACGTTATATTCACTAATACATAAATTATGTTTTAAACCAATATATATATATATATATATATATATATATATATATATATATATATATATATATATATATATATATATATGAACTTATCTTTTGAATGTTTACTCAAAAAATAGAAATTGTGTTCTAAAATACAACTTCCTATTTTATATTATTTTTAGAAAAAAAAATGAAATGGTGTTTAAAATAGAACAAAACTTTTTAAAGAAAATTCTGAAAGTCATAATCTCTTTTATATATTTTTTAAATTATTAAAACACTAAAAACCCAACGAAATGAGAAAAGAGCACCAAATTTCACTTACACGGCTATCCTAAAATCAAATCTTCTTTTGAAAATATAAGTCAAAAAGGACTCTCTTTTTTGTATTACTGCATTTGATAGGATTTATTTCCTTTCCTAATATGTAATTATTATAGTATAGTATATTAGTAATATTATAAAATTTTCAAATAGCCCTGTAAGTGAAACTGTCAAAAAGGTGCATTAAAATAGAGATTAAAACCACATTGCTTCATTTGAATTTCATGTTTTGAATTTTTGTGGTGCTGTATAACCTATCATAACATTTGTACAGGTACAACTCTAAAGTGAAACAATTTAACCATGAAGAGTTTTATCTATATATAAATGGTAAATATTAAAAAATAAAGAATCTATGAAAAGAAAATATATATTTGTTTTTTTTTCATTCAAAACTTTATATTATTATTATTATTATTATTATTATTATTATTATTATCAAATATTTGGTACAGGAAAGTCACTAATTAGATAAAGAGAAACATAACTAATCAAGTTATTTCTTTCTCGCTTAAGATTATCTAGTTTCAATGCAGATGTTGCTAGTATAGCTATTACAGTTTGACTAATCCATTTCAAGGAAAGTTTTTAATTAATAGATAAACTACGTTTCGTTCAAAAAAAGATTAATGTTTGTATTTATTATATATATATATATATATATATATATATATATATATATATATATATATATATATATATTTTGTCATGTGATATTTTCAATAAGGACAAAATTAGGATTGGTTCAGAGTATAACTAGGAAGAATGAAAAATAAGTATATGTGGTATTTTTTTTTTTTTATAATTGATTTAGTTTTATACATTGGATTGTTATCTTTTCTTTAGATTTTTCATGTTAATTGTCTTGTTTTTTTATTTTTATGTCATCTGATACAAAATCATCTCAAGTTATTTTTATCTTTGTCTTGTTTTTGTGACATTTTTATCTATTAAAAAGATGACAAACTTACTACACGAAATCTAAATATAAAGAGTAGAATAATCTTTTTAATGTCGATGAAAAGAAAACACGTTATTATGTAATTAAAGTTATGAAATCATCAGAACATAGAGACTAAAACTTTCTTCATCATTGATCAAAAACATGGCCATGTCCCGTGAAATGTTTTTACGGGAAATAATACTTTAATCAAATTTTATTTAACAAATTTTGAAAAAAAATTACTTTTAGAAGAAAAACATTAAAATTTTATTATTTTATTTTTATAACTTTTATAAAAAAAATATTTTATTTAGTAACATTAGAACTCTTTTGTCGAAAAAATTATTTTCAATTTTGTTACTGCTATACATAATTGTCTAAAACCCATCGTCTCAGAATCCAAGGGATTAATTTTCATCTTTATCGTATACTAATCATTTCACGAAAGCCTAAAAGGGATTCATGAACTAAGTAATGGTACTATTTTTTAAGTGTTTTATCAAGTTCGTTGAGAAACATACTCCATTCAGTAAAAATTATCCTCAAATGTCATGTCTAAATTGCCACTCAATAATTTATTTAACATATTGGAAAGTTAAAAGATTCAATATAAAAAAAGCAACGAGTAAGAATTGAGATATATAATTGAAAATTTAAAAAATAGTTTAAGACAGCAAGTTTTAGTAAAATAAGTGTGAAGAAGTCCGCGACCAGTAGCCAATCATGACTGGAACCTTTTCCAAGCAATGGCACAATTGAAGACACCATTCTTACGTTTTGAAATACTTTGAATCAATTAAACCTTCTTTCAATTTTCCAAAACTGCACATGCCCCTCACCCTGAAATAACTCACTCCATTTATCACGGATTTTTTGTTACAACTCACACATAAACTTAAAAATGCCAAAGTTCTGAGGAACCAATTTTAGACGTCCAAATTCTTCACTAAGGACTAGTCAGAAAAAAGAAGAAGGAATATTATATATCTATCCGGCATTAATAGCTTATGCTAAGAAATGTGACCCTATTAAGGTTTGATTTAACATTAATCGAATAAAAAATATCCTAAGATATATTTATTGTAACAAATATTCACATATTAATAAAAATTATGATAAATTTTGATAATTTGACTATTTTTGATATTATTATATTATATATTTATAAGATATTTAGTATATTAGATAAGAAATCACATTATTATTATTATTTACTTGATATAGGTCGTTAATTTATTAAATATTATTTTATATTATATTATCTATTTTATTACATGGATTTTAGGTTCAAAAGATTCAAGACCCGTAAAATACATTTAGTATTTTCAAGAATTACACATTCTTATATATTTATATCCACTCTCATAAAAAAAAAAATCTTGACTAGAGTATCATATAGTCTTTTAGATAAAATCACACTGATCTTATAACTGGTAAGAACATATTCATATAATATTACATTTCTTTTTCTTTTTTTCAATTTTATCACCTAATCAACATTCTAGTATTTTAACAAAAACATATAAAAAACATATAAATTGAAAAATACAACAACAAAAAAACATTTAATGATTAATAGGGTTGGAGAAAAAAATAAAAAAGTAATTGTTGAGCAAACGTAAGTGTCCCCATCTCCCACCGGCCACGGGTTTCGTGGTATAGAAACTACAGCAGGAGAACAAAAAAGACAAGATGTTACATTTATGTGTTATTATAAAATCTTAGCCGTACGCTAATTAGGTGAAAAACAATATTGTATTATTCCACTTTAATGAAATTTCAAAATTACAACCGCTCATAAATTCTACTCCACCTAATCATCAATATAATAGAATGTTTCGACCATGTCCTTTGCATTTTATTTTGTCTGCATTCAATTCGATATTTTATATATAGATAGCTAAGAAATTACCGAAAACAACGTTGCTCTTATTTTCTTAGTGAAACTCGGTTCTTAACAATTAAGTAAGCAGCAGCAATAAATGTCACTCTCGGTTTGTATATTTAATAATATGATTGGGCAGTAGCAGCAAGTTTTGATAATTTGATTATTAAATAAAGTTTATAAAAAATAGTTTATAAAAGTCTATGATTGTGTCGTTATCGTAGTGTGGTTGCATATCGTGAAGAAAGTGAAAGAAGTTTACAGAAAAATGTCAGCATATTGAGCAGTGAATAGGTTGGGCCGAAATAAAAAAAAAAATCTTGGGCTAAGATGGGGCCCATAGTGCAGCGAGCGGAGATGATTGTGAACCACACAAGTTCCATCATGGAACATAAGATAGAAGGAAGCATATGTTTAAAATGTGTGTGCGCCTTAGAAAAGTAATTTACGTAATCGTTATGTTATGGCGTGTGGTTGGTTTGTTGTGAGTGTTTTTGCTACAAAGCAAAGTGAGAGTGGGCGAGGATTCTGGTCGAGGTTGAAAGGTCGGTTAGGTCGGCCACACTCACATTATGAATCTCTGAGGCAACCAGTCCACACTGCATCACAAGAAAAATAAGATATTCTTTCGATTTGTGGGGACTTACATTCCGCACTCTACGACTGTTGTACAATATTTCATTCAATTAAAAATTAAATAAATTTATTTTATCGGATTGAATTAAATTTAAAATGTATTTAATATTAAAATTATGAATTAGCGTTTATTTTAATGAATTTTATTATTTATTAAATATATAGATTTAAAGTTCACTTGAAAAGCAAATACTGTTTACTGTCACAATGAGCTTGAATTAAAGTTATAACATCTTTTATATAGGAATAAGTAACTTTGAAGTTGAAATATTAGAATTTGAAAAATGTAGTACACAGTGAAAACATTATGACTATATTTATTTGTGGTCAGGTTCGTTCTACGAAAATGTAGAATTATCTTAAGGTCACGTGCCTTTCTTATTACGGGTCAAAGATGGCTATATCTTTGTCCTTTGAACTATAGAGTTGTAGTCACCCGAGTTAGTACAGTCCTGATTATTGTTGGTTTGTTGGGAGTGTCAAAAAGTGGGAGAAATTTCACGAAGGGAATGAATTAGTCAACAAATAACCTATTAGCAATCAAAGTTTATACGCTTAATTATTTTCCCAATGTTTTAAATCCATATATAGCATCTAATTCCCACTCGATTGTTATAATTAGAGTTGTTGATTATTGTTAGCCCCCTTTATAGCTCGACATTGATATCAAGTTTTGTGGCGTCATTTGATTAGTTCTGAGTAAAAGGTCTCACATTAAATGAAGAGAGCATCTATGATGGTAAAAACAACTCTAAATCCTACATCATCATTAAATTGAATCTATAATTTAAATCTATCTCAATTATAGTAAATTGAATTATGAATATTTATTAAAGTAAATTTACTTTGTATCACTTTTTAAATTTTATATCAATCTAATTTAAGTTCTAATTGGATAAATTCAACCTAAAATAATCTGCATCAACTTTTTTAACATGGGTTTAACCTTAATCAACTCAACTAAATTTGGATTTCGCTTGAGCTTGACCAGTTTGACATGGTCTTGAGTAGACCTAATATTACATGAATTTACCCCAACTGGACTTATCTCGATGTAAACCTAATCCAGTGTGGATCTTGACTAAGGTCTTGAACATAGACCCGATTTGTCTTAATCCAACTTAGCCAAGTCAAACTTGGCTCGACTTAGTCTCTTCTGGACTAGGCTTGATGTTGGCCCAATCTAACTTGACTCCCACTTGAGCTTAACTTAACTCAATGTGACTTAGGCGATATGTAACTCAACCTAACATAGGTTGCTTTAATTCAACCTTGTGCAAGTTCAACTCAACTTGGCTTGACCTAGACTCAATCCAGTTCAACCTTGCCCTCATACCGATTAACTTAACATGGGCTCGACTCGATTTAAAATAACATTATAATTCATCCCAAATTGTCATAAGTTTTACCTAATCAAACATAACTTAGGTCTAGCTCAACCTGACTCAAGTTGACTTGGACTTAACTTTACATGGGTCTTGTCTAGTGTGAATCCAATTTGACTTGCATCGAATCAATATAAATCTAATAAACTTAACATGGTTTCCATCTAATTCCCAACCAATTTAAGTTGGGACTCTCTTAACCTAAAGTTATTTGGATCTATTCCAAGAAACTCGAGCATTACTTAATTTGATTTGTCACGAGTTTGACTCTACTTTGAATAAGTTGAGCATAGTCCAACTTGATTATTCTTAACCTCAATTTTAGATTTTCAAAAATTAATTTTGTTTACCCAACTCAAAATTAAATAAATATAAATTTTAAAAAAGTGTGAATTTTAATTTAAAATAAATTTAGAATATATATTAAAAAACACAAATATATTACAAACAAAAATCGAACAAAAATCACGAGAAAAAAATGACTTTAACTTTTTTTCAGAAACATATATAAAAGTGAAATTTGTGTAAGTAATGAAGCAATAACAAATGTTTTATTAATCAATTTATAGTAAATAATTAAAATAAAAAATGAAATAGTGGATAAAAATAAAATAAGATAATTTAAGTTTTAATAAGTTGTAAAATAAGTTCTTTTAATGTATTTTAAGGACATTGTCTAATGTATGAATTTATTTAAAACAAACAAAATATGAGATGTAATATAAAGGATGTCAATTGAGTGAGATATTATTATTTGAGTGGTATTTCTCGTAGATAGAGAATTTATATTGACTCACACTTGCTAAAATTGTGCTTCATTGTTTGAGTGATACAATATGTTATTTGAACATTGTATTCTAATAGAGAAAATTGATTAATTGATATGAATTTTCTCAAACACTCGAACTACCACTTGGATGCTTAAGTGCTAAGGAACATTAATTGAGTAATAAGTTCCTATAACACCATTACATGTCAATATCTTAATCTCGTTCGAAAAGGATCAATCCATAACTCCAAAGTAACATGCAAATAACAACAACTAATAATATTTACTTTAAATACAACTAAAAGTAAACTTATTTTGGTTAAATGAATTACTTGAATAACTTCAAAAAATATAATTCAATGTTAATATTAACATTTCTAATGTAAAAAAAATTATTCAACCAGTTTCACAAAAATAGTTTCAACAATCAAACATTAAACATCAACCTAAACTCAAACAAATCAATCCAAAATTCTATAATTCTTTAAACTCCATACATTCAAATTTCATAACACATAAGTTAGTTTAACTAACTTTCATCCCATTCTTAACTCAAATTTCACAAAAATTTTCAAATTATTCAATTAAATATCTGAAATAATCTTTTTTTTTTTTTTACTTGTACATAACTTGTTCTTCAAGAAATTAAAACTCATTGAAGGAAAGAACTCAAAATCTACATAAAATGTTGAAGAGATCCCAAGAAGTTAAATCATAATCAAAATTTCTATCAAACTATGTTTAATTTACACCTGTTTCACTTCCAATGCTAAATAAAAAACAATTATGAAGAAATAAATCTCTAGAATCTCATACAAAAAACGATTCTAGAAATGTCATTTATAATGAAAGTAAAAGTATTTCATTTATATTTATAATCTTATTAACATTATTTAATCGGGAATATCAATTTTCATCCACTTGAAATCATTTTCTCTAAAATCTATAAAAAATTCCTGGTTTTTACATATTCCAATAGTGATTTTAATTGAGACAAGTTTGTTAGACACCGTAATTTTAATTAATTGATACTATGTAACAGTTTTACATTACCCGTGCATAGTTAGTCACTAAACTATTATTTTATAAAACATTGATAATGCTTACAGTTCGAGCACAAGAAAAAGAACAGGAATTTCTCTATTGGGCTCATATAAGCAATTCACATACAGAAAGAAATTACCCAACAGATGTTACATTTATGGCCCAAAAATTAGCCGGCAACTGCTTTTATTTGACTCCTTGTCTCTTTCTTCATGAAAATGAGTAAGAAATTTATGAAATTTTTAATTTTTAAATATTTTTTGTTTTGGTTTCAGTTCTCAATTTTTAAAAAATTGATTCAAATTCTTGTATTTTAATATAAGGGAAGATGTTAACTTTAAAGACTAACGTTTAAGTATTTTTAAAAGTACGAAGATAAAACTATTGTTTAGAAATATGGGAGACAAAAACAAAATAGAATATTTTCATTTAAGACACTTTTTACATATTAGAAATTTTATCTGTTTTTCTCAAATTAAGACACATTCACATTTTGTAAAATTAAGATAAAATAAATAAAAACTAACAATGGGTTGATAATTGTCGGTCAATAACCATTTGTCTCCATTTTTTTAGGGTTTTTTTAGAGAGATTAAAAAAAATGTCACACACAAACATTTATAACACAAATACTTAAAATGTAATTTAATGTTGATCTTGCTTCACAATAGAGTCACTAAAAAAACTCATGACAACTTTGAGTAATACGTGTCATTATACTTTCATCTTTTAAAAATATAAGATATTAATATTCTCTTATAATTATAAAAATGTCCTGTTAACCGGTGTTGTCACCGATTAAAAATAATCAATAATTATTAAATTTTACAAAAATTTAAAATTAATTACAATATTAAATGATTGTCCACTTAATAATCATTAATATAGTTTTATTTTATTTAAAAAACAAAAAGTTCCATACTATATAATTGTGTTTAATATTTTATGTAATACATATCAACAAATAAAATTAATAATAAAATAATTAATTTTAATGTTAAATTAAAATATAATTAAATATAAAAAAATTAAATTAATAGAAAAATCAATAAAAAATAGTTTTAAACATTTAAAAAGTAAAAAAATATGAATTTGAGATTTCATTGAGTTTTCTTTTCTATAAAGACATAAAACTAGTAATATAAAAAATTTAATATTTAAACTTTTAAATGAAACACTGAATTAAAATTTGCATTTTCACAAGTATTTTTTAATAGAAATCTTAGAAATTAAAAAATGATTATTTTGTGTAAGAGAAATATTATTTAAAAACTCAAAGAGTGCTTTTGTTTTTATAGAATCTCTTATATAAATTTAAATTATTTTAATTAATGAAATTAATTATTTAAGTTTTTAATGTAAAAATGATAGAATCAAATATGTTAGTTATACCATAATCAGTGACACTGGTAATTAGCATTCTCCTTATAAAAATTTATATCTTAACTATTATATTACCTTAAAAATAGGTTATCAAATTAAATGATTGTACAATTAATTGTACAATTAATGGTTAAAACATGATTTTTCCAAAAATTTATGATGGGAGATTTCATAGCCAAGCTAGATATGTTCTGCTGTTTATTTAGTTAATTATAACCTCGCTAGAAGAAATCTACGCGAAGGACAGTAACAAAGGTTACAGTGACGGTGTTTCAATTATCTGCATAATCTGTATATATATATGAAAAAAAATAAAATAAAAGTGTTCTGTTGATTATTTATAAAGTAATAGCATGGATATCTTCGGTGGTGATATGGTTTTTCAGGTTAGAAATTCAAAGTGTGAGTTTTAATTCATATTGATTAGAAATGAGAAGGTAGGATAATATATAAGAATAAAAAATACTTAAAAACTCATTATTTTAAAGTTTTATTTTGAGGGTAGTGTCAATTTCTTATGTATAAGTTGGACTCGAATTTCATTGGTGATTATTCTTCTTAGTAAAACCTCTTTTGTAAACCTAACACTTCATACTAACTACGGTATCATAGAGAAACTAGAAAAACTGTAAGAAATGATTATATTAGAAAGCTAAACACCACTGCATTTTCAGTAAATTTCACATGAGACAGAAAGCAATGAATTAGAAGACAAGAACAACGTAGTTGGTGTCTCATGTAAGATGAGATGTGTTGGATTACACGGTGCTCTGGTGACCACTTTGTCTCTTGCCTAAGCAACATTAATGAATATATAATAATGAGAATTGAGGAAGATGCTTTGCTTTGAGGCATTAACTGTGCAAAACTAAAACCTAAACCTAAATGTGATGCTGAATTGGTGTGGAAGAACTTTACGTGGCTCTCTGAAATAAGCCCTTACGCTAAGAATCTAACTTCCCTCCTTATCTTCGCATATGATATGACCGAAGCTCAACACCACCACCGCACCAAACTCCATCCTTTACCTTATTCTTTACTTTTCTTCGTTCATTTCTTTCCCCAAAATCATTCTTCTCCAACACAAACACAATTTAATTACTCATGTAAATTGCGACTCTGCATAATTCTTAGTCCTCATTCAGTTGTTCTTTTCTGGGGTACGCAAGCTATTGTAAAAATATTATCAGTGTTAATTAATGGACATCTTTTTAATATAAAAACTTCATGTACATGGTTACTTCAGATCTATACGCAAACAACTTCTCAATTATAACGCTTTCATCAGAAAAAAAGTATATTTAATTTTAATTAATTATATCACAAATTCGAATTTTATTTTAAAAAAATTTCATGGAATTAAATGATTTATTGATAGTTTAAAAAACAAATACTTTTTAAATCAATTTATATTGTTAATAGTTTGATAAATACATTCATTTTCTGAAAACAAACATATGGTATACCGAAACAAGCCTCCCAATCGAGGACAACGGGAGTTGTCGTCAATGTTCTGATCCGATCCGAGTTGAGCAACATCGTTAGGAACAACTGTCTACTTTGGAGCGTGGAGTTCCGTCACAGTTTTATCTTTAGACGGTGTTCCAATAAATCTCACATAGCTTAGGAGTCGAGGTCAAGCGCAGTTTAAATACTCCTTCCTCCCTCCACCCTCCGAGACGCTTTTTAAAAATAGAATCGTGACGGAATTTAAACGCTCCAAAACGAAAAATATCTTGGGAACGCAGTGATCGTTTCTAACGATGACAGTCAGAAATGAGTATTTAAACTGCGTTTGAGTCGATTGTTACTAGGTTGCAGTATAAATTAAAGATCATAACTAATTTAGTAGTACTTACAATTTAAAAATCATTGATTTTTTATGAAGTACTACACATGGCATCATTTATCATAGCACCTATTAATTTGGGACAGAGACATTTATTTTGAAAAAACCATCGATTATCACTGGTATAAAAAATTTACAGTTATTTGATTTTTTTTTATATAAAATTGGTATCATTCAAGAATTGAAAATTCTTACAAAGTATATATATATATATATATATATATATATATATTATTAGCAAAAATAATTATATATATGAAAATATTTAGGATGTTTCCAAGACTAACTATGTAAGAAAATATATTTAATATTTGAAAACTTTCCATGATGCACGCTACATTTAAGAATATCTTGTTAAGTAGGGGTGTCAAGATGAGTAAATATGACTTATACTAGTTGATTCACCACGGATTGAGCTAAAAAAAGATAAGTTCAACCTAACTCACTTTTTTGTGAGATAGAAATTTTGCAATTCAGTCCAACCCACCACGGATTGATAAGTTAATGGATTGACTCACTTACTATTTTGTTTTATTAATTTTATATATTTATCGCATTATAATAATGAGTTAATTATTTTTCATAATAGTGGAATCAAATATTCCACTATTATTGCTCAATATTATTTTTTATAATAGATAAAGATTAAATATCAACATATATAATGTTGAGAATGTTGCTCAATATTATTTTTTATAATAGTTAAAGATTAAATATGACCGTATATAACTTGATAAACAAATTAATTAAACATTCAAACTATTCAAATATTATTGAACAACAATCTAACATTTAAAAATATGAAATTGTAAACTATATAATTAGAAGTAATAAATAATTATAAAAAAAATTATGAAAAGATGTTGGTGGGTTTAGTGAGTTAATCCACTTTTAACCCGGCTCGAATCCGTTGGTTAAATAAGTCGAGTTCAGTTCAACCCACTCTTGAAAAAATTGAATGTTTCTCAACCCAACCCGACTCAAACTCATAGTGAGTTAAGCTAACTCACATAATAGAATCCATTTTGACATCTCTACCGTTAACCTACTCTCACTAAAAATTTCCAATTCTAATAAGGGAAAACTTCGTAACATTATATATTACTTTTTGTAGTTTTAAATAATTATTAAATAGTGTAAATACATAAATTTGATATATAGATCTAATTAATTGTTTTACATAACTTATAATTATAATATTGTCACATGCCATAATGCATATATTTGTTTTTTGTTTTAAGAAGAGATACAAGAGAAAACCCAAAATCTGGAAAGGTTACAAAGCCCTCGTATTAACCTAACAATTTAGTTTATGATAAAGAAATGTTACGCACCAATAAAAGTAGTAAAAGTTATCCTAAGGTTTACAAAAGTACATGCTTTTATATACATATTCTCACTTGGAGAAACACACCATTCAAAGTACGTTCAGTTTAATGACTTGTTGCTTTTAGTCAAAGACGCAGCCATATGCATTATCTTTACCATCTTACCCCTATCTAACTCTCGTTCTGAGTAAAGAAAAAAATATATGTGGAGAAGTTGTATAATATATACAAATAAAAGGTAAATTTGTTAAATTGATGTCATAGTAAAGTGTTTACTTATCAATGTTCTTTAGTAAATTTTGTTCCCGATCATGATATTCTAATATATACCTATTAAACTTTTACACTCATCATCTAATATTTTATTTTCATCTTCTTATTTTCTTTAATTACAAATATAAAAGAGAATCACATTATTTTTAAAAGTTGGTTATAAGTTGGTAGAGTCTGAAAATATTATTATTAGAGTGTTTAATATATTTCTTTCCGACTAAAAGTCTTTTTTAATCTCCCTATGATTTGAATTTGGGATTTTAATTTATTACATATATAAAGCTAGTACTTAAAAATAAGGTGGCATGAAGCAATTCTTTCACCAAACATAAAGTGACCAAAATCAAACAACCTAACATTTTTTTTTTCCTCTGACATCCATAACTTTAACTAGCAAACAAAATGAAATCGCGTGAATATATATATGTATTACAAATATATACACATAGCAACTTCTGAGCAAAAATTATGTTAATATATTTTTTTTATATATGTTTCCAAATATAAGCTGAGGTTATTGTTATTATATAAAGATCTAATTAAAAGTTAAAAAATAAAAAATAAAAAATAAAAAAAGGCAAAATCCTCATTATCATATAGTTGACTGTCTGGTGCCATGCAGTTGTGATTAATTTGTACAGAAAGAAACGTTTAGGTCAACAGCACATGAACTAACTGTTTAGCAAGAATAAACACATGTAAATTATATGAATCTTTTAATATTTAATATCTTGACAGATATAGGCAGAGAGATGGAATTATAAATTATTGAAAGATAAGATAGAAATAAATAATCCTACACTTGGAAGTGATTGGTTGTTAGTTAAAATGGGATTAGAATTAATTAAATTAAGCTGCAGTGGTTGAAGTAAAGGAAGCTAAAAATTAAGAAGGAAAAAGTAAACATATATATATAATGAATTAGTTGAAGGAAAAAGGTAATAATGAAAGGTGGTGAAAGTTTGGAAAATGTGTGTGGTTCCAGGCTTGCAAACCAATCCTCCAGAAAGGAATCGTTGCCAAAAAGTAATGGGTTTGCTTCAAAGCCAACCGAATCTCACTCGTTTCCTAGCCTCCTCATGCTTAACATTGCATCTTTTTTCTCTCTCTCTTTCAACACTTCACACATCTGTAATATAAGACTTCCAAGTTTGGAAAACGCAACTCTGGCAAAGCCAAAACACGTTACTATTACTATCATAGGGTACCCTTTTTCCCTCTACTTCAAACCATTCTAAATATATTAACTAACTCCCACACTCTTCATTGCTCTTCTTCCATTCTCTTATTCCTCACCATGCAAATCATCAAGGGCAAGCGCACCAAGCGTCAAAGGCTTCCTTCCCCACTTAGGTTAACCATGTCAACATGTTCCACCGACAACTCCGCAGGTTTTGACCCTCCGACAACCTCGAATGAATTAAGGAGCGAAGAGGATGAAGACCTGGCCAATTGTTTGATTCTCTTGGCTCGAGGCCATAACACTCCAAAACCCTCACACACCAAGGAATCGGGGCTATATGTTTACGAGTGCAAGACTTGTAACCGATGCTTCCCTTCGTTTCAAGCCCTCGGGGGCCACCGAGCCAGCCACAAGAGATTTTCCAAGCCTGGTGCAGAAGAAAAGCAAGGACTAGTTCATAGCAGTAATAGTAATCACGATGATTTTTGTGTACCCACAAGCACCACCCTCACCTTACAATTATCAACGGTTTTGTATAATAGCAGCAACAGCACTATTACTGCCAAATCTAGGGTTCATGAGTGTTCCATATGTGGGGCAGAGTTCTCATCTGGGCAAGCCTTGGGGGGGCACATGAGAAGGCACAGAAATTTTCTGAGTTCACCTTCGGGTGGGGCAATTGCATATGGTGGTGATGGAATCGTTGAAATCCCAGAAAGCAAGAAACAGAAAGATGGTTTGAACTTGGACTTGAATCTTCCGGCACCTGAGGATGATCATCACAGAGAATCCAACCTGTTTCCTTTTCAGTCCAAGGAAAAAGTCATTGTCTTCTCTGCAACTTCTTTGGTGGATTGCCATTACTGAAAGCTCAACTCTGTCTTTACTGTTAATTAACCTTCATTATTGCTATTTTTTTTTTTCTTACGTTTAGCCATGTAACAACCAATTGTTCATTCTTTGCATTCATTCAATGATATGTACACTATTAAATTTGAATTTATTGTATCGTTCCATTTTTTGGTTTTTGATAGTTCATATGATGGTTCCTTTTTCTATTTCACATATTCCACCGTCATGCACGTGAGAAAATTGAGAGAGTGAGAGAGAGAGAGAGTGGGAAAAATTAAAGCAAAGAAGAATAAAGCTGCAGGTATGAATGGGTGAAGGATAAGTTGCATCAAACTGATAGCAGAAAACGAAAGACCCAATGGCAAGCAAAGTCATCGGGTAACTTCTTAACTCATCGAACTTGAGTAATGAATATAGTAATTAATGAATGAAATTGTTTAAGGGAAAAAGAGTTTTAGGGCTATGCCAGCCATGAATACTTACTTGCTTGCTTGTAGTTAATTAATTAATTAAATGTTTACTCTTTTGTGTTGTTTCGTGTTTCTGCAATCAATGCTTCAGTTAAGTCTATATATTTCAACAAGTTTTTTTTGTTTGCTTTCTGCAGAACGTTTTGAAAAGACTTCAATATTTTTAATCCTTCTAACATAAATAAGATTTGATTTTTATATCTACAAAAGAATTCTTTGCTCTAAAAGATTAAAATTCACTTATTTTGTTCTCTATATGTCATTGGTTAATGTTTATGTGTTGAATAAAAGGTGAAGTCACCGTTCCATGGCCACATATTAGTATTGTAAAAAATATGATGTCTAAAAAAAGTTTTTGAATTCTGTAAATTAAATGTTCTTTAGTCATTTTAAAATGAATATTTGGCACTAAGAATATTGCTTTTTGAAGATGAAATTTAAAGAAAATATTTCTTTAAGAAATACAACCAAAATTTACACATTTTATTAAGATTAAAAATAATGCTTTAAAATTTTATAGGAATGAAAAAACAATGAAAAATTTTATAAGAACAAAAATAAAAACTTATTAATTTTATAGAAACTAAAATTATATTCGAGCCATTTCAAAATAATAATTGATTCTAATATCGTTGAAAGTTCCATATCAACTAAAGATAAGACAATTTCATAGTACATAATCCTATAGCAATACTAATTTTTTAATTATTTTTTACAATTTTAGTATTTTAAAAAAATAAGAAAATAATTGTAACTCATACAAATATCATTTTATACTACTTTTTATATAAAGGGCAACATAGTAATCTCTTTATTACTTTAATTAAAATATTTTTTTAATCTATCTAATCAATCAAATCACTTACAAACTCTTACAAACTTTATTTCCAAATTCACTCACTGTCATCTCTAAATTCCTTAACACAATCCACTAAAATCCATTCATTCCTTCTCTCCCAAACTCATCCACTCAAGTGAACACACCCTAATAAAATGTCCCTATTATTTAAAAGTAATATAAAATGATATATAAATTATTTAAAATTATTTTTATAAGAATGATTGAAATTATAAAAAAATTATTAATAAAAAATTGAATAATACAATATATTTGGTATGAAAATAAATTTAATATGTAAGGTGGGAAATAATTTATTTACATGAAAATATTTTTAATAGTAATTTTAAAAGTAATCAATTTTTATTTGAATGATTGAGATTATAAAAATAATTATTTATAAAAAAAATGAATAATACAATATATTTGGTATGAAAATAAATTTAATATGTAAGGTGGGAAATAATTTATTTATATGAAAATATTTTTAATAGTAATTTTAGAAGTAATAAATTTTTATTATAACCATAATAAATTTTTATTTGTGTTATTAATTTTTATTATGTTGTTTTCATAATAAGAAAAAAGGAAAAAATAACATGCAAGGAAACTGAAATATGAGGGGGTAATTTCGTAAATTGGAGTGTGTCATCCTCTAATCTCACCCTATAGAGGGGGTTGTATTTGGAATGAATCTCCCTAATCATTGTTCGACAATCGACATTATCTTCTATCACCCCAAAAGAATAAGGTAGTCACATGCTAATCTTCTCTTCCCATTTCACATCAACAGTAAATCCTTCCAAAAAAACACCATATAATCTAATTCAACCCTACGCCGACTTGTGAAATGAAATTTGTACCTAATTAAATATTATAAACTTGTCGTATTTACAATGGATACGTGAAATCTTCAATGACAACTACATTTATATTAATACCTATATTTTGTAATATAAAATATGAATTGCGAATATATCTATTTAAGAGCACTTCAATAAAAGTTGTTATTCAACTTTCATAACATATTTCTACAAAAGAAAAGAGTAAGTTATATAAGAAACTCTCTTCAATCTTAATAAATTCATATTTATGGGATTTATATCAAAATAGTGTTTTCATTGATAAGTAATTCGTATTTAAAATTCATATAATGATTTATGGTTGGTGGGTGATTTGACAGCATTTCAATTTCGCTATAAATTTGTTTTCAAGATATTTGCTTTGAGAGACCTCACCAAAAAGCATAAACTTTGGAACACCACAAACTATTGCTACTTAAAGTTACATGTTAGGTGGAGAGGGGGCATTTCTTGTTAGAAAGTAGAAACAAAACATGCAAGGCTTTAAGCTACTTTAAACGTGACATTTTTAAAATGGGAGGTATTTCGTTATTGGAGAATGAATTCATAACATTAAAATTGGTGTTGCTTCGAACGAGAATGTCAAACACAACATTGTTTAGTACTAAATAGCCCCCATCAAAACATGGATTCACATACTCATACACATGATTTAAGTTACATGTTACCAATGTTGACTTAAATTGATTTAAATATAAATCAATTTTAAAAATCATTTGGTTTACTTTCAAATTTTACTTTGAAGTCTACTTTCTTCTCTCTCTTAAGTTTATATTTTTTATCTTCTCCTTTTACTTTTATTTTATTAGCATGTTATGGATGTAAGCATGTAATCTATTGTTTACATCTGAACAACTTGATTTAAGCATAAGAATAACATAGTATTGATATTTTTTTGTAATTTTCGATGTTTTAGATTTTTATTTATTTTTTAATTCAAATATGAGTTTATGTTTCACATTGAACAAAAATAAAAAAGTTGAACATCGTATAAAGATGAAGACTCATAAACTTATCGTCTTAAAATTTGGATTAGAGATGACATCAATTTTTTATATATAGGTTGAACTCATATCTTATTATGTTATATCTTTCCATGTTATATCTTTCCGATCATCTTATCTCAAAAGACCCGACACATTTCTTATTCTGATCTAAAACAATTGATGTGTGAAATTCCTTCATTTCTATCAATAGAAAATTAAATACAAATGTAAGTCATTCGAAGGTGTACTAATATCTCAAAATATAAAAAAAAAAATAGAAAATAAATCATGAAAGAATTAAGTGTAAAATCAGCAATAGACCAAAGATCATCAATATAACCTTTCCGTAGTAGAAATACATCTGCATTAAACATAGAAGCGTGCATAATATAAATACATAAAAATAAAAATATTGTTTCTTGATGAAAAAATACAGAGATTATCGATGATTTCAATTGAAGTTCATTTGATTCCAGCCTAAACGAGAAAAAAAAATGTAAATGGGGCCTTGTATTCTTTCACCTAGCCATCTCTATAGTTTGTACAAGTTTGTAAATTTACAAGTGCTAAGTTTCTTATTGGCGAGTCTTTCGCGAGAAGAGATTTATTGAAAAACATAATCATCGAAATATAAGTTTAATTTACGTAAGAGATTAATATTATTTTTAATCCAAAATTTTAAGATAACGAGTTTATAAATTTTTTTTATATGTTCTCATTTAGTTTATTCAATGTAAGACTTAAGTCTCCTTGAATTCTCGATAGTGATATGAATATCAGGTCAATCTTCAAAAAGTAGAGCTTGAAATAGTAGTACTTTTGAGGAACCAAATTCTACTTTTAGAATACTTTGGTTTGGGTTTAAACGAAGTTATCCAAATTGCTGGATTAATTAGGTGTATACACAATACAGAGAATTTCATGAAACTGCAGTTGTAGGATGAAGATTGACTTGACACTTATGAGCAAATCAAATGAAAGTGATTGAAAGGCAAACAAATTTACACAAGCTAACAGGTGCCACTGTTGCCAATTTCCCCACTCCAGTAATACAAATAATTAAACAACCAAAAGACAATGGCAGTAACAAGTAAGAAACTAAGGAGGAAGCTTACATATACAAGATTTGTCCAAGATGTGCTAGTTAAGACTCAATGTCCACTCCACAACGTTTTCTTTTTAAGAGCAACAACCACTATTTTGGGAGCCTTGGGGCTCTTGTTTCGATTTTAAAACACTCCTTTTAACTGCTGTTGATCCTTCTTCCAAAAGACTCGGGGCTTCCATTATCTACAAAACAAAACACACCAAACAATTCACTCATACAAAATATCAAACACTTGCGTTGCGTTTTTTGAACAAGATAGAAACAGCATTGAAGCACACTTCTAATACCGTACCTTTAGAGCAAGTTCCTCAAAGCACTGCTCCACATTTTCCCGAGTTTTAGCACTACATTCAAGAAGCAAACACCCCAATTCTTTGGCAAGGGCTAAACCCTCTTCTCTGCTCACAGTCCTTTCAGTATCCTAGAAATTGAGAAATAAACCGTGACAGAAATTAATGAACTGAAAAGGGAACAGTTTCAGTTTCTCCTGTCATGTGAAAATCTTAGACCATTCATCCAAGGAATCAAATCAATCCTATGCAGTTGGGGGCCTATTTATTTCTTTCATAAATTTAAGGATGTTATGATCTAAACCAATGCCACATGCATGTCGAATTGTATCTACCATAACTAAGTTGGATTGGACATGGTCTGAATTTGCTTCAAATGGACAGACAAAACTTGAACAGATAAGATTACAGCATTCATGAGAATAGCAAACTCATTTGCGTTTGTCATATATTTGAGCACAAAACTTACTCTATCAACTTTGTTTCCAACAAGCATCTTCACGCAATCCTGATTAGTTGAGTAGAGTTGCACTTCCTTGGACCACACTTCTGATAGGTTTGTAAAGGTTTCTCGCCTTGTCACATCATAAACTAGAAGTGAAGAAAACGAAGCACTATATAAATAGAAATCATTAAAGTTTCGAGAATGTTAACTAGCAAATATTCAAACACATGCTTTATCCACTTTAAATACACAAAATTATGGTTTCAGAAAGTCACCTTAAGACCCAAGAAATTCTTCATACTAAAAAGGGAACATGAAAACAATGGCAAGAATCATGTTACTACTACTAAAAAGACAAAACAACAGGGGATGTCATTAAGAAAGGTCTTATTTTCCTAGTTGCAAGCGTAAAACCTATCTAACGATTGATAAAAATAACATCAGAATTTAATCATTTTATCAAAAACATCGAGCATACCCTGAAACCAAGGTTCGAAATAAAGGTCATAACTCCTTGCAATTGCTTCATTTTAGTCCATCTTTACCATACCACACATCACTCTTACATAAAAAAGTATCCAGAGTGTACATCAAAGCATAATGTTAAAACAGAGTTCAATAGCAATTGAAAAGATAAAGTTTTCCAAAAAGATATTGTAGAAAATTCTCTCACGTGGATGAATCTAATAATCCTACATTCTTGTAGTTATGTGCATTAATAAATTGAGCATACCGAGAATGATTCCTTGCGCTTTTCTATAGTAAGAACTGGTTAGAGTCCTGAACCTTTCCTGCCCAGCTGCAATAGATGTGAATGTTATCTTAAAATAATCAAAAGCACTATGAAAGGAATTTCATTCTATCTGTTCTAATCAAATGCTGCTTGCATTGACAAATGGTCTAATTTCAAGAACTGAAAGCACAAGATTTGACTCTATATTACCAGTATCCCAAATCGTTAATTTCAGTCTCTTGCCACCTACTGTGAGCATTTTGATCTTAAAATCAACACCTGCATATGATAGGAGCGACATTAGATCATATCAAAACTAAAGTCAGACGAACAACTCGTGACAGAGTATACAGAAGATAAATTCAATTGTTAATTAATTCAAGTAGCTAAATGAACCAAAAGCAGTTAAATCCTACAGAAGTAACAGGCAGAGACAATAACCGAAGACCAACCGATTCAATCTCGGCTTTTAAACCGAAAAATCGTTTGAAAAAAAACAGTCACAAACTTCAACAGTGTTACTGTAAACAATAGATCGACAAGTATGAGGTACCATTTGGTTGCAAACAATGTATGAGAAGTCAGACACCTAAATCCCAAGCATGCAAAGGTTAAAAATAGAAACTTGAAGGGTTGAATGTGATGTAATGAATGAATTACCAATGGTGGGGGTGAGATCTTCAACAGAACTTGAAATGAAGCTGACAAGTAGGCTACTTTTTCCCACCCCAGAATCTCCAATCAACAAGATCTTGAAAGAGAGATCAAAGCCACTGCTCTGACCTGAGGATGAACTCATTCTGATGAATGTGTTACGTGTGGCTCAAAAAGTACAGTGAAAGAGCAAAACAAAGTGGAAAGAAAGAGAGATAGAGAGAGAGAAAAGGCTAAGGAGGTTGAGGGGTAGGCAAGGCTACGCTGTAAGGAAGAGCAATGGGGCAACACCTTTGATTTATTTGGTGTGTAAAGAGAGAGAGAATGTGAGAAAGAAGATAAAAGAAAAGGAAAAACGGCCACCCTTTGGCACAGTTTTCTGTTTTGTGATACGTGTGTGTGTGTGTTGTAGGTGTTTGTAGAAGTGTATCATGATTTAATATTTTGAGTTCCCAACTTCATGCCATAATGCCCCACGTGCAAGCTACTGATTGGTGTGGTTTAATCTCAAACAGATGCTGCTATTCAAACACCATTCATAATCATTCCTCGAAGCCATTTTCAACTGCGCCATTTTTGGTTTTATTATTGTTTTTTCTTCCTCCTTTCATCTCAAAACCAAACACGACACGCTCCTTTTCCCCTTGTTTTTACATGGTTCAAAATCACTTTTTGCGACCATTATTGATGCCTTTCGTTCTTCTTGAAATTCAAATTTTAACGGCACTGTAAAACTTGTACATAAATCTATGCACTATTGTAATTTGGTTGTAGATTTCCCCACACATTCCACAATCTATCATTATCTTGTTTCTTTCTCTTTTCAATGCAGGCGTGCTCGTCCCATCTGTCAAATCTGCAAACTCGGTATTTTATAACTTAGATTCATATCTACTTGTGTTTCAGCATCAACTAATAAATTGTTGGCTTTTTATGTTAAATATGTGATCGTACGAACAACATTAAACGAACACAAACATGTTATATAACATGGGACTTGTTTAGTCATTTCCACCGAATGTACAGATCAACTTGTTTGGAGTTGTTTAAGCTTAAAGAGTGGTGGAGTTTAAGAAATCAAATACTAAAAAAATGTTGATCCTACCTAGTTTAAGAAAAACCTTCTGTGCTAAAGGATACTACTTATAACTATGGAGTGTAAAAGAAGCATTTTTAGCGATGCTGCTTCAGCTTTATCTCACCAATTTTCTTCAAACCCATCAATTTTAAATATTAGCTCATCCAAATATTAAGACTAAAAGAAGATGACAAAAAAAAAATTGTTTTCAATTAAAGTTGGAATAATCTTTCCTCAGTTGACAACTTCATTCAATACATCAACTTTGATTTTCTCTTGATTAAAGTCTGTGCATTGCAATCTTTGGACCACAATTGTAATGCACCAATTAACCAGAAATTGTTGAAAAAATCATTTAAAGTTAATAATGGTAACAAATTCACTTCTTTTTTTTTTTTTAATTTTGACGGTAATAAACATTCTCAATGAAACTGGAATCTTACACAACTTTCTCTATATGGATTGTCTTTTTGATAATTGTCACTACCATAAAAAAAATAGCAAAGTAAATTGCAACTAAAGAAAAGTAAATTAATTGAGTTTGATGGATCCTTCATAATTCCCGTGATAATTTCTTCACAGCTATGTCTCTACTTATATCACATTATTTAAGTTTCCCAATATAAGTGAAACGACTTATTTAATGTTGGCAGGTTGTATGTCCTCGAGTATTTATTCTACATTCGTACAGTTTCAAATAAAAATTTGAATTTACATTTCTTGGCAAAAATCTGTCATAATTTGCAAAGATTATACAATAGCACATGGTTTTAAATTTAAAATATTTAACCTATAAGAAAATATTGCTTAAAATAATGTATTCTATTGGAACTCTCATTTAGAGTGTTACAAATATAAAGTTGGAAAATTTTATGTGTACCGGAATTAGATTCTATTTTGCCTCCAATAAAAATAAATGAAAACATGTTTTTTTTAATCAGCAAATATGAATTGAAAAAGCGACAATAAGATTGTCCAGGATTAAATTTGGACAAAAATTTTAGGAGATCAAATTATATTTTTTATATATAAGTTTTCTTTTAATTAAAAAAAGTTTTTATTTCTTTGCATTATTTTTTCTATTCAAAATAAGCACACATGATAATAGAATACAAAAAATATGTCAATAATATACATGAAAATGTAACATAAAGTTTATTATCAACAATAATATATTAAAAAAAACAAAAGTTACCTTTGTTATCTTTATCATAATTTTTTTCATATAAATTTGTCACCTCTCACCCATTTAGGAAATGATAAATTATGAATACCCCAAATTAAATATCAAAATCAAGACTTAATATTTTAAGGAAATTAACAACTTTTAAATGATTAGGTTCTATATTACCTTAGAGTAGATTCATAATATTTATAAATGATTAACTTCCCTCACCTTAGAGTAGATTCATACTGTTTATAAATGATTAGCTTTCCTTACCTTAGATTCCTAATATTGTTCCTCCCTTACAAAACTTCAAACCCTAAAATAGTTCTATCTACACGAAGAAGAGTTTGATCAACAATTAGAACATGATTTTATAATCTCTAATGGGTAGGGATATGCCTAGAACGTATAAAAGTCACATACGAGAGAAAAATATATTGCTTGGAGAAAAAAAAATAAAAAATGAATTTACTCAAATGTTCGATCCAAAATATCTCTTAACTTCTCAATTTTGTCGTGGTATAATTTAATTTTAAAAATGATAAGAGATTGATGGTTAAAAATGAAATAGAAAGAAAATGAGAGAAAGAGACCGAGATATGACAAAAGGAAAAATCAAACAAAAGAAATAAAAGAAAGTACAACAAAAAGAGAAAACATAATTTTAAAATTTTTATAAAATTTTTTTAAACTAAATTAATATAAATAATATAATAATATATAAATATATTAAAAAAGATGTTGGAAGAGTCGTGAAAGGAAAGATCTGCCTTGATTGCCCCTTATAAAAAAAGAAAGAAAAAAAAAAGAAGAAGAAGAAAGATACAAGTTGTAGACTCTCATATTTTCTATATGTTCCATTCATTGATCTTAAATCCTGTAGATCAACAAATTATATATTCATAAAAGAAGAGGAGATTTTTATGAAAAGGAAGTTGAATTTTCCCTTTCATACAACAGTTTTCAGGACTTGTGAATGTCTTTGATTTGTTCAACCTTTCTACTCACCAAATTATATTGCTTGACAAGAAAAACGTACCAATATTAAATCTCTAATCCAAAAATTCTATACATAAAAAAATCATTATTTGTAATGCTTTCTTTATTACATAATAACTCTTAATCTTTTTTTTTACAGTAAACAACACGTGATTTTACCTTGAGACTTGTATTACAAATTTGATTCGGTTTCTACATAATTTCTTCTCCATAGAAAATTATTATTCCAATTTTGTCTAGCTGAGACAAATTCTTAAATTTAATTTTATGTATACAAGATAATGAAATGAAAGTGATGTACTTATGAATGTGAACAGGGGATAATATCAAGAAACGAGTCACAATTGAAAAAAGTTTTAGTAGTAGAAAATATAAAATTAGATAAATATAACTACAAAGTCTAATAAGTGAGATATTATTTTAAAGAGATTAAAACCAATATATTTCTATTCATACTACTAAAAGAATTTTTAGTAATATCAATAAACTAGTTGTTAACTTATTTAATTAGCTTAAACCTAATTAAACTAATCAAAAGTGTAACGATAACAAAACATAAACGACAAACAGAAAAAAAGAAAAAAAAAACTATGGGAAATTTAAGGCTCCTAATGTTAATTACTTTCAATATTGTTCTTTTGAGTGATTTTTAAAATATTCAATCTCAATCGTATAATAATAGGAAAAATTGACCACTTTTAAAGAGATGTGAGATTTTAACATAAAAAGTTTAATATTTGGATTAGATGGATCTTTGGTGGTATAGTATTATTGGTTGAGCATTAAAAATATATTATATTAATATTTAAAAAAAAATATATTTTTTAAAACATGAAAATTAGTGATAATTAAATGTATTTTAAAAGAAGGGATACAAGAAAATTCGAGAGAATCCAAATTTTAATATGGGTTAAATATGTTTTTGGTCCCTTAAGTTTCAGTAAATTTTAGAATTAATCTATTTCGAATTTAGTCGTTCATCTTTCAAATAGGTAGATTTAGTCCTTTTAATCAAATTTTGTTAAATTTATTTTGACGTTTCATAATATTTGACTTAACATTAAAGCAAAATTGTGTCAAACAATATAAACAACTCAAATACAATCCTGAAATACGTACCAAACATTAAATAAACCTAACAAAATTCTATTAAAAAGACTAAATTCACGTATTTCAAAAGATGAATATCTAAATTAGTCCAAAATTTTGAAATAGACTAATTCCATAATTTGTTGAAAGTTCAGGGACAAAAAAATATTTAATCCTTTCGATATTTAAGAGTTCTTTTTTTTTAACATGTCAGTTATCTTTTTTATTTTACTTAATAGTTAATATAAGATTTTGAATTGATGCTTGACTTTCCCACATTTTTCTTACTTCCTCCATTATAAAAAATAATCAATTTCGAAAGCTTTTATTTAAATTAATTTTGTTTCACCTATATTAATATTTGTCCGTGTCTCCCTTATTGAAGGCATTGTTTGAAGTGAGGTATAAGCAGTCAACTCACCTGGTAAAAAAAATCGCTTATAAAGAATGTAACCGAGTCCTTACAAATAAAAATGGTCCCAAATTCATTTATCATATCAACATTTGAATCCTTAAATGTAACATAACTTACCTATATAATATGCATCTTATGATTCTTTTTCAACTTTAAAATTTCAATCAATGTCCATCATTACTTTATACTTTTGATCGTTTCCTTTTCCCCTTTTAAACATATGCGTATTGGCATGCACATTCAATTCAGAAATGATAACAAAATAATGTTTAAGAAGAATATTGGAAGATAATATATTTATATTTGTGACAAAATAGATTAAAAGATATCCAATTATTTTGAAATCTGGTGTCTTTTATATATATATATATATATATATATATATATATATATATATATATATATATATATATATAATTGTTACAATAATTGTTTTGCAAATAAGAATGTTTGAAGAAATCACTTTTTCAAGAAACTTAATGATGTGTTCATTTTAATGGACTGTACTATTCAAGTGAATCTGCAAGCATGAATTTCATGCAAAAAGCGTATTCATTTCTTACGATATGCAGTGAAATAAGCGTGTGGACTTGGGGATAGAGGGTTTAATCCGTCCACCCAAAACTGAGGTGATTTACATATATTTCGTATAATATTACGAAATTGTCCTTTGTTTTAAACACGTGATTGTTCATTTCCCATGTAGCTTTCTGCTGGAGTGTGGTGGGGGAGGAAGATGAAGGAGGTGTTGGGCTGTGGTGGCAGACAAAGATGAAGGAGGTGGTGGGGTGGTGGGGTGGTGGGGGATGAAGCTCGTACATGTGACGGAGGAATGGTGGTGCATTCAAGGTTATGCGCACTGGTTACATAATCGGTGCAGTGCATTGTGTTTGTGTGTGTATGGCACTGGTTACGTAATCGGTGTCTTTGTAAAGAGGAGAGTGACACTGATTACGTGTCTGTGTGTGTATTTTAACTTTTTTTGTATAACTTTTGTTTAAAATTTAATCGTATAACATTTTTTTAAATTTAATTGTATAATTTTTTTTACATTCATAAAAATTTAAATTTTTTTATTTTAAAATTTCGTATAATTTTGATATTTTTTTAATTCGTATTAATTATTTATAATTATTTTTATAACATCTTACAAAATCATTCTCTTTTTTCATCAAAGGTATTTTGATAAAATTCTAATTCTATATATTTTTACAATTTATTTTATTTATCACATCAATCAAATATTTCACTAACTTTTATAAAATTTATCTCTAAATTCACTCATGTTATCTTCTAAATCCACTCAAAAAACACACAAATTTATCTCCTCAAATCTACGCATATTCATCTTCTAGCTCTTCCTCAATTCTAAACAACATTAAGATAAAATCTATCCACACATTAAGATAAACTAAGATCGATGAAACTGAATGTGAAGAGAGGCGTGAAAAAGGAATTGAAGTGTGTGCATGGAAGTGATTAGGATGTTCAGGTGAAGGAAAGAAAGGAAAGAGATGACATGAGAGGTGGAGTGTCACTATCAAAAGGGGTGGCACCAATATCAATGGCCCATATCGTGTCACCAACAAACTTCCATTGTTGACATTGGTTAAGAGGTCTATTATATAATATTTAAACAAAAAATCACACTTTCTATCTCCATCGCCACCTCTTGCCTTTTGGATCAGTATTTATCACTCATTTTATTTTCAATCAAGATGTCATCTCACTTTTTTTTCTGCTATTATTGTATATCTCAGTTTGTTGGATAATGTTAATTTCACTTTTCTGATCTTGATTTTCTTTTTAAATTTAGAGTTTAAAACTGTTTCTGGCAAAAAAATATTAAATGTATAATTTTCATCAAATATAGGATATTAAATTTATGCAATCTACATTATAGTCAAATGGATTAAAGGTACTCAGCAATTTCTCGTTTTAAAAATACTGTAAAGACTTTCTTTTAAAGTATAAAATTCACACGTACAATTATTGAATTACATATAAGTGTTTAAAAATATATATACTAATAATATAATTATATTTATCGATTAGTCACAATGATTATATACATATATATAATTTTTCTCAAAACTTGCAACCATGAGGCAAATTAAATGAGAACTTTATAATTTTTTTCAAAACTTGCAAGTAAACATATAAAATAATCAAATAATGTATAAAAAAGTTAATTGAGGTTGAATTTCATTAAGTCAACACAATAATTTTTAAGCTTTCCATATACTTTTTATTTAACTATTCCAACCATACTATTACTTTACTCAAATAAAAATTGTTTAACATAAATAGCATAAACCTTGATGTGAAAATAATCTTTTAATTCTTTTAAATATAATATACGCACCTGGAACAATTTATTATAAGAATTTCCAAGAAACCAAAATCATGTCCAATATGAAATTTTTTGCTTGTTAAATCTCAAGTCTACAGTTCTAAAAATATTTTTCAATGAAACTTAACAAAGCTTAATTAGACTATACAAACAAAGCATTACATGCATTATCTTTTAAATTTATTGAAAATCTAACTAGTGGGAATTGGTTAAGAAAAAATTAATATTTACTAAAAATTTAGGTAATTACATTTTTTTATATTACTAAATTTATGTATTTATAATTAAAATTTTAAAATTTTAAAATATTGTTTGTTTTTTTTAATATAGGGATTTTGTTAAGTTAATAGAGAGATGTTGGGCAGGTTATCAAATTAAAGAAAATAAATTTAATGGAATTTCAAATTGATATTTTATTTTTATTTTTTGTAAATTTTTAGATGTTTAACATTATTTTTTTTGTTGATTTTTATATTAGTTTAAACTCTTTATGTTTAATTAAATTTTAATTTTGAACAACATTAAAATATATTTATTTTATTTTTTAATTATTTTTTAACTTTTATGAATGAATACTAACTAAAATATTAAACGCAATTATATAACACTTAAGGATATTTTTGTCTTTTAAATAAAATAAAATTGGATTAATAGTTATTAGGTTAAATTTTATTTATTATCATAATAACTATGAACTATTATAACATTCGATGTATATTAATCATCCTTAACCAATACTTTTAGGATACTGATTAGTTATTATCAGAATCAATGCAATATGTACCTAGAATTTACATCAGTTCTAATTAATTAGAATATCATTTTTTATCGATAAATTCATAATCAATGTTGGAAATGATATATTCTACATCAATTATTAACCGATGTTGAAAGTTCTCCAATTTCTAAGTCAATAGTAATTATGTCCATTCATCAATCAACGTAAAATGCAAAAAAATATATATATATCTATGTAAAAAGTAAATAAAAATGTTTTTTAAATTCCTATAACAAATAAACACATTTGTGTATACCTTTTGCATATATGAAAAAACATTTCATGTCAAGTGATGGACCTAACCATTTAGGATTTTCATAGTTATAATGGACAATATTAAAGAATAAAATAGGATGAGTCTTTAATGATCAATAAGTGTGGTAAAAAAACAAGTGTCAAAGACACACATAAGTTACCACGATCAAGATTTGAAAAAAAAAGGAATAGAGATGAAAATTCACCGAAAAGAAAACCTATAAAAAAATGCTAATGAAAACTAAGATTTTGATTAGAAAGACAAATAGTTATCAAGACCATATTCAATTATGATAGATAATGGATGAAATAAATATAAAGACAAATTATTGAATTGTGTAGGTGTGATTAGCATTATCCCTAGCAAATTGCCTCAATTCATTATGATTTCTCATATTAGCAATACTTGTAAAAAAATCAAATAAAACTAATCAAATGACGGACCTTTAGAAATAATGATCTTCTTAACATAAAGTATATTTTAGATTTATCTTCTTTAAATTAAAATATATATATATATAAAATAAAATAATATCCACCGTTGTTTAAGAATTGGTTAAACTTATTGAATATTTTAACTATAACAACTGTTTATGTATATTTACTTTGGGATAATTTACCTCTTTATTCACTAGATTTCTATTATCACCGTCATGCCCAAGCAGTGACCCACTATAGAAATTCTGGAGCAATTCACACTCTCTAAACAAATTAAGTGGTTAAATACAACCCCAAAATCTAAATTATCAACCTGCCATTGCATTTGGTGGAAACACTTTTTGAATAAACTCCAGGAAACGATGAGAGTAGAATGTAGGGTCCACAGCTGAGATAGACAATGAATCAAACTGAAGAGACTTATAAGCATGTTCAATCTTCTTGGTCATGTTATAGTCCTGCAATATATCAATGATACCCAGGTACAGCACCACATCGTACACCTCGTGGAACTTTCGTTTTTCTTGTTTTTCTGAAATCTGCTCTGCCCTTGAAGGCATGTTCACACCAAGCTGGATTTGGAGTCTGCTTAACAAATTGGAAAGAAAGAAGATATGCATGTCGGTATATCGGTATATAGCGTAAAGGAATTATTATGATCATTAAAATACTGAATAAAGTGCCTAGAATTATTACAACAGTCTACACTATAAGTAACACATGTGACAATTTGAAGAAAATACAGAACCAATTTATCTGTTATACTGAACTGTTTCGATCACATTCTATCTAATTTGTGTTAAACTTAGATACAGTCTCAGAGTGTTAGTTATTTATGCTGTTTTCCTATCAGAACTAAAACTTTCACTTTGATCATCTATAGAATCGTTCAATACAAAAATTTCATTAGATATTTTACTTAGGTGAAACTTGAATTCTGATTGAAAAATAATATCAACACCTAAAGAATTGTATATAGGTTTTGTCCTTTGATCTAACCTGCATATGCTGTGAAACACAGAACTCTCAAACAGAAGCTGAGTTATTTAACCCGAAGATTAAAGGACCAAGGCAAAGTAATCAAGAAAGCACACCTTGCTGTACCAGGTAGAAGTAGATCCACCTCCTCATCACCAGCAGATGAAGCCCGCAACCGACTACCCCTCACATGTGAGCCCACAACAACACTGTTATCATCTGCTCCTCTAGGAACTAGAACAAGGCCTTGTGGATAGGATGCTTCATCCTCCAGAGGATCTATCAAATCATCGTTAGCATATCACAGTTTTTAAGTTGATCAGTTCATTCATGCTTATATATTGCACTAGAAAAAGCAAGAATATAATAATCTAGAAACTAGAGAATCGATTCACCTTCCTCTGCAAGCATTGCTAATCCATCCACACTTCTACGTTGGTTGTATGATATGAGAGGACGCAGATGCTGTGGAGCTCGATAGTGAACACCTAGAAGAAGGCTGTAATCCATAATGTGTTGTGCTTCTAAAAATTTGCTGTCTATTTCAATCTGCCTGCACAAAAGTATGATAGTAGAGAATATTCAGTATTTGCAGTGGCATCATTTTATATTGGAGACATAGTCTACCCACATATATTTACATATTCATAGCTCACAGTATCAAAACATGATCCAAGGGTTTTTGCAGCATATTTCAGACACCAGTAATGTACTAAACAGAAGATACACACGTTTTCTGTTGTTACCTTGTCCAAGAAGAATATCTTATCTTCCTTTTCTAATACATACGTTATAATAAAGTTTCTTCTTTTTGTCATAATATTTTTACACTTGGGCATCTTCCGCTAGAAGTCAAGAACTAATCCTTTGAGATACTGAAAATTGACCTCTTTAAATAATTTTTTTTTACCGTGTATAAGAAACCCAAATGCCAAAGAAAATTCGTTGTAACTACAGCTTACTTTAATAAAGACTCCCGCCAAGACGGTTCCAAGTAGAAACAGTAGTTCAGATCCAAATCTTTTAGTGTTGTATTTTCGTCAATTTCTATCTTGTCTGATGATCGTCCAAAGGAAGAACCTTTTAAATCAAATCTCCGATGGATCCTCAGTTCCGTGCAGAACATATTTCCCATTACAACGAAGCGAAACTGCAAAAGGGAAAATTATATCCAAATATTAGACTCCTAGTTCAGGAAATGCATATGAAAAAATTACAGAAGTAAGATTGATTTTCTCAAATATCTGATATAGTAAATTCACTTTATGATATTTTTCATAATTTATATTTCAGATTGCAAGTATTAGGAAACGTGGCATTCCATCTTTATTGAAAATGACCCATGATCAGAAAAATGCTGTAAGGCAATGTGCACGTTACCTTTTGACCACTTGAAGCCTTAATCCTGTGCAAGCCAAAGAATTTTGTGATAAGTGTATTTTCGTATGTCTTCACATGATGATGATAGTCTGGCAGCATTCTTAGAAGAACCTGCATGCCAAATGTTGAACAAAGGAGTTCTCATTACACACTGAAAATAAGTAGATGATAACAGGTGAATACTAAGATAACATTACTAAAACTGTAAGTTGCCTCAGTACGTATTAAAAGCTTCTTCTTTTACGGGTTGCCTCTGAAAAAGGCTAGCATTATTCTACAACTACAACAAAAGCTCTATTGTAAAATCCTAACTCTGCCACAAAATTATTACGTACTCGAGAGGAAGAATAATTTGCTTCCTATTAGGACTCGACGTATATGTGGAAATCTTCAAAGCGGGAGAACTATTAAGCACTCTCTCGTTCCTTAATTGCAGTGAAATTCCATACTAAATTTCTTCAAATAAATTGTTAGCTTCAATTTGTTATGAGTACATTGAATGTACGCAACAGAGTCCACACGAAATATGATTCAACTGAAACATTTGTAAATGTCATTGAAATACTATAACGCAATCTTCGACCTTCTATTGGTTCTAACTGAAACATTTATAAGAACACACCTTCACTTCAGACATTCGCAGTGTCTTGATCATGAAACGATCATCCTGAGACAGGAAAAAGACACTACCACTTTTCCCTGGAGAAGATAGTTCCCTCAGAGTATCGTTTCCACAAATGGACATCATGTAGTCGGCAGCGTCAATCTTGAATAATTCTCTCAAATTTCTGCATTAGGTTATATCAAACAAACTCATGGAAGGACTTGTGGAATTTAAGAATGCATATTATGATCAGTCAAACACTTAAGTCCCACATTATGATCTTACATTCTAAAACCCTACATTTATCTCACATTTGGAACACGTTTGTTCTTCTGAATATAACGAACAAAACTAAGGATAATAGAAGCACAGGTATGTTTCGAAGGAGACAATTCAATTCAAATTGGAAACATCAACAATATGATGGTAGCTAAGTAGGCTAACTATCCCAGAAAGAATTTTAAAATCTTGCTTAAAGAGACAGATTTACATGCAAACCTAAACGGTATAACAATTATATAAGCGCCACATGAAAGACACAGATCATAAAAAAATCAGGAGTAAATACAGACCTGAACACCATCGGGCAGTAATCTTTCCATTTAAAATCCTCTGATGGATGGGTAGGTGTTAATTGAGAACCTTCTTTAGGGAAATTCATCCAAAAGCTTGCTTTGGTACCAAAATCTGATATTCTTACTTCTCGTGTAGGTATAGGTGTTATCTTGCCCACGGTATACCTAACCAATTGAAGGACATTTACAAGGAAATCCATGGAAAAGCAATCATATTGAAGAATGATGGGACAGTTATGTCAACAACACGCATTTAGTAACTAATACATTGAGCTGTTGTGTTTTGTAACCATTATTGAAAAACGTGCTTGGTGTATTGAGACAGGACGAGTCTCTGTAACCATTATTAAAAAATGTGCTTGGTGAATTGAGAGAGGACGAGTCTCTGTTAGTGCTTAGGCCTATCTATGTATTGTGTATTAAGAGAGGTTACGCTCAATGAGGGAGTCTGTCCTTTAATTTTCTTTTGTTGTCTGGGGTCTGTTGTGACTTCTTTTCTGGTTTAATCCAGAATATATAAATTAAACTACTTGGTTTGTGTGTAGTTCTCCAGTCTAACCAAGAACTTCACATTGTTAGGAAAATCCATGCAAACGAAAATGAAGATAGTCTGTTTAGGATAGCATTTTAACTTCAACTTATGTGAATTTTTGTGACTTCAGTTCACAGTTTTTGGCCTCCTGACGTCCTAGTCATAAAATTGGAGTAATAAAACAAGATGAGATGTCTATGTTCACTGTATAAGTTAATCAATACAAGCGAGAAACTTTGTTGAATGAAAACAGCTTATAGTTGTCATGCGATTCTCATATCTTTACTGGAGCTGCATACCAAAAGAAGTTAGGTATGGGACCTTCATAGGATTGGCGACTAGAACCATCAACCAGACCTATATTATAATTATGGTTTTATCACTTAGGTATTGCCTTCCAAATTTGGATTCATCTTGAAACGTTAGCATATGTCATGTGCAATAGAATAAATAAAGTATGTAGAAGTTGCAGAGGATAATTAGAGTGTATTGTAAAAAATGATAACAACTGAAGCAGTTTGAGTGTGCTACAGGTCAACATAGTGTCTTTACCTTATTCCAAGCTGCAAACTGAGCATTAGATCATAACTCCTGTGACCTTTAATGATTATTTCACCAGGTTTTTTACTCTCTTTGGCAAGCTTTTTTTGAAGTCGCCTTGCCCTTCTAGACATTGATGAAAACATATTATTTAACACAACCTCACTTATCAATACACCTTGCATGTACTCTCGTTCCAAAATTGGGATCGTTGTATCGACCTCTTTGTCGCTATTTTCTGGCACAGAATCTGCTAATCCTAATGCTGAGTCATATCCAATCACTTTCTCAATCGACACCTCAAGACTCCAACGCCTTTCAAGAGACACATTTCTTCTATTAGACTGTTCCAGATTTAACAGGTTTCCTTTTGCAAGCTTATCAGATGAAACATGACTTGACAGCGGGTTTTCAGGTACCTTGACATCTCTCACTTGCTTCTGTTTTCTCAAATCTGGCAATAGCCCTCTTTTTCTCAAGGCACTGAGATAAATTTCTTGCACTGATGGAAGCCGGCTACCTCTTGGATAAAAGGTTCCTTTGCCATCTTTTAGACCAAATGCCCAAGTCCCAACATAGCTTCCTCCATCACTCCAAGCGTAAACTCCAAATCCATGCATCATGCCATTTAACCAGTTTCCTTCATACGAGTCCCCATTTATCCAGGTGAGTGTTCCTTTGCCAGACATTATCCCACCTTTCATATTCCCCACATAAACATTTCCATTGGTCCAGGTATACTTGCCAGGGCCCTCTGCTGTTCCTTGCATCCAAGAACCTTCAAAGGTATCTCCATTAGGATAAACTTCATACCCCAAACCATGTTTAAGATTCAACCGCCATCTACCTTTATAGGTCAATTTATCAGAACGAATATATGTCCCCGTGCCATGGATATATCCACCAGAGAAATCACCTTCATACACTGCTCCAGAAGGCCATCTTATCTTCCCATAACCATTTCTAATCCCTCTCCTCCATTCACCCTCATATACACAACCATCACACCAAACGTACGTCCCATAGCCCTCGGAAACATTGCCATAAAGGGACCCAGAATATGACTCTCCATTATAGAGTAAGAGTTGCCCAACACTAAAGCCATCACTTTCACCGTTTGTCAGCGTAGAAGGTTGGTCTAATTCAGGAAGCACATCAACAGATTTGGTTCTCTCTGTAAAAGAAAGTGCTCCTCCGTTTGAATAATCTGCTATGGCCACGGGGCCAGACATTCATAATTACCAGAAGAAAGATTTCCCTGTAGAATTTCAAGTTTCCCGATTTCTCAGCCGCTCCAAGACAAGAAAGTTTGCATATAGGAATTCTAACCCAACGATTCACCCTTGAAACTCTTTGGGCTGGAATAGAATATGCTATTACTTTTAAGGTAAAATATATAATTATACTCAACGTCTGGATCGACTGAAAAGGTTGCTACAGCTTAACCAATGGTTTCAAATTCGAACTAGGCATGCAATTTGTATTGCCTATGGTAGTTTTATGCGACTCGAATAGACTTGTCTTCCACGAAGGATGCCTGTAGTCCCAAACAAGATCAAAATAGATATGTTATATTCTAGCTATTATAAATAAGGGAAGGAGAAAAAAGAAAGATGGCCCAGAATTCAAGAATCAAAGTCATATTACAGTGTGTGTGTGTGTGTGTGAAGAAACAAGTTTAATTCTAAAGTGCAGTAACCAGACACGCTATGTTCTTCATTGAATTTTGCAGACCACAAATTACTAAAAAAAGGACAGACCGCAAAGTACGATCATAATATTAAAATGGAGAACAACAGAAAACAATTAAACAATGGTATCATAAAAAAATTATAAACAGAACAAGAATTAAACCAAAAGGTAACAGCATTTTCCGTCATTATGAGAACATTTATCAAAGAAAGTAAATGAAGCCGTATACAACACAGAGTAAGTGTTTGGGGAGAATCAAAGAAAAAACAGAAGACTAATAACAACAAAATCTGCAAGCTCCTTGGTCCTTACATCATTACATGGCAATACTTGGAATTCCTGTGTTAAGATTTCATATCATAGTCGTATAAAGATAGGTTCCGTAGCTTTGAATACAGAAAGAACGGCCAAAATATAATACACAAGCAAGTTGCTGAAGAAATTGGAAAGCGAAGATAACAAAGATTGTGAGATAAGACATTAGTGAATAAGAAGTTGACATCCATTAACACAAGGGAAGAAGTGTGAGAAAAGTTTACCGGAGAATTGTGAGCAGTGATGAAACAGTGTTGTTGTCGGAGAATGCAAGAAGAAGAGAATAACTCTGTTCAAATGGAAGATTATATACTTCTAAAATTCTCAAAATTGAATGAGTTCATTTTTCAAAATAGCTTTTTAATGACAATTCAGAGCAAAAGTTAGGTCAATTGATCCAAATCAAGTTATGGGTCAGCTAACTTACAATAGCTGATTAATATGAGCACATCAACGCATTAAAAAAGTTAAAATGATTTGGTTTTCCATTTATTATTTTATAATGATTGTCATATTAGATGTAACGATTGGTCAGGAAACTAATTAGCATTGATTAGTAATATAAATAGTTGATAATGTAAAGTTTGAATAATTTATTACACGAACCATCCAATGAAGTAAGATTGAGAAATTCAATGGCCAAATACTTAGGTTTTCTTTATTCGAATTGAACAATATTTTGATACAAAATCCAATTCAACAAAGATAAACACCAAGCTTATAGCGGAAGGGATTAGACACCCAATGTGGTAAACCAAGTTTTTAATTATGTTTTTTAAAAAAGCTTTAATAAAAAAGAGAAGGAAAGAGATACAGAAAGTGGACAAAAATAATATTAAATAAGATTAAGAGAAATGAAAGAGAAAATGTAATATTTATAAACAATATTGTGTGAGTTGTATAACTCATTAATTGTTTTTATTTATTTTATTTTATTATTATTTGTCAAAAATTATTTATATATTAGTATGTCATTTAAATTTTTATTATAATAATAATAATAATAATTGTAATTAGATAGGTTTAATAGTTTTTTCACTTTTGTTTTTCAATTTCGTCACTAGAAGTTTCTCATTTATTTCCGTTTTTCTAAAAAAAGTAAGTCAAATTAATGGTGGTATCATTACATCAGTGACAATAACATTAAATCATGCTTCATTTGTAAAAGGAAAGTGTCACCTGCTAACAGGGATGTCAAAAAAATCCATACTCGTGGGTATCTGTGGATAAAACCCGCAACAGGTACAAAACGGATATTAAAAATAGATACTCGTTACTCGTGGGTACGGGTACTTTTTATACCCGCATGTTAACGGGGGTGGGTACGGTATCATAGTATTCGTATATGTGGATATCCGTACCCGCTAAACTTACCCCTTGACATTTTTCTCTCTCTTTTCTTTGAAATTGGACATATACATCAAACCTTATATAGACCATGACGTTTATGATATGTCTGTTGTCAAATGATGGAATCAAAATAAGAATATTTGACACGTGACAATTGAGGTTTATTATTTGTTTATTTTGTTTATTTTTCAGTATTCAATCGGAGAAGGTGGGTGGGTTTGTTGATCAAAACACTAATTAAAAAATTTCCATCGTGTTGAATGTCATTTTATATTTACTTTTACAATTATTTGGACTTGTATCAACTTGAGTTTATTTGAACTTTATTTAAAATTTATGACAGTGATGTATTTTATTTTATTTAAATTTATGATTAAATATTTATTTTTTAAATAATTTTGCAAATACTCGCGGGTACCCGTGGATACCCGCGGATATGAAAAAAAATAGGTGAATACCCGCATAACGGATACTCGACGGATATGGGTACGGGTTCGGGTACGAGAAAAATATTTATCCAGCGAGTAGGGTACGAAGGAGCTACTGTCCGTATCCTACCCGTTCCGTTGACATCCCTACCTACTAATAACAACAAATGTCACCTATTATTGTAATAACATTGTCACAATAAATTCATGAAAGATATTACTAACTACTTTTTTAAAAAAAAAATTAGATTAAATTAATATATTCAAAATAATGAAACAAAAGTTGAAAAAAATTATTTAAACCAATTATATATAAGGTTCAGTAATTAAAATATTAATAAATAAAAGTCAATACAGTTTTCTAAATAAAAAACTCATAAGTGACAAATATTCTGCCATTGAGAAGACAAGATTATAAAAAAAAGGAGAAAATAATATTTTGTATGTGAAACAGACTTGGTAAATATTATGCTAAATTTAAAGTACTATGTCACTGTAACAATATAGACGTCACTGTAACAATATAAATATCATATATATATATATATATATATATAATATTACTTTCAAGACCATAAATGATTTTTTATCTGTTGATTTAATGAGTGGCTTGAACAGGTCTCTGAGAATGCTTTATAGCAAAGTAAATGATAATTTAAAAAAATCAAGAACTAATTATTTAAATTTTAATATTTGTAGACTGTAACATTAAATGTGTGCACGAATTATCTATTAAAAATACATTGCTTTTAGAAATTAGTGAATCAAATTAAAATATTTTCCAATATCAATATACATACATAACTTTTTAGTTTATAAATATAATAGCTAAATCGGTGTTAAAAAAATCGAAACTGCGTTGATAAGACAGCAATTAGATGTTATGGATGGCCTACTTGTCCGACATTTCAAAGACGGTTGGTGAATTGGTGTCCTTGTTCATGGCCTGCACAGGCTGGAACATGTTTGTGTCCTAATTATGCAGCAACAAAAATTACATGTTCTCTAATAAGTTTATTTAATCGCAGCTTAAAGAAATAATTGTATTTTTTTATCACATATTGCTTTAGATATAAATTAGAAATAGTGTGAGAATATATTGATAATAGTTTCAATGAAAAATATATATTTTTAATTCCATGATTGTCATATCTTTAACTATGTTGTCATATCCTGTAAATTATTCTGTTATTATTTTTACTATATGCCATTGGGCTTCTTTTTTTTACTCACCATCATCTTATATACAAAACAACAACAAAACGTTTTAAGAACATTAAAGAATCTTAAATGTAGTATATTAGATGTTTTTCTTAGTTGTATATATAATAAATGTAGTTCATGTAATTATTTGTTTTAATTTTCTCAAAGAATAATATAGTTTTTTAAAAGTAAACTTGGTACTCTATGTATACACCTATGATACACCGGTACTTTAAATTTAGGTCACGTATCTGTATCTGACATGTATCTTGTCCGATATTTTAGGATACTTTAACTAGGGATGACGGCCTGCATAAAGCCCGCACATCGGCCACCCACTCTGCCCCAAACAATTTATGCGGACTGCAATCACTGGTTTGCCCCGCCCCGCACTTGGCCTGTGGGCCCGCGGGCTAACCCGCTTTTTTTAAAAAAAATTTATGATAAATCTTTTTATGTTTAAAAATTAGGAAACTTTAAGAAGTTCACAAAATTAAGTAAAGACTTTGGAAAGTTGGATGATAAATTGATAATTCAACATTTTCATCATATTCATATTCATACTATAATGTATTCTTTAAATTATAAATTTTATCACATTAAAAAATACATAATACTTATTTTTTCCAGTTATACAAAAATTTGAAATGTTAATATAAGAGTTCATCAAAAAAATAATTAATATACACAAGTGCAAGTTTTTTTTATACGGGCTACGAGCTTATGTGGGCCTGGCCACTACAGGCCTGCGGGCTCACTACCCTGACCCGCCCCGCGTTTTTTTCGCGGGCCTGTGGGTTGACCCAACAGGCCATGCCCATATTTCCATCCCTAACTTTAACGATAATTATTAATGAAGTATCTAGTTTATAAAGTCATAGTACACTGCAATAAAATCTTTGAATAATGACAACAAATAATTAGTCATTATATAGTGACCAATTTGATCACTAAAATAGCTCTGAAAAATTATAATTGGTCTATAAATCGATAATTAAAATAATTTCAATTATGAATTGGTTTTTAAATTTGTCTTTAACATTAGTTACCAAGTTTTGACTACCATAATAATTGGTTTCTTATTAGAAAATTTGGATTCACACATTAACAATCATATATTTATTGTAAAACTTTCAATATTTATATATCACGTATTTATCACGTATAATATTCTATTATTTTGAAAATAAATATATATATCATATACGTGTTGTATCCTATCTACGTATCTATGCATAGTAGGTACTGATATAAATGTAGCAAATCATTTAATGATTATTTTATTTTTCTATATGCCTCTTGATTGGACTTGAAAGTTCTCTTTCTATTGTTAACTTGTTTGAATGTTCATTTAATGTTATTATTGGTAAACCTTAAATGATCAGTGAATAAAAATGAAACATTATAGATTGTATATATTTTACAGATGCGGATATGGATTTTTTTTTAAGACTAAGACCTATGACTGTAGAGGTATTGAAATTATATTTTATTTAGTTATTTTAAAAATAATTCACTACACATACCATTTTTTTTATACATATTCAGATTTGGGTGGTTTCTAATTGAAGACCACATCTATAAATTAATTATTGTTAGTCTTTTAATTTTTGTTAAAATATTAATTTCGATGACTTGTCATAACTCGGTCTACTGTGAATTTGCACAAAAACGTTAATTAAACAATAAATCATTTCGTAAAACTAAAGTAAATATCAAGTAAAAATAAGTAAATTAATACATAATAAAATATAGAAATAGTTTTTTGTTTAATATGGCTCCGCTTAAATAAAAAATAAATAAACAGACGAGTTTTCACAACAATAAATAAACGTAATTAAATTAATTTGTTTTATTTTTTATTCAAAATTATTTGATTCAGTTATGTTGACTCTTGACTGATTACATAATAAAATGAACAAAAAAAAAAGACTCTGTTATTTGTACAAGGAAAACTAAATGGGACCTATTTTCTAAACAAAAATGTATTCCTAGTCAATTAATAGCACAGAATTAAATAGGCTTAGTTGTCCATTATTATTCCGCCTTGCTTTCATTTTCATAATGTTTAGTTGTCCATTATTATTCTCCCTCTCTTTCATTTTCATAGTGTTTTTTCTTTGTTCTTACGTTTCCCAATACATTATTATTATATTTCAAATTGTTTCTACAATCAAAGTTATTATAATATAATACAAAATATAAAAAATAATATAATCATTTCTTTTACTTCTGAAAGTAAAATTTTTGTAGTACTTATAAACCCCATCAACCATAACTCCTCTTTTTACCACCAATAATAATATTTAGAAAAAAAAAATCTATAAAGAATGTGTGTGTATAGAATAGTGTTTAGAAAAATTAAGAAAGAGATTTTGTATATTCCAACAAAAAAGTTTAGTACACGTGTGGCATTCCTATTAGGTAACAATGGCTGAGTAAGACATATGGTAGTGGCCAAATTAAGCTTTGCAAATGAGTCTTAAATTGGTATATTAATAATGAGACTTATTGTGACCACAACTTTATGATATCTCATCATTACCAATTATTATATCAGACAATAAGAGTCGGTAATTATTATTACTCACTTGCACCAATTTCTTCCATTTTTCTTTTTCTTTCTTAATTTTCCTTCAATTTGGTTGACTAACTTGTAATAACATTTGTTTCTTTCCACAATTCTATGTCCAATTGCATTTTAATTTCTGTGGCGGCCACCGACTCTCTCCACCCATTTAACTCTTTCATTTGGTTTTTTCATATAATAAACTCTCAACTTTAAATAATCCAAGCTACTCCTCATTGGTTTCCACATTAATTTTATATTCACCATAATAGACCTAATTCATACAAAAATTATTAATTTAATTTTAATTCATTCATCAATCAAACTTAATTAAAGTTTAAATTGGTTTATTCAAAATATACAAAAAACCCTTTTCTCGAAAATTTATTTGTATATTAAAAAGGAAATAAATGGTTATATAAAAACAATTCAATATTAACTAACAGAATACGAAACGTAAACTGTGCTATTTTTCATTTTACATTAATACATAAATGTTAATTTTTTTAATTTAATTTAGTTTACTCAAATAATTAACTTTAAATTTTATTTACTTAACTTAATAAATAGATCTAAATCAAAAGAAGTAATCAACAAACTAAATTTAGTTAATACACTAATAATTTAGTTCATGTGTGATGTGGAAACACAAGTGAATGTAATGTGTTTGGTGGTGGATTTGGTCTCAAATTTGAACCACATAATTAGTCAAAAGCATGCATTGAAAAAAAAAATATAGACGTTAAAGAATAAGATAGGCATATACATCTACATTCGACAAAATCGTCTCTATCAAAATAATGACCGTTTCTTTTATTTAGCAACTAATTTCAAAGAAAAATACAATACTTGTATTTTATATGCATTATATTAGATAATATGATTTTAACTATACTCTAGCCGTTTCACTACTATATACAATACATGTTCTTTTTTATTTAATCGTTATCATTTCTCATAATTTGCTTCTATTTTTTTAATTTAATATTTTGGAAAAACATGATTCACAAAGGGCTCTCTTTCCCCTTGTCCTTTATAATAGTTAAAAATGAAAGATTTTTTTTTTCGTTTTTGAGAGTAAAATAATTTTGAAGATAAACTTATGCACGTAATAAACTTGAAACGTGGGACGTAAATAGTGCCGATCATTGAAAAAAAAATTCTGAATATCGATGGCAATGTAAAAGGTGCGATCTTACTTGTAGAATATATATATATATATATATATATATATATATATATATATATATATATATATATATATATATATATATATAAGTTATATTTTATTATCAAATACGTACTCGCATAATTAAGATTAATATGCTAGCTAATGGTTCTATATACCAACAAAATAGAACATGTTATCAAATACATTAGACGTCTATTTTAGATGTATTTTGAAAGGTCTTTCAAAGTTGTTCCATAAGTCTCTAATGATTAAGATTAGTGTTTTACCGATATTTTTTTTCTTTTGGTGAAATAATTTCTTAAAATTTTTTAATTTGAATTTTTTTCTTATTTTTTTCATTTAAACATGTATTGGATGAATTGTCATTAAATTGCTTCATCCAAACACACATTTAAAAAAATTTTATGATCCTGACAAATTCATGCTTCAAATTGGTATAGAGGTGACAACGAAGATTGGCTTGACCCACATTTGACTCGCAAAATACAGACTCAAAAGTCTGACTCGCCTTGCATAGATTATGTATGGTCCATTTTTTTTCATTTCTTATGATAAAGCTTTTTATGTTCAATAAATTGTGAAACTTTAACAAGTTCACAAAATTAAGCTAAGATTTTAGGGAATTGAATGATAAATTGATAATTCATCATTTTTATCATATTTATATTTTTTTACATGCGTCGATAAATTCTATAAATTTTAGCACATTTTGAAATATATAACATTTTTTTCATTCATACAAAAATTTGAAACGTGAATACAAAAGTTAATAAAAAAATTAACTAATATACAAAAGTGTAAATTTCTTGTATTGTATGTTGCGGGTCAGATCGCCCTACATCTGACACACGCAAGCAACAGATTAGGTGGACCGGACTGTAGACTCCACAATCTTTTGATAAACCTACAGAGAGAGCCCCGGACCAAACCCATGTTACCACCTCTAAATTTGTCTCCCCACTCTTTCTCCGTCATCTTCCTCTACTGATTATACTTCTCATGAACTCCCTCTCAGTTTTCTAACTTTTTTCACTTTCCTTTTTCTTTTCATATTCATAACAATTAATTAGATCTACAAAACCCTAATTTTCCTAATTTTGACAAAACCACCAATTTTGAATTCAATGGCTTCAATTCAACGTCCTGCAAATTTAGAATCCCCAAAGGGAGGAGATCCAGGGATAGACGAGAAGAAGAGCAAGTGGATGGGACAAATTGTGAATTAACACGAAGATCGTACATGTAAAAGCAAAAGGAAATGAGTCATAAAGTTGTAAAGAAGGTTGTGCGATATAAGAGAGAAAAGGATGGAAGCGGAAGAAATAATATAATTTAGTTTTTTATTAATTTTTTTAGGGTAAAATGGTTATTTTGTCATGTTCATGGGTGTAGAAAAAAAGCATGACGGTGCAGAAAGCATTGTCCCATTTATAGATTTAAAAATATAATATAATTATATAATTTAGAAATATATTCCAAAAATTCTAAATTATATAATATGGAATGCATTTACAGAAATTGCGTAATGTTAAAGTGAAAATATGTTACAAATTGAAATATATTTTCATGCAATTCAAAGATGTACTTATACAATCTATAATACATTTTTATATTACACAATTTAGAAATATCCTTTGAATTATATGATTTAATATAAGTTTTTTATTACGTAATATAGAATAAATTTTGAATTATATTATTTAAAATATTTCCTAGTTATGAATAATTTAAACTTTTTCCATATCAGCCAAGTTGAAAAAAGAAAAGGGATAAATTGCCTCCTACTAATAGTCGGTCATTTCTTCTTCAACCTCCATAATTTCAAATTGTACTCGTATAATTTATTTTAATTTAGAACGTAAACTTTGGAATATAAAAAGTTATATTTTGGATAATATATTTTGAATACAAAATAAAAGAAAGCATTTTGAACTATATAATTAAAAATACGTATTTTGAATTGTACATTATAAAATACATGAAGTTGTTTTTCCGATTTTACATTTCAAAGTGCCAAATAAAAAATAAATTTTAGATTATATATTTTAAAATATAAAATTTACATTCTAAATTCACAATTCAAAATACAAGAATTTTGCGAGTACAAGACGAAATCTATGGAGGTGAAAAAAGAAACTGCCCTAATAGCCTCTCTCTTAAAGTTAGACTCAAATTATGTCAGACTCAACGATAAAAAAAATGAAAACAAAAGGCTATTGCTTCCAACAATTTATAATTACTAACTGCACTCTCACAATATACAATATAAGGAAAAAAAAATTCAAACATTCTTCAATGCACGCCACACCACCATTACACTGATCGCTACTGTAGCCCATCATCACCATTATTACTGAGGAAGAGGAAGATGAAGAGTAGGAGATGAGATATTTCTGGGATGTATTTCACATGGAAGAACGATATTTTCACTCATTTTTTTTTATCCATTTTAATTCATCCTTTCATCTTTAAATTATATTTTATTTGATTAATTACTCTTTTGATTTTTGTTTTGTTCAAAAAATATTAAATTAGTTCTCTAATTTTTTTTTTAAATTTTAAATTGGTATGCAATTTGATCATTTTTATTAAATTTATTAAAACAAACCAAGATTTTTCATTAAAATTGAAATTCTCAATAAAGATTATATGATTTATTGATGTAATTAACATAATCATAGTGTTATTTTTGATGAAAAATCATTGATTTACTTCAAAAAAATTTTTAAAAAAATGACTAAATTATATCAAATTTTTAAAAATTGGATCAAATTAAAACTTAAAAAAACAGAAAATCAATTTTAAAATTTTGAAAACAAATAAGGACTAAATAAGTAATTAAATATTTTTTATTTTTTTAATAATATAATGTGATAATTTAAGATTAATCGGAACGGTGGATAAAAAAAATAATCAAAATATTATCATCTTTAAAAAAAAAATGCTGTGACCACCCATTCAAGAAAAAAAAGAGACGTATTTCATGTGTTCTGAAAAATTCTTTTCAAAATATATTTTATGCAAGGGTGTTTCAAAAAATTTATTCCAAAAGAACATTATATAGATTGTAGAAAGTTTATTTTGAAAATCCTAGATATTTCAAAATATATTTTATTTTATCCATTTTGAAAATTAGAGCTCTCAAAACGGATAACCCGACCCGACTCGACCCACCACGGGTTGATGATTTAGTGAGCCAACCCAATCCGGTTTACTTTTTTAACGAGCCAAAAAAATTCGAACCCGGCCCGACTCACCACGGGTTGGTTCACGGGTTCACTTAATTAAAAAAAAATATTATTTTTTAATTTTTTTTTTCAGTCAAAACTAAATTATAATTTTAATTAAAATCTAAATAAACTTTAATAGAATCCAAATACAAACCAAATTAAAAAAATTACAAATTATTTATGTGTTAGATAAAAAAAAAACCTAACATGATCCAAATAGCTCAACTTAATAAAAAAAATAAAAACACTTGTGTGATCCTTTTATTTGTGGGTTGCTGAGCCAACCGGGCACACCACGGGTTCAACCCCGATGAGCCGAGTTCTAAATGAGCCGGGTAAAAAATCAACCCATATTAAAATTTGTAGAAAATTTTAACCTAACCCGATCCGAACTCGTGATGAGCCAGATTGACTTGCGAATTAGAACCCATTTTAACAGTTCTACCGAAAACTACACCCCAAAATTTGATTTCAACAATTCTGTTCGGAAAACTTCGTACTACAAATTCTAGGTTTGGAATTTCGTTCCAAAAGTTCCAAAAACTCTTGTTTTGAAAAGTAAAAGTCACTTTTCTTTTGGAGGATAAAACAATCATTTTCAAAAATTTGAGGGGTGCGCGAAGGTGCAGGAAGTAAAAGCCGAAATAAAAAAAAGAAAAATACCAAGAGTCCGTAACCATAAACCTTGCCCTTAAACCCCTCGACTCTGAAAGAGTCATCGCGGCAAAACCATGGTGAAGGCCTACCTCCGATTCGAGCCGGCGGCGTCGTTTGGAGTGATAGCCTCGGTGGATTCCAACATATCATACGACAGCTCCGGCAAGCACCTTCTATCTCCGGCACTCGAGAAGATCGGCGTCTGGAATGTGCGGCAGGGCCTCTGCACCAAAACCCTAACACCTTCTACTGCGTCGCGCGGCCCTTCCCTCGCCGTCACCTCCATTGCCTCCTCCCCTTCCTCATTGGTAATGAACTTCGAATCTCGATTGTGCCGCGTGAATTTGTGACTCTCTTAAACTGTTTTATGGTTGTGTTGCAGATTGCTGGTGGTTACGGGGATGGTAGCATACGGATTTGGGACTCTGATAAAGGAACGTGTGAGACTACGCTAAATGGACACAAGGGAGCTGTCACCGCTCTTCGTTACAACAAGGCTGGTTCCTTGCTCGCCTCTGGTAGCAAGGATAATGATGTTATTTTATGGGACGTGGTTGGTGAGACTGGGCTCTTTCGCCTTCGTGGTCATCGTGACCAGGTTTGGTTTTCTTACCTTTGGATTAGGTCCTGTTTGGAAAGACTTTTCAGCAAGCACTTAATAGAAGAAGGAAAAAGAAACAAAATGAATCAAACTTATGTAAGTGAAAATGAACTTATGTACATCAGCTTTTAGAGAAGTTACGAGAAAGATCTTATATAAAAGTTGAAGTAGGTAAGTTCATTTTAACTAATGGGAAAATTTTAATTCATTTTACCTTCTTGTTTTCTTCTCTTGTGAATACTTATTTGGAGGTTTATTTGAACAGGGCCTTAATATAAAGAGTTGTATAGGTTTTGGATAATAAGGGAATAAGGCATAATGGAACGATTTTTGACACAGTCATCTTTTTGATTTCATTCTAATATTTACCTGAAAGTAGACTGTTGCTCTTCCTTTCCCTCCAAAACCCTCTGTCTCAAACTTACCTTGGCAGTTTCGTTTATGTGGTTTTCGTTCATTTTGGGCAGGTGACTGATGTCGTTTTCTTGAATTCTGGGAAAAAACTTGTGAGTTCCTCCAAAGACAAGTTCTTGAGAGTGTGGGATCTTGATACCCAGCACTGTATGCAAATTGTGGGTGGACATCATAGTGAAATATGGTCCCTGGATGTTGATCTGGATGAAAGGTATCTGGTCACTGGTTCTGCAGATAGTGAACTTCATTTTTATGAAATCAGACACGAGTCTGTGGATGGGAACTCTGTAAATGGTGATGAAGAATCCTCCATTCAAAACAAATGGGAAGTGTTGAGGCATTTTGGTGAAATTCAGCGACAAAGTAAGGATAGGGTTGCAACTGTGCAGTTCAACAAGTCAGGAAATCTGCTAGCATGCCAAGTTGCTGGAAAGACTGTAGAAATATATCGTGTATTGGATGATGCTGAAGCAAAGCGCAAGGCAAAACGAAGGGTTCACCGCAAGAAAGAGAAGAAACATAGTAAAGAGACTTTGGGCGGAGTAGAAAATGGAGATGAGAATAATGCTAACAAAGGAGATAATTCTTCTGTCACTCATGTGCCCACAGAAACAACTAACCCTGCAGTTACTGTGCCTGATGTTTTCAAGCTGTTGCATACTATTAGAGCTAACAAAAAGATATGCTCCATTTCTTTCTGTCCAATCACTCCAAAAAGTTCGATGGCTAGTTTGGCATTGTCTCTGAACAATAATCTTCTTGAGTTTTACTCCATTGAACTTGGTGAAACCAGAAAAACACTTGCTATTGATCTTCAGGGGCATCGTTCTGATGTTAGAAGTGTCACACTTAGTTCAGACAACACTTTTCTGTTGTCAACCAGTCACAATGCAGTAAAGATTTGGAACCCAATTACTGGCTCTTGCCTAAGAACCATTAATTCTGGGTATGGACTGTGCAGTTTAATTCTTCCCACTAACAAGTATGGGCTTGTTGGAACTAAAGATGGAACCATAGAAATTATTGACATTGGAAGTGGCACTTGTGTTGAAGTAATGGAAGCTCATGGTGGTTCTGTTCGCTCAATTGCTGCCCTACCTCATAAAAATGGTTTTGTCACTGGAAGTGCCGATCATGATGTAAAATTTTGGGAGTACCAATTGAAGCAAAAACCTGGTCAAGTATGTCCATCACCTTCATATAATTCCCTTTTCCTTTTCTTTTTAAGAAAAAAATTGTTCTGTTTTCAAAAATACCCAGAAATTTAACATTTTGTTTGGTTTTATCTTATACTGCCTATAGAGCATAGGTAAAAATCTAAAAGTTCTTTTTGTTTATAATAATGCAATATTTCATTGAGAAGTTCATTTGTATTTGTCTTTATGTTTTATATTTAATTGATAGAATCAAATACTTAAACTGTAAACACAAAACTGTTTCCATGTAGATATGTACATAGAAACTACTGAATACTCATAATGATGACGGTGAACCCATTAAATCACTACCGGTACAAGAAATTTAAACTAATAATATTCCATATTTCCACTCTCATACTAAATTTATCAATAACTAACTTAAACTTACATTATAAAAATCAAATAAAAAATCATCACACCTTCTATATAGATGCACTTAACCTATGTTCTCTTTAATAACTTTTTCTCAGGTGGTACTACTCCAAAAAGGTGACAGAAGATGTTCTTATGTTGTTTATACTGGATTTGTTTTTGTTTTCTCCCATTATTTTTTTTTTCTAATTCATGTGAATGTGCTCTACCACCCTCTCTTTTCCAATTTTCTTATAATTTTATGTGTCCTCTAATTAGTTCCAAGTTAATACATGCCAAATCATCTTAGTACAAATGGTTATCCAATTTGTTTATTTAGCAACTTCTTTTATTTTGTTTCAGGCTACTAAGCAACTCGTAGTGTCAAATGTCAGTACCATGAAAATGAATGATGACGCTCTTGTTGTTGCAATTAGTCCTGATGCTAAATATATTGCTGTTGCTCTATTGGATAGTACTGTGAAGGTTAGATGCCTTAATCATTCCTGTTCTGTTTATAATCTGTGGTTTCCAAAAACTCAAAACTAACTTGCAGGTGTTACTTTGTTTATTGACGTTTTTTTTTGTTTCACCGTTTACCATTTCTTGGCGACTTGGGAACCTTAGCATCATTTCTATGTAGTGGCATAGAAATTGAGGACACTGCACGCACACATGCAAAAGGAGAATCTAAAGAAATGAAATAGGAACAACAGAACAATTGATAATTACATTGAAAAGCCATTATTTTACTGGATATTTAGTATTGCAAAAGAATAGTACGAGACAATTTTATTTGATAAAATGATATGCCTCCTTTCAATATTTAATATTATATTATAGGTTGGCTTTTCTAAAATAAAAATCCTTTTTCCAATAAAGTTACCCTGTGCTCATCTGTACTTGGGTGTTGGCTCTGGTAATCAACCTTATTGAGGTGTCAGTTCTAATGTTTGAGTTGGATTTTTTTAGTGGGGAACTTAATTAGTATTTTGATGAGAAGAGTTGAGAGTAGGTATTGGTATCAAAAACATCTTCTTACATTGTGACAATTCAGTCAGGAGATGTTTGTCGTTCATAGGATTTGATAATTTGATATACATATTTCTATTGGCTTTGGAGGCATTTGGAAGATCTTATGAAGGTTCATTTTAAATTAAGAAAATAGATTTAAACTCCCATAAAATAAGTTTTTTTTCTTAAACTTATTTCAATAAGTTTCTCAGTGTAGCTTACCCAAAATACGGTGTTTGTGTTTTTCCAAGAAGCTTACCCAAAATACTTGCATAAGAGCTTATTGAATAAGAACTTAATAATGCTTTTTATTCAAATGCATCTGTAGTTTGAATGCTATTTTGGGAATATAGTGAGTGATACAGGTTAAAGGGATATGTTAGTTAATTGTACTTCTACTCATGCTGCTTTTCATAGCAGATGCAAAATTCTTGGTGTGTTGGACAACTATGTGAGCCTTATTGAATGTTGGGTACTTTTACACTATGAGCTCTTGGTGGCTCTTGTATTTATGCATTAGTCCTATTTTACGGTTTCGAGTGTGTTTTAAATAATTTCATTCATCATTCAGGTTCACTTTGCAGACACGTTCAAATTTTTCCTTTCATTATATGGCCACAAGCTTCCTGTTCTGTGTATGGATATCTCATCAGATGGAGATTTAATTGTGACTGGCTCTGCAGATAAAAATTTAAAGATCTGGGGTTTAGACTTTGGTGACTGTCATAAATCCATTTTTGCACATGCTGACAGGTGCTACATAATATATTAGTACTGATAATTATTTGCTGTTCTTTATTTCTTTTCTTAACTGGGGAGCCTGGATGAATCTGTATTTGAATTATATTATGCTATTTATGTGGCAGTGTCATGGCAGTGCAATTTGTTCCCAAGACACATTATGTGTTCAGTGTTGGAAAAGATCGCCTAGTAAAATATTGGGATGCTGATAAATTTGAGCTGCTCTTGACTCTAGAAGGACATCATGCTGATATTTGGTGTCTTGCAGTCAGTAATCGTGGGGATTTCATTGTCACTGGATCTCATGATCGTTCTATCCGACGCTGGGATCGCACTGAAGAGCAGTTTTTCATTGAGGTATTCACAACTTGTATGAGATGGCCTACACTTGTTAAAAGCAGGACAAAGGGCCCATGCCTCTAATTTTTTACAGGAATACTTTTAATTGAATTTTCTTCGGTTAATTTATGTCACTGGATTAAGGTAGAACATTTGAACTGCAGGAAGAAAAGGAGAAAAGGTTGGAGGAAATGTTTGAGGCTGATCTCGACAATGCATTTGAAAACAAGTATGCATCAAAGGAAGAAATACCGGAGGAGGGAGCTGTGGCTTTAGCTGGGAAACAAACCCAGGAAACCCTTACCGCAACTGACTTGGTTATTGAAAGATTAGACATCGCAGAAGCTGAAAAAAAGCGCATTGCAGAACATCAGGTTTACATTTGTTCCCTTGTAGATGACCTGAATCTAACTGATGCATTTTCTGAAAAGTTAAACTTGAAAACTTGCTTGCATAGTTAGTTGCATTTTTGCAATAGATGGATACCCATGCATAAACAAATGTGTTTTTAAACAAGTATGCCAGCCTCTACAGTGCACACGTGCTGCTCCCTAATCTATGACTGCCATGGTCTAAATGGTTCTTTTATCTCAAAAGTGAATCTGGAAAACATGCTTGCACAGACAATGTCTTTCTAAACAAGTATGGTAGCTATTCAGTGTACAATTCCTCTGTTGTGGCGCCTGTGTAATAGAGAACTAATGACTCCTGACTTGATTTCTGCAAGAAATTATCAAATTGTACATGCAACACAAGTAAACAACTTTGGGCTTGAAAATATGTATACCGGCAGTTCAATAAAGCGTTTTTTTCCAGTAGGTAGGGTTAGTTACATCAAATTACACTTTTGGGTTCTATTGAAAACTTAAATTTCAATAAATACATTTAGTATGGATGATTGCAGAAAATATATTATATTTATCTTGTGAGACATGTAACAGAAAGTGATAAGGAGGATTGTCTTATATATTTTTGTTTTTAGTGCCTAATGTCATTGTTACAATTATTTCATTTTAGATTTCAGGACAAAAATAAAAAATAAATTTTACATTTGGGTTCTATCAAAAATTAAAATTTCAATTATATCATTTAGCATGGATGATTGCAGAGTATATCTTCAGTTCATCTTGTGTGACATGTAACAGAAAGTGCAATGGAAGATTATCTTGCATATATTGTTAATTAATGCCTAATTTCATTGTTGCAATTATTTGAATTTGTATTTCAGGTGGAGAAAAATAATAACAATAATGTTGCTGTTTTCCAATCAAATCCGCTTATGAACGGGCTTTCACCTTCTGATTATGTTTTAAGTGCATTTTCAAATGTTCACACCAATGATTTGGAGCAAACATTACTGGTATGTTTGAGAATTACATTTTTGTTGCATGATCTCATGCACGAATACAAGGCATTTCAGGGTACTGCATTTAGGCACATTCCATTTTTTGTTGTCAATATCTTAATCTCATTTTTAAACCATTGCTTTGGTATGCACTAGCCTATTGAGTTGGTTGAACTTCTTGATTCATTACTATTTCTGTACGTCACATTTATGATCTCTACTAGTTCTTTTTTCTTAGTTTTTTTAATGTATATATTCAACCATTTATGGAGAAAGTTATTGAATCTTGACCTTTCTATATGGTATCCGACTTGGTTAAATTTCCTCACCAACTCTATTTGGTTTTGAATATTTTATCGTCAATCATAATAATATTTCTGCATATCATATTTAGTTTATAATTTGTTGAAAGGCAAAATGGTTAAAGGGCTCATTTGGGTAAACAACATGGCTAAGGACTTATTAAGTACTTAAACTTGAGAATGAAAATATGAGAAAGGATGCGTGTTGATAATTGTCTCTCAGCCGTTCTTGCCTGTATGCACACACACACACACATCAAAGATACAAAAGGGAAGATATAAAAAGACAACACGAATTACTGTAGGTGACAAATAGGTACAACAAAACATAGCTTTTCAGCTTTCCAGAAGTTGGTCAAAAGATTAGTTCTAAGCTATTCTAATACCTCCCAAGCCGAAAATGCAAATTGTATGTACCAAAATTTTAACACACAAATTGAATTTAAGGTCCTCTTAAGGATTTATTCAAAATATTTGCAAGATGATTATTTGTGCTGACAAATTTAGTGCACATTCCTTGGAGGACACCTCAAACAAAATGACAATTAACTTTTATATGTTTGGTTATGAAATACAAGATTGGAAGCAATGTGTATTAGTGCTAGTTTATCACAATACATTCTTATTTATAGAATTCTACAAAGCTTCAGCTCTTCGAGGAATTTTTTTATCTACACAAGCTCTAGTCTAACATATATCATTGCATTACGCAGGCTTTACCATTTTCAGATGCTTTGAAGCTTCTCTCGTACTTGAAAGACTGGACTTCATATTCTGATAAGGTTACCCTGGATATATGAAAAATTACGTTATCAGACATGATGAGGATTAAGTTAACAATAATAGATGTATAGAATTTTAGATATTTTTACAAGATACTGTTATTCATGTTTTTCTGTTAATTGCAGGTTGAGCTTGTTTGCAGAGTAGGTACGCTGCTGTTGCAGACACATTACAACCAACTTCTTGCCACACCAGCTGCCCGACCTATCTTGACTGTTTTCAGTGACATATTTTATGAAAGGGTCAAGGTAAATATGCTAGGTTTTTATTTATTTTTTTAAATAATTGAAGCTTTGTCATATTTGGTACATTAAAAATTTACTGCCAGAAAGCGTATTTAGATTTGAATTGATTAATTCATTATGAAATTGATGATACTTTTGGAATGTATGTTTCATTGTTTGGACATAAATTTTCGAATTTAGATGTATTTCTGTGATACATTTTTGTCGTGAAAGTTTGGTTTAAAAAGTAGATGGGTTGTGGTGTGCCCAATATTCAAACTCTTGAAAATTGCCTGAAGAGATAAAATTCGAGCAAATGATAATAGACCTTTGTGAAGGATGATGAAACACTGGCTAAACTTTACAAAAATTACTCTTCTGATGATTCTTAATTATCTCTTATTCTAATGTTTGAGAGGCATGACATAATAGGGATTGTAGACATCTTATGCATGACACAGGGAGTCCTCAGATAGCATACTATCATATCTAACATAGGCATTTTACAGACGTACGATGTTTCATAAGAATAAGATATCTCATGGTTATGGGTGATAATCCTTAATCTAAATAGTATTATGTGTTTATTTTAGTAATTAGGATTTATATGTGTTTATTATCCTTAATCTAAATGAATATGTAGGTAGCCGGATAATTTTAAAATTTAATTTATCATTATCCAGCTTTTATTTTAGTAATTAGGATTTATATTTTCTGCCAATAAAGGCAATTAGGATTTATATTTTCGAAATTAAATATTTTTTTTTATTTCGTTATTTCTGTATAGTTAACTGGTGAACTTGATTGTATCGTTGACAACTTGGTGTCTTAACATTTTGCTAGGGATGGAAGGATATCTTTGGTTTTAACCTCGCAGCCATGGATCATATTCAGGTTTGTATAAAAATTCTGCCGAACAGTTTTTCGCCACTGATAAAGACGCTGATTCAATTTTGAAATGATGTTTCAGCAATTGATGGCATCTAGATCAGATGCTCTTTTTCATGATGCAAGATCAAAACTGGTAGAGATACGTGCTCGACAATCTAAACGTTTAGAAGAAAGGTCACACACTGGAGAAGTGAAGCGAAAGAAGAAAAAGACATAAAGTATCGTGTATATTGGACATGGTTATGTGCTGGAATATGTTAATGACATGAGTATTTCAATCACGGTGGAAAAATTGATGAAACATTGCAGATTCAGAGCTTATTTTTTGTAATATAGCATACATGTTGAAGAAAAGAAGATGTTGAGTAGAGGTTCGATCACCAGAAAAGCGTATGACCTTGTCAACACGGTTCAGTTTTAATCAGCGGCTTATATCTTGATGTCAAGATGTCATCATCATTTTAAAGAGTTAGTTTTTCACAGCATACTTTTACTGATTTGGGTACCTCAGAAAAGGTCGACATTTCCATGTAATATGTGTAAACATTATAAATTTTGCCTGAATTTAATTTAATTCATTATACACCTTTTTCTGATACCCTTTATGTACCATGTTAGGGAGAAAATTTTTCCCCGTTAACTTAAGCGCATCGCCTGTTAAGTCGATAAATAGGCACTTGTGACTTGGAAAATAAAAAGCTTAACTTTTGTTGAATGTAATATTTTATGTGATGCATTACACTCAACAAAAATAAATGTTATCTATTCCCCAAATTCTCTCCTAGATTGTTTTCTCTATATAAATTTTATATTTTAATTTCAACATACTAGAATATTATAATTCTGAGACTTGTTTTATTACAGGAAAAAGGTGAATTGTGAATGAGTTATTGTATCGTATTTGATGAGCAAATTTTAAAAAAAATGTAACATTTTGAATTGATAGTGACTAACTAATTTTAATCTCACTGTTAATGCATGATTGTATAATCAAATATTTTATATCACATAGTACTAAAAGCTACTAGTTATCCAAATTTAACCATAAAAGGAAAATGGTATTACACCTAATTTTCTAAACCGCAAACACGGAGTCTGTGGAATGAGAAATGCGAGGACATGCCCTTATTTTTCAATTGAAGCTCTAGAGAAAATATTTAGGAAGGAGAAAAGCTTAGTGTAAATTCTATTATAGAATTTGTGAACAACAAACTAAATTATTTCAGCAAAGTAAAAAGTTAACTAAATAGATTTTACATCATTTGACAACTAGCGCAGAGAATAAAACAATAAAAACTAAAACAGGCTAATTTAAATATATATTAAGTAAATAAAGTCCATAGCTAT
>Ga0214542_1000967_pt1 | contig 56816 bp, 24 predicted proteins | sample CNSS1metaG_FD_160096 | JGI IMG/M metagenome (GOLD analysis project Ga0214542, IMG submission 160096) | Root nodule microbial communities from cowpea collected in UCLA plant growth center, Los Angeles, California, USA - CNSS1 | ecosystem: Host-associated > Plants > Roots > Nodule | place: USA...
AGACGGTTCGAGACCCTTGTTAAGAGAAGGTTGCAATTCTGGACCAACAAGATAGGGATGACTACAACACTGTCGAGAGATACCACAATAAAAATAAACTATTAAGAAAATACACAAACACTTGACAGCTCTGGAGTTAATAAAAAGGAACACCAAATCAAATATAAAAAAAGTACACGTTAGTATATCAAATTCATTTTAATTATGAATCAGAAACACCAAATCAGAATTAGCATCAATCCATATGCAGCATAGGATGTTGAAATGAATTCAATATAAAACAGAATCAATTTGTATTAATAATACTGAATTGATTATATTGATGTCATACTCATTGTAATTATATCTTATCGCTCGGTAGTAAGAACTTGTTAACAGTTTAGCACTAAACATCTAATAATAATAAATACATTATTTCAGATGGTGCAACCAAATATTGCAGCATAAAACATCTAATTCTAAACAAAAAACAACTTTATATTGTTTTTGATGTTATGATATGCATGCAATTTATTTAGAAAGTACAACCTAACCTTCCGAGTTAATATAAGAACATCACGAACAGCCTCAATGCTATCAACCTTTGATGAGGAGCGCAGAATAGAAGCATTTGACAGTAAAATAGAACAATACTGTTCAAGCTGCAGATTAGATATTTGTACAGGAACCCAATACTCAACAAACCTAACGGAGTCAGACTTGCCTCTGTATGGATTATGACTTGACAACTTCTCCTTCAGTTGAGTGACACTATTAATGGAATTAGTTATTAAACCAGCTTCTTTTTCATTATTAATTTGAGAGCCCTGCAGCATGCTTGCAGCAATAGAATCCCCATCTTCAAGCTGATAAAAAATTACCAAGAGATCAAAGATGTACCCACAGATAAGCATAAAATATAACTATATGTGTGTTTGTGAGAGCATGTGTGCAAACCTGTGGGGCGGGTTTGTGCAAATATACATGATTAGTTACAACAACTTGTCTACCTGTAAGTAATTTGCTAATCTACATATAGGATTCTGATCAATAAAATGTTACTCAAACCATATAATTATCACAAGCTGGATTTTCGTTCACAAGAATGTCCTTCTTGGATATTCAACATCTTACAAGGGTTATAAGTGTTTTTCTCCTTATTGCGGATTATACATATTCAAAGATATGTTTTTCAATCAAACCAGGTTTCGATATCCTAAACTATTCAAACCGAATTCACAACAACCTACATCTTCCCCAGCTGTTTGATCTATTATCCCTACTATTTCATCTTCTAAAATACTTTTATCTGCAGAACCTTTGTCACCACCATCATCTACTGCACCCTCATCATTAGATTCTTCTTCCCCATCTAGTTCCTCAAACTGAATATTCACCACCTTCCCAACCACCTAATACCCACCTTATGTGAACCAGATCAAAATCTAGAGTTATGCCAAAAGTAACCCACTCTACTTATTGTCAATATTGAATAAAAACCACCAAACAAGCCCTTAGTGATTCACAATGGTTCTCTGCCACGAAAGAAGAATTTCTTGCTTTACAATGCAATGAAACCTGAACTCTTCTTCCTTTCCGACCACAAAGAACTACCATAGAATGCAAAATAGGTTATTAGAATAAAAGAAAATCCCAATGGTACTGTATAGAAATATAATCAACAACCTCGATTTAATGAGACCTTATCCTCAGCTATTAAAATTATCTCTATTTGGATTATTCTTACATCTGTTCTTACTTTCGAGTGGTCTATATTTCAATTGGATGTTCATAATGCTAGACTAAAAACAACATTACTGCAATTTGGGTTAAAAGAGAGCAAATGTGACCCTTCTTTATTCATTTACAGTAACCAATCATACGTTGAATATTTGTCGGCATATGTTGATGAAAATATTATCACAAGCAACTCTCTAAAACAACTTTGTAATCTTGATAACTTTCTTGGTAAAGAAGTTTGTCCTCAGTCCAATTGGTCTCTTCTCATGACTCAAACTAAATACATTAAGGATTTTCTGCTGAAGACCAATATTCTTGAAGCTAAGTCAATCTTTTCTCCTATGATTTTAAGATGTAAACTTTCTAAGCAGGTTCAGATTTGTTGCCTAATCCATCCATTTATAGATTTGTGGTGGGTGGGTGCTCTTCAGTATCTCATAATCATTTGACTGGAAATAGGTTTCTAGGTTAACAAAGTCTGTAAGATTATATCAGCTCCTCTTGAGTCTCAGTGGACTACTGTAAAACGAATATTAAGATATCTAAAAGGAACTATTTCCTGTGATATATACAAATTATTCCAGCTGTTGCTAATCAACCTATGATAATTCAAGCATTTTGTGATGCAAACTGGGCTGCTACCTCTGGAGGTACAATATTTCTTGGTACTACTCTCATTTCACGTGGCCTTGTAAACAAACAATTGTTGTTAGATCCACTACAAAAGCAAATTCTCGAAGAGTTGCCTCAGCCACCACCAAACTTCTTTGGATTCAATACCTCATTGTGTTCCTGTTATTTATTATGATAATTTCAGTGCTGTTAATCTTTCTTGTAATTCCCCTTCTACATGTCAAGATGAAGCACATGGAAATTGATATTTTCAGTTAGATAGGAAGTGCATGCCAAGCAATTAATTCCTACTAAACCCCTATCTATCTTCTACAAGATTTTTTTTTTCTCAAATGCAAAGAGTGGTTGATATAGAAATTGTATTTGTTAGACTAAATAACCTTAAATAGAATTTGCTGCAAAGTTATTGTGTGTTACATGCTATATCTAGTTCCAAGATAAACCTTTTTATATTCTCTTCTCTTCCCTCTCAAACATTACATCAGTCTACTTACCCTCACACACCTCAGTAAAATATTATAGCAAAATGCAAAACTGGACACCTGGCTGAAACTTCTTGTACCTTTTGCTTGGTGCAAATATGTTTGTTCACTATTGGAGATGTTATTCTAACTACCTGTTTTCTCAATAACATGATGTCTTCTTCTTCACTTGAAAATAACATCCCCTACTCCATTCCATTTCCAAAAAACACTTCGTTCATATCTTTCCACGTGTTTTCAGTTGTCTATGTTTTGCCCATGATATGTCTCAAGGTCTAGATAAACTCTTAGCTAGAGCTATCAAATGTGTTCTTGGGTCATTCTCAACTTCATAAAGGATATCGATGCTACTCCCCTAAGACCAAGAAGTATTGTGTATGCCAATATCCCTTTTTTTAACCAACTCCCTTTTACCCTCCTTCCACTCAAGATTTCTAATCTAGTCCAACAAGTCCTACATGTGCCCTTAGTTGAGTCTTTTGTTCCTTCAGCTCCTAACACCCAAAATACCATATAAAATCCTCCTAAACCATCATCACCACCTTAAGCATATCCTTCTCAATCATCACTTAATACCACGACTCCGTATCATGATGACTCGAGTTGGCCCATTGTTATTTACAAAGGTACTCTCTCTACCCATAATCCACACCCTATTCACAATTTTCTTAGCAACCATAAGACGTCTCCTTTTTTTTCCTTTAATTATTTTGTCTCTTCTATAACTATTCCTAAAAATGTGACATAAAAACTTGATCATCCTGGAAGGCGACAAGCCAAGATTACTGAAATGTCAATTCTTAAACATAACAAAAAGTGGGAGTTAGTTTCACTTCCTTCTGGGAAGAGGAAAGTAGGTTGTCATTGGGTCTATGCCATTAAGGTTGGACCTAAATAGTGAAGTTGATCGCCTCAATGATCAATTAGTGGCTAAAGGATATTCTTAGATCTATGGGCTTGACTACAATGATACTTTTACAAAGGACAAAATGACTAGTGTTAGATGGCAGTCATTCGTTATTGGCCCTTGACCAATTCGATATTAAAAATATTTTTCTGCATGGTAATCTAGAAGAGAAAGTCAATATGGAGCAACATCTGGGGTTTGTTGCTCAAGGGAAGTCTAATTGGTTTGTAAGTTATGACACTCAAGCAATCTTCACGTGCTTGATTTGGAATGATCAACCATAATTTTCAATCCTTTGGGCTAAAATACAATGAGCCATAATATTTTGTTTCTACGGTCTCCCCTCCCTTGGAAAATGTGTGTATTTAATGGTGTATGTTGACGATATAGTCATTACAAGGAATGATGTTGCTAGAATATCACAATTAAGGGAACACCTATGCAATCATTTTCTGACCAATGATCTTAGAAGTCTCAAATATTTTTTGGACATGAAAATAACCAATCAAAGGAAGGATTTGTAATCTCAAAGGAAATATGTCATTGACATTCTAAAAGAGATAGAGAAGATTGATCGTAAACCAGTGGATTGTCCTATGGATCCAAATCATAAATTACAGGCAAAACAGGGAGAAACTTTCTCTAATCCAAAAGTATATAGAACACTAAAACGAAAACTCATTTATCTCACTATTACTAGACTAGATTTGTCTTTTGCGGTTAGTGTTGTGAGTCGATTCATGTAAAATTCTTGTATTGATCATTAGAGTGTTGTTGTTCTTATTTTAAGATATCTCAAAAAGGCTCCAAGACAAGGAGTGCTTTGTTACTCAACCTGATTACCCAACCCAATGATAACTGTATTAGGTTGTTGAATAAAGAAAAGTAAACCCAACCAAACTCAACTACATTTAATTGGGTTAAATTGAAAATTACATTGAACTTGAACCAACCCAGGCCACTGGCACCCCTACTAAAGGGATCAGTTTGATCCATCCAACCCTAATCTGACTGGTTTGCATAATACAACTACAGTTACAGATTACATCACATGCATAATACTAACAATGAAGAACAAAGACCAACCTCAGTTGTAGAAGGGTTACAAGACTCACTGCCTATAGGATTATCATCCAACCTGCAAAGAAAATATCAAGTTATTTAGGCCTGAAAACACCAAATAAGTCAAAATGTAGGTTGGGTGAATATTAGACATATTGCATTTCATGTGGATTTCATATACATTTGCAATTTCAACTAAGTACAACTGAATGACTATCTGCTGAGTCAGATGTTAGTAAAACAGCTAGGACATAGAAATTCTAATATCACTGTATTTCAAACATAATGGAGTTCGAACAGAGTATCATATCTCTCTCACTGCTCAATTCCATCAGTTTTGTTTTTTATAATGTTGCAATTCTATCAATGCTTAACACGAAATATCCAGCAACATGCATCAAATGAATAATATAATAAAGAACTTATGATTCAAGAATTTGAAAATAATCTAGAAAAGAATATAATAAAAGAGATGCCATGCTAAATCAAGAATAATGAGATATATGACAAGTAACAAATACCTTATCCGCTTGGAATGTGAACCATCAGTCCCCATTATATTGCCACCTAGAACTGAAGGGCTACTGCAATTAGGAACAGAGTTGCAGTTGTTACCCTCAGCCAATGTGGCAGAAACATCTGAATCCATGTCTACCATAATTCTCTTTGTTTTAGAAGGTACCAATTTGTCAACACTACTATCATACCCAACACTGTTTCCGATTAAGTCTTCAGGCTGAATGCTTTTAGGCACCAAACCAATCTCAAAAGTTGCAGCGTCAGATGGTGCTGATGATCCAAGAGACATGGTATTTTCAACTAGGTCTTTCATAGGATCACTCAACCCATGGTCAACTCTCATCTCTTTTGATTTTCCATCTTCAGGTAGTTGCACACCATTCTTGGAATTGCTTGATGGAAATGCTTCTTCTCTGCAGCGATCAGGCTGAACCCTTTCAGATACCAAACCAGTCTCAAAAACTGTGGCATTAGATGGACCGTCAGTCTCCATAATTTTGCCACTGATCCTTGACAGGCCACCAGAATCAGAAATCACGTTGGAATTGTCACCCTTTGCCAAGGTGGCAGAAACATCTGTATTCACACCCCCAGTGATTTCCTTGCTCTCAGAAGGTATCGCTTTCTTACCTCTATCATCTCTAACAGTGTTCCTGATTAAATCTTCATCCAATATCCTTTCAGATGTCAAACCTGCCTCATAAGTTGCAGCATTAGATGGTGCCATAGAATCCAGAGTTACGGTATTTTCAACCAGATCCTTCACAGGGCCACTCAACCTAGAGCTAACTCTCATCTCTTTTAGCTTTCCATCTTTAGATGGTAGTGCACCATTCTTGGAGACTTCACGATCAGAATGACAACCTTCAAAGCCCTGGTCAATTTTGTCTGGAATATTCTTGCCACCTTCATTTGACTTGTCCATCCTTTCAGGCACTGCAAGGCAATCTTCTCAGTCAAGCAATTATAAATGATAGATAATTAAACAAAACCTAATAACCATTAGAAAGCCTCACTCAGCAACATTTGACTAGTCTTCATTCTGATAAGTAAACAAAAAATGTAACAAGAGACTTGAAGAAAGGCCTAGCATTAGTAGCACCTTTAACTACTTCTTTTATTACATGATAGATCAATAACCATCGTATTAGCACTGGTTTTTCTGATATTTAGATATGTAACAAAACTAACAGGATTCAGGGAAAAAAAAATTGTTAAAACAAGAATGACACTAGGCATCTCGGTATATTACCTTCCTTTGGTAACTCAAAGAAAGACCGGTACATTCGGGCATTCATTCGCCTTACTTCAACCTGGGGTGTTCCAAGATCTTGTTCCTCATTTTCCTTTACTTCTTTAGCTTCAAATGTCAACTGTCTCACACTCTTCTCTTTTTTTGGCTTCGGGTTTGAATTCAATGAACCTGAGCTTTTAGAATCAGAATGACTAGTAGAAGAGTAACTCCCAGTCCTTCCAGATCTTCTCAAAGGACTTGGCATGTTCTTTTTTCCAACCAATTCAGATCTCTTTTTATCCACCGGTATCCGTGTTACTACTCCCTTTTTAAATTGCCCGGACCTACGAATACTTGAAGGACCAGAAATTATCCTCCTTGATGATGTCTCTCTAGGAGACCGTCTGAGACCAGTTGCATCTGATACATCAGGATGTAATTGTTTTTTTCCCTTCTCAGCATTTTGTGTGACCCTCCCATATTTATTTTCCTCATCCTTAGCACTGTGACTAAAACGAATACTATTTACCATTTGTTTAGCTGTACACCTTGTGTGAGACCTGCAAAATGCTGTTCTTAAATGCTGTTCGGTATGAGGTCAAGTTGTAGTACCCAGCATAGTATCAACTGAGAGGGGTCATAGAAAGAATATAATCAATTAAAATTCAGCCATTTATCATTATTCAAGTTGGAGTTGTGGAAAAATAATAAAGCAATAACATAAATTTATATTATCACAAAAGGGGACGAGAAGAGATATGTCTAGCTAGAATTATTATCCACCAGTTAAAAAAGAAAAGAAAAGAAAATCTGTGTTTGTCAAGTAGTATAATGCAAAAGCACTCATCTCAAAAACGCAACCGAATCAGTCTACTTGTAGGGAACATATATCAATTTCCGTGAGACAAATCATCCCAACCAACATAGACACACTAATCATCGCAAATGCAGAATTAAAAAACCGAATAACATCATAGAAGAAACAAGCGCAATCTGTACATGCAAAGATGAAACGGGATACGCATAATATAGATACAGCGTATAAAATTCACGAGTGATCAATGGGGAAAACGGAAAGCTTATTCTAGCTGATATTTAAGAAGATTATCAGAGTACCAGCCACATTAAACAAAAATGGAATGAAGATGAATTCGGAGGGTTTTACCTTTCAATGAACAATCAAAACTCCGAACCAATGCGAATGTCGCTGCTACTCCCACAAGTTTGGTTCGATGATTCAAAAAACCCTAATTCACTGACAACGGAAATTACAGAGACGGTAATCAGCAGCAATGTAATGCTCGAAGAGGTTAAAAGCAAGAAGAAAAACTACACAAAAATAACGAAAAAATAAAACAACAGAGAGAGATCATGACCAACAAGCATCGAAGCCAATGTTGACAATTTTTTTTAATAGGGTAGTGTTACGTGAATTTATGGCACCCTATATTCTAAGCTTTTCTATTTATTTTGTATTAAATTCCAAAAGAGATCATCGAATATGGGTGAACTTTCTTTTCGTCAGGAGAAATTTATATTGAAATATAGTGCTTTTGATATCTCCTTTTTATAAATAGGTTAATTCATTTTAGAAGTTTCAAGTATCAAAATTTTAAGTAATTTCTCACACTTTATTTTAATTGAATTTTTATTTGAAAACTTTATTACAATTAAGTCATTTATGTTTGTAATGGGTTAGTTATGTGTCACATAATAGAGACGGTGTGATGTGACAATATAGTGCTACATGTCACTATTGGATATGAAAAGTCTAAATATAGTCATTTTATTTGTTATTTTATCTCAATTTTTTTAAAACTCAATCAATTTCATCCTTATATAAAATTTAATTTTTATATAAAATTTACAATGGTATTTTTATTATAATTTATATTTTTAACAAAATTAAGTTTATTTAAATGTATATTTTGCATTGAATTTTATTTAAATTTTGTTTTAAATATTTATATATCTATAATGTATAGATAAATGTTAGAGTTGCTTTAAAAATAAATACTTTATAAATTGAATTGTAAAATTTTAAATAAATTATTATAAAATTGTTTTAAAATTTTATATTTGATTTATAAAGTTCTTATTTTTAAAGTCACTATAACATTTATCTATAAATTATAGATTTATAAATATTTAAAATAAAATTTAAATAAAATTCAATCCAAAATATATATTTAAATAAATTTAATTTTGTTAAAAATATAAATTATAATAAAAATATCATTGTAATTTTAGGTATAAATACACATTTGGTACCCAAACTTTTTCGGAAAGTTCAATTTGCTACCCGAACTTTAGAAATGTTCAATTTGGTACCCCAATCTTCTAAAGAGATTCAATTTGGTCATCTACGTTAAGTTGGAGTTAACACCGTGTCCGTACAGGACACGTGTCAAACCATGAATTTTTTATTTTTTTTATTTTTTTTTCAAAAAAATTATTTTTTTTTCAACAAATTTTAAAACTGCCACGTGTCAGTTTATCATCGTGCCACGTGGCAGCTTACAATCATGACATGTGGCAGTGTAATAGTTATTTTCAATTTAGTACCCTAATTTAAATTTTTGGTTCAATTTAGTACCCAAAATTTTTAAAATGATCCAATTTCGTCATTTCCTATTTGAGACCAAATTAGTAAATAAGCTTAATTATAACTTATATAAACATGTTAAAATAATTGTTTTGAATTTATACATCAAATCACTATACCTAAATATTCAAATTATTTTATTTTTTACAAGTGTAAAAAATTTCATGTATAAAAAATTGCAAAGGTTAAAATGTAAAAAATAAAATAATTTAAGTATTTAGGTGAAATGATTTGATGTATATATTAGAAAAAGTTATTGTAACATGTATATATAGATTGTAATTAAGCTTATTTACTAATTTGGTCTCAAATGGAAGATGACGAAATTGGATGATTTTAAAAAATTTGGGTACTAAATTGAATCAAAAATTTAAATTGGGGTACTAAATTGAAAACAGCTATTACACTGCCACTGTCATGATTGTAAGCTGCCACGTGGCACGATGATAAACTGACACGTGGTAGTTTTTAAATTTTTTGAAAAAAAAAATAAAAAAAATAAAAATTCCATGGCTTGACACGTGTCCTGTACGGACACGGTGTTAATTCCAACTTAACGGAGATGACCAAATTGAATCTCTTTAGAAAATTGGGGTACCAAATTGAACATTCCTAAAGTTCGGTTACCAAATTGACACTAGTGCAGATTATTCTTTTTAACTCGCCTTATATGCCTCGGTTATCAAAAAACCGAAGCATATAATGGCGCGGTGGCATTTTTGCAATTCCACCCAACTTTTATGCCTCGGTTCACAGAACACCCGAAGCCAAAAATGGTGTTATGCTTCGGTTGAAAAAAAATCGGTGCCAAAACTAGCATATGCCTCGGTTGCGGAGAATCGAAACCAAAAACTCACATATTTGGCCTCGGGTGATTGACAACCGGTGCCAAAATGCGTGTCCTTTTTTCTTTTTCTTCTTCCCCGCCGCAGTCTCCATTTCTCTAAACAACTCCATTTCTCTCTTCTCTCTCCCTGCAACCTAGCCCTCCACCGTCACTAGTTCTGCAACCTACCCCTCCACCGTCACTGGTTCGCTGCCGCCGTTGGTTCGTTGTACCTCCATTTTAGGGTTTGTTGAAAAGGGTCACTGAAATGCAAAGTGGAAGAAGGGCTGAAACCAGGGGACTCAAACGTTGGCAGATCTGGGCACGTTGGCGATATTGGACCAAAGTCAGGAAGCAGAAGCTGTGCTAACCAGATTTGGAACGATTGAAGTGATGGAGGGAATCTGGTGTGTGACGTAGAAGCTTTGTGCAGTGAGGAGCAGAGAAATTATGGTAATAAATGGAAGCATCAGCAACATTTTTCTGCTGGAGAATGTCCATGGCACCGAGGAAGAAGACGATGGGTGAAACAGTGGACCAGTCGGCGTTCTCTGCGCTGTACCCAGCCAAGAGCTTCCTTATGGGATAAATATGGGTGAGTTCATCATACCTATGCATCAGCGCAGTAGGGTCTGGACCATGTTCGAGAAGTGTGGAGGAGATTGTGAACGGAGATTCAACTTGTGTGGTTAAGCGAAGTGTGGATGAGGACGAAAACTGCGTTCCTGTTCCGATTCAATTTGGATATTGTCGATTTCCATCGTGCTGTCGAACAACTTACCACAACTGCATTGGTGTTCCAAAAAAACTAAAACTAAAACTAGATATATGATCTAGATCATACAATAAACCACTCGATGATGAAACAAGTTTAACCCATTGTTCTGAATTCAGAATTCGGATATATAATCGACTAAATACTCAAAAAAAAAATAACTTTTATATAAAAAGACAAAAGAAATTATATATTAATAGACTAAGTATTCTTCTTCTAACAAAATGTTTCGTTCGTAATATACATTGTTTTAACTTTTAATAATAAATAACTTTATATGCATTTTGTAATTGGTAATTTTTTATCAGTTTTCTAAAATTTTACTAATATCTTTTATTTTACTAAATATTATAATGTTTACTTTTTCTAATTATGATTTTTATTATAATAAAATAGTATATTTGTTTTGAACCAAAGTTCGAGGATAAAATGGTTGTCACCATACATATGATGTATTGTCTGCTTTAGTGCGTGGGTTTCATCACAATTTGATCCTTAAAAGAAGGTTTGGAGAGTGGAAACATGAGGACTTTTAGGCGATGTGAGACTATTGGGTGTGGTAGGAATATAAGCCCCCAATCGAGACCTAAGGGGAATAAATATATCATCCCCAATGGAGGGCTTAAGGGGCTGAAGGTTCCATTATTGACATTACGGTGAGTGTCATTGTTTCAATTATAGGACATCACTTCATTACGGTTTTGTCCTTAAAAGTCACATCGGGGAAGGAGGAAGAGCTATTTAAACTGCCTTAGGCAACGACTTCTAGGCGATGTGAGACTATTGGGTGTGGTAGAAACATAAGCCCCCAATCGAGACCTAAGGAGAATGAGCAAATCATCCCCAATGGAGGACTGCAGGTTCCATTATTTACCCTATTGGGCCTCAAGTTCTAAACGATGTGAGACTATTGGGTTCAATAGGAACATAAGTTCTATTGAGGTTTAAAGGTGTGATATTGGGTGTGGTAGAAACATAAGATCGGTCCCACAGTGGGCGTCATTGTTTCGATCACAAGTTCAATGACAGAATCTTTGTCAACCACCATACATCCAAGGCATTGTTTGCTTTGAAGTCATCACGATTTTGTCCTTAAAAGGCGTCTCGAAGGTGAAAGAAGGAAGTGATATTTAAATCACCTTAGGCCTCGACTTCTAAGCGATGTGGAATTATTGGGTGCGGTAGAAACAATATACTCTTGCGTTTAAATATAACATCCCATCTTTTTCACTTTCCTATTGCATAGTTACAACAATAATAACTCTTTCCAATAAATCTTTCTTTTGTAAAAATATTAAAAAATTTAGATAAATGAAAACAACCTACCAATAATTTTTAAAACACAACAAAGTCTTGACTCGTAGAGTTCTCAGTTCATAGACATTTGTCCTCTAACCTTAACATTCATGAGACAAATATCAAAACCTCAAGAACCCTCCACACATCTAGCTACCCATCAAGAGGGATTATTTAAGGCACTCACTCGAGGAACACGCTTTGAACAAAGCAACAAACAACGCTCAAAATAGTTTAGTCCTAACAAACATCTCAGCTCTAAAAAAAGCTCACATTTCACTCACATTAAGCTATTACATGCATTCAATCAAAATTACAAGCCAACAAAACTCATAAATACCTGACCAAACTCAACACAATTCCATATCATCTCCCTGAACTTTTTCAAAATCACATTTTTAACATCATGTGGACACCAAAATAAAAGGCGTGTTAATTTCCACAATTTTTCAATATTTTCAATTTAAAAACACATCAAAGCATAAAACACAAGCAAATAAAAGAACAAGAATATTAGTTCCCCTTACAACCACCATTTAATAAGAAAATTTTAAACTTCAAAATTAATTATGTAAAATCAAAACCTTTAACACCTTCACCACCAAAAACACATTTTGATAATCAAATATCAATCGTAAACAAAAACTCAAAAGAAGTAATAATCTAGCTTTCTCCCAATTTAATACAAACTCACATATAAGTAAGAAAGTTAGATTCTCTCACCTGAATATTCAAACGTTTAGACTAACCCTTTAACCTTCACTTTAAACTTTCTTTGCACATGTTTCTTTTAAAAATACTCTCAGGTCTCCGAATAAAAATTCCTTACGTTTCACTCTCTAGATCATTGAAAAGCTATATATTTGAGTGTCTTACCACTATCTCAACTCACTTATTTATAGTAAATCTCTTAGCCCAAAAATTCAGTAATCTCGTAAGAGAATATTGACTGAAGTTTACATATATTATTATATTCATCAAATATAATTCAGTTTGTACATCCCTTATAAGTACTTTATCTTGTAAATAATCTATTTAATATCTTCTTAATAATTATTCACCAAATCTTTTATCTTTCAGTTAGTCTTTTAAATAAATATTTTAAATTGATAATTATCACTTAAGAATATTTTCTGGTAACTAAATTTTAACAACTAAATTTTAACAACTTTCTCTTATAATCTTAGATAGTATTTTCTAAGTGATTTTCTATTTTTTATTTTTTTATTCTTAATATTTCAAAACCACTTAAAATATTTTATCTCATATTATAAAATAAAATTGTTAAAATTTAGTAATTAAAATATTATTTTCCATGCAATTAATGTCACGTATGTATACCAACTAATGTCATTTAAATTCAAATTTGTAAAAATAGATTAGTTGAATATTTTTTTACAAAATAGGGTAAGTTGTCATAGTAGAAGACGACATTATAAGTGAAATTGTCCTCCACCATGTCGATTTCTTTTTTCTTTTTTCCAAAAAGCGAAACCGTATTGTGGAAAGTCGATTTCTATTCACTTTAAAAGTGAAGTCATCATCCTGCATGACAATTTCACTTTTTAGTTTTTTTTTTTGACGTTCAGTTTTATATTTGTTTTTTTTAAATATATATTCTTTAGTTTTTTTAAAATATTTGTTTATAGTAAAAATATAAAAAAAATAGTTTTAAGAAATTCTAAAATAATTAATCTTTAAACCTTAATACAAAATTAAAAAAATAAAATGATACAAATTAAAAAATATAAAAAAATCATTGAATAATTATATTTGAACATTTAATCTAGTTAGGTTTATTTTATTTGTGTTTTACTTAGTCTACTAACTATCAAATAAAAAGTATCATTTAATAAAATACTAAATTTGTAAAATCAAACAAATATAAAGCTTAACGAAAAATTGAAATGTGAAGTCATCGTGTACAAGAATAACTTCACTTTTTAAGTGAATAGAGTATGATTTCGTTTTTTTAAAAAGAAAAAAAGGGAAACCGGCATGACGGAGAATGTCGAAGACGACTTTATTCTTTAATACTGTGACGGCTTAATCCTATTTTAATAAAAATTCTAACATATCCATTACCAAAATACAAAAAAGGCCATATACAATACCCTAATCAAATAAAACGTATTACATGAAACAGTACATGTAATAAACAATCCAAGATCTTCGCACACACCAAAAACGTCATGAAAACGTCTCCCTCAGCGAACGCGAAACTGAACCAGAGAATTTCATTCTCAAATAAGAACTAAAATACAAACACAACACTCAATATGTTTAAACCTCAAACAAAAATAATTCAAACCAAACAGAACTGGACAAAATTATTGAAACCAAATCACAGGACCAGAGCCTATACAGAGAATGATAACAACAATTATAATTGCAAGAAACTCAAAAACAAAAACAGAATCCCTGTTCAATAACATGCAAACACAATCCAGCTTCAATACAAAACCACAAACAGATCCAAAACTTTGATAATTCAATTAATCACGCATAGCAATTTAATCAAGTAGAACCTAACCAAGGATCCCGAGTTCAAGCAGCTCCCATCGGAGTTTGCCAAAGGACCATGTGTCTCACCGGAGATGGCCACTCAGGGCTTCGACGTCGGACAGATGCTCGTGGCGGTAATTGTCGCAGAGCTAAGGTGGAAGACGTGCCTGATGTGTGTGATTTCGGGGTGGTGGTGAGTGTCAGTGTTTTCTGTTGGGAGAGAGAGAAATAAATTGGGAGGACCGTGTGGCAGTGTTGGGGAGGATTTGGGAGAGGTTCAAACAGAAAAAAAGAAGGGTGTAAAAGTCAGAAAAGACATTGGGCTACTAGGTCTAAAGTAAACAAAAATGGGTATAAAAATTTTAAAAGAATGGATATTAAAACAAAATGAATTTAATAAAAGAAGCAGAAATGAGGTGTAGATATTATAATTGATTTAGACCAAAACAAAAATGTAGTAAGTTATTATATTTTATTGTTACATTTTATTTTTAAAAAAATATTGTTACAAACTCTCACAAATTCTATTTTTTTTAAAGACATTATTACTTGCTTGAGTAGACGCTTGATACATATTTATATAATTAATTTGTATTATATTTTAGTCAATTACCCATACATATATTTTATTTTTAAAAAATACTGCTATTAGGGTGAGTTAGAGTGAGTTAGACTCTCACAGTCTATTTAATTAATTATATTTTGATATGCGATTTACATTAATCGTGGCTTTAATCCTCGTTTTACATTTATCTAGAATATATTTTTAAAATAATATGATATACGCATAGTTTTTTTATGTCCCTTGCATATACTTTATTTATTTTTTAAATATTACTACTATTTTATTAAATACCGATTTTTTTAAATATAATAACATTATTATTGCTATTATCACTATTTTCTTAAATAACTTTAAATAAAATAGAAAAGTTAGTTATTAGTTCTGAAATTATTAAAAAATAATTAATTAATATTTTATTTTGAATTCTAAAAGCTTTTTTTTAGAAAAGTTTAAACAATTCTTAACAGGTTTTAACAATTTTAAACTTTCAATAAATATTAAATGATAATAAAATATAATAAATTTTAGAGCAATTTATAATTTCTAAAATATAATAAAATATTATAAAATAAAAAGATATAATAATTTTTAAGTAAATTTTTTTCTATTTATAGAAAAAAGTACTGATGTTTAAAATATTTTTACTACAAACTATTTTTAATAAATATAATTCTGATATCTATTTTAATTATCACAAATTTTAAATGCGATAAATTTGAATCACTACAATTTGAAATTTAAATATTCACACATATCATATTCTATTTGTCACTTGTTGTTACTATTTACCTATTTAATCTATCTTCTTACACCAAATCCTTACCTCTTTTAACCTTTGCTTCTTTAAATCATGATAAATTGATAGTCTAAACCATATTTGTGCAGATATAATATTTTTATGAATTTATAAAGTTGATTTAGTGATAAAACTAGAAAATAAAGTGAAAGAGATTGTGGGTTATATTAAGAGTTATTTTCACATTATATTATGTGCTTGAGAATCACCTTGAAAGAGATTGTTTGATGGATTTAAAAGAGAGGGTGAAAGACCTCAGTAACATACTAATAACTGTGTTATCAAAATTTGTCAAATTATATCTTTTATTAGTTATATTTGTTATCAAAATATCCTTAAAATTGGAAAGGACAACTAACATTAATTAATGAGTTAAGACTTGTAATACTTATTTTTTTAAGGATCACACAATGAAAAAGCAAGAAACTAATAACACAAAACCATGGTTTTAGACAAAAGTTTTAGTATGAGATAAGTACTAATTCATTACTCATTATTGTTGAGAACATAAATAACATTTTTAGTATATTGTTGATGCAGTTGTTTAACAATGTTTATTTTAACCTAATGTGTTTCATTGTGAACTGCCTCAAACAAAAGCTTGCTTCAATTTCCCTTAATTTGTAGATAAGTAGTAGCGTTTCACTGGACGACCGTTTCTTGGTTGCACTGGTCTAGCATTCTCAAATGTTTCCTACAATATCAATAAACAAAAGGTGGTTAATATAGTTATATTCAACAATTTTTCCATTAAGGTATAAATTTTCTTTTGAAAATTTGAATAAAAGAAAAACCTATTTGCATGCAATTTGAGGAGTGTTATATTGTGACTGTTAGTACTCTACATAATTCGATAGGGGTGATAAAATGTCTGATATAATTATATTATAAAATAATATAAGTGTAATTGAATTTTATGAAATCAATTTCTAATAAGGATTCAATTATATATTATAAATTTACTTTATATATAAAATTTCAAATTTCCAATAATTACCGATAAGCGATTTTGGTAACATTTATTAAATTTTTAAGAAGAAATATCAAGAAAATTTAACACTAATATTCTTTAAACAAATCCATGTAACAAAAATGAAATAAATCACCGTGAATCTAAAAGATACTTGTTGATTATTCTTTTTCTTTTTTCTATCCATTTGTAGCCAGCATAAAACTCATAAGTGACTCTAGACACTTTTTTTAATGAAAAATTAATCAAAACTGTATATTAAAAAACTTAGATCTTAATTTTTACAATAATCTGATGACATGCATTGTTTGTCTTGATGGTATCAACAAAAAATAATTAATAGGCATGATGATGAAAAACTTACATCACCAGCTCCATCAACCGCTGCTCGAATCAACTTGTTTTGCGCCCTTGAGACTGTTTTGCCCTAAAATCAATATTGAAAGAGTTATTATTATTATATTTAATATTTTTTTTCTCGTATCTATAGATATCACATTTATTTATTTTCCTTTCCACTCATGCACTTAAAAAAAATGTATGTTCAACATGTTCTTGATTGAAATTAGAATATTAAACACTATAGAAAGAGTTAAAGAGAGATTCTACGTATATATTCAAAGGAAGATATAAATAATACTCACAATGATAAGTTCATAATAATCACCATTTTAGAATATAAATTTGCAGATAATAAGATTCATAATACAAGATAGGTTTAAGTTAAGAAAATAAATTTTCACTAATATAAAAGTAAAGAACTATATATCAAATTGTGTCAAACTCCATTTATATGCTTGTTCCAATTAAATCAATGGAAAATAAAAGAACACACCTCTCCAGTGAAAACAGTCCAAAGAACATTTTCACTGCAAGGAGGAACTGTAAGAGAACCATTATATCTAAAATACTTGTTTCCTGTTATCCCTGCTACGTCCTCTGGATCAACACTACCTAGTGCTACTGTTCTCGTCTGGTTTTCAGCCAACAACTGCAAATCATCTTTTATCTGAAAATCAAACAAAGACCGAACACGTTATCTTCAGCAACAAATTTATCATAGAATTTTTCTATCATATTCAATGTTTTTGTTAATGTTGGAAGTCTCACATCAATTAGAAATAAAACAATTTCATAGGATAAGTCGATTTTTAGGGTTGAGTTAGATTTAAGTCCACTTCTAACAAAATATCAGGGTCGTTTTTTAAAAAAAACAAAAGCATATCCTAGTGAGATCTGTTCCACCCATTATCGGGTTCCTATCGGACGCGTTTGAAATGTCAAATAAACTTAACAAAATTTGATGAAAAACAAAATTGGTCCAAAATTTCGAAATAAATTAACTCCAAAATTCACTGAAAGTTAAGGGACAAAAACATATTTAACCCAAAATAAAATTACATCTTGTCTATAAAAAGCTGTACAAATTCTCCCGTTTGTGTCTGAAAAATGAGATGTTAAGTAATAATACTTTTATTCCCAACATATTCTTATAATGAGTTTTGGATAACCATTTGCCTATGGTATAAAATTTTCTCCAAACAAACACACGCTGAGAGTAACATCTGTGAATCATCCATCATACACTATCATAAACAGAGATAAGAACAACAAAAATCTCCTGTGTTTACCGTTGATACGAAGTTATCTGGATCCCCTTTCTTAAATGGAATTCCAATCACTGCAAGTTTTGCATCTGAACTTCTATGCACCATATGTAACTCTAGATCAAACCTACAGTTTGAGAAATACGTGAAAATTTTAATTTTAAATTGGGTAAGTTCTTTTATACATATTAAAACAATGTAACAAATTAAGAAGAAAAAAAATACCTTATGCCGTTGATTATGTGTTCAGAGGGAGAGTGCCAATGAGCTTGTAGTAGTTGGTATTGAGTTCCGTTAATTATAATATTCCCTGCATTCTCAGTCCAGTTTATCTGTATTTTACAAGTAAACAAAAGGAAAAGCTCGTTAACTAATCCAAAAAAAAAATGGTTATGATTATGATAAGTTTTCTCCTTTTAAGTTTGTGATTTTATTTTAAGGATAATGATATTTTGATTAATTTTTAATTTACCTTTCCAATCATATTTTAAATATTTATTTTAATTTTTGTAATGGTGTGATATAATAATTTAAAAAGGATTAAAGTGGTGAGTTAAAAGTAAATAAAAAAATAATATAAAATATTATTATTCTTGTTTTAACCGGATAACATGTAATTGATAGATGACAAATATGTTGATCGTAAGTGTTATCATACAATCATTGATACTATTCATTAACGTTATTAATAGGGAATCAAAGTTAGTATGGTTGATTTTTTTTTTCATACATATATTGCAGAACTTTCGCCTTACATGTAAATAAAAGATATAAAATAATTACATACTTCTTAATTAATCATTAATAACACTGACTTTTAAGAAAGTAAAAAAAAAATGAATTCGACAATAAAATTGGTGAGCTACCTCCTATATTAAGATCTGCCACCGGTTATATTAAAACTTGTTCATTTTGAAACTAGCTCTTAAATGGAGATGACCATGTATGTTGGTTCTCCCATCTTAACTAATGAATAAAATTTACTGTTTTGAAACCATGAAAGATAATAATATTTGTTTTATTAATTTTTAACAAATTTATATGAAGAGGACTAATTTATATTTAATGTAAAAAACGAAGAGTTTCCCATACTACGTTAGTTTTCGCATAAAAAGTTTAATTTCTAAAATTACATTTGGAATTCGCGATAAAATCATTGAATCTGGGTTCAGATAAAATCCAGAATTTTCATCCATCCATTTTTCTTTTTTAAAAACTCAACACTAACAACATGATCATGTCACACGTAATACTGTTTGGTAAATTAAAAAACAAGGATAAATTGCATTTTAAGGAATAAAAACAGGTATATTTAATTTTTTTTTAAAATTAAATATGGTTGACTTTTTAAAGCAACCAATTAAATCACATACATGTGACCTCATTAATACGAATAACTAATGTAAAATAAAATAGAATATAAAAATTAAAAGTTATTCATTCAGATAAATAGATCTTATTATGATGTGTATATATAATATTAATATAACATGAGTTCGATTTATATTATTAATATCATTATTAATTCAAGACTTTAAAATAATAAATTTATGTATTTTTATCTTTATATAATGTTTAATTTTTTATTTTTATTTAATGTAAGATTTAGATTCATATTTTAGATTCTAGACAATGTTAACTATATATTATAAATTACATCTAACTTAGAAAGATGTAATGCATGAAATAGTTTTAATCTAGAATTTTAGAAATTTAGTTGGGTTGCATACCATTACGTCATGTTCGGAAGTAACAAGAGTGGCGTTGGCAGGTTGATAGTTCCTTTGAATCCCAGAACTGAAGACAACATTCGATGTGACTGTGTTGAGGTTAATAGGAGATTGTCTGGTTCCATCTCTACACAAAGGCCACGTATTTCCCCAATTAGGGGGGCCATTTGGACTTGAAGGATCATAGTCAAAATCTTCTGCATTTCTCATAATAACATATTTCAACTCTATTTTCTACACTAATGAATCAAACACACATGCTTCAAATATTGTTATTGAAATAAAAATTACTTGGCCTTCAATTTTTTCTACGTAAAATGTTTTCAACATAATATGTTTTCGAAAACTAATTTCCAGATAGATATACTCAACCAACATTATGCTTGTGAAATAAAGGACATCATAAATAATATGTTTCTCACCGGACATTGCTGGGTGGAAGAGTAAAACAATGAGAATGAACAAACTGTGAGCAAAGGCTTTAATAGACATGGCACGATCCATTTTTGTGTAATTTGTATGGAGTGAGTTGTGAGGAATATTGTGAAGTTGTGTTTTCCTTTTATAGAGGTTATTAACTCTTGGAAAAGTCTAATTAAGTGAAAATATTAGAGATCAACATGTTCTTTATTTTCTTTAGTTGACTTCTAAAACTTGGGAGCTGCCTTCTCCAATTATGAAGTTTTAATTATAGTATGGTTTTCAATTAAATATTCATTTAGAGATGTGAAATGTACTGGTGTTAATAAATTACATGTTGGAATAATTACGAGCCCATGTATATAATTGTTGGAAAGGGGTTACTAATTAGATAATCAGCATCGAAAATCGTCTTTATATCGGATGGTTTAGTGTTTTGATGATTTCTACTTTATTGATTGATTAAAAAGGAAAGAAATTATGGAACAATGTATAGTTGTAAAATTTATCGAAATTATATAACAAATTTAAGGGGTGCTTTAGAGTATTTTAAATAGAGTATATGTTTTCTTGTTGATATTCAAATATATTTTCTATGAAATATATGTTTTTAATTCATATTATTCGGGTTATTATGTAATTTTACATTTTACATGTCATGGATTTTTTGAGAAGGGATTAAGGGAGAAATATAATTGAATTATGTGAATTAACATGCCCAGATAATTATCCATACACTTCACATTATTGATAATTTTTTTGAACAGAAACCTTTCAAACCACAAATATCTATTTAGTTGTACTACTATTTATCATAACGAAAACTTTCAATATAAGAACTTATTTCATTGGTCATCAAAACTAACTTTTGACTTTAATATTACAGCTCGGTCTTTCAAGAAAGATTCATTAGAAAAATGTAATATAAGTGACACAATTTCAATTCACATTTGACATCATTTTGAACTCAAAATCTTGAGATAATTACATTGTAAGTTATTTTCTTTATATGTCACTTAACTTTATAAGATCATGAGGTGCAAAAAAGAGTCCTATCAAATAAATTCTCACTACTATTTTGACAAAATTCTCATTTTCATTTTGAATTTCAAAGGTTATTAATTCAAATTTAATTGTAGGTCTTACCTTACTTGTAAGTAAATATAATGAACACAGTTATTATATTACGAAAGCATTAATGTTGATACAAAACTCTATATTCTAAAACAAGTCAAATTCAAGCATAATATATATATATATATATATATATATATATATATATATATATATATTTATTATACCGTGTTATGTTTTGCTTATGTTCTGTAAACTTCAGATAAAAAACGAATAATATTAAGAATGCCAAGATCAAATAAAATTATAATTTATTTATTTATTTTAAATTCATAGTATATATATATATATATATATATATTATGTTTTTTTTATATGTGTTACAACTAAGTATGTTTGTTTTTAAACTTAATTAAATATTTTTGAAATTACTAATAGAATAGACAATATAAAACTTATAACAAGTGAAACCAATAATAAAATGATTAACCTATAAATAAAAATCATTTAGGTTTTTTTTTTAAAAAAAAGTGAATATTCTGTGATACATTTTTATCAAATAAAAACTAATATTTAACTACTTCAATAAATAATTTTACCAAATACTTAAATTTTAATAATTTCCAACTACTAACCTTAATTTTATATAATTCGTGAATATTATGCTTTCTAATTTTATCGTATACCACAACCCACCGCATACATACATACATAGTTAGTATTTCATATTTAGTAATTTTAACAAACAATTAAAAGAAGAATACAATACAAAACTCGAAGAGACTATAAATGGCTACTAAATATGCCAACCCATGTTTAATATTTCAGAACCAATGACTTTTCGAAAGGGTATAACTTTTCCCCTTTTTCTTTCTTCTTACCGTATTTGTTCATCTTTTGAACCATCTACGAAGGGTTTACCTTGTTTTGAGCAATTATTCAGAAATTTGGTCTACACACAACATTTATAAACGTAGGGAATAGGAAAGTCTGTATCTACTGTTCAAAAAGTTAAGCTTTTATTAGAAAACTTTTCCTTTCAATTATGTTTTGGTTTATGAAAATATTAAAGAGAAATAAACTCTATTAAGCCATTTCTAATATTTTAAAGAATTAAATGTGGAAGCATACTTTATTATTGGATTGGAAACGATGAACAGAGAAAGATGGTACTTGATCTTCTAATTATAAAGCATCTGAATATTTTCTCTAGATTTTCTCTCTTGATGAAAGGAAAGAGAAATAAACAACAATAATATGTAACGTGCTTATAAATGAGACCATGACCTTTTATGTAACTGCTATCAATTATTTACTTAATTTTAATATTTTTAATTTGGTCCCCTCATCAAATTAGAATATTGTTGGTATCTATACATTTAATATATCATGATATAAATATACGGAGTAAAAGATTTCGGTTATTGAAAATTGTTTTAGTAGAACAATATAAATATTTAAATTCAGTATTTTGCCTTCAAAAATTGACAATATTGGTCATCGTTAATATTGTATTTACAGTACTGGCTAGTGATTAGGTTGGGCCAAGCTAGGTAGCATGATATGATATGGGTGATTTTAGAGAAGTCACTGATAAGGAGTAATTACGTAATTAATACTAAATTATGCGTGTTTATTGGGTAATATCTTTTGAATTTGAGAGATAAAAGAATTCTATTGTGGCAACTCATTAGTACGCTGTTATTAATTTTGGAAGCGGATTCAGTGACTTTCTTCGAAAAAAAATTATCTTATTTTATTTTATTTTCATATTTTTAAAAACCAGTTCAATTTTAAAAAAATCATAATATAAAACAGATAAAAATAAACTAAAATTTCATTACTTTTCTCTCCAAAAAAAGTCTCTATATCTGCTTCCTATTAACTCCAATTGAATTCATTCATTATTTGAGGAATGTCTGCACATGGGACTGCATAATTCTCACAATTACAATTATGAATTATTGAGTGTGTCATAAAGTTTAATAATGATGGCCATTTTTTTTTTCTTTATTTTACTTAGATTTGTATTTGATTTTCATATTCATAAATAAGGTGATGTTAAAAGATCTTAAATGAACTTTGACATTTTCAAATAGACAGATTCTAGAAAAGCCATCGATTAAAACTTAAAGTTATTTAATTTAATTATTTTTGTTAGTGTCGGTGATGACTCAGTTGATAAATCCTTTGTTCCTATACTGCACTAAAAACATTTTCGTTTTCAAAATTTTAATTACATAACTTACTAGTGGCTACGTGATAAAGAAATAGTATAATAAATCTCATGTTTGAAAATGGTACAAGAATGTAAAAGAATGAATTAACTTAAGTTTATACAGGGATCATACAGGTCTCTGTTTATCTAAAAGTATTATAAATTATATGAGTAGTCATATATAAATCGATCATTTGTAAAGTTTTCAATATAGTGACACTTTTTTGTATAAATTTTATGAAAATTATTTCTTAATAATATTTTTGCCATCAACCCATAAGTTTTGTGGAAACGGTACCATAGATTGAAGTTAAAGAGCTATATCAACAAAATTGTCTTAATGTGAGTTTAAATGAGCAAGTTAAACCGCATACCCAACTCTGCTTATGATATAAATTTCATTTAAATTATAGAATTTAGTTTATTTTTATTATAATTTTTTAAATAATTTATTTTGTTCTTTTAAATAAAACATTAATCAATGTTAGCCTTTGATTTCCTATTATAATAAATTTAAAGTGTTAATTATATTTATTATATGCTTATTATCTAAATAAATTAATAATTTACTTTGGGTAATATATTGAATTTTTGTTTTAGTTATGAAAAAATAGTGAAAATATTGAATTTGAGTGAATATAATCCTAATACTAGACTTTAGGCTTTTAGTTTTGGGTGGGGAATAGTTTCAACTTCAAAGAAATTAGAGAGGAAGTGAACTTAGTAAATGTGGGAGAGTTAAAGATAGAAAATCGATAAAATTTTTAGTTTTAATTGAAAACTAGTATACTGACTCGTGCGTATGCACGAGGCGCATTTGTTTTATTTTGTATATTAAAATAATAAAATAGTGAAAGTATTATGTAATAAAATATTATAAATATTGTTGTAAATGTTGTTATTAAAATAATGAAATAATAAATCTAAGTGATACAATAATAATTTTAGTTTTAAATATTGAATTTGAGTGAATATAATCCTAATACTAGACTTTAGGCTTTTAGTTTTTGGCGGGGAATAGTTTCAACTTCAAAGAAATTAGAGAGGAAGTGAACTTAGTAAATATGAGAGAGTACATATAGAAAATCGATAAAGTTTTTAATTTTATTTGAAAATGTGCAACACTTTCTTCACTTCTCCTTTCTTAGAATTAAATCTCCTTTCGGATCTCTCAAACCATATTATATATATTCTTTCCTCTATTTCTATCATCTTTTTCTTGGTGATCTCTAATACCACACAATATATTCTTCTTTCTTTAAGAGTTGTCACCTATACTCTTGTTTTAGGATTTTCGTGGAAATTTAATCTTATAATGTGTTTGAATAAGGAATTTTAATAGAATAATTTGTGATAGTCATTTCTCAAATGTGAAATGATATAGTTTTTAATTTAATTATTATTTAAGAGATAAAAAATTATACTTTATTTTTGAAAAAATAAAAAATATAATATATATTTACTATTTCTACATTTTATTTTAATCCTTTCGTGCGTATCTTAATCCAAACATTTAATTATTATTATTATTATTTTACCAAGTTATAACTAAATATCTGTCTGGTCTGGTCACATTATGCCATATAATTTATGTGAAAGTAATCCCTTATCAGGGACTTTGAACTTAATCTTCTGGACTGTTATATAGATACATGTAACCTTGTCTAAGAGTTAATGTACCCAAGTATCTTATTATATTTATTTAATTTTTTGTTGCTAATTAAAAAAACCACAAACGATATGTCAAAATCAAAGAATGAGAAGAAGACACAAATGAACATTAACTGAAAAACGTAAGAAAACTTAACTTGGTTCTTTGAAAAAAATAATTGTCAAACACAACTGCCCTATGCTTCCAGCTTCCTACCGCTTTCTTACAACTACAAATATAATGTGTAAAAATATATAAAAAGAAAATAAAGAAAAAAGAAAAAAGTAAGTGGACTACAAAAGTCTAAAAAATTAAGATATGAAAAAACATTATTATTATTATTATTATTATTATTATTATTATTATTATTATTGCCTTTTTCCTCGCACCGTCTTTCCCTGTATAGAGATAATGATAAAGACAAGAAATATGTAGACTTACAAATCAACAAATGCGTACTCGAGATTGAAATTTTTTTTAAATAACTATAGTTTGTAAAACGTGACATAAAAAGAAGGGTTATTCTTTTAATCCGATAAATATGGAATTCTTTTAATCCGATAAATATGGAACTTTCAATTCAATTTTTAATAAATTTTGATAGTTTATTGAATTTTTATGTAATATAATAGATAAAAACTATTAAAATAAAATATCACATAATTTAATATTTTGAGCAACATGAAAGAGTATTAAAAATCAGAGAGATAGTATAAAAAAATTACCATTACAGTCATCCAAAATTTACATCAAAAATTTCAAAAGAATACTCAAAATAGAGTTCTAAAATGAAACACAAGAAATTCCTATAAAAGGATGCTCAAAGAAGGAAACTAGTTACAATGGCTAAGATAAACAGCAACATCTCCCTACATCAGGTTTAGATTAATAGGTGCCTCATCATCTGCTTCCACCAATAGTGGTGATTAACGCAAAAAGAAAAATCAAACAAAACATAAAACACATATAGAAAGGTAAGCCAGTGAAAACATTTTTTAACAATTAAATAAACAAGTTATGAAACACAAGCAATATACAACCAAAGAATAATTCACATATTTATCTTCATCTAAACAATTAATGGACTATCGACTCGATTGTTTGGATTATGCGCTTGATATAGAATTCTAAAGGAAGTATGCACCTGTGCTGGTTTCTAAACTTTGCAAAGTCTAAACACACGGGTTATCACCCAACCACACACAAGGTTAATCCTATTATGCTTTGGGTCCAAACATGTCCCGAGACTAGGATTTTCTGTCACTCTTACCACATAATTCATTCTACTCTACATGAGTGTGAACAATTATCAGAGTTCAAAATACATTCTTTTATCTAGACATATCCTATATCAAGACATACACTAACCACACCATCACCAAGAATTTTCCTTGAATTTCTTTCATCATCAACATTCTATATGTTATCTTAGAATAATTATCATCCCATGGTACACACCTCAAGACAGGTCTAAAAACAATGCCACATCATTCATGTCTAGCTTCATACATCATATTTTTAACATTAACTTAGTCAATAAGTTAAAATAAGGAATTAAAATTCTGTAACAATTCTCGCTTAAACTAAACTCATCTCGATTAAGTTAGAAATTTTCGCTTAAGCTAGACTAATCTCGCTTAAAATAAAAATTATGCTTAACCTAAAATAGCAGGTTTTCACTTGTTTCAGCATGCAAAAACCAAAAATACCAAACAACAAAACTAAAAAAATACAACCACGAACAACAAACCAACATTTTAAGCACGATTCAAGACAAAAGAACATGCAAGACACTAAAGACAAAGTTTTAAAGTCCTAACCTCTCTTATCTTGACTGGCGGTAAGGTGAGGGGAAGATAATTTCATAATTACAAAATTATAAAATATATAAATACATAATTATATAATTATAAAATTATATAATTATAAAATTATAAGATTATAAAATTATTAAAATAAAAAATTATAAAATTATAATGTTATAACATTGTAAATTTTTTAATTTTGATTTTTTATAATTTTTAATTTTATCATTCATAATTTTATATATATATTTAATATTTTTTATTTTAAAATTCATAATTTAAATTAATGTTAAAAACAAATTTTGTTAAATAGAGTAAATATTTGGAATAGACTCGGAGTCTATCATCATGATCTCTTGTATAAGATGTTGTGTAATAAAATTTAAAGAAGATGACAGTATAAAATAACTGTTACATCATATTATGTACACAAAAGAAGCTCAGTTGAAAAGTTTAATATATTCATACTTCAATAAACCATAAAAATTTATTAAAAATTAAACTAAAATTTTAAAATTTACGAAGGAGTCATAATATAATTAAACTTTATATATATATATATATATATATATATATATATATATATATATATATTGCATCCACATATAATCGTTTTCATTGTCATGTGCATGAATGTAAGAAAGAAAGTGACAGTGTCACAGAAGAGGACAAACCACAACAAAAACACCCTCATACAATTAGAGAGGTGTTGTCCTTATTTTTATACTTTTTAAAAGGGAAATTGTTAAAAATAAAAGTATAAGATGCAAGGCAGGGATAAAATAAACTTGAATGGAAATACTTGAATAAATATCTAGTTATAGATTTCATATTCTCTATTTTTTTTTTTTGTTATCATTAACTTTGTTTAGAGTGGTCATTACATATATCAACATGGAGATGAATTTGGGCCACAAAAAGATATATCAAAGAGCAGAATTACGTCATTGCTTAATTGTTTCGATGATGTTGAGAAAATCACGTTTTAAGTTTGAGTTTATTTACTTAATTCATTTAACATGCTCTAATGATTCGTAAAATGTAGGTTTCGTTTTAATTTACCTGCTTCTTCTCTTCACTATCAATTCAACTTTTTTCTTTCTAATTTAAAAGGAATCATTTATAAAAAAATTAAATATTCTTTTTTAGATTTTTTTTTCTTGTATAACAAGATTATTTATTAACGTCATTTTTTTACTCAGAAAATATATTCTTAGCCTAATTCGAAGCATAGTGACTATAGTCTGATTAATTATGGACATTTTGTTATCTTAATATTGACGGTACCTTAATGTGTGTATTTAAATTGTTGATTAAGGAATGAAATGAGTTTTCTTCCAAATTTATAGTGCACTCTAATTAATTTACTAATGAATGTAAATATTTATTATGATAATTTTATAATTACTAAGTAATAAAATAAAAAATAAGCGTACATATACAAATTAATAATTTAGGTGTGTAATAAAATAATATTTTTTAGCACAGTCTGAAAATAAATTTGGATGTTGACCAACGACCGTTTCGGCTTGTTTTGAAAAAGGTTCTGTAATATTTTTTCAAACTTTTTTAAATTTATTTTATTATAAATGGGAACATATATTTTAGTAGCACTGGTTTAAATCTTTTAAAATTACATTCACTTAACATAAATTATTTCACCAATTAATTAAATTAAAGTACCTAAAATCACACAAATAAAAGTTAAAGCATTTTATTTAACTATTTTTTTAAAATAAATTGTATTCAAAAATTGTGTACTTTATTATTGTTTCAAATTCTGCAGAATTATTCTATTAACTAATAAATAAGTATTTAATTAAATTATCTAAATTTGTAGAAATAAAAAACACAAAAACTCAAGTTTCATGCATAAAAAAATCATCAAAAGATAATAAAATTGAAAAAAAAGGAGAAAAACGCGCTAGAGAGCACAATTTCAACAAAAATAAATAAATAAAAGAAAAACAAAAACGTACTATCAAACACAAGTTGAGGAAAAAAAACAAAAAAGACAAAAGTACTTATAGTACGACTGAAAAAAATAATAAAAACATAGCACTGCAAGAGTCATTAATGATTGGATTTGCTTTCATTAATGAATGGCACAATTGTAATTTTGTGGTAATTGCAGGACAAACTAAGAAGAAAGAGTTGTGATAGGTTAACAAAATGTTTTTGACAAACTTTCTTATTCAGGTAAAAAAATATTATTTTATATTTTATTTTAATTAAAAAAATAATAATTTACTTCAATTCCATTTCTAGAACTTTTGTTAACTTTGTCAAAACTTTTGTTGTCAAAAGATAATTTTCCAAGAAGAAGAAAACAATTGCATGGTAGGTGCATCAAATTGAATGTGGATAAGGGCCTTTCGCGAAGCTATCATAACTAATGCTTAATTGTTTTTTAGTAATTTCAATTTCACTTTTATGCTTCAGTTAAATTAATTTTATAAATTGTTTTGTCAAAAATAAATATGGTCACGCACCTAAATTTTTTACAGTTCAGCATCCAATTTTCCGATATATTTGTGTAGTTAATAAATACTACACAAATATATCGATTGTATTTTCTTTTATCAGGAAAAAAAATGCTTTTAAATACTTATTAAAGATATTAGGCATGTATATGACATTGCAGTGAACAGTTTGAACTTTTCCTCTAGATAAAGCCAATTCACACATCAAATCAAAAGTGCAGAACACTTCTTTCAACAATTTTGTACTACTTAGGGTTGAATATAAATAGCGAAAATATATTCCAACATATTTTTTGAACTCAATTTTAATTTGGTTTACGTGGCACGTCTTTTCTATTTTTAAACTTAATTTTTTTAATGAAACTAAACTGCTGTGCACGTGCCGAAGTTACTCACATTTTTTTTGACAAAATAAAAGTGTTGGTGAGACAGAGAGAGAAAGGGGAACAGAGTAAAGTTCTCATGTTAGAGAAGCGAAGCGGGAAGCTGTCATCGTAAGAGGAGACACCGACGATAGCGATGATACTGGACGAGATCGATTCTAATGGAAGCGAGTCGACGACAACGGCAACCATTCAGTAAAGTTCTCGTGTTAAAGAAGCGAAGCGGGAAGCTGTCATCGTAATAAGAGACACCGGCGATAGCGACGATACTGGACGGGATCGATTCCACTAGAAGCGAGTCGACGACAACGACAACCATTCCACCGGAAGCGACTTGCACCATTCCATAATGGGTCCCCACTTTAACCTCAGTGGTGCTATTGTATCTTTGATGAGAACATACTTGAAACTCTGTATTTATGTTTTATTAACCGGAATGTTACAGTACTTAGAATTATATGTTGAGTGTAACACGCCTTTTGTGTTTCTGGAATGCTTGAAATATTTATATGGAACTGTTGTGACCATTTCATTGTATTTGTTTTGTTTATGCTTTTACAAAGAATATTTGTGGCCATAATGGTGTATGTTCCATTTATGATTTGGAAATCTGTAGACCAAAATATTTTTTGTCACTCCTCACATATTTTGACAACACTCCTCACGTCTGGGTTCAGTTTTTCAATCTGTAATTTGAAAAGAATTGGAAGGATGATGAAGCAATGTCAGATGCACTCCTCACATAATATGACAGCACTCCCCACCTCTGGGCACAATATTTATTTATTTTTAATTTGAAAATGCATGTTCCATTTTTGATTTCAGAATCTGTACACCAAAATATTTGATTGCACTCCCCATCTCTGGGTGCAGTATTTATTTTTAACATTTGAAAATTCTTCCAATCAAGGATGATGTTGTGCAGATTATGGTTTGTGTTCCATTTTTTATTTGAAAATCTGAACACCAAAATATTTGCTAGCACTGTTAGGTTTTACAGAGGGGGTTTTACTGTGGAGAACAACACCACTGACACCACTCTCAACCCAAAACCTTAAGGCAATGGGTTTATGGGTCTTTATTCTTATATAGTTCTCTACTTTCTCATTTCTGGTCAATGTGGGACTTAGACTCATACTTGGATTCCTAACAATCTCTCCCTCAAGGATGAGTCCCTTCATTTTCTGCCCTTTTCTGTACCGCCGTTTTAAGCATTCCCAACCACGAGTACTCATTTTCTGCCCTTTTCTGTACCGCCGTTTTTTCTTAACGGGACACGCTTACCTGGAACCCTTACCACTCTCAACCCAAAACCTTAAGGCAATGGGTTTATGGGTCTTTATTCTTATATAGTGCTCTACTTTCTCATTTCTGGTCAATGTGGGACTTAGACTCACACTTGGATTCCTAACAATGATGTTGTGCAGATGGTGTGTGTTCCATTTTTGATTTGAAAGTCTGAACACCAAAATATTTGTTAGCACTCCCCACATAATTTTACAACACTCCCCACCTCTAGACGCAATAATTTTATTTTATTTGAAAATGATTCCAAGCAAGGAGGATAAAGGAATTTTGAGGATTTGAGAACTTTTATTGAATTTAATTTACATGAATTTGAGGTGATGATGTCGTGCAGATGGTGTGTGTTCCATTTTTGATTTGAAAAATCTGAACATCAAAATATTTGCTAGCACTCTCCACATAATTTTACAGCACTCCCCACCTCTAGGTACAATAATTTTTTTTTTATTTGAAAATTATTCCAAGCAAGGAGGATAAAGGAATTTTGAGCATTTTGGACCTTTGATTTAATTTCATTTACATGAATGTGAGGTGATGATGTTGTGCAGATTATGGTGTGTGTTCCATTTTTGATTTGAAAATCTGTACACCAAAATATTTGCTACCACTCCCCACGTCTGGGCGCAATATTTATTTTTTTTAATTCGAAAATGCTTCGAAACAAGGAGGATAAAGGAATTTTGAGCATTTTGGAACTTTGATTTAAATTGATTTACATGACTGTGAGGTGATGATGTTGTGCAGATTATCGTGTGTGTTCCATTTTCGATTTGAAAATCTGTACAACAAAATATTTACTACCACTCCCCACATAATTTGACAGCACTCCCCACGTCTGGGCGCAATATTTATTTTTTTAATTTTAAAATGCTTCAAAGCAAGGACGATAAAGGAATTTTGAGCATTTTTTACCTTTGATTTAATTTCATTTACATGAATGTGAGGTGATGATGTTATGCAGATTATGGTGTGTGTTCCATTTTTGATTTGAAAATCTGTACACCAAAATATTTGCTACCACTCCCCACGTCTGGGCGCAATATTTATGTTTTTTAATTCGAAAATGCTTCGAAACAAGGAGGATAAAGGAATTTTGAGCATTTTGGAACTTTGATTTAAATTGATTTACATGACTGTGAGGTGATGATGTTGTGCAGATTATCGTGTGTGTTCCATTTTCGATTTGAAAATCTGTACAACAAAATATTTACTACCACTCCCCACATAATTTGACAGCACTCCCCACGTCTGGGCGCAATATTTATTTTTTTAATTTTAAAATGCTTCAAAGCAAGGACGATAAAGGAATTTTGAGCATTTTTTACCTTTGATTTAATTTCATTTACATGAATGTGAGGTGATGATGTTGTGCAGATTATGGTGTGTGTTCCATTTTCGATTTGAAAATTTGTACACTAAAATATTTGCTACCACTCCCCACATAATTTCATAGCACTCCCTACCTCTGGGCGTAGTATTTATTTTTTTAATTCGAAAATGCCTCCAAACAAGGAGGATAAATGAATTTTGAGCATTTTGGAACTGATTTAAATTGATTTACATGACTGTGAGGTGATGATGTTGTGCAGATTATGGTGTGTGTTCCATTTTCGGTTTGGAAATCTGTACACCAAAATATTGAAAGCCGTAGTGGTCGTCTTCTTTGATTAACTGTGCAAAAACTTCCAAACACAACTTTCACTTCAAACGCGAAATGGTGGAAACGCAGCCATGGATGACTTCTAGTGACAACTGTGTTCTCCGACAGCAAGCACAACACTTCTTTGCTTCTCTATGGCTTTTGATCTCTCTCTGCTACTCTAAGAACAACAATTTACTTTACCTTTTGCTCTCTCTCGACCCCCCTTTCTCTCACCAACATTTTTATTTTGGCAAAAAGAACTTGGGTAACTTCCGCACATGCACATCATTTTGCTTTCATTTAAAAAAATTAGTTTAAAATTATAAAAAGGTGCCACGTAAGTCATGTCAAAATTGAGTTCAAAAAATATGTTGGAATATCATTTTCTTATAAATAGAGAGAAGGCACGCATTGGTTAGCATCACATATTTGATACTACGTATACCATGGCAAGTAATGTTCCTTATTGCTTGTCTACTACACAAGCTCCTTCTATATCCTCAACCAAGCACCTTCGTGATGCCAACAAACACGATACCCCATTCAGAAATCCACCCAATTTCAACCCCAGTTCTTTCACTCGTGAATTCATCCACTCCCTGCCAAACAATCTTCCGGTAATCTTTCTTTTCCTTTGATTCCTTTATTACTTGTGGAATTATTTTTTTCACTGTTACTGTTTTTTCTGTCATGCATGCATGCTAAATGCAGATAGAAACACTGCAAGAAAGAGCGACAAAGTTGGAGGAGAAAGTGCGATTTATGATTAATGGAACAGACATGGAACCACTAAGCTTACTTGAACTCATTGATGATATTGAACGCTTGGGACTGTTCTTCAGGTTCCAGGACTGGATAAACAAAACCCTTCTCACACTTGTTTCAATTCAAAACTTCAAAGACCGAACCACAACAAGTCTGCATGAAACCGCTCTTCGTTTTCGAATTCTCAGACGACATGGCTTTGATGTCTCCCAAGGTAGACAACTTCAACCTTAATCTGTTAATTCCTTTTCATGTTCCATGTGAGACTATGATTCTTGAAGGCAAGTTGTTGGGACGAAAACAACAACCTAGCACAGAATTATGAATGCTTCTACTTAAGTATATATTGTCCATCTTATTTATTTTAACCAAGTAATTTTCGTCTTATTATCTTTAACTCTTAGCCTACCAAATCTTTCTAATTATTACTCACGTTAAGATAATTATTTGAGGTGCATGCAGACATTTTCAGGAGTTTCAAAGATGAAGAAGGAAAATTCAAGGCTGAAATTAGCAACGATGTACAAGGAATGTTGAGTTTGTACAGAGCATCATATTACACCTTAGAAGGAGAAAATCTTTGGGAGGCAAGTGCATTTTCAAGAACACATCTAATAAATTTAATGGAAGAAAGATCAATGGATGCGAAAATGGCAGAAAAAGTTAAGCACGTATTGGAGGAGCTTCCCTATCATAAAACTTGTTGCAGACTAGTGGCGAAACACTATATTAACACATATGATAAGACAGAACCGCATAATCTCTTATTGTTAGAACTTGCAAAGCTGGAATTCAATATGGATCAGTCATCATATCAAAACGAGTTAAGAGAATTATCAAGGTAAAAGAAACTACGTGCATACCAAATCATACCTAATAGAAAGTGGTTTACTTATAAGATAATTACTAGAATTTTATTTTCTTCTAAAAATAAGTTATAATAAGTAAAATGTAATTTTAATAACGGTTTTTAAAAATAAAAATAACCTTTTTAACGAGTAAGAGTAACTAAAGCATGGTTTTTATAAAGAATAAAATTTAGTTGCATTCCTTTTGCTATTAAAACTTGATTTATTTTTTTATGTATATATTATTGAAGAAAAGGTTACATTGGTGTCTTTTAATGTGTTGTTACTTAGGTGGTGGTGGGACATTGATCTTTCAAGGAAATTAAAGTTTTCTCGAGACAGATTAGTAGAAATATTTATTTGGGCACTGGCAGTTTTTCCTGAACCTCAATTTGCATACTATCGCAAAGTAATTAGTAAGTTAACTATATTAATCCCATTCATCGATGATATATATGACATATACGGAACTTTAGAAGAATTGGAGCTCTTCACAAATGTCATTGCAAGGTTTGTTCAACTAATCTCAAATGAAGTTCAGTTTACATTGCTCTTAGAGAAAATATAAAAAAAATGTCTTATATAAGTATCTATATTTTTATTATGCATGTGCATGGACACAAGATGGGACGTGAATTCCATAGACACTCTTCCAGAATGCATGGCATTGTGCTTCCTAGCCATCTATAACACTGTTAATGGGATAGCTTATGACATCTTCAATGAACGAGGCATAAATTGTCTTCCTTACCTCACAAAATCTGTATGTAACACAACTTTTGTTTTTGTCCTATGTATATTCGGTATAACTAAAACTAAAATGTTTGTCTGATTTTTCCATAGTGGTCTGATTTGAGCAAAGCATACCTCCAAGAAGCAAAATGGTTTCACGACAAAAGTATTCCACCATTCGATGTGTACCTAGAAAATGCAAGGATCTCGATCACAGCAGGGGTTATTCTTACTCATTGCTACTTCTTGATCACCCAAGACATCACGGAGGAAGTGATTCATTATTTAACTAATAATGACCATGACATGTTGCACTCTGCATACATCATTTTTAGGCTTACCAATGATTTGGGAACATCAACGGTAATTTTTTTAACTTTGTTTGGCATAACCTTATTATGTAATTCATTTGGATCAAACTTCGTGTCTAACATGTTGTTTTGGACAGGACGAGATAGAGAGGGGTGAAACCTCAAATTCAATTGTAAGTTATATGCACGAAACTGGTCTCCCAGAAGAAAATGCCCGTCAACACTTCAAAACTTTGATGGAGAAAGAATGGAAAAACTTGAATAAATACCTAATTAAGAATTCCATATTCCCTAAATCTTTTGTTCAAGTTGTCATCAACCTTGCTTGGAGTGGTCATTTCATATATCAATATGGAGATGGATTTGGACGACAAACCAATACATTAAAGAACACAATTAAGTCGGTGCTAATGTACCCATTCCAATTATAATGTACCATGACAATGTTAAGAAAATAAAATTTTAAATTTGAGTTTTGTTGTTTAAATATATTTTTTATATTTTGTTACTTGAATTTCTTACTACAATATTATGAGATTAGTAAAAAGTGGGTTTCGTTTTAACTTAACTACTTCTTATCGCTATCAATTCAAATTTTTGTTTTTTGTTTTTAATTTAAAGTGAATTATTCTAAAAAAAGCATTACATGTTTTCTTTTAAAAATATACTATAATTAATTGAAATTTGAATGTAAAGATTTATTATGATAAGTTCATTATTACTAACTAATAAAATAAAAAATAAATGTAAAGTACAGCTTAATAATTTAGGATTATCAATAGAATTTGATAATTGTCTAAGGTTTTAATTCAATTTTTTAGCCGACACCAGTTATATTCATTTGATACAGGTTTTCTTGTTGGATAATTGAATATGGTAATGTAAAATAAATATAAACTGTATCAAAATAGTTTTTTCCTTAAATAAAATTTTAGGCGCAAAAAACTCAATAATGGCAAAGAAACAAGTAATTAAATTAATGGGTTAAATGCTACCGGTTAATATTAACACGTGAGAATGTATCAACGTTTCATGTGATCATATTTCAATGAAAATTAAGGAGAAAAACATATTTAATCAACAAATAAATAAGAGAAAAAAAAACGTGTTATCAAATCCCAATTTGAGGAAAAAAACAAAAATAAAAGTAAAAGTACTTTCTGTAGCAGCACGATTTTAAAAGGAAAAAAATGCACACCACGTGCGTGAGCTTCTTACATTGCAACATGTGGGACCCATGGTTCCTATTTTCAGGTCTGGAGGCTTTTCATTAATGCATGGCATAATTGTAATTTGATTGTAATTGCATGGCAAACTAAGAAGAAAACAATTGAAATCCAATTTGGAATTCATGAGGGATGGGCCCGGTAGGTGCAAATTTTTGGGTTGGGAGTGCGGGGCTCACAATGTGTGGCCTGCATCAAATTGAATATGCATGGTGTAGAGTACCGAGGGTTTTGCGAAGCTATCATTCACGTTAAATTGTTAATTTTTGTAGTAATTTTAATTTTATTTTTATACTTACCTAAATTAATTTTATAAATTGTTCGTCACAAATAAATATGGCCGCACACATAATTTTTCTTATAGTTTTAGTATCGATTTATTTAGTATAGTTGTGTAGTTAATACGAGTTGTTTATATGTAATATTAAAAAGTAATTATGAAAGTTGAAATTACAAGTTTTAATGGTTAAAAATTATTACAAATAAATTAAGGATCAATTAACATAGACAAAAATATTTAATCCAATTTTTTAAAAATCATAGTTAAATACAATGTTTTAATTTTCGTTTATGTAATTTTATTTAAATTAACTTAATTAATTAATGAAATATATTATATTAATTGAATGCAATTTCAAAAAATTTAAAATAATGCCAGTAAAATATATATTTTTATTGTAATAAAAAAATCTAAAATAGTCTGAAAATAAATATTACATGAATTATTTGTTATTGTCCATGTGGACTATTATTTATTATTCAGTAAAAATGGTCGTTTGAAGAATATGCGAAAATATTATATAATGGTATATTAAACATAATATCTGAAATTATTCAGCTTGACAATAATAAATAGTTCCATTGTAATAAAATAATAAATTTAGAAAAGTCTGAAAATAAATTTGCATGTTGACCAACGACCATTTCCGCTTGTTCTGAAAATAAATTCAAACTTTTAAAAATTTACTTTATTATAATGGTAGGTAACACATAGTATCACTGCTTTAATTTTTTTGAAATTACATTCACTTAACATAAGTTATTTCACTAATTAATTAAATTAAATTACCTAAGATCACACAAATAAAAATTAAATCATTTTATTTAACTATTTTTTAAATAAACTGAAGTCAATATATATTTTTTACTTTATTATTATTATTTCAAACTCTCCAGAGGTATTCTATTAACTAATAAATAAATATTTAATTAAATTATCTAAATTTATATAAATAAAAAACACAAAACTCAAGTTTCATCCTTAAAAGAATTCACAATACATAACAAAATTGAAGACAAGTGATTGCATGAGAAACCAGGAAGAAAACAATTGGATGGAGTGCAAGGCTTCCCAATGGGTGGCCTGCATCAAATTCTCCACCATTTAGGATTGAATATAAATAGAGGGAAGGCACGCATTGGTGAGCATCACATGTTTGATAGTAATACACAGTGAAAACAGCATGGCAAGCAATGTAGGGAGCCTTCCCTGTTTGTCTACCACACAAACTCTTTCTAAATCCTCAACCCCATTTAGAACTCCACCTAATTTCAACCCCACTTCTTTTACTCATCAATTTATCCACTCCCTCGGAAACAATCTTCCGGTAATCTTTCTTTTCCTTCAACTTCTTTGCTTTCAACAACCATTAATGCTTTTCTTTTGTTTTCAACACAGATAGAACCTCTGCAAGAAAAAGCAACAAAGTTGGAGGAGAAAGTGCGATTTATGATTAATGGAGCAGACATGGAACCACTGACCTTACTTCAACTCATTGATGATATTGAACGCCTGGGACTGTTCTTCAGGTTCCAGGACTGGATAAACAAAACCCTTCTCGCACTTGTTTCAATTCAAAACTTCAAAGACCGAACCACAACAAGTCTGCATGAAACCGCTCTTCTTTTTCGAATCCTCAGACGACATGGCTTTGATGTCTCCCATGGTACACAATTTCAACCTTAATCTGTTACCCCTTTTCATATCCGCTGTAAATAAACTTAACAATTCACATCTTACCAAATTTTCATATCCGCCGTAAATTAATTATTTGATATTTATATTAAAATTTAGTGATAAAAGTCATTTTATTAGGTTATTTTTAAAAAAAAAATAATATAATATTTATATAAATAAAAACTTTTGTTTAAAATTAGTAAGAGAAAATATTGTTCTATTTAAAAAAAAATAATTAACAAAACATGAGTACTTAATAAAAAAAGTAATTAATAAAGTAATATGTTAAAAATTCATTTTTAATAAAAAATATTAGTAAAACATTTATACAAACAATAAATTGGTCTGAAATTGAAAGAACTAATATAAATATTAGAACTTAATTTTATAAAAATATTTATACTTAATTAGTTTTAATTTTATAAAAAATGGATTACAAAAATATTTTAATTATTAAAAAAATTGGAACAAAATTGAATTAGATACACATAAGTAAGTACTAAATTGAAACAAAAAGACATATATGGGGACTAAATCGAAATCAACACAATGACATCTGATAGTGACAATGACACCTGTCACACATAGGGACCTGACACGTGGAACCTTTTTTTTTCTCAAAAATTTTTAAAAAATAAAAAAAAAAATAAAAAACCACAAACTAACACGTGACACGTCGTTAACAACGTTAATCTACTCGAAAAAGACCTAACTGAAGTACTTTTTCAAAAGTTAAAATGTAATTGACATTTTTTTAGAAACAGGTATCAAATTGACACACCTGTACCAAAGTGGATATCATCCGAGTAATTAAACCAAACAACAATACATATACATGTACCTACTAAATATGTATGTACCATTTTAGAAACAATTTTAAATGGATTCATTATAAAAATGGAAAATGGAAAAGTATATATATACGAAATCCTCGGTATTCTAACAATAATATATATATATATATATATATATATATATATATATATATATCTCGATAAAAAAATGGGTCAGAAACCTGCAAAAGACAAAGTAACTCACAAGGCAACCCGAAAAGATATATTATATTAGAAGCACACATACAATGAAGATTAACACTCACAATATAAGAAATATTTTTTTATTAAAACAAAGTTAAAATGATTTTCAAATTTATTTCAACCTGTCAAACTTGTTTTATTTTTTATTTTTAAATTGGATACCATAGTTTAGAAGTGTACGTGTCAAAATCTAACACGGTTAACTATCAAAATTTAAATCGTCTTCTATTTTGGAACCCTTTTGATTTTGACACGTGTTATTTTCAAAGTAGAAGAAAATCAAATTTTGATGGGTGACAAACCTATATATTATTAACACATGAAATTTTCAACTGATATTCATATCAATTTAACAAAAAAGACCGCATAAAGTTCATTTTACAAAAATAGGCCCTCGATCAAGTTTTCTTTTTTGAAAAAAAAAATAGGAACTCAAATAAGTTATATCATCTTTAATTCAAAATTTTAAAATAATAAATTTACATTATCATAAGTTAGATTTTTTTAAAATTTTTTTTTAATATTTTTAATAGTTATACATATACTTTTATGAAAACTAAATAAAATCATGTAAAATAACAAGGTATCTTCAATTGAATTTTTTTTAAGACAATATATTTATGTGTTTTTCTTACTTATTTTTAAGTCAAGATCTTTTAGAGGAGACACCAAAGAGATGAATCCAAAATCTTAGCAATATCATCTTTTTTTTTCTTATGTTTTCCATATTATAAAAAATTTTAAATAAAAAATTTAATTAGTAATTTCATACTAAATTTAGGCCTTTGATTCATTTTTGTCCCTATATTTATTTTTTACTCAATTGAGTCACTATTTTTGTAAAAAAACTTAATGCAACATTATTGTTAAATTGGTTACCATCATTTGGAACTGTCTCGTATCAAAATTTAGGTTATCTTCTATTTTGGAACCCCTCTTTTGACATGTGTTAACTTTCAAAATAGAACAAAAAATCAAACTTTGCGTTGTTACATGTCACTTTCGAACGATGTTAATGTCAATCTAACAAAAGATATCACATTAAGTTCTTTTTATAACAATAGAGATTTGGTCGAGTTTAAAAAAAATAAGAACTTAATTGTGTTAAAAAAAATAGGAACCAAAACGAATCAAAAGACATAAATATAGGAATCAAATTACTATTTGAACAATACAAAAATTATACTTAGTAGTGAATAAATATATATAAAAGAAATCACGTCGTCTAAAATATTAAAACAACATATTTATGAGTTTTAATTACTCATTTTGCAGTGAAGATTTTATTAGGAAATAAGATCCTAAGAAAATGAATAATCGAAAACCTTAGTTTTTTGTCGGTTTATGAATGATTCTAGTTAGATATTTAACTCTTAACCACAACAAATCTTTTCGGTTTTCACTCTTGTTAAGATAATTGTTTGAGGTGCATGCAGGTATTTTTATGAATTTCAAAGATGAAAAGGGAAAATTCAAGGCTGAAATTAGCAACGACGTACAAGGAATGTTAAGTTTGTACGAAGCATCATACTTAACCTTGGAAGGAGAAGAAAGTGTTTGGGAGGCAAATGCATTTTCAAGAACACATCTAATGAATTTAATGAAGGAAAAATCAATGGATGTGAAAATGGCAGAAAAAGTTAAGTATGTATTGGAAGGGCTTCCCTATCATAAAAGTTGTTGCAGACTAGTGGCACAACACTATATCAACACATATGATAAGACAAAACCGCATAATCTCTTATTGTTAGAGCTTGCAAAGCTGGAATTCAACATGGTGCAATCATCATATCAGAACGAGTTAAAAGAACTATCAAGGTAAAGAGAAATAGACAAGGAAAACGAAAAAAGTATACGCTTGCTTAAAGAAACTATGTGCAAAAAAATAAATCATACCTAATAGAAAAAGTGGGTTATATTTAAGAAAATTACTAAAAATTTCTTTTCCAAAAAACAAGTTATAATAAGTAAAATATAATTTTAATAACAGTTTTTCAAAATATATTGATATATAAATTGGTATTTTAATAATCAATAATTTTTAATTTTATAAATTCATCATTACAATGACTAAATATTTTTTGCTTTTAAGATATGTTTCTAATTGGAATTTCTTTTTAGGGTTTTAGAATCGGTGGAGTTTCATCTTTCTAACTTTATATTAAAATTTGATGTACTTTTTGTGTATATTATTGAAGCTAAATTTTATTTTTGATTAAAAAAAATCAAGTAATAATTATCCAAATATAATTCCTTTAATAGTTAATGTTAAATATTAAAGGATACTTAATTAAAAAATCTAAAAAATTAGGAAGAATCAAACAATGTCAAATCTCAAAATTTCACTTTATTTTTCCTATCTCCAATTATGGTCTTAAATTAAATTTATGTCTTTTAATGTGTTGGTACTTAGGTGGTGGTGGGACGTTGACCTCTCAAGTAAACTAAAATTTGCTCGAGACAGATTAGTAGAAACATTTATTTGGATGGTAGCAATTTTTCCTGAACCACAGCTTGTTGTGTGTCGCAAAAGAATGAGTAAGGTAATAGTATTAGTTACATACCTTGATGATATATATGATATCTACGGTACTTTAGATGAATTGGAGCTCTTCACAGATGCCGTTGAAAGGTTTGTTCATCTAATCTCATATGGAGTTCATTTTACTTTGCCCTTAGAAAAAGTTTAAAAAATGTCTTATTTAAGTATGTATGATTTTTATGCATGTGCATGGACACAAGATGGGACGTGAATTCCATAAACACTCTTCCAGACTACATGGTATTGTGCTTTCTAGCCATCTATAACACTATTAATGGGATGGCTTATGACATCTTCAAAGAACGAGGCATCAATTGTCTTCCTTACCTCACAAAATATGTATGTAACACAACTTTTCTTTTTGTCCTATGTATATTCAGTATAAAAAAAAAAAAACTAAAATGTTTATTTGATTTTTCCACAGTGGTCTGATTTGTGCAAAGCATACCTCCAAGAAGCAAAATGGTTTCACAACAAAATTATTCCACCATTTGATAAGTACTTAGAAAATGCAAGGATCTCGATCGCAGCAGGGGCTATTCTTACTCATTTCTACTTCTTGGTCAGCCAAGACATCTCAGAACAAGTGATTCATTCTTTAACTGATCATGATCATGACTTGTTGCGCTCTGTATACACAATTTGTAGGCTTAGCAATGATTTGGGAACATCAACGGTAATTTTAACTTTGTTTTGCATAACCTTATCAAGTAACTCATGTGAATCAAAGTTTGTGCCTAACATGTTGCTTTGGACAGGACGAGATAGAGAGGGGTGAAACCTCAAATTCAATTGTGAGTTATATGCATGAAACTGGTCTTTCAGAAGAAAATGTCCGTCAATACTTCAAAACTTTGATGGAGAAAGAATGGAAAAACTTGAATAAATATCTGGTTAAGGATTCTATATTCCCTAAATCTTTTGTTCAAGTTGTCATTAATCTTGCTCGAAGTGGTCATTTCGTATATCAATATGGAGATGGATTTGGACGACAAAACAATATATCAAAGAGCAGAATTACGTCATTTCTAATGTACCCGTTCCCGTTAATGTAACATGATAATGTTGTTGAGAAAATGAAGTTTTAAGTTTGAGTTTATTTGTTTATATTTGTTTTGGATTTGTTATTAAAATTAGGATGTTCTATGGATCAGTAAAATGTGGTTTTTATTTTGATTTAACTACTATCAATTCAAGTTTTTTTTTTCCTTTATATAAAGTGAATCGATCTAAAAAAACATTACGTATATAAACGTAAATAATTTTTATGATAACTTTATTATTACTAACTAAAATAAAAATGTGTTCAATTCATGAAACCTTTAAATATATAATTATATAAGTTTTTATTAAATTTTGTTTAGATGAAGAGATGAATTTGGAGGAATAGATTTGAAGAGAACGAGATGAGAAATTGAAATTGTTTATATTAAGAAAAAATGATAAGAAAGAATGAGAAATACAAAAAGAAGTTTATAAAAATTTGTAAATAATATGGTTAATTTAATTGATATAATAATTTTTTTAAGAATTATAATTTATTTTTATTTTATTTTATTTTTTAAAATTATAAATATTATATTAAATTTTACCTATAATACATTATTTTCTATTTTTCTTCGCAAATATCTTCGTATTAGAAGAGAAAGTCTAACACAAAAATTAATCTGGTTTTTCATAATTTATTAATTGTTTACTGGTATAAACATATGTGTAAATAATATTATATTAGTAACTGATAATAGTGTACGTTAATATATAAAATAAATATATATTTATTAAAAATAAAATAAAATGAATAGAGAGAATAATTGTTGATGAATAAAAAAAAATAGTTTTATAAAAATAGTTAAAAGTAACCGTTAATTTTAAAAATTTAATTAATAATTATATTGTAAAGGGTAAAATTAGTATTATGAAATTTTGACACAAAAGAGGAAATCCTTTTCATATATTAGAATAGATTAATCATTTTTCTCATTTTCTTTTTATTGTTTCGGTTGGACCGTGACCATCCACATCCACTCCTCCGTTCAAAAAGAGTGTAAAAACAATAACAACTTATATAAAAATTGACAAAGTGATCATGCACTTCATAAAAAATGTTATATTATATTTTTTTATTAAAAATTGATACATACTTATTCAAATTAGGTATATAAATTATGTTTAAACATAGATGCGAATCTTGACTAATAATGTAGGAAGCTAAAATAAAATAATCAAAATTTATATATTTAACTATTGACACAAAGATAAAGAATAATTTGTCATAATTTAATAAGAAAATAAGACGTTAATACTAAAATAAAAATTCAAAATAATTAAGTTACAACTAAAAATCAGTTACGGTACAATATTTTATTTTTTTATATTTCTAAGAATGAATATACAAAAAGTTTGTTAAATAAAAAAATAATTATTAAACTAATTTTTACTATTAAATAAGACAAATTCTTTTTTTCAAGAATGGAAAACAACATATAAAAAATTAGAGTAAAGGTAAATATTATTTTTTTCTTTAAAAAACAAATAAGTAAAAGTAAAAGATAATAAAAATATGTAAAAAAACTCAAGAAATAAATAAAAAATATCTTAATATTTTTTTTTACTTTTTAATATATTTGATTTCGTATTTTATTATCAATAAATATTAAATGTTATGATTTATAAATCAAATAAACAAAATTAATTTATTTATTTTTATTCTTGATATACTACACATAATTTAAAAAACTTTAAATACTATACATAATTTTAAAAGTTTAAAATTTTTTATTACATAAATTATAAAAAATAAAATTTTTGGACATACATAATTTTAAAATTTTTAACTAATAAATTTAAAAAAAAAAAAAAATAAAATTTTTGGGAGCATTGTCCCCTGCTCCTATTATCCTCCATCACTGCTTAAAAAGCTTTATCCTTTAATAAAATTTGATTATATGACATTATCATTATTAAGAATAATGATGTTTGATGTAATATTAATTTTTTTCAACAATTAGTATTTTTTATATAATTATAAATATTTACAAAAATATCATTCTATCAAATATTTTATTATAATCAAAAGATAACTAATTCTAGTAATTAATTTATTAAACTGTTTATAGTTTATACACAAATAAATTCATCTATTTTCTCTTTATGGTCAATAACATTAATACACATTCTATGTTATACAAGGTGCTCAATGGATATTTAATGATAAAAAAATACAAAATCGAAGTAAATTTTCATATAAATAATTTGAAATTATTAAACATTTAAATATGTATGAGATGACCAACTTTCTCCAGCTTTGCGCTACTCGAAAAGTATTTAAAACTCGTTATAATATTTGAAAAATAGGTACAGGCGTAATTGTGTGTATACACAAGTAATGAATAAGTATGTATTTTAATGAAACATAATGGTTACGTGCATGTATTTATTGATTTAAATTTCAATTTATCAAAAACTTGTGTTGACTATACGTCTACGCAAGAATTCCTCCTTCATTTTGTCAATTAGTTTGGTTAAAGGTTTCATTAATTTATTAATTACGTTACTTAATTTCAATACATAATTGTAAGGCACTAATGAATCCATTTAAACTTCAAGTGCAAAGGTGTTCCTTTTTGAAAGATTTGTAATTTCCATCAAAAAGTCAATTTTTTACTGCATAAAAATTTGAACTCGTGGTTCGTATCAACCTTTTCAACTCAAGACATAGTTGATCAGGGGATTTACGTGGAGCATTTGTATGCTTATGTGTTTCCTTTTTTATACCTTTCAGACTCTAGACAAAGTTCACGATATTACGTTAAAATCATATTTTATCAACATTTGGCAGAACTCAATGCTGAGTTAAAATTAAGTTATTTTTACTATTAATTAAAGTTAAAAGTGGAAGAATAAAAAAAAATACATATTTTTTTAAAGTTTTTATGCCTATTTGATTTTCACATAATCTTAATTAAAACTATTTTAAGTTTACCTTTACATTTGAAAACGTAGATTTGAAATTTTAAACAAGAAAATAAATATCTGCTTAATGTTTAATATTGTTCCAACTTAAAGGGAATTAAGTAAATAAAAATAAATAAAGTTAATATTTAGTATTATTAAGCGGAAACTTAAAAGTATTTGTTAATAGTAAGTGAAGGTGGTGGGATTAGGTCTAGAAACATTTTTCACATCTCATTACGTGATATAGCTACTACATACAGCCATTAGAAAAGTAATGTAACACATGTTATAGAAGTCGTAAATATACTCTCTAACCTCAACACTCTTTCATAGAAAAAGAAACTTCTACACTATTTACCTCTTCTTGCAAATCATGGTTTAGGGTGTAAAATTATATGTGTGTGTGTTTTTTGTTGTTGTTGTAAAGACTCTGGTACATGGAAAGTTAGAGGAGAATTAGTCCGAATATGTCTTCTCCTTTAGATTATTACTAAGCAATTATAAACTTCTTTTTTTCAACTACGTACCAACCAATTTACTTTTTTAGGTATATCTTCAGCATTTATAAATTAAAATAAGTATTTGTTGCAGATGACATCAAGTATTTCGTGGTAAAGACCAAATAGGTCGGATCACAATCGAACTGTAGTATTTGGACTGTTACAAGTATAAAGAGTTGCGTTTTAACTAATCACTATAGTTTTTGACCTAATGATAAACGCTCAATCCTAACAATTGATATTAGAGCTAAGTTAATAGTTCAATTCTTAGTGGACAATTATTAAGAGAGAAATTTATATGCTTTATATTTTTTTTATCAGCATTAAATATGTTAATTTGATTTTAATAATTATTTTACTAGTTTTGAATTAATAATATTAGATAATAATGTTAATTGTGTTATCTGCTATAAATATCTCATTAAAATGATGACATTTTAAATTTGTTAGTTTATAAGTACTAATAAAAATACTTTAAAGACCAAATCAACACATTCAATAAATATCGGATATAGAATTACCATTCTTTTCGATATATATATTTGTAACGCCCTAAATAACTATAACTTATTAATATAAATTTCACAATTTTAAATAATATATCAATTGAAAAATTATTTGAAATAATATATAAACATAAAAAATGAAGAGATATTCATGAAGACGAGACACATAAGGACATGAAAGAAAAAAACAGAGAATGAAAAATACAATGGGGCCACACCGAATAATTTTATTAGATATTTAATACAATTTGTATAAGTTAATATACATTACAATAAAATTATTAAAATAAAAATTAATTTTAGAGATTAAAATTAGTCATTATATTAAATAAATTAGATATCATCTTATAAATTAAATATTATCAGTATTAAAATAAGATTTATTATGAATAAAAAATTATAATTAATTTGTAGATTAGAATTAAATTAGTCTATAATACTATTTGCTATGAAAATTTTAGATACTTACTATTATTATTGATTCTAAAATGGTCTTTAATTTTAAATCACTGGCTAATTTAGATACCGATTACTTAATAGCTAAAATCTTGACACTTAATGTTAGAGACCAATTTAGAATCTAATTCACAAATCAATTATAATTTTTTATTTATACTGAAGACTAATTTAATTATCAAATTTGTAGTTTGTAAAATGGTATCTAAGTATAATCAACATAGTGAGTAATTATTTTTTGTGTTTGAAATCAAGTGTTGTTTAATGATTTTCTTGTAATGATAATACACATAAATAAGTTTTAATTACTCCAATGATATCCACTTTGATAAGAGTGTGTCAATTTGGTATCCGCGGGCAAAAAAAGTCTCAATTACGTCCTCATTTTTGAAAAATTGCGTCCTTTTCAGAAAAAAAAAATTAATGTTGTTAACGCCACGCCATGTGTCACTCTCTGATTTTTTTTAATTTCTTTTAGATCACCATGTCATTTAACTCCCTTGCTGGAGACGCAACACCCGTTGATGTAACGCATGCTGATGTAACACCACCATTGACTCTCGTCGAAGCAGATCTATAAACCGTATAGCACTTCCTCCATGCACATGTCGCAAATTGTGACTCACACTCAAATCTCCATCGTACATCACTCACCGGGTCATACGAGCACCAAATACGATGTCCTCTGCATATCCAGTAGCACCTCGCAACACGCAAACTCAACTGCAGATCCAGCATGACTCAAGTCCTTGCACCTCCACGAACTCAGCTGCAGATTCACCACGTCAACACAACCCGAACAATGATCCTTCCATCAAATTTCTCATTGCAACTTCAACAACCAATGATGATCCTCCAACAACAAGGAATTAATCGTTTCTGATGTGGAAGATCAGACAACCCTACAACCATATAGTATACTAAGAAAAAATCTCATCGAACCATAACTCTTGACACTACTATTGGTAAAAACATATCATCAATTAAGAATATTATTGTCTTACCTCCAAGAATCATCCTATTACCAGATAAATAAGATTAAAACAAGGAACACAAAAATAAAACGTGAAAACTCCAAATATGTAAAAAAACCACAACCACCAAAGAATAATACTATGTGGAAATTTGTACATCACATAGACTACCCTCTCATATCTTTTAACCCCAAATACACCCATACCCTCCAAAACAAGAATTAAACTCAAACCTCACAACACTCTATTATAAGAGTATAAGAAAAGTCAAATACAAGCATCAAGTGTGTTTGAGTGGGGCAAAGAACATCATGGACTTAGAGCCCATCATATAATCACTAACACTCATCCCCTAGGTTATCCTAGACGATGTGAAACTTTTCAAGATGTATTATTTTCATCAATTTAACCGTTTTGTAACTTGATATTCCTTATTTTACCTCCTCTTTTCATTTTCATAAAAATGTTATTCATCTACGTTCATTTCTTACACTCTACGGTCATTTACCTAAAAACGTATCAATTAAAATTATTATTAAATTTTAATTATCTGTCTGATTTATTATATTGCAAATATAAGTAAAATTATTTAAAATTTATCCTGAAGAAGAAGGTTAGTTAATGTTATGTAACTTATGATTTAAAAATAGTTTCTTAAAGTGTTATTCATTGAAACCTAATACTAACACGAACTAATTAAAATAATTGAAAATGACATCTCAATTAATTAGATAGTATTTTAAATCTGATATCACTAAATAAAAGAAAAAAATTAATATTTATTTATATTTGAGGTCATCAAACTTTCTTTTGCTTATATTGGGTTCCAAAGATTATCTTTTTTATATATTTGGATATAAGAAAAGGTAGAAAAGTTAGTGAAAAGTATCAATAATAGCACAAGATTATGAATGACAAATTTTTTAAATATTCAAATAACAAAATTGTGAAACTAATATGAGTTCGACACGAAATCTCTTACAGAATATAGCCGTAAATTGACCAGGTAGTCGTGCACATGAGTTCATCATTTGAAAACCTTTTTTAAACCTCTGTCGTCATAAAATTGACTGTGATTGATTTTTCAAAAAAGTTCCACACCCCAAACAAAGATTTAGGACAATTTAATTTTTAAGTAACTTTAAAATAATGGTGGAATTTTTAAAGGAATTTTACAAAAAAACATTTTTAAGTAACCAAAAGGTAAAACAGTTATAAAGTTAAAATTATGCAACATTACTTGACTATGTGATAAAGATTTATTTATAGTCGTTACAAATCATACATCTATTAGAAATTTTTTTAATTTATAATATATATAAGTGAATTAATTTATAATATATATAAGTGAATGCTAATCTTATCTTATAATTAAGTTTTGTAATAAAATATTCATAAGTTAAAATATTTTCTAACGAAGTTTGTTGTTTCTTGATATTGTTTCAAACATTATTGGATTGTTATCGACTATCCATTGGTGTCTAGTCTCATTTTGGAGATATATATACTTATAATAAGTTTGTTAAGTTTATTGTTTCACATACTATTGGACTATTATCGGATTATCCATTGATATATAGTTACACGTTCAAAACACATTTACTTCGGCACGACAGCATATATATATATATATATATATATATATATATATATATATAAGTGGTTGCAGATAAATTGATTTCCTAGGTTTAAAGTTATGTTAGGCAACAAATTAGCCTAAGTTAATTGCATGCTTGAGCCAAATATTTAATAAAATGGTTATTAAAGAATTTGGATTAGATGTTGGGTTTTGTTGTGTTGTTCTTCTATGTATTTTCATAATATACTAATTATCACTAATTTTCACGTTTTAAAATATATAAAAAAATATTTAAAATATCAATACAATGTATTTTTAATACTCAACACAACATAAAAAAAATCAGTAGAGAATCTGAACTTATTATTAAACAACTCACTTAGGTTAAACAAACTATGCGTTTGAACTAAATAAAATAATCATTTAAGCTAGAACTTAAGCAGTTTCACAAGGTGGGGTAATCTCAGCCAATGAAATCAGGCAAAACATTTCTTTTAGAGTGCAAAAACTCCTTAAGCAAATACAAATGTAAAGGAAGAAACTTTTTACAATGTTAAATGCTCTGCTCTAGGGTATTTTTGAGTAGTAATAATGTTCTACTTCTTTTGTAATTGTAGATGTTCAATTGATATTTGATTGACATTGAAAAATTCTTTGAAATTTAAAAATATTAATATCGAGTATAATATTAAGAATTAATTAATTATTATTAAACACATTTAAACATTTAATCTATAAATTTGATTATTATTTTTGATAAGAATTTTATGCAATTGAGATTATAATATAAAATAATTTAGAAAATAATCAAGCTTTGAATAATCATATAAACTAATTTGAATATAATTGCTAATTAAATCTTCGATATAATTTGAATATAAACTAAATTATTTATCTATTAATTAAGTAAGGGAAGATTGCTTCGTGAAACCCAACTCTGACTTCTTATCTATATAGTTCATATTTTCACATTTTATATGTCATGTATTCGACAATTTGTACATAATTAATAACTAGTCTCCGCAACATTAGAATTATTATTTGCATTCCATCATCACTTATCTGACTTCGGAAATGTAATCAAGATATAAAGAAATTAAGTTTAGATTCTCTATTTCTTTTGTTGTCCTCTTAAATATTTTTTTAATATATTTTAAAAAATTAAAATTAATGATAATTAATGCATTATAAAAACACAGAAATCACACAAAAAATAACCTAACAGACCATCCAAATTCAAAAGAAATTCGATTAACAATAGAAATTCGATTAACAATAGAAATTGATAACCCCATAGCATGAAGTGAGAATCGTAATGCATGACACAGTACTTGAAAATCAGAAACGGAACAGAGTATAAAAGAAACGGAATCTGTAACACAATTTGTTAATTGATGAGAAAAGAAAAGAAAAAAGGACCCTTAATTCAAATAGAGAATCAACAAGAAAACAAACATGTAAATGATTCATTAAATGAAAAAACGTGTTTTGTATTATTCTCTTCACAATATGTAAATATTATTCTCTGATTACGGTGGTTGCGTGAAACGGGAAAACTTAGTCTTCCGACTGTGCCGACGAATAAAAAAAGTGTGGTGACTTGTCAATGTGGTCAAATTAAAAATTGATAGCTTTTCCAATTTCAAAACCTTGCCCTACCTCTTATTCTCACTTTCATATTTGGCTAACCTACCCATGATCGCTTATAAATACTGGTGTGAGAACTAGCTACTCCATCACCCACCAACATTATCAAGTAAATCGTAACCCTCTGGTTCTCATAAGTTACCACCAAACACGACAACCAAAATGGAGAAGCTTGCTACCACGGTTTCGATTTGCTGCATACTTTTGTTCCTGTCTTTACCAGTGATGTCTCGAGAAGTTGGTCAGGATCGATTAGCTTGTCGGCTTTCTGTTTAGTTTGCATGCATGCGTATCAGAAAGTATACATCATTATATACGTGTTAATATGTTGTTTATGTTTTATTGAAAGTGCAGAAGATGAGAGAGAGTTTAGTTACGAGGAAGAAAGCGAAAATGGACCGTCTCATTGGGGAAACATACACCCTGAATGGAGTGTGTGCAACAATGGATCCATGCAGTCACCGATTGATCTATTGAATGAAAGGGTTCAAATAGTGTCGCAGTTAGGGAAGCTTCAGATGAACTACCAACCCTCCAATGCCACTATTAGGAATAGGGGCCACGATATCATGGTGAATAAATATCAAAATAATTAAACTACCAAACTTTGAAATCACTATAGTATATATATACTTTAACGTCTTCTTAGTTATCTACCTAATACAATAAATTAACTTTGATCCAACTTTCTGGTTTGTAAATGCAGCTAGAATGGGTTTCTGGCGCAGGTTATCTTCAAATTAATGAAACTAAATACCTACTCAATCAATGTCATTGGCATTCTCCCTCTGAACACACCATAGATGGCAAAAGGTAATACATACACTTCTTTGAATTTACGTAGAAAATACATGATTTTATTTTTCTATATACAACGAAACTGTAATACTAACTTGTTTTGTGCCTTCGTTATATATTTAGTCGGTGTCAAACACCCGATTTCGTCCGGACTTTTTATTTTTTATTCGTTGTTCCATTACGATTTGGGTTATCACGCCTAAAATATTTACCTATACTTAAAAAGAATAAAGAATAGTGAAAATTGCATTGCAGGTTTGATCTAGAGTTACACATGGTGCACGAAACTCCATCTGGACAAACAACTGTGATAGGAATACTATACAAGATTGGAAGACCAGATTCTTTTCTGTCATCGGTAAATTAAATTTCTGTGTTTTTGTGTCTTATATTTCGTGAATAACTATGTCTGTAAAGACTATTATATATATAATAAATATTGAAGTTAGACATGAACCCTTGCTTTTTGTAGTTAACGAGTCATATAAAGGCTATTTCTGAGACCACGGAAGCAGAAAAAGTGGTGGGTGTAGTTGACCCTAGGCAAATCAAAATTTTCTACAAACAGTATTACAGGTATATGGGTTCGTTGACTATTCCTCCGTGCACTGAGAATGTTTCTTGGACCATGGTTAGAGAGGTACATGTTCTAACTATCTATTATTCATCAATTCTTGAACTTCCCTTTTCAAATATTGTGAAAACATTATGTTACTGTGTTTGAACCTTGTTCAATTTCTCAGATACGATCGGTTTCAAAGGAACAGGTTAGATTGCTCCGAGCCGCTGTTGATGATGTAAGTTAAATAATAATGAAGTTCAATTATGTCACGAAACAATGGGACACAAAAGTAAAACCTTGCATCATAATAAACATGAGAGCCTCTCTGAAGCTTCTAGGTTCATAATTATTAAGCTATAGAATAATTATTCAAAGAGACTCCACTAAGAGAATATTTGGTTAATTAATTAATTAGGTCCATATATAAGCAGTAGTTGAATATTAGGTAGACTCTGTATCAAAATCAATAATCATGATATCTAAGTTTGATTATCGACTCTCCTGACGTAACTATTTTAAATTTCAATTCTTTACCTTTTGCTTTTATAAATGGAAAACTTATGCCCATGAACATTGTATATAAATATAAATGTTCAAAAGACACCATTCCATGTTTCTTTTTGTTACTTATATTTATAGGTGAAAATAGTCTAATTATTTCTTGCATTTTAACCTTTGACACCTTCGCAGGAATCAGAAAGTAACGCAAGGCCACTGCAACATATAAATAACCGCTTGCTGCAACTTTATCGGCAAAAATATATTAAACATTGAAATTCCAGTGCAAACCTGACCAAGAGGTTGACTTCTAATTGGTCGGAGAGTGAATGCGGATATACATGGCCCAATCCCTTTATTGTTGTTTTTTTTTATAATTTTTTTCTCCAGAATAAAAATTGAATAAATAAAGAAGCACATAGATGCTTCAATTCTTTTAATCTGTATCACATAAGAAAGTTATTTATCAAACGGAATTTGAATTGATTTAGATTATGGGTAACGATGTGACACTCAATCTTACTCTATCCACTTCGCACAGGCTCCATATTACAATCGATATCTTATAACCCAAAACTATTAATTAATTCCACTTTCTCACACAAAATACACATTAATTAGTTAGTATACTCCTATAAAATGTATTTTAGTTTTCATGATATCATCTATTTTGTATAACACAATTATCCCGGTTGATAAACAATACAATTACATAAAACTAGATAAGCTAAAGTTTTAAAAACTTTTATACATATCTATAAATTAAATCACACATACATATATTTACATTTACATCTCATTCATATACTTAAGTTGATACAATCAATCCATCCATTTAAACAAATTCATAATCAAGTGTTTGACTAAGCCCACTAAATACATCTCATGTGAAAATACCAATGACATCAACCACCACAAACATTTATACTTTGAGAAAATATATACGTTAAATTAAACTCAGACATTTGTACATATAATAATACTTTCTTTAAGTTGTTACACTACAAGAAAATTAATAAATAATAATTAATTTTAAAAACAAAAATAATTAGTTATTATATTGACTAACTTAGATATCATTTTATAAACTAAAAAATATTGATATTTAAAATAACTTCTATTGTAAATAAAAACATTATAATTAGATTATGAATTAGAGTTTAAATTGGTTTTTCATATTGACCATCAAAATATTAACTACTTACTATTATTAATTTTAAATTAGAAATTAGTTTAGTTTGTAATCTTTATTCATGACTGGTCAAACATAATTTTTTTTCAGACCACAATCTAGATTATGAGAACTTCATTAAACTCTAACCATGTAATATTATTTTCTATATGATTCCAATGCCAATTGAGTATATTACCTTCATGAATCTCATATACAATAGACAACCTATTTATTTAAGAAATTCTCTTATTTAATTAATATGTTGTTTTTATGCGTATATATAAAGTTTAATTGATGAATGTATTGGGTCGTGCCGTGAAATCAAATAACTTTACTCGTTGATAAAAATTAATTTACTATTTTATTCCCTGTTCACTGTTATCGTTTTCACATATCATAAAAGAACGCACATTTCCACAAATTGACGAGATCAAGTCTAAAGTAATACTCAAAAGATATCTTAGAATATGTTTATTTAGTTTTTGTATTATTTACTTGAATTGAATATCTACCTCTGTATACTTAAAATAGCTTAAAATATTGTGTCATAGAGTGGTTTTGTTTTATATTTAAATATTTAATTAATGCGTTAACTATTTTTTTCTCTTTGCTTTACCTCTCTCTTTCACGCGGAACATATTATTTTAGTGCAATGTTGCGTTGTGATAAAAGAGAAGAGAAGCTGTGCCTAGGGCTTTTCCTTTGGAGATAAGGTCGAGATAGCTAAATATATCAAAAGTTAAATTAATTTATAATTTTTTTTGTGTTTGATTAGTCATGACTCTATCAGTTTTAGCTTTCAACAGGAAAAATATTAAGTCATTTCAACGATAACATTAAGAGAATTACTTTAAAAAAACGACTTAATTATCAAATTTTTATATTAGAATAAATTTAATGATAAAAATTAAAAGATAACACTAGACTGACTAACTTACTTTATTTTTAATGTTATATAAAAAAAAATTAGTGTTTTATGTAGCATTTTCTATATATTTTTTTGGTGTAAGTATTTGAGTTAGGTCTTACCCAGATTTTCTTGGTATTTGATAAACTTCTGTTACCTTTGATTTTGTAAAAACAAGAAGATAGGAGAGGCTCCAATCTTTGGGGTGATATTAGTTTTGATGTTTGTGGCAACAGAGAAGAAGATGAAGAACCAATTTTGTGACCTTCATTGCTGAAATGAAGATGAAGAATGAGAAGTTTTCAAGCATGAAAATGGGTTTCACCTAAGGTGGAATAAGCAGTGTGAAGAATCATCATTATTACATCCCAGGCAGGACTTCAACAACAATGATGGTGGTCACAAAAATGGGATTCATGAGCGACTCATAAAATTTAAGTGTTGTGTTCATATTTGAGACGGATATAAGTTGTTCCTCCTGATCTAGAAATTAAATAGATGAAACTCAGATCATGCTCTTCTATGTTTATATATATATATATATATATATATATATATATATATATATATATATATATATATATATATATATATATATATATATATATTTATTTTTAATTATATTTATTTT
>Ga0214542_1000968_pt1 | contig 56802 bp, 52 predicted proteins | sample CNSS1metaG_FD_160096 | JGI IMG/M metagenome (GOLD analysis project Ga0214542, IMG submission 160096) | Root nodule microbial communities from cowpea collected in UCLA plant growth center, Los Angeles, California, USA - CNSS1 | ecosystem: Host-associated > Plants > Roots > Nodule | place: USA...
TTATGTAATTATAATTTAAATTCTTATATAGATGAAGTTATGCGTGTTTTAATTTAAACTTTATATATATATATATATATATATATATGAAGTTATGTGTTTTTTTCTCTTCATGTTATATACTTTTCTCAAAGTCATTAATCAAATTGAAAACTTCTTGAATCTAATCATTGAAAATCAAAAGTCTAAATATCTATAAATAAATGTTAAACATATTTTCAAATAATAATAATTAATTATGTTTCCATTTAAACTCAAAATGTAAACATCACTAAAATACATTAAATATTAGGTATTAACTTATTTTTATTAAAATCATTTAACCTAAACATTATAAATCATTTGACGTCAAGTTTAGATATTAAAAGTTTAATAAATATGAAATAAAAATGAAATATTGCAACGCATTGGAAATAAAATTTATCATTGCTCACGACACAGTGCAAACCTCTTCCTATTACAAAATCCTATTGTATTCCAATGCATTAAAACGAAACTTGCAATCAATGATGAATAAACGTGTCAATCAATATTTTTCATTATTATTTGCACTACTCTAAATAATGATCATTAAAGCATTGTTCTAGATACTTGAACTGCTCCATCATCTCCCACACGTTTTTATCATTTATCTGATTCAAATTAAAACATTCAAATAATCCATTAATCAAAATGAAATCCGAATATATGTGACGGTGCAAGTGTGTATAATTTTCTTTCATTATCATTTCCACTGCCTAAGATAATAATCATTTCAATGCTTTGATATTTCAATTGCTACTTTTATTTTTTCAATACAAAATATGAAATACGTCTCTTCACATCTCAGACTCCATTTTCGTCCTTCATCTCAAAATTTCTCTTATCTGTCTCTTCACATCTCACACTTCATTTTCGTCCTTCATCTCTAAATTTCTCTTCTCTGTCTTCACATCTAACACTTCATTTTCGTCCTTCATCTCAAAATTTCTCTTCTCTGTATCTTCAAATTTTACACTTCAGTTACGTCCTTCATCATCTGTTTCAAAATTCACAGTTCTTGTACATTGCATGACCAACAACCGATTAGTTCTGCGCCATTACATTCCTAAATCATTTTCGCAGATATCATTTCTATAAAGGTACACATGTTCAAATCCTTTAAACACCATTTTTGTAACTCCATTACGATCTACTTCAATCTCTGTCTGAAAAGTTTTATTTTTTTTTTCATTTTCTCAATGAATCACGATTTCTTTTTCAATGGTTAACATCTTTGAAATATTATTCATTGATAGTTCGTCACTTTTTCCATAAAGAAACAAATTTATTTTACAAATTTAACAGATGGCGACTACACAATCCATACTTGGTGACCAATCCATGTTTGCGACAAAGTTTAAGGGTGGATGTTTTACTATGTTCCTCGAAGACCAGGTTTGTATGATTTTACACATGAAATGATTTACCATTATTTTCACTGTCTTTTTGTAACTGATTTTTCTTTCTGTATGAACTTCGTACTTTGGCAAAGATTTTGGATTCGTCAACCGATTGTTTATGGTTAGATTAGGGAAATAACTGGTTTCACGTTGGACTATTGCTGATAAGAAGGGTAATCTTCACCACGTAACATTCAACATGGATATTCATAATCAAAGGATTACTGAAGGCTGGTCTAATTTAAGAAAATTTTATCAGTTACAACCACCGAAACTTTGTTTCTTAAGACATTCTGGATATTCTTCTTTTGAAATTTGTAAGACCCGTGATAATTAATTAATTAAATAAATAAATAATTAATAAATGCGGGTAGTGGGAGCCTTTATGACATTAAATATTGATTCATGTGACATGGAAAAGTACTAGATCAAGTGATTGAGAGTACTTAGTTATGTTGAGAGGACTTGGGTTTGAGACCTATGTATGCCATTTGTGTGTTATTTAATTTATTACTAATTTTTATAAAATGCATGATCATGTGGAATGATGAGATAACTATAGAATTATATTAATCATCAAGAAATATGAATTTCTTAAACGGTTGTGCATTGATTTGGCATTGGCATGGTTATGGGTTCAAACCTTGGTGAACCTAAATTAAACTTTCTTTTTGCCAAAATTTCCTTTGGCGTGAAGGTGAAAGGGCATGGAAACCCTAGATGGCTGAGGAGCAGCCAAGGGTGGCTGAAAAATAGACTATAATGAACCATTGAATGGTAATTAACACTACCATTAAGCCTTATTTTTGCTTTTGGTCATAAACCTAACATTAAGGACACCATTAAAAGGCTAATTGAGAGAGAAGAAGGGTTTTGAGTCTGAACATTTGAGAGTATTGGGAGGTGCACGAAATCAGAGAGAAATAGTGTTTAGGGAGTGGAATTGAGGGGTTGGACAGTGGAAGAACTTAGAGGAGCCATTGATGATCAAGAAAAGGACTCAAGCACTATATTTGAAAGCAAGGAAACCAGGTCAAGGGAGTTTTACACGTTCTATTGTATGTTAAGTCTGAAGAGCATGGTTTATATTGTGAAATGCATGACTATTTCTCGTTTCTGCTCGAATATTCTGGTTTCTGGAAAATTTCCAAAAACCACCTGGTGGGTTATGCATGGCCGCCAGGCGGCACATACACTGTTGGCCTATTTCTGGGTTCCTAAAGTGGAACTGCTTGGTGGTAAGCTTCCGACCGCCAGGCATCGCGTGCTTAAAAACCCAATTTTTTAGGGTCTGTTTGAGTTGCTTGGTGGTCATGAACACCCGCTAGGAGATACGAGCCATGTTGGCTCGATTTTGGTGTTTTTTGGGTTCTAGGGTAATTCTGATCGGAAGGAAAGCTAACTGTAATTGTTAAAGGATGTTTTTGATATCAAACGATGTTTAATTTCACGTATTTGAGGGCATAATTGAATGGAACAGTGGGGGATATGTTTTAGGGTTGTAAATTGGGGTTCTGTGATCCTAAGGAAAAATTGGTGGTTTAGTTGCACTAGAAAGACTGAATGAATGTGTTTGGAATGGGAACCTTATGCTATGAAACTATGAAATTGATTGAAATCAAATTTGGGTGCGTGGGATAAGGTTCATAGATGCTATGAAGAGTTTTGGGTTCCTGGAATCAAAGGAATCGCCTGCCGGCACTCAGTTTGCCGCCAAGCGCCGTATCAGTGCTGTGAGCTTGGCGAATTTATGGTTCTATGGTGATTAGGAGGTTCTTGATGATCATCTGATTTACGAATTTTAAAAAGATTGGAAGTATTATAGGTATTGACATAAGTTGAAACTTGTGATAAAGGTTAATAAGTTGAATTAGTGATATATGGGTATTTTTAGGACATTAAGCCATGAGGCATGGTAAGTAGGGAGAAATTAGTTAGACGATATAGGGAACATATTGTGAAAAACTAGAACTGTGAGAGTTAAGAGTTCATAAGTACTTATATAATAGATAAATGGATAAGCTTGAATTTGTTAGCCATGGGATAAATCTATCTTTCAAGATAAACCAGATTATAAGTTAACTGTGATGGTTGGCTTGTATCAACGGTATAAAGTATGGAAATAACCCAAGAATAGAAGTTACTTAGGAGTTTAAGGAGATGATGGCGAATGTAAAATTCTGTGTATAGTAATTATGGATATGATAGTGTACTGTAGGTGCTTCTATTGAGCCAAGACATAAGGACTGAATTGGTGGAGTAAATATGTGAGTAAGGGAATGGAATACAACACCTGAATCCAAACCAGAATCAGTACTGCGCGAGTACTGGTGTGGTACCGGCGACAATATGTGACTCGCCAGGCAGAAGTTAACCAACAAAGGAGAACTGGAACGTCAGTCGCTTGGCAGCAAGGGGCGTTCCACCAGGCAACACTTGCAAATAGTGGGCACTAGAGGCGCTTGGCGCCTGGCAGTACGTGTCCCCCGCTAGGCAGTCTAGAAGTCCAATGCGCTTGGCGTCTCGTGGTTTGCGCCAGGCGATGGTGCTGTAGTAAATGGGCGTTGCACTTGCTTTTGTGTGCGTGATGTACAAGGCTTCTATGACACCTTAAAGGTCGGCTTACTAGTGTTCCTTGAGTTGTGGCTCAGAACGTATTCCTTGAGATGAGCTCGGGATAGGGGTTAAGCACGTGGCATTCCTCGAGTTGAGCTCGGAATGACATCCTTCGAGTTGAGCTCGGGATGGCGGATGAACATGAGGAATCCTTGAGTTGAGCTCAGGTTGGCGAGTGTTACCGGTGTGAGTGTGCTGGTTGTGGCTAGTACGGATGGGTCCAGATAGATTGCCCTTCTCAGTAATTAGCAGACGAGTTTGGTAGTCTTGAGACGTTACGAACTATGTTCGTATTTGAGAACTCCACTTGGAGTTACAATGTATGATCCGTAGCAATGGTTTCTCGCACGTGCTCTATCGGTTGTGGCCGATAGGTATGGCAGCAAGACACCTTGAGGTACTCATTAGAGGACGTAGAACACGGTTAACATGGTTGTGGCCATGTGTTATGAAATCAAAGGATAGAACTCCTTTGGTGTGATTGTGTTGTATGTATATACTTGTATTGTATATATGTTTGTTTTGTTAGCTCACCCTATCTGCTTGTGTTTTGCGATGATCGTATACGCGATATGCGTGAGCATATGGTGTTACAGGTGGATCTGGTGAGGCGTAGAGCCAAAGCGGGGCTAGTATTGGCGAGATTTTCTCAAAGTTTTACATTGTCTTTATAATTTCAACCAAGTTGTAATTATTGATATTACTGGACTATTTGATAATTATAATAGTGATTATATTCATGGATTTTGAATTATTATTGAAGTAATAAAAGGTTGAAATTTCCCACATTTTTGGGAAATTGTTTTATAATTAATGAATTTTTATTCTCTTATTTTATTTTATTCTTTAAATCTGTAATATCTGGTCGGGATGTTACAAAATTTACTTATACGAACACTGTTCAGAGTTAGTTGTTCATAAATTTCGAAGTCATGTTCGAGCAAATGCTCCTTTGATAAGGTCTAACTTAATTCATTTTGAGTTCAGACTTTCTAAATACAACTGCAAAGCAAGTCTTTTGGTGAGGTTTCGTAACTTCTTTGCTTTCATTTTTTTAATTTGATGACTAAACTTTCTATTTTCTCTTTTATAATTCTTTATTAAAAGTTCAATTTTATTTTATATTATCTAATTTTATGTTTTTCTGCAGGATCTGAATTCAGACTTAGCTAAATATTTTCGCAATAGTCAGTTGTAAACTATTGTGCTTTACGGTCCAAAAGCACAAGTTCCATGCAAGTTGTTAATAAGAGCTAAGTCTGTCAAGATAGGCAGTGGATGGAAAAGGTTGTGACCTTCATGGAATAGAGGCAAGAGATATAGTTATCTTCGAGGTTGACGGTGAAAACACAAACAAGGATGTCAATGTTCTGTTTAATATAAATAAATATTATCATCGCGACTGAAAGCATCCATTAACTATAGTATTTGAATATTTTGAGCACTTTATTGTTGCTTTTAATTATTATGTTATTTTATTAAGTCATTTGATTTTCAACTATATTATTGCCATTTCAAAAAACTGTCATTTAATTAAAGACTGCTCCATATTTTTTTCCACATTTGAATATCTTTGCTATTTAATTAATTTCAGACACAAAAATGTCTTATCATTGAGTTTTTATTTCTTAAAATTTTATATCATTTAAAATATTATTTTTTAAGAGTTGAATAAAATCACTTTGAAATTTTTTTATATTTTTTGCGCTATTCAAGACAGTTTACTTTGCTTCCAACACATTTACAGTTACTTAATGTCATATTCAACTGTCAAAAATCTCATTCTCATTTTTTCAATGTTAATAATTTATAAACTTTGAGTTTGAAACTGTGCAATGATATGATTGTTTGCACTACTCGATATATTTTGTAAATCTTGCACCACAATTTTCACTAGTAAAAATTAATGCATAGCAGTACGTCATATCATTTTAATAAATTAAATTAATAAATTAAATCGAGTAGATATTTACTTGGCTTCTCTAGGAAGTTGTATTAGTATTCAAATCTTATCTATTTTGTTGACGCCAATTTTTCTATGCACAAGACTTTCTTTACTTTTTGTGCGGTTATCAAAAGTTTTCAACCAAATTACTTTTCACCAGCAACATCGGATTCTTATAAACGATCCTTACCCAAAGGTATGCACTTCATCTGTTGTTGTTTACAAAAATACCAGAAGTTATGCAGTTCATATGTTTTTGTCGACATGATTAGGGTTTGTCCTTTTGTTCTCCAATTTTGAAATAACATCTTTTTTCTTCAATCCTTTTTTGTTGAATGTTTTCTACACCAATATGTATTTGCAGATATGCATTGTTTCCACATTAGTGTTACAATTAATGTTTGACTGTGGAACACACCACGCCAAGAAATTATGTATTTACTTTCAAATAATTTGTTACATGCTTTCTGTTCAACATAATTTGTTTGTATTACTTTTCACCTTTTATATAACCTATGAATACATGCATATGAATATTTAATGGTTTCTGACATGAGTAGCCGATATTTGTAGTTTTCACAAAAACATGTTAGTATGAAATATGCATCTGTAGGTCAAAAGTATATATTTCTATTAACATCATATGCCTATCACTTTTTCAATAGCTTACAACTCAATGTTTGCAGAGACCTAATTTGTATTTTTTTTGTTCTTTATTGATTCTTCTACCATTTAAGAGTAAATACCCGACTAACATATCAGCCTTAAGTTTTTCGAGAATTGCCAAATCCATGTTATTATTAAAGCTTACGTTTATCGTCAACTTACAATTTTTTATGCATTGTTTGACCAAAGAAAATGCTGAAACTCTACATTTGCTTTTAAACTTTTTATTTATTAGTTCTTTTAATTTCATCTGAATATAAACTTTTTATCTATAAATATGTATGAGGTCTCATTTGTTGAGTTTTGATCTTTGTATATCGTTGTTGTGAGTTCAATATGTCTCTCTGTGAAGTTCAAAAGCAAAGCCAGAAGCTAACTGAAGTTACTCCAGAGAAGGGGAACTGTAATATCATTGTTAGGGTGATACGTTCATGGTTTGTTCCAGATTTCAGTAAACAGAAGTGTCTGTTCTCAATGGAGTTGATTATTCAAGACAAAGAGGTAATATTGCGTTTCATTTTTTCCATCACTGTTATGAAGAAACACTATTTATAGGTTAAACATATTATTTATATTCATTTTTTGCAGGGAGGTAAAATACACGCGTCTATTAGACGTACTCTAATTTACAAATTTCAAAATGAAATATCTGAAGGTCATGTTTATGGCATCCAAAATTTCAGTGTGGCTCCGAATAGTGGAATATACCGAACTACACACCACCCTTATAAGATTAATTTCCAGTTTGGTACAAAAGTTTCTTTGCTGGATACTAACTTGGTTCCATATATGAAACCACAATACACACCTTTGTCGTTATTGACCACCTCTGGATTTGATATTGATTATTTAGTTGGTAAGTTCATATTTATAGTTTTTATATTACGTATTTTTTATTGGTATTAATATATGTTTAATAATTTTTTTAATCATTTGATGTATTATTATGTAGATATCTTGGGAGCATTGGTAGGAGTTGGCACTGAAAGACAATTGCAAGTGGATGGAAAGACAATAAAGTTAAATTGCATTGCCATAAAAGTTGATGGGTAATTTAGTTCTAAGGTTTACTGCATACATTTTTTTTTGGGATGTATGAAACTAATGATGTCACCTAACATTTATTGAATTTTTAGGTTCCGTATAGAATGTACTTTGTTTGATATTTATGTGGATGAACTGAATGTCTTTCTTTCAAGTGGAGAAGTACAAAATGCTGCAATAAGTATACAGTTTGCTAAAGTTAAAACTTTTCAAGGTAAAACGTTTTTATTAGTTTTATACATTCTTGATTACACTATTATCAATGTTAGTCTCACATACACTATTTTTCATTTTAGATAAGGTTCAAGTTCAGAATTGTAAGTTTTGCACTAGAATTAAGTACAATGTTGATTTCAAGGAGGCGTCTGAACTCAAATCAAGGTAATATTGTATTTCTTCTTCATTTTCTTATAAATAACATATCTTTGATTATATGTATTGTGTAACCTTTTTTTTTTACTTGACAGAATGTGTGAGAACACTGAATCACCATCTCAAGGATTAACTTAGCTTTCGCAAAGTTCCAAACATACTGTTGAAGATGACTTCTTAATGCTTAGACCTAGGATAAACATACAAGGTCTCAAAGATTGTAAAGAGGTCATGATATATCAACATTTTAAATTTTGTTGTTCAGATGAATGTTTTGGCTAATTTTTTTTATATTGAAAGGTAACCACTTACATATTGTTTGGAACCATTAAGCATATTTTGGCTGAGGATGATTGGTAGTATACTACTTGTGTTTGTAACAAAGCAGTTTATCTATATTCTAAGATGTTTTTTTTGCGAGAAGTGTAATAAACAAGGTAAACTTATTGTGCATTACATTTAATGTCAATTGAAATATGTGATTGTACTTTCCAATTTTTATGATTCATAACTTTTATTCTTTTTACAGATATAGGATCAAAATTCGAGTCATGGACTCATCAAATTCAACCACATTCTTGCTGTTTGATAGGGATGCAACCATCCTTTTAAAGAAATCTTGTGCTGATATGTTAGAAAGTCATGATAAGGTTTACTTATATATATATATATATATATATATATATATAAAAGTTGGAAAAACCTTTTTAAATATGATATTAACTTCTTTTTTCATAGATTAATGCTTCTGAAAATATGCCAAAGGAGTTCGCTCAATTAGTGGATAAAAGTCTATTGTTTAAAGTTGAAAGTATGAATGATCAGTGTTTCCAAGTTGAATAGTCTTTCAGAGTGAAGAAAGTAGGTGTTGATGATGATATAATTCAAAAGTTCAATGATTTTTCCATGAAATCAGTGGTAAGATCTATTTTTGAATTTGATTTTGTAGATTAAAAATGATAATTATGTTTCAATATTTACTCATATGTTTGTCAATACGTTATTCAAGGATGTATATGCTGGGAATGGAGAGTTTGGTAGGGAAAAACAACGTGTGGTCAATGAGTCCACTATTGATATTGAGAGGTATACAAAACATCTTAATCTTTTTTATTCATTTTGTATTCTTTTATTCATCTTATTTGGTTTTAACATTTATTATAGGATTTATTAGCAAAATTTACCAACGAAACGATTGACTGTGGCTCTCAGTCACTTGAGCTAATAAAAGATAATGCAACCAATGATGATGCAAACAATTCACTTAAGAGAGAATCTGCTAAGAAGACTGTATCACTTGACTCCATCGAAGAAGACAATGTTCCATTGAAGCTTCTGAAGAGAAATATTAAAAAGGAGAAATGATTGATTTCAGAGATAATGTTGCTTTTTATATTTCAAGACAATTTATTTGATGGTATTTTGTGATTGTAATATGTCTAGGAATCCGTCTGTCTTTAATTTGTAATTAACTATTACTTTTTTGTTAATGATTTTATGCGCTTATATTTGATTAATTATTTTTTATTTCTATTTTTTTCTCCACTGGTTTACAAATAATTGTTGACATTAATCAAGTTGTGTCAACAAAAATGACGGCCAGCTACATAAAGTTTCTACAAATCTTGTTACTACAGAGACTTATACATTTTTAAATATTTGTTAACATGAATTTCTACACATTCGAATGAATTTTTCTTTATGAAGAACAAATTTATAAATTTGTGTTGGTTATTTATTTTGATTTTCATAAATAAGTTATATTGGCTAACCAAATAATTGTTGACAGTTTTTAAGTTGTCTCAGATTGGGTGTCATTTACAATTTTGAATCATTTTGTTTTGTGTACTCACTTTAACTTTAATAAATCTTAACCATAAAAAATAAATATCAATATAAATATCTATATATTTATAATTCTATTAACTTAAATTTTTATTAATTATCATAGTTTATGAATTACTTAAATGATAAAATAAATTTTCAGTATTTGATAATGTATCAATTTAAAATATTTAATTGAATTATATTGATATAACTTTTTCATTTTAATTAATTTTGTAATTCATCTTGGTCTTAAATTTATTTGAAAAGATTTTTTTTATATTCTTTTTGTATTGTATCTTTTGTATATTTTTATTCATATTTTTTTAATGACATAATATATAGGTAGGTGTATATGGTATTTGACTACTATTAACTTTAGTACTATTAATATAATTATTAATATATATAGTATATATATATTATATACTAGAGATTACATATATTATATATTATATTATATGATTATTAATATAGTTAATATTCTAAAGTAACTATACTCATATATTAATTATTATTTGTTTATGTTATATTTTCTTTTAATTGTTTGTCCGTTTTCCAAAAAGAGCAATAATGAGAATACTGTTGTCAAATCCAATGATAATCGTTTCGTCTTTTCATGTGCCTTTTTTCTGCTATAAATCTCCATGTCCATTCCACCGCAACCATTAGTTGAAACAGATTCTCCATTCTTCCAACCCTCTTTCTACTATCATTGATTAAGTCCAAGTAAATGGAAAACAACTTCAATGAAGATGAAGTTATTAACAGAATGACTAGATACCAGTTCTCTATTATTCACCTTAAGGACAAGGTATGTTTTTTAAAATAGTTTCATTGATTTGTTGTTTTACAAAAACACTTCTCTTTATTTCTGTCACCATTTTCATATTAATATCAACCTTTTTCTTTCAACTAATCTATTTTTTTTTTGTTTAAAAATGTTAATATTTTGAGGTCGTTGGGTTCGTTGATCGTGCATTCGCCATTCTTTAGATCATGATCTTAAGCGCCAGTGGACTTTAACAGATGTTGAAGGCAATATACGTGTTGTGACTTATAACAAGAATTTAGAGAAACAATTGCTAATTGGAGGATGGCCTGATTTAAGGGACCTTTATGAACTACAAGATGGCCACATTATTTATTTTGGTTATGTCGGTCATTCTTGCTTCTAGATCACTATTTTTCCCAGTAAATGCAAACCTTTGTCTATTGAACGTTTTTTAAAAAGACTTGCGTCAGATGAACCCCTTTTCAGAGGACCCAAGTTTCATTTTTGCATATTTCTCAATCCATACCAATGCTAGGCTAGCCATTTGGTGAAATTCAATTATATTTGTTATTTATATTTATCTTTTTCTTTATTTATATTTATATTTCATATCTTTTATTATTTTGTAGCTTATATTTAATTTTATTATTTGATTAAATTTGTTAGCATTTGTCCGCTGATTTTGGCAATTATCTTCGTCAAGGAAGATTTAAAAACATTGTTCTTCATGGACCGCGCAAGATAGTGAAGTGCAAGCTACTGTTTAGAAATCATCCAAAGAAGTCTAACAAAATTGGAAGTGGTTGGAAGAAATTTTGTACTGCTGATGGATTTGATGCAACTATAGACCTGGTGTTTGAAGTTGACCAAATGAAAAACAATCAGGATGTCAAAGTGCTAACATATTGTATTAAAGTGAGACATATTATAGTCAAAAAATAATAATTTATTTTAGAGCTTATTTTGTTAATGTAGATAAAAAATGTATTAATAACACATTTGTTGTATTCAGAGAATACTTTTTGGTGTGTTTGATAGAATTATTGTATGATTGTTTTCTATCAAATTTGTTTCATTGATATAGTATCAACAAAGCCGTTTGAATTGAACTTTTTGTAATCCAACTATTGAAATTCCTCTGCCATTTATGTTGTGGTAGTCTGTAATCATATTTATCATACTTATGTCTCATATGTATAAAGGTATTTTGTTTTAAGATGTGGACATTATGATAATATGTACTCAGATTGACAATTCATCAAATTAAAATTGCTTAATGTTTGACCATAGAATATTTAACCAAGTTTCTATTAAGTTATCCTCTTCGGTGTATTGTATATAGTACTTGCATAAAAAATACATGTGTTGTTGTACCTACATAAAAAAGAAATGTGTTCTTATCTGCAAAAACAAAAAAACTATGAAAGAATTCCTATTTTTATCATTGTTTCTGATCTATTAACAGTCCACACTGCATGTTGTTTCCATTTTTAATGATTGTCTACTGATATAAACATTTTGTAGTCTTGCAACTGCTTTTTGTTACAATTACAAATATTTGTCTTTCCACAATAGTGATTAGAGGTACAATGCCAAAAAAAAAGTTTAACAAATACATTCATCAATATCGGAATAAAACAATATACACTTTTGCAGTCCTAGAGTCAACTTATTTTTGTTTTTGCTTCTTCTTCCACTATAACCTTTCAAAGTCTTCCAAGTTTTTTTTCTGACATGGATCAAAAGGATTGTAAAAATGCCAGGCTTAGAAGGAAGATGGTGCTACAAGGGAGGTTGCATGCAAGAAGTAATCAACATTCATGTAAGTTTCTAACATCACATTTCATTCATGTACTTTGAAAACTGCTTGAAAAAAGATGTATAATTTGTGTTCTAAATTCTTAAATCTTTACAAAGTCTTCATTTCTATGTCTATTTTTTTTTTGGTGTTGCAGATTACAAAGAAGAGATAGCAAGAAAAAAAAACTAAATATACCAACAATGGTTCTCAAAGTAGCAAAATATCAGGTTTCCTTTTTATAACTAACTTAAATTTATTTTTTCGATTGGAACTTCACAAGACAGATGCATAATGAAATATGTTTCCTTTTTTAATGACAAATAAAACAAGTCAATCTGAAAAATTACTGGACAATGCTATACAGAGGAAGCCATTACAACAGTTGAATCTTAATAACTCTTTTGTTTATAACTTAATTTTTTACAAATTCTTCTTATATCAATGAATGAAGTTTTTTTGTTTATTCTGTTACATTCACTTTTTTTACAATAATTATTTTACAGATGTATAGAAGAACTTGAACAACCTTCATAATATGAATGCAATATTTCAAACAATAATTGGTGAGTGATATTTGTTTTTGTTGTTCAATAATATGCCTCAAGTCTCATTTTAATAAATAATAACATCACATTCATTTCAATGCAGTGCCTGAAAACAATATATCATGTTCTTCCAATACTATATTTCACAATCAAATCAAAGACAGCTTAATCACTTCACATTCTGCAGCTTCTACTGTAACATACAACAATACTTTCAGTATATTTCTACATTCATCCTAAGTTTTTATATACCTATTTTTATTCCATGGAGAGTAAGATTTTAAAATTTATTTTTTTAGTCAGTACAATTGTTAACAATAACAGATAGATAAATAATGGACGAAATAATTACAATGGCGGTGCATTTAAGTAGGTTTTTATTGATATATACCAATCTTCATAATGATAATGATAATGCATGTAAGTAAATTGTTTTAATAATTCTTTTCCATAGGTGACACATTTGAAGTTGTAAATGATTCCTATTCTGTCTCTAAGAATAAGGTTGTCAAATATTCTTTTGAAGTCATACAATCACTTCAAAACATATTTTTTCTTGATGATGAAACAACAACAGAACAAAATGGTTCAGACACAACAAATGATTCTTTAGCAATAATAACACATGAAAGTAAAGTTAATGTCAAACTTAGTCATGTGAATAACTACATAATTTGAAGGATTAATTTAATGTGTGTCATTTGACTACAATTGAACCAGATACTACAAGTACAAACGAATTGTATTGCAAAGTGGAGTTGCAAGGTAAACGAACACCAATTGTACATAATTTGGCAGTAAATATATGCATTTCATGCTAATGCTTTTTAATGATGTTTAAAACTTCTCAATATTGGAAAACCTTGCTTGGAATGCCAATACTATAAAGCTCAACTTTGGTATGAAGAAAGAGCAGAAAAATGTAACACCTCAAAGGAAGTTCAATTCTCATTGTGTTACCAAAAGGGAAAAGTGGAACTTCCACTATTAAAAAAACCACCTAATCTGCTTCAACCTTTGTTAAATGGTGAAGATCATAGAAACATACTATTTTTACAGAATATAAGAATATACAACAACATGTTTTTATTTACTTCAATTGGTGGTAAGATAGATGCTTCAATGAACAATGGTCCTGCTCCACCACAATTTATTCTTAATGGAAAGAACTATCACCGTATTGGCAATTTATTGCCAGAAGATGGATCAAAGCCAAAGTTTGCACAATTGTACATATATGATACCAAAAATGAAATGAGTAACAAAATGAAGCATTTCAGGTTAGTTAACATGTGCTTTATCTTGCTTAAATCAAATATTTAAATACATTTGTTGACATCTATTCCGTTAATTATGTTTTAGGTCAAACTATAAGGAATTTGTTCTAGATGAATCATTGGTTGTTGATTTTATTAAAATGATTGACAATCATAATGTTCTGGCAAAATCTTTTAGAAGAGTTAGAGATTTGTCACTGCAAAATATGAAATCAGATTTCACCCTAAGATTATTTAGAGGCAGAAACAAATAGCTGCACTAATAATTGGTGATTTTGCAAATATGGATGTAGGCAAAGATATAATTGTCAAAAAATATTCTGGTGAATTGACAAGACTGCATGAAACTCACACTACTTTCATTCCACTGCAATATCCTATCATGTTTCCATATGGAGAAGATGATTATCAAGAAGATGTTCCAATAAGAGAATCTCATTCAAAAAGTAAATCAAGGGTCAGAGTTCAAATTTCCTTTGCGAGAATTTATTGCATTCAAAATACAACAAAGATCCATAGAATTTGGTAATATTTTCAATGCATGGCGATTGTTCCAACAGTTTTTGGTTGATTGCTATACAATTGTTGAAGCACAACGATTGTCTTTCATTAGAGCTAATCATAAGTTAATTCGTTGTGATATTCTTAATGAATTACAAGAGGTTCTTTAATTGGAAGACGTATTGTCTTGCATGCTTCATTCACTGGTGGTACCAGATACATGTTCAACAATTGTCAAGATGCTATGGCCATTTGTAAAAAATTTGGATATCCTGAATTGTTCATTACTATAACATGCAATGTCAATTGGAGTGAAATAAGAGAGTTTGTTTTGGCCAAAGGGTTACCCGCTTCAGACAAATTTGATATTGTATGTAGAGTCCTCAAAATGAAGTTTGATGAAATGATGACAGATTTTAAAAAGAAGGATTTCTTTGGAAAAACCACTACATGTATGTTCTGTATCAAATAATATACATTATATACATATTGATGAAATGAAATTCTTACAACTAATTTCATTCTTTTTTTTATATATCTAGGGATATACACAGTAGAATTCCAAAAAAGAGGATTACCTCATGCCCATATACTTTTGTGGTTGGATGGAGAAAGCAAATTGAAAAATCCAACTGATATTGATAAAGTAATATCAGCTGAATTGCCTAATGCGGATTTGTACCCCAAATTGGAAAACGTTGTTTCAAGTTACATGATCCATGAGCCATGCAGACCTGTAAGATATAATTCACCGTGCATGAAGGAAGTTAGATGTTCTAAATTTTATCCAAAAAATATCACATCTTCAACTTTAATTGATGAAGAAAAATATCCATGCTATAGAATACTTGATAATGGTAGATTTGTTGAGAAGAATGGAATTAAGCTTGACAATAGAAGTGATGTTCCTTACAATCCACCTCTTCTAATGAGTTATCAAGCTCATGTCAATACAGAGTATTGCAATAAGACCAATTCAATAAAGTATTTGTTCAAATATGTGAACAAAGATCCTGACAGAGCTACTTTTGAAATAAGCAACAACTCTGCAGAATTTGACAAATCAAGCATTATTGATGAGATTAAAAGGTATTACGATTGTAGGTATCTATCACCATTTGAAGCAGCCTGGCGAATATTTGCTTTTGACATACATCACAAATGACCTCCTATTCAGAGATTGACATTCCATCTTTGTGGCCAACAATCAACTTTGTTTAAAGATGATGGTGATATTAATGGGGTCGTCAACAAATATGAAAATGCTAATACAATGTTTCTAGCTTGGTTTGATGCTAACAAAATTTATATAGAAGGAAAAGAATTGACTTATTCTGAATTTCCAAGCAAATTTGTGTGGTTTGCTAAAGAAAAAGAATGGAAACCAAGGAAGAAAAGCTACAACATTGATAGACTTACTTATATTCCTCCTGGCTTTGGAGACCTTTATTATTTGAGGATATTATTGACCATTCAAAAATGTTGTATTGATTATGACAGCATAAAGACCATTGATGGTCAATTTTATGAAACCTACCAAGAAGCTTGCTATGCTTTGGGATTGTTGACTGACGACAAAGAATATATTGATGCAATCAAAAAGCAAGTGAATTTACTTTTGGCTATCAACTTAGAAGATTATTTGTTACTTTGTTGTCGATGAATACAATTTCTAAACCTGATGTAGTTTGGAATTCTACTTGGAGTGTCTTATGTGATGGAATTTTGTACCAAAAAAGAAAGGACATGAACTTACCAGGTATTATATATTGTTATTTCTTTAATTGAATACAAATATAATTTCTCATTGCATTAACTTTTTGATGCAGGTCTTCAAATTGAATATGCTGAATTACAGAAGATTTGTCTGCTTCAAATACAAGAAATGCTAATGTCAAATGGTAGATGTTTGAAAGTTATCCTTCATTACCTCAACTTGATATTTCAGATCTACATACATTCCAGAATAGATTTATTGTTGATGAGCAGCAATATAATAAAGAAGACATGGCCAAAGAACATGACATTTTGTTTAAAGCACTCAATGATGAACAAGTTCATGTATATGAGGATATCATGACAACAGTTCTTTCAAAAAAGGGAGGATTATTCTTTTTATATGGCTATGGTGGTACAAGAAAAACTTTTATGTGGAAGACATTGTTAGCTGCTCTAAGAAGCAAGGGCATGATTGTTTTGAACGTAACATCAAGTGGAGTTGCTTCTTTATTACTTCCTGGTGGAAAAACAACACACTCTACCTTCCGCATCCCACTGTTAATTAATGATGAATCAACATGCAACATAGCTCAAGGTAGTCTCTGTGATAAAATTTTGATGGCAACCAATCTGATTATTTGGGATGAAGCACCAATGATGAATAGAATGTGCTTTAAGGCATTTGATAGAACACTAAGAGATATTATGAAAAATGTTGATGATGCCAATAATGCCAAACGATTTGGTGGTAAAGCCGTTGTGTTGGGAGGTGACTTCAGGCAAATTTTACCTATTATCAAGAAAGGATCTAGGTTTGATATCATCAAATCAACAATCAACTATTCTGAGTTATGAAAGTGTTGTCAAGTGCTCAAACTCTCAAAGAACATGAGATTAAGTACTACAATAGATACTCAAACAACCAATGATATCAAAGAATTTGCTGATTGGATATTGAAGATTGGAGATGGAGACATGAATTTAAATGAGAATGGTGAGTTCATGGTCGAGATTCCAAAACAGCTGCTGATTACAAATACAAACTTACCTTTACTTTCATTGGTTGAATTTGTCTATCCTCAATTTGTGGTTAACATGATGAAGCCTGGTTATTTTGATGATGGAGCAATCTTGTGGCCAACAAATGATTCTATAGAGGAAGTAAATGAATTCATGTTATCTTTATTAGGTGGTGAAAAGGTAACTTATTTAAGTTCAGATACACCTTGCCAATCTGATGAATAAGATGAAGTTCAATCTGAATGGTTTACATCTGAATTTTTAAATGATATCAAATGTTCAGGGATACCAAATCATAAACTGAAGTTGAAAATAGGTGTGCCAATTATGCTCTTGAGAAATATTGATCAAGCGAAAGGTCTTTGCAATGTCACAAGATTGCAAGTTAACCATTTAGGCAAGAATGTAATCTCTACAATTGTAATTACTAGAAAAAACATTGGTGGCAGAATTTTTATACCAAGAATGGATTTAGTTTCATCTGATTCAAGGTTGCCTTCCAAATTTCAAAGAAGACAGTTTCCAATATCCTTATGCTTTGGAATGAAGATTAACAAAAGTCAAGGACAAACGCTTTCCAATATCCTTATGTTGCAATTTCTAGAGTAAAAACCAAAAGAGGATTGAAAATAGTTATACTGGATGAAGATGGAAATGTCACGAACGCAACTAAAAACGTTGTGTACAAAGAAATATTTGAAACTCTTTGACAAAGAAGAGATTATAGGTATGTAATTTATTATTTTTGATTTCGATTTTAACTTATTCGTTTGTATAAACATCGATTAACTTATTTATCTTTTTGCTTCTACTTCAATTGTTATCTTTCAAAGCATTGCATGTTCTATTATGGACTGGAGCAAAATCATTGTTTAAAATGCAAGGCTTACAAGGAAGACGTGTCTAAAACAAAGGTTGAATTCAAGAAGTACTAAACATTGATGTAAGTCTGTAACATCTCATTCTACAAATGTATTTTGAAAACAGCTTGAGCAAAGAGGTGTAATTTGGTAACACTTCTTTATAAAGTGTTCTTCTATATTAGTGAATTTTTTGTTGTTGCAGATAAAAAATAGACAACAGAACAAACAAATTCAACACAACAACAATGCTTCTGAAAGTACCAATATATCAGGTTTGATTAGACTTAACTAACTTGAAATTGATATTTTTTTACTATGTCTATGTTTTTAACCTAAACTTCATAATGATAAATTATTCAAATTGTTATACAGAGGCAGTCATTAACTGAGTTGGAGTTTAGTGAGTCTTCTATTTATATCCTGCACTTTTGAAGTCATACAACCATTTGAAAACAGGTTCCAAAACAACTAAAAACGTTGTGTACAAAGCAGTTTTTGAAGTTGTTTAACAAATAAGACATTATAGGTATGTAATTGATGATTTTTTATTCTTATTTTAACTTATTCATTTGTATAAACATAATTAACTTATTTATATCTTTGCTTCTTCATGAATTGTTATCATTGAATATAGCTTGAATAAAGAGGTGTAATTTGGTAACACTTCATTATAAAGTGCTCATCTGTATCAGTCATTTTTTTGTTGGTTGTTGCAGATAAAAAATAGACAAGAAAAGAAAAAAGGAAATAAAGCAACAATGCTTCTCAAAGCAACAACAATATGTTTTTTATTAGGTTCTTAATTGATTTATTTTATGCATCATACAATTGCCATTTTTTTAAAGACATCATATTTTCATCATATAGATTATTGGATAACACTCATTATTCATTGCCATTACAAAAAATATTACATCTACAAAAATCCCGTGCGTTGCACGGGTAGAAAAACTAGTATCCAACAATACTAAATACCAAATAATGTATAAATTAGAATTGAACATATAAAATCATGGAAAGTTTAAAGAAACTTGCTTTATTGTTGAAATATTAAAGACACTTTTGATAGCAACTTTACACATGAACCTTTCTTTTTCCGTATATTAGGATGACCCAGAGAACTAACTTGCGTCTTGACATATAGTGAATTAATATGCATAAATTCTACATTTAAAGCTTGCAACATAGTTAATTAATACTCAAGCCAATTCATGATAAAAATTATACTATTAAAGCAGTTTTTAAAATTTAAATAACATATTGTTTTAAACTTTCTTTGAATTTGATAAGCTCAGTACATCATCATCCATGAATAATTTGAAACCGTTCTACGAATTAGACATTGAAGCTGGCCATTGCCCTAATCAAAACAACATGGACTTGAAACATAATAAAATACAAAGTCGTAGTAAATTTTTTTATTATATTACATGTTGCTGGTTTGATCTTGACTTGAGTAAGAATAATCACAATGTTTTCTGAATTTTATTTTTCCTTCAACTTTTTCAAAAATATTTTACATTAATCATCCTATAACCAATTACACCACCATTGCATATTGGTAAGTTTTTAAAAGTCAAATATATAAAATTATCTCAATAATAACATAATTATTTTATATTACATTTACTAACCTCAAAAGTCCATCATATTAAGCACATTGCTGCTTACTTCTAATGTGTTCCACCAAACCAATTAGATCTTAATTTCATAACAAAATCATTACTTTGTTAAAAAATATAAAAAATATTCAATCCGACAAACATAATACTAGTACCAACCAATCAGCAAATCTATAAAAAAGTTCCTAGTAATTATTTCCTTGATACTTTGGAAATTAGGGATGACAATGAGGACAAAGTCCATTTAGGCTCGTCCCATATTTGGCCTACAAAATACAGGTTGGATTGACCCATCCCACATTAAAAATATGGATGGAAAATACCAGCTCGTCCTGCATCGACATTGGCCTGCGGGATAGCCCATTTTTCTTGAGTAATTACATGTTTTTATTTTAGTTTGCAAATAAATATTGCATACATGAATTTATGGCAAAATTTAACTGCCAATCTCACACATCTGTGACATAATGAATGAAATGTTAACTAGTAAACAAATTACATGTGTAGCTTCAAAAAATATGCAAAAAGTATGTATTAAGTTACATGTGCAAAAAAGGTTATGCGGGCCAATGGGCCAGCCTGCCCGTCCCGTCTTAGGTCTGCACGGGCTACGGGTTATGCGGGTTGGGCTTATGTGGGTCAGCGAACTCAAAATGTCAGTCCACCCCGCACTTTTCATTGTGGGCCTACGAGTTAGCCCCTTGCGCCCAAGAATGGACCATAGGTTTGACAGGGGAGCCACGACTCCCCCAACGAACTTTAGTTTTTATTTTTTATATATTATTTTTTTATTTATATTAATCCCAACGATTTTTTTATTTTATTTTCTATATATTTAAAAATATATATTTATATATTATTACTTTATTTTTATTAATTTAGTTTGAAAAAGGTTTTTAAAATATAAAAATCACGTTTTCACTTTCTATTATAATTTCTTATACTTCTTTATTTGGTTTCTCTCTCTTCCGTGCCTCCATCTCTTTCTCTCCTCTTATTTCCATCTCAATTTTCACCATCAATTCTTTATTATTTCCAAAATCAAATTGCACTACGACAACATTGAGGAGTTAAGGAACATTTTAGACCAATTAATTTCTTCTTTTCAGTAAGTTCATTTTTTACCATTTTTTTCTTAAGCAATATGTTTTCCTTTTGTATGTGACTTTTCTACACTCTAGGCATATCTCTAACTGTTAGAGATCATAAAATCATGCTCTAATTGTTGATCAACCTCTTCTTTGTGTAGATAGAGCTATTTTAGGCTTTGAAGTTGTGTAAGGGAAGAGCAAGATTAGGAATCTACTATAAGGTAAGGGAAGCTAATCATTTAGAAGTTATTAGTTTTCTTAAAATATTTAGTATTGCTTTTAAGATTTAATTTGGGGTATTCATAATTTTATCTTTTTGTAAATAGGTGAGAGGTGACAAATTTATATTAGAAAAATTATGGTAAATAGTAAAAGAGTTGATTCTTTTTTCAAGAGGAAGGCTTGTGATGAAGATGAAAAAAATGCATCTACGTCATTTAAAATTAAGAAACTTCAAGAGAATCCAAAAATTGAAGAAAATGAAAAACAACTCTCTAAGGTTCCTAAAGTTACATATAATGAATTTGAAAATGCTTTAGAACGTGATCCCGAGAAGTGTTTTCAAATTTGGCAATACCCACCAAATTAAATTGATGAGGTACGAAAGGCTTATCTAAAATGGAGTCCATATCAAAGGCATCTAGAAAATTATCCGTTGTCTAGTAAAGATGATCATCCAAGAAGATTTCAGTACACATGGTTTAGCATATTTCCTTCATGGTTAGAGTATTTACTATTAAAAGATGTAGCATATTGCTTATCGTGCTATCTTTTTAGTAAAAATTCAAGCGGACGACCTGACTCAGATGTTTTCATTGTTATAGGTAATTGAGTTGATTTTTATTGAATTCTAATTGGCAATGAGTTGATTGTCACCAACATGTTTTAACTTTTTGAGTGTGTTTTTTTATAGGTTTTTAAAGTTGAAGGAAAGGTAATAATGGAAAAAATTGTGCTTTCCTTAAACACATAGGGAAGGATCCTTGTTCACCACACAATATTGCAGTGTCTGCTTGTCAAGACTTGTTAAATCAAAATTGGCACATTAGGAATGTTTTGGAAGTGCAAAACTCATATCAAATTATGAAGTATCGGTTATGTCTCAAGACTTCAATTGACACGGTTCATTTCTTATCACTTCAAGCTTGTGCTTTTAGAGGTCATGATGAAAGTACTGAATTGAGGAACAAAGGTAATTTTCTTGAGATGATAAAAATCATAGCATCATACAATGATGAAGTTGCAAAATTTGTGTTGGAAAATGCTCCATACAATTCCAAATATACTTCACATAAAATTCAAAAGAAGTTATTGAATATTTTTTCTAATAAAGTGAAAAATCATATTCCTGAGGAAATTGGGGATTCCAAGTTTTGTATAGTTGTCGATGAAGCTCGTGATGAATAAAAAAAGAGCAAATGGCTTTTGTTTTGAGATTCGTTGATAAAAATGGTTTTATTCAAGAGCGATTTTTTGATATTGTGCATGTTAAAGACACTACAACATTAACTTTGAAGAATGAATTGTGTTGTACTATCTTGACATAATCTTAATGTTTCTAATATTCGTGGTCAAGGGTATGATGGTGCTAGCAATATGAGAGGAGAATGGAATGGATTACAAGCATTATTTTTGAATGATTGTCCTTATGCATATTATGTTCATTGTTTTGCTCATCGGTTACAACTTGCCTTGGTTGCTGCATCAAGAGAAGTTATTCCAATTCATCAATTCTTTTCAAAATTGACTTTTATTGTCAATATTTTTTGCTCTTCAAGTAAACGTCATGATGAGTTACAAGTTGCCAAGTTAGATGAAATTGCATATTTTTTAGAAATTGATGAGCTTGAAAATGGTAAAGGGGAAAATCAAATTGTTAATGGATCTACTTATTCACAATGTGGTGATGCTGATAATGCTTACAAAAGCTTGACCTTATTTGAGTTTATACTGATCTTGTATTTGATGAGAGAAATTATGGGGATAACAGATGTTCTTTGTTAAGCATTACAACAACAATCTCAAGATATAGTTAATGTTGTGCGTCTAGTTTGTTCTACAAAAGGACTTACTCAAAACTTGAGAAAAAATGGTTGGGATAAGTTATTAAAAAATGTGACTTCTTTTTGTGAAAAACATGACATTGATGGGCCTAATTTTGGGCCTTCTTATATAGCAAGGCAAGGATGCCCTTGTCACCAAAAATATCATATTACAGCGGAGCATTATTTGAGAGTTGAAAAATTCTTTGTTACCATTGATAAGCAATTACAAAAGTTAAATTGTAGAATTAATGACCTAGCAATGAAGTTATTAATTTTAAGATCTGCTTTGGATCCTAAGGATGCTTATAAAGCTTTTAATATTGATAAAATTTGCACTCTTGTAGACAAATATTATCCCATGGATTTCAATGAGCAAGAGAAGATTAATTTGAATTTTCAACATCAACATTTCATTATTGATGCTTGTTATTCTCGCGGAAACAAATAAGAGATGTTAAAAACACAAATGTCACCTTACCTCAATCCTCAATCTCGCGAGTTGGCTCCTCCTCGGTCTGCATATGCCATCTGTCGATGTACACGGTCTGGACCCTTGAGGGGTTACCTACGGAGAGGGCTCCAACGATCAAGTCAGCAAAAAGATTCTCAAAAAGTCAAAGCTCTTGATTAAGGGATTAATGAAAGCATACCTTTAATTACTGGGGTCCACGTGTATTTATAGAGTTTTTAATTATGTTTGCCCCTCTTTTGGGTTGGGTCATTGCTTGGGTCCTAGATGGGCTTGGGCTTGGGACTTGGGCCTAGCCCACACCCTTAGTTAATGTTTGTTGGTACCAAGGGCCTTGTTTGTAATGTTCTAAGTGTGGAGTGGTCAACAGATGTCGTCTTTTTTTCTGAAGTAGGTGGCCTAAACCGCTTTCGCTTGTCCAATTACTCACTTGATGATTTTGCTTGCGGGGTTATGTGTAGGCGGGCTTGGCCGTGCGGTTTTATTAGTCCGCCTAGGTGCAGTACACCAGTTCCCCAATCTTTGTCGGTGGAGGCATAGCGGTAAAGGATTTGGAAGTAAGAGTAGTTTTTTTGGTCCGCCTAGGTGCAGTACACCAGTCCCTCAGCCTTTAAGTGTGATGAACAGTGTGAAAGCTAAACTTTTAAGAGGTGGTAGCAAGTGAAAGGGTGATAGATGTCAGAGGTCTAATCAGGGGGTGTCGTCGTTTGGGGTGTTGTGACATTTCACATTTTGTTGTGATGCTTCGTCTAATCATTATTTCTGGCGGGAAAAGTTGAAACTTTTGAGAAGCTGGTTATAAATACGAATACGGGGGAGAAAAAAATTACTTTGGTTCATTTGCAAGAAATTTGGGGGGAGCTATCTGTCTGCGTGAGATCTTGTCTGATATGTTCCTTGTATTTACCGTCTACTTGTTGTTTAAAAAGAAAAGGTATGTCTAGTATTAGTGATAGTGTTTCTTTGTTGAGCCCGGGTAGTGGGAGTGACCGGTCAAGGGAGGATGGAAGTAGTCAATCTACAAGTTGTGAAAGGGGTCAGTTTGGTGGTGAGGGTAGAATTCCTACGGAGGCGACGACCGAAGTTAGGGAAGACCCACTAGAAGAGTTGGCGGAGAGCAACTGGCTGGTGAAGGCAAGATACGAGTGGGTGGCCGAGGACGTGCAGACACAATACTCTTTGTTCTGATGGTCGTGGTTGTTGAAGTCGTGCCTAAATTGCATTCCTATATTTGAAAGGGGAGCCTGAAAGGATATCGTGGCCTTGGAGAGGGTCAATGTTGTTGACTATGTATGTCACCGTCAAGAAGGGGCTACTGAGGAATTTTTCTACGTGTACATCTGTCACTTTTCGTAGTTGTACATTAGGCTGCCTTTTGACGACTTCACTATGGGGGTGCTGCGATTGTTTAATGTTGCTCTTACTCAACTGCATTCGAATAGTTGGGCATATCTGCAGGCGTTCCGGGTGCTGTGTAAAGCTTTGTATTTACAACCTTCTCCACACTCTTTCCTTTATTTCTTCGATACTCAGCCAAGGAGGCCAACAACTTGCTATCACTCATAAATCGACCAAGGATAAATAGATTGGACGCGTTTACACAGTCCTTTAAACACTTTAAGGATGGGTTCTTCAAGGTGGCAGTGAAGCAGGCAGGGCGTTCACATTTTTATATTGATGACAGGAGGACTATGTTCCCATTTTACTGGACCAACAATCCTTGGCGATATAAGGGTATGATGATGGAGGAGTTGTCAAGGGCGGCCAGGGAGGTGGTAGATGTCATGATGCAGTTTAATGATAAGATGCCCACTAAGGGCTTAGTTAGGGTTTATGATTCGATTCATCCAATTTTTGATATAAAAGGTATCTTTTTGTATTTTTAAGTGTTATAGTGTGTTTGAGTTAACTAATCGGCATTCATTATTGCTTATAGGTCATATGGCACAGATGGGGAAGAAGAATTTGAATCCTTTTCAAGCTCTCCGTAAGGAGAAGGCGACAAGGTTGAAGGCTGCTGGGAGCACTGAAGTTCCCAACTTGTAAGAGCCTCTCGTGGAAGTCCATGTGCATGGGGGCTCTTAGAGGAAAGCTGGGTTGCCGGCCAGGCTTGGTAGGAGGATGTGAAGAAGGTTAGGGTCGCTTTGTTGGGGTCGGGATCTTCATCTGGTGAGAATGGACCGAAGGCTGGACTCATCGAGTTACTGGAGACCATTGTTCGTCGTGACATTGAAATCAACTTATCTGAGACTATAGTTAACTCGATTGACATCATGGAACTGAACGCACTAGTGAAGGCTGTGGTGGAGTTTAGTAACATGACATTGATATTGGGCGTAGGGTGGGGTCTTTGTACCAGAGGAAATTGAAGGAGGGTAGTCAGGTCAGAATAGAGGAATTGACGGAGGAATTGAAGATCCAGGCAAACAAGCATGCAGAGGAGAAAGCTGTTTGGAAGAAGGCAAGGGAGGAGTGGCTGGACGAGAAAAAGAGGTTAGGGACATGGAAGGTACGATGCCTTGATTCGGAGAACAAGCTAAAAGGAATGATAGAGGAGCTTGAGGCTGAGTATGATGAGGTGAAGGAGAAAAATGGTGGATTGGAGTTGGAACTGGAGGATCTCAAGGGTTGTATTATAAATGGTTTTCAGAAGTGTCTACGACAGGCTGCCTTCTTTTACAAGGATATTGATGTATCGGATAGTAGATTCGACGTCAACTAAGATGTTGTTGATGGTGAGTTAGTAAATGAGGCTGGAAGCAATCCTGAAGAAGAGGCTGAGAAGGTGGTGGAGGGGCTAGTTGCAAACGTTGACGATGTTGTGCCGGTGGAGGATGCTGATGAGGAAGCAGCTTAAGACTTATGTTTTATGACTCTTATTTGATTTTAAGCCTAAGTCTGTAATAATCCGTACATTGCTTTAGTTTTTTTTACATGTTTACATGTCGTACATTGTTCTATCTTCCTGTGAATATGGATAACGTTTGTGGTATATTTGTTGTTTGCGTGATTCCGATAGTTTATATCGTAGGAGCGCATTTACTTTAACGATGAGGGTGTGAACATGGTGCAATGTGATTTGATGTTGAGATCGCTTATTTTGTATTGTGATAAACATGTGGAATGTGCACATGAAGTGTTATAATGGTTGTAGTATTCATTCTAGGTAGCTTACTTGTGGTAAGGGTGGGAAGTTAAACAAATAAAACTAAATAACGGGTGTTCGACCCAAGTCGCTTACTTGTGTTAAGGGTGGGGAACTTAAACAATTAAGATTAAATAACGGGTGTTCGACCCAAGCCTCTTACTTGTGGTAAGGGTGGGGAACTTGAACAATTAAGATTAAATAACGAGTGTTCGACCCAGGCCTCTTACTTGTGGTAAGGGTGGGGAACTTAAACAATTAAGATTAGGTAAAGGGTGTTCGACCTAGGCTGCTTACTTGTGGTAAGGGTGGGGAACTTAAACAAATAGAACGAGGTAAATGGTGTTTGACCCAAGCCGCTTACTTGTGGTAAGTGTGGGGAACTTTAAACGATTAGAATTAAATAACGGGTGTTCGACCCAGGCCGCTTACTTGTGGTAAGGATGGGGAACTTAAACAAATAGAACTAGGTAAAGGGTGTTCGACCCATGCCGCTTATTTGTGGTAAGGGTGGAGAACTTAAACGATTAAAATTAAATAACGGGTGTTCGACCCAGGCCGCTTACTGTGGTAAGGGTGGGGAACTTGAGCAGTGAAGATTAAATAACGAGTTAGTATATGGTAAAGAAACCCTTTGTTTTATTCATGAATTTTGGGGTGCCTCGTTAAAAACTCCCTGGCCAAAACCCTCCTTGGGGAAAAATGTCAGGTGAGGAAAAATAGTACACCCAAGGTTACAAGTGTTCGGTACAACACGTTAACTAAAATAGAATTTTAAGTGAGATACATTCCACGTATTCGGTATCTCTTCTCTTGTAAGTTGGTCAAGCTTGTAAGTGTCTCCTTCTGCATCATCACGTATTCGATATGTTCCATCCCAATTGGCAGAAAATTTTCCATCCTTTTTTCTTGCACTACTGGCCATTCTCCAGACTAGGTCTCCTTTCACAAATGATCGTGGGCATAAGTTTGCGTTATATCTCCTGGTTGCCCTTTGTTTGATTGTCATGTTATAGATTTGTGCTTTGTCTCTTAATTCAGACAATAGGTCGAGGTGGGTACACATATTCTGGTGGTTCTGGTATGAATCGTATACTTGTCGGCGTAGAGATGGTGCGCCAATCTCAACCGGTATCATGGCTTTCGCGCCGTATACTAAGCTGAAGGGGGATTCGTTTGTAGTGAACTGGGGGGTGCATCCCCACAATACTTCAAATAAATCTTCTGGTCATCGACCCTTGGCGCCATCTAATCGTTTTCGCAATTCTACTACTATGACTTTGTTGACAATTTCAGCTTGGCCATTGGTTTGCGGATGTTCTACAGAGCTGGTGATATGTTTAATGCCGAGACCGGTGTAGAATTTAACAAGCTCCTTGTCTATGAATTTTCGGTCATTGTCGGTTATGATGGTGTGCGACACGCCATAGCGGCATATGATATCTTTCCAGACGAACTGCTGAACCTGTTGAGTTGTGATAGTGGCTAAAGGTTTAGCTTCTATCCATTTGGTGAAGTAGTTGATGCTTACTATGAGGAATTTCACTTGCCCTTTTCCTGGGGTGAAGGGGCCGAGGATGTCCATTCCCCATTTCGCAAAAGGCCACGGGGAAAGTATGGCATGGAGTTGTTCTTGTTTCTGATGGATGAGGTTACCATGCTTCTGACATGGTATACATTTTTTGACAAAGGTGTGGCAATCCGCCTCTATAGTTGGCTAGAAGTAGCCGGCTCTGAGTATTCTGGTGGTCATGGTTCGTGCATCGGAGTGATATCTGCATATGCCTTCATGGAGCTCCTTCATTACGTATTGGGCTTATTCTGTTATAACACATTTGAGCAATGGCTAGCCATATTCGCGCTTGTATAAGTCATCACCTATCATTATATACCTTGCGGCTTTAGCCAGCCAACCCTTGTCAGTATTGGGTGGGGGGTTACCAGTTTTGAGGTATTGGATGTATGGAGTTGTCTAATTTTCAATGTAGTACAGGTTAAGGCAAATGTTTGTTATAGATGGTGCGGATAATTTTTGTTGTAGAAGGGACCTATGCTTACTCTTTAGCTTAGTGCTTGCTAGTTTAGATAGGATATCCGCCCTGACATTTTCACTTCTTGGGATGTGCTGGACGCATACACGATTGAAAGCAGATTGGATGACATTACTGACCAGATGATAATATTGTAGGAGAATGGCGTCTTTGATTTGGAATTTGATGTTGAGATGGCCCACAGTAAGCTTGGAATCGGTCTTGCATGTGAGTCTTTTGACCCTGACTTCGCATACGAGAGATAAGCCGACTAGGATGGCTTTGTATTCGGCTTGATTATTGGAAGTTTTAAAGGCGAAGTGGAGAGATTTTTCAATGAGGATATCATTGGGGCCTTCCAAGACGATGTCGGCGCCTGCACCTTTTGGATTCGAGGAACTGTCTACATAAAGCGTCCATTGGTCTTCCTCAAGTGTGTGTTTAAAGTCGTTGATGAAGTCAAGCAGGCATTGGGCTTTGATGGGGCCGTGTGGTTCGTAACGAATATTGAATTCAGAGAGTTCCACGACCCAGGATGACATTCGGCTAGCAAGGTCAGGCTTTTGAAGTATTTTTTGGATGGGGTAGTCGGTTTTGACGATGATGTTGTGGTTTTGGAAGTAAAGGCGTAGGCGTCTTACTGCATGTACTAAGGATAATGCTAGCTTTTCCATCATTTGGTACTTGGTTTCCGGATCGTGCAAAGTTTGGCTAATGAAGTACACAGGGTGTTGGACGCTAGTGATTTATTAGACCAGCGCTGCACTTAAAGTGTGATCTGTTGCGGTGATGTAGACAAGGAAGGGTTAGTGGATATCCAGCTTGTGGAGGATAGGTGGAGATGTAAGGGTGGTTTTGAGGTTTTGGAAAACTTGCCCGCATTCGTCGTTCCAAGAGAACTTTGCGAATTTTTTGAGTAGTTGGATGATGGGTTGGGTTGTTCGACTAGTTTTGGTAAGAATCTGGAGATGGCAGTTAAGCGGCCTATCAGGTGCTGGACTTCTTTGATATTGTTGTGGCTTCGCATTTCGATGATAGCAGTACTGTGTTAGCATGAAGCCTAAGAATTTGCCACGATCGACGCCGAAGACACACTTTTCAGGGTTGAGTTTGAGGTTGTATTGTCGTAGTGCAGAGAATACTGTGGATAAGTCTTGTGCATGATGTTGGTGGCTTGGGGATTCGACAACCATGTCATGAACGTACACTTCGACACACTTTCCCATTAGGTGGCTGAATACTTTGTCCATCAATCTTTGGTAAGTCGCTCATGCATTTTTTAGGCCGAAAAGCATATCCTTGTAAAAATAATTGGCATCGTCGGTGATGAAAGCAGTTTTGTTCATATCGTTTGTGGCCATTGGAATCTGGTTGTACCCGGAGTATGCATCTAAGAAACTGAGGATTTTGTTGTCGGCTGCACCGTCAACTAGCCGGTCAATGCTGGGTAAGGGATAGGCGTCTCTAGGGTAGGCCTTATTGAGGTCTATATAGTCAACGCACATTCGCCATTTGCCATTTACTTTCTTGACCAGAACCACGTTGGGTAGCCACATGGTGTAGTGGGCTTCCTCGATGAAGCCAGCGTTAAGTAATTTTTCGGCTTCTACTTTTGTTGTTAGTCGATGTTATTCTCCAAGCTTATGTTTCTTCTGGGAGACATATTTGGCTTCTTTATAGATGGAGAGCTTGTGGACCACGACCTGAAGGTCGATGCCAGGTAAATATGTGGCTAACCAAGCAAAGAGGTCGGTGTTGGCGATAAGGGTGGGTGTCAAGATATCGTGTTGTTCTTGTTGGAGGTCAGAACCCAGTTTGAGAGTACGACCATTAGGGAGCTCCAAGCTTAAAGTGTCGTCAACTGGCTCAATTCGTGTGTTGCGTCCTACTCTGGGGTCTAGGTCATCGCCAAATAAAGTTATGTCAGAGTCGGGTGGGCGTTCAATGTTGTTTGTTTACAGGATTGGTAGTTGAGGACGTAGGCTTGCCATATAGCACTCTCGTGCGAGTCGTTGGTCGTCGTGAATGGTAAGGATATCACCAGATGGGGAGGGGAATTTCATGGCTAGGTGGGGCGTGGAGACGACAACGCCTAAGGTGTTGAGGGATGGTCGGCCAAGGAGGACATTGTATGAGATGGGTGCGTCTACGACAAGGAACCGAATGTGGATTGTTTTAGTTTGAGTTCCTTCCCCAAAAATAATGTGTAGGTCTATATACCCACGGGTGGAGACCTTCTCTTTGGAAAATCCGTAGATAGGTTCATCATAGGGGACCATGGCAGTGGGGGGAAGTTGGAGTTTCTGGTAGGTTGTCCAGTAGAGGATGTCAATTGAACTACCTTGGTCGATAAGGACCTTTTTTACCGCGTAGTTCTCGAGCTCTACAGTGATGACCATGGGGTCATCTTGTTGGTGGTCGACGCCGTGGAAATCATCGTCCGTAAAGGTAATGAGAGGCATGCAGCGTCTGTGGTGAGAGTGGGTTATGGGGTTAATGGATTGCAGGTGACAAAGGTGTTTCTTTCTAGTTGAGGAGGTGGATATGCCGTTGGCAAAGCCTTTGGAGATGGTGTTGATTGTGCCGCGTAGGGGAGGATTGACTGGGTTGAAGTCAATACGGACGGGTTGTGGTTCCTGGCGGTTGGGTTGTGTGGTATGATGATCGTGGCGAGTATTACGTGGAGGATATCGGTTATCGGTTCGTGATAGATGCGGGTGTCTGTCTTTGCGGAGAAAACGGCGAAAGTGGCCGGCGCGAACCAATTCTTCAATTTTTTTCTTGGAGCGCTTTGCATACGTCTGTAGTGTGGCCGTTATTTCTGTGGTATCAGCAGTATTTGGTCATGTCGGCAATGGAGGGGTTGGAAGTTTTGCGAGGTGGTGGGATGAGGTCGGCATGAAGTGCTTCGTCAAGAAGCCAAGATCTGGGGACATTAGCGGGGCATATCTGGTGAAACGTGGTTGTCTAGGCTCTCTAGGCCTAGAGTCAGGTCGTGAGGGTGGTTTATCACGGACGGTGGTTGAGGGGGTGTAATCATTGTAGAACTTGGTGTGGAGGTTCTGCATCTCTTCCATGCGGATGTAGTTCACGACACGGAGCTTGAGCTCGTGCATGGAGGCGGGGGGGAGGGGTGGAGATAGTCGTTGTTAGCGAACGATCCTAGTTTGAGGGTAAGAGTCATACACTGCAAGATCATTTCTTGATTGAGGTTGGGTGTGCGGAGAGCGGATTTGTTGAAGTGGTCGATGAAAGCACGCAACCTCTCGTCTTGTTTTTGTTTGACGCTGAAAAGGGATAGGGTTGTGGTTTGATGTGGGCGGCTGCCAGCAAAGTGGGTAGTTAACATGTGGGAGAAGGTGTCAAAATAGTCGATGGAGTATGGGGGAAGGGTAGTGAACCATTCAAGGGCAGGACCATCGAGGATGGTGGGAAAAGCTTTACAGAAGATGACATCGTGGGATGTATAGAGGGCGACATGGGTTATGTATATTTTGAGGTGCTCGTCGGGGTCGATTTCTCCCGTATAGCGATCCACTGTGAAGGGTTCCCATTGGACAGGGAGAGGTGTGTTGGTGATGGCGTCAGTGAAAGGGTGGTGACGCTTGGTGGTTGGGGTGGCAACGGGTGTGGTGGAATGGGATGGTGGACGAGGGTAGGGAAGGTAGTGGTGAAGTTATGAGGTGGGATATGGGTGGTGGGAAGGGTGGCAGCAGGGGTGGGTGTTGCCTGGGCGCTTCCATCTCGTCAGCACTACACTATCTCATGTCAGCGAGCTCTTGTTGCATCTTGGCTTGGCCTTCAAGGATGGCGGCCAAGTCCGAGGTGACGTTAGCAAGCGCAGTAGGACCTGCTTCAAGTTGTTTCGTGACTCCAACTCTGCTACGAGTAGAAACCATTGTTGACAGTATGTGGATTGCTCGGTAAGGTGTTACTTCGTGCCCCACGGTGGGCGCCAATTTTTCCTGCGGAAACAAATAAGAGATGTTAAGGACACAAATATCACCTTACCTCAATCCTTAATCTCTTGAGGTGGCTCCTCCTCGGTCTGCATATGCCATCTGTCGATGTACATGGTCTGGACCCTTGAGGGGTTACTTGTGGAGATGACTCTGACGATCAAGTCAACGAAAGGATTCTCAGAAAGTCAAAGCTCTTGATTAAGGGATTAATGAAAGCGTATCTTTAATTACTGGATCCACGTGTATTTATAGAGTTATTAATTATGTCTGCCCCTCTTGTGGGTTGGGCGATTGCTTGGGTCCTAGATGGGCTTGGGCCTGGCCAGGCCCTTAGTTAATGTTTGTTGATACTAGGGGTCTTGTATGTAATGTTCTAAGTGTGGAGTGGTCAACAAATGTCGTCTTGTTTTCTGAAGTAGGCGGCCTAGGCCGCTTCCGCTTGTTCGGTTACTCACTTGATGATTTCGCTTGCGGGGTTATGTGTAGGCGGACTTAGCCGTGTAGTTTTGTTAGTCCGCCTAGGTGTAGTACACTCGTCAAGATTCAAATTTGAAGAATTTATCAACAATGCAAGAGTTATGTACATGTTTGGCAACAACAAAAAAGTTTGAAGTTTACTACTTGATTAATAGATTACTTCTTCTTATCATGACTCTTCCAGTTTCTACAACTACAACTGAAAGATCTTTTTCTGCAATGAAAATAATCAAGAACAGGTTGAGAAATAAGATGGAGGCTGAATTTTTAACAAGCACTATGATAATCTATATTGAAAGGGATATTGCGACTAGCTTCGATTCTAATTCAATTATTGAAGATTTTAAGTCATTGAAAGAGTGTAGAGGAACACTTTGACTAAAGGTAACTTTTGTTTTTTTTAATATATTAGTGTTGATGATAAACTTATGTTACTCTTTCATATATATTATTGTCATATTGTTTGGATTCTATTGTCATGAGTTGTGGCTCTAATAAACAGTAATTTAAAAGGATATTCGCATACTCTATATTCAGCGGCGAAGCATCATAGAAGCGGGGAGGGGCCTTGGCCTTCCCAAATATTTTTTATTTTTTTCAAAATTATTTATCTATTTTTGAAATTTTTAAAAATTTTGAAATTTGTATAATTATAGATAGTATATTTTAGAAATTGATGGAAATTAAATTGTGTCTTATTGTTTATTTTATAAAACACAACATTTAATGTTAATAAATAATAAAACATAAAATAAAATATAATGAAAAATAAAAAATATTTAGGTTTAACTACTCTTTTGGTCTTTGTTTTCATCTAAAAGTATCAAATTGTGACTAAAAAATTGGGACTAAATTATTTTTGCTCTCATTTCTCATCTATTTCCTTCATTTCTCGAAGAAAAAAATTTAACTCTCTCTTGTCTTACTTAATGATTAAATATTAGTTTAATAGTTATTAAAATTATTTTTTATCTCATGAGCATGTATACTCATTTTTTATTATTATAGAAGAAAAAAATAATGTATTATGTGTTTTTTTATAACCAATTTTTAATTGTAACTTGATTATAATATATTTTTCTTCTAATAATTATGTCTCTAAATCTTTTATAAAATTATGATAAATTATTTTTTAATATATTTAAAAAAAGTATATCGATGAAGAATAAAATTATAAATTCATCTTGTAGAAGTGATAAAAGAAAGTCTATGAAGATGAAAAAGTTAAATTATACTTCTTCACATCTTTTAAAGCATTTCATTATACTAATGATCCAATCTAACGATCCAATTGTTTTATAGAAGAGTCATTCTTTAAAGCATTATACTAATAATCCAATCAAATGATCATAAAATCATATTACTCTGACCCTTTCAAAACTCTTGGTCAAGATCCACCACTACTTTCCAATTAAAGGAGAGACTTTCATGTCATTCATGTGTATTCCCGTCATTCCTCAAGGATTAAGATATCAGGGGTACGTACGTAAATCTAACTTAAATACCAATATCAGGCCGGTGTTTAATAGAAAGTAAGGTAACAAACAAAAGAAAAAAAAAATCAATTTGTTAAACATGTGTCACGATTTGAGATATAAGTAATTGAAGTCGATAGTAGGTTGGGTTCTTAGTTTTATAATAGATTAGAAGTCATCAGAAAATATTAAGTATCAAAAAGATAAAAGTAATTAACTAGAGAAAATAAATTACAAATTAAAAAAATATTGATGTAACACCCCATTTAATTAATAGCGTAATTAAAAGAAGCGTCACATTAGAATAATATCTTAGCGCAGTCCTGGAGTTTAAACCCATTCCTTACAACATAAGGCACACCACGATGCCACAGGAAAACCAGTCATAAAGTTAAAAGGAATATAAAGAGATCACAAGTCAAACCGAATACATGGGTCGTGGTCCTAAGAAAAGCCCAACAAAAATAAAACATCAACTCCAGCCCAGATGGACTATGCGGCGGAGTCACCGTTCCCCTGTTGACCGCGAGAACCTCTCGCTTCTGCTCACATCAATAAATTGATGATCATCGCAAAAGAGAAGTACCACACACAAGACAATCAAACAAGCAAAGGGTAAGCTAGAGCCAAAACCATTTCATTAATAAAATCATATACATATTCACAGTTCATTATGCATACATCATGCAAGCATGTTACGACCTTCCAAACAATACACTAAGACTTGACTCGACTCATCTGGATACATATAACCTGGTCGGATTCAGCGGATGCTTGCACTTGTGGTGGATATCTCTACTCACCCCCGAGCTGCTCACCCCCGGGCTATGTGTTACAAGTGGTACAATGAATCAATTTTCCCTCACCACAAGGTTAGCCCTTAATGAATTTCAGGCCTCCTGCTACTCTCACCACAGGAGTCAGTTCGCTCTAGGTGAGACTAACTGACTCCTTAGAGTGTCAGGATGCAACCTTACCTTGAATCCTTACCTACTTATACAGATGGGGCACCACCATGGACACCCACTAACAGGGGCCATGGAATTACGTCCCGACCACTGAAGCACGACCCTGAGAATCTCACCTAGAGATCCCAAGGAATTATGCGCTGACACGGACCAAACTTTCTTAATCAATCAAACAGATTCAGCATGCATACACAGATATATACATATACATCATATACAGTTTCTCATAATTCACCTCTTTCGTATTACCATAACACATTGATACCAACTCTTTCATGTCTCATGTCGAACTCATGCCAAACTCATCATTTCAATTTCATGTATCATCTCATACAATTATCATATTCACATCATGTTAAAACTCACAAATCACAACTCATACACCATCTCATTCATAAAGGTCATTCAGTCCATAATCTTAAAGGTAACACCCAGACAAGCACATTATCAACATTTGAGATCAAGGAAAACTCCAAGGCTAGCCACCCTCTCGCCCAGCTTCTCGCTCAGGCAGCAGGGTCTCGCCCAGGCGAGGAGGACCCTCGCTCAGGCGAGCTTCCCTCGCCTAGACGAGAGCTCGACTTCCAGTACAGTGGCCTCGCACGCGTTCTCGCTCAGGCGAGACTCTCCTCGCCTAAGTGAGACGTTCGCTCGCTCAAAAAGACAGCGGGTCGCCTAGGCGACCATTCGTGGAAAAAGACTTAAGTGAGCTTATGTTAATCTCGCCTAGGCGAGACCAGCTCGCTTGGGCGAGTTTATCAGTGCTCGCTACTGTTTTCACCTGCAGCAGACTCGAAGGCATACCCCAAACAACAAACCCACCATATCACACATCCATAACAGCAGGCAAACTCAAACAATCACAAACAACATGGAATAACAGACTCGTACCAAACGAACAGGAGGGTTCTAGCTTCCCTTACTTGGAAAACAAGCTAGCAACTGGATCCTTGGGTACCAACAGCGAACGCAACAGCTCCGAGAGTGGATTAGCAAGCTGGAAAACAGTGGAACCAGATTAAAAACGAGCTCACCCCGACTGACCCTAGTTGGAACCACGAAGAAGGAACTAAAGTACAGGTTAGAACAGACTTACGTGAAGTGGAGGTCTGGTTGGAGTTCACTTGGAGGGGTTGACGGCTAACCCTAGCAGAGCTCTGAAATGGAAAGGGTGGTAGTGTTTAGGTTCAGATTACAAAGTGTGGCTGAAAGGGAAACCCTAATAGCTTTAGGACCTTTGCACCCTATGGGTCAGCCCTTAGGCCCAACAAATTAAGGCCAACCCTTGAACATTAGGGCAGAAAAATTAAATATGGCCTTACAATTGACATAGATCAAAAACTTAAATCACATGAAAACAAAACTTATCAACTTTAGCTAAGTTGCATACAAGTAAGATTTTCTTTTCATGTTAACAATTACAACAACTTATTCATTTTCAACTTTTTAATTTAAATACTCTTAATTGAGCCAAGAAATTGAAAAGTTTTGTATGGTCTTTACATAGTCACTTGAATCATTCAAATTCAATTCTTATGGGTTACATAAAAGGAAATAAATATTTAAAAAAGTCCATGCACATTTAGATTCTCAAATATGATGTTTCTAATTGTAGTCGTATCTATATCAAATGGATAAATAAGAGAATAAAAAGCTTAAGTGTTTCCATTTATCAAAACATTTCTCAATAAATTCAAGATGGGATAAAAAAAAGTGTTTTCACCTCTTTAAGAATTAAGAATTGAACATTACGTTTATAAATTCTTATTTGAATTTTTTCTCTTAGTTAAAATTATTTTTTGAATAATGGAGGGTTTGTTTGAAAATACAACCCCAGAGAGAGTAACCTTACCTGCACATATATCATCTACATATGATAAAGAAAATATATATTCTTGCAGAACACGTTATTCTATTGTAACTGTACATCTATATATTTTTAGAAAAATTATGTTCTGAATTTTTTTTTTAACAAAATTTTCATAAATAGAATTAAACTTTTTTTATTTTTTAATTAAAATAAACTAATAAAATAATATTTTTATTTAAGATAATTTGTGAAAGTTTGTTAAAATTTTTTTGTTAAATTATCGTTTTTCATATATTTACTGTTATATTTTAAAAATAATTGTAAGAAAACTTAATTTTTTCATTTTAAAAGTAATTTCATTAAAAAAATTCTTTAACAAATAATTTTAATGTAATTTTTAATATACAGATGATAAAGAATTTTAACTGCATATATATCAACTCTTTTATCATATACAGATGATAAAGGATATTTTTAATGTAGTTATTTTTAAAATGGAAAAATATTTTTCTTTCAATTCTGTTTAAAATATAAAAAGTAAAAATATATATACATTATTTTAAAAAAATAAAAAATAATTTTCTTGCAACTTTTCTAAAATAATAAAAAGTAAAAATATATACATTATACAATAAGAATTTCTGGCATTTGTTGTGTATTTCTGTTACTCCCACGGTAACTGATTCTGTCCTCTATTAAGAAGCATATTGCCGGCACTATCCTGTCACTACTGTGCCATTTATTCAATTCATTCCTGTTCGTACACACACTATACAAAGGTACAATTAATTCAAAGGAATTACAATTTCTCTCGGGTTTAAAAGTACCCACAATTAAAATCTTAAATTCATAACATAATTGTAAAAGAATCTCCTTAAGATTACATAATTTTTCTTTATTAAATACAATGAATAAATAAAAATAGAGTTTCTGTGATAAAGTTGTAATTTTCTTATTATATTAAAAATAAAATAAACAGAGTTTGTTTGAATAAGGCAGGGTTTGTTTGATCGTACCTTACCTCTGCACATATCTCATCTACAGATGATAAAGAATTCTTTTCTTGGAGAACACTTTATTCAATCCTTATTGTATAACGTATATATTTTACTTTTTTATATTTTAAAAAGAATTACATGAAAACTATTTTTTTTTTCATTAAGAAAAATATTACATTAAAAAATAATTATAATTTAATCTAAAAAAATAATAATAATGTAATTTTTAATAAGTAATTTTAACTTAATTAAAAAAAAATCATTTTTAATGTAATTTTTAGGTTAACATACTCCATTGGTCCATGTTTTTTTACAAAAATTTTAATTAAGTTCTAAGATTTTTTTTAGTCTCAATTAGGTTTATATTTTTGAAAATGCGTAACAATTAGGTCAATTCCGTTGATTGTAATGGTGTTAAGGATGTGTCACGCGTCAGCTCCTCATTTTTTAAAATTTTTTTTATTTTAAAAAATTAATTTTTGTTTTAATTTTCTTTTTTTTTTTAATTATTCATGCCACATGTCACGTTAATATTGTGTCACATGTCAAGTCAGTAAGGTGACACATGTCAAGTCATTGTCTAAATCTCAATTTGGTATATGTTATTTTGATTATATTTCAGTCATTTTTTTAAAAATTTCTTCCTCTCTAAATTGAGACCAAATTTAACTTTTATATAAATTTTATAATGATACTTTTATTAAACATTTTAATAATATTAAGTTTATTTAAATTTTTATTTTACATTAAACTTTACTTATATTTTGTTTTAAAATTTTAAAATATTTATTTTAACTAGTTACAAAATTGTTTTAAATAATTTATATACAAATGTTGGAGTTGGTTTAAAAATAACAATTTTATAAATATAAATATAAAATTTTAAAATAATTTTGTAAAAAAGTTAAAATAAATATATTTAAAATAAATGGACTGAAATGTAATCAATATATAGACCAAATTGAGATTCAGATAATGACTTGACACGTGTCACCTTACTGACTTGACACGTGACACAATATTGACGTGACACGTGGCATGAATAATTTAAAAAAAATTTAAAAATTTAAAAAAAAAATTCAAAAAAAATTCAAAAAAAATGAGAAGTTTACACGTGGCACATCCTTAACACCGTTATCACCATACTAACAGAATGGACCTAATTGTTACGTATTTTTCAAAATATGGACCTAATTGAGACTAGAAAAAAATCTTAAAACCTAATTAAAATTTTTGAACAAAAACATGGATTAATAGAGTATTTTAATCTAATTTTTACAAAGATTTTTTTTAAAACAATTCTGGTACAAACTCTGCTCGCCGCGGACCTATATATTCAAAAGGAGAATGATATTTTGACTACTAAGTTTTGACAACTTCTTTTCTTACAACATAAGGTGTCATCTTTTAAGTGGTTTTAAAATATTGAGAATGAAAAAATGAGAAAAACCATTTAAAAGATGTCACCTAAAGTTATAAGAAAAAGTTGTCAAAATTTAGTAGTAAAAAATTATTTTCCTATTCAGAAATGCTAAAAGTAAAACTAATGATTTCAGTGCACTATTTTTTGTCTCGTTCCTGTCCAGAAAAAAAAAATCCATCAATTTTACCATCATATATTCGTTATGTTAATATATTATATAACTATTTATGTTATTATTTTATTTATATTTATTACTATAATTTGAACATAATATTGTAATTATGATTTAAGGTCTCAAAATTAACTTTGTAATTAAACTTTTAATTCACATATAAATTTAATTTTTTTATCAAGTTCATTTTAAATATTCACTAAGCACTTTTTGCTTTAAAACGTAGAAATATCGAACTCCAAAAATTAATATATTGTCACACAAATAAATAATTTCATAAAATTACTTTCTTTACTAAAAAATAAACAATTAATATGCAGTTTAAAATAAAATAAAAATTACAAAAATCCAAAAAAAAAATATTAATTTTATACATTTAATTAAAAATAAGATATCATATTATGTAAAATAAACAAAAAAGTGACAGAAATAATAACTCCAAGAAAAGACAAAAGAAAAGTTTAAAACAATTTTATGTGGCTGTAGTGAATTAATTGCAGGAGCAATAAGAGAGAATAAAGCAGGGTTTGTTTGAATACAACCCCAAAAAGGGTTACCTTACCCACACATATATCATCTCTTGCTGGACACGTTATTCAATTCTTAGCATTTCTGAATGTATAGGTCCACTGCGAGCAGAGTGTACTGGCATGGAATTGTTTTAAAAAAAATATTTATAAAAATTACATTGAAAGATGAAATTTTTTAAAGTTAAGTTTAAATTACTTATTAAAAATTACATTAAAAATATCTTTTAAAGAAATATTTTTCTGAACATGAATGAAACAAAAAATAGTGCACTGAGGTGGTTATAGTTTTTAGCATTTCTGAATATAGGTCCGCGTGGAGCATATGTACAGAGAGAGAGAGAGAGAGAGAGAGAGTGATAGTGGAGAATTATCACGAGGTGGTGAGACTATGTAACAATATCTTTGTGAGTCAGTATTTGAAAGATTTGCATCCTTATCTGGCAGTTTGCAAAAGGAGAAGTTGTGAGGTTGCAAGAATATGAAGGTCACCATTGATGAGGTGCCGGTGTATTTTCCTCACCCAGAGATTCACCCGGAACAACTCCGGTACATGCACTATCTTAAAACTGTGTTGGACAGAAAAAGTCATGGAATCCTCCAAATGCCAAAGAACAAAGGGAAGAGTTCGGCTCTCATTTCTTTCATAACGAGCTACAGATTGTGGAAGCCAGAGAATTTGCAGATGAAACTCATATACTGTGCTCGCAACCTGGAGGAGACGGAGAACATCTTGTCGGAGCTCAAAACTATATACCAGCTCCAGCGCCACTTCCTTGGCGATGCTGCAAATATGCTTGCCATCGGTTTCGCTACCCGCATGAATAAACTCTGCATCAACTCTACTATCACGGAATTTTCCATCAGTGATGAATTCGTTGATTCAAAGTGTCTTGGCTGTACTGCTAGTTGGATAAGAGAACTTGCCCTCCACAATACCAACATTAATATTTGTTCTTATTTTGAGAAGTATCAAGTGGATAGGCCTGTTCTACCACCAGGTGTCTACACCATTGAGGTAACGTCAAAACAATAAGTTCTTATTCGATTATATAATTTTACCCAATCACTGAAATAATTATACATATGTGGTGTGATCTATAAAGGACCTTCATGAATTGGGAGAGGATGAGCAGAATGACTTTTGTCCTTATTTCGTGGCTATTGATGCGTTGCGCACTGCGAACGTGGTGGTTATTTGTGGGTATAATTACTTGCTGAATCCTAAGTATGCTGGAATTATATCAAGTAAATTGATGGACGAAAGTATAGTTGTACTAGATGATGCAGAAGACATTCTTGAGGTTTGTAAGACATCTCTCAGTGTCGCTGTCTCGATGCATACTCTCACTAGTACCTCCTTATTTGTGAAGGAGATGCGTCTTCAACTTGAAAGGTACATGTTTTCAATCATGCTACGTTCCTTGATTTTATGATTATTGTTCTAACTGTTGTTTGAATTTGCTACAAGTTTCAATGCCAACGATCCAGATAGATTACGCGCTGAGTATGATAGACTCTTGCAGGGTTTGACACGAAATGGAGATGACCTTCCTCGTAAGTAAATGAAAATTCAATTTTCTTATACATATATCTAGTCATGGTTTGCATTTGCTAAATTACTAGTACTATTTTTACACAGCCTCTGATGTGTGGCGAGCACATCCAGCCCTGCCAGCTGACGTGTTAGTGCAGCCTATGCCTGAAGACATTCGCTCTGCCAGTAATTTTCTTACTGCTTTACAGCATTTGATTGGATATCTTAAGCCCATGTTAAGTTGTGAAGACGTTCAAGATGAAAGAAGCCTTCTTATTTTGGTGGAGCGTTTGCAACCTCACCTTAACCTACAAAGTTTAAGGCTCTTTTATGAACGCTTTCATTCACTGATTTCTACCTTGAAAGTTAAGAATCCTGCTCATCTTCATTGCTCTGATGCCCGTGTATTGTGTGATTTTGCCACAATGTTGGGCATTTATGCTCAGTCCTCTGAGTTCCGTATTAGAAGAGGTCCTAGAGGGATGTTGGAGCATGCTCCTGACGTCCTTTGTCAATATGCACTGCAGGTTTGAGTATTTTATTTACATTTCGCTGTTAGTGATCTGTCATGGAAAATTTATATGTTTATGTTTTTCTTGGTTTAATTATGTTTTCTTTGAATTTCAGATATGTTGTGATGATCCTTCTCTTGCCATGAAAGTTGTTCTTGATCGATTTCAGTCCGTGGTGATCACAGCCACCACAGGCACTTCTGATTCCTTAGGTCGATTCCCTCAAATTTTAAAGTTCCAACCTATTGTATGTCGACCTGTAAGCAGTGACGACCCGTAAGCAGTGAGGGAAAAGAGAAAATGTCCTCAGATATTCAAGTCATGAGTTCTTTTCGTGTTTTCTTAGGAAACATGTTATCGAGACAATGATTTCTAAATCTTTTGTATTTTGTTATTCGATTACTTTTTAAGACTAACTAATCCCTTATCATCGGTATCATAAAAAACAGTTGCATGTGTGATATACAAAGTGTTATAGCTGGATGTTCACCGATAAAAGTTTGAGATTTTAAACTCGTGAAATGGAATTGAGATAGGTACACCCGTGAGCCGTGATTAATGTTAGCCATGATAGCCACTGTAAATTTATTAAGGTTAGCCATGGCTTGTTAGGGCAAGATAATTATTATCAAACTTAAATAGATACATTATTTATAGAATATTGTTAGTTAACATTAGTTGTAACAATATTGATTGCTGAAAAAGAACTTTTCAATATTAAAATTAATTAAATCATATTTAAAATAACTATGTTATAAGATATAGATATAATAAGCTGTCTATATTATCCATTCATAATTAGATGTTGGAACTGCTTTATAATAAAACTTTAATGAATAAATTTGTAGTTAAAAAACTAAAATGATAAAATAAAAAGTATTAATCTATGTTAATATTTGCATATATGTCAATAAACTGGTTATGGCATATATGTCTTACGAAGAGCACCGTTTCTTTAGATGAATGCAGGGTTGATATGAGCATAGGGAGACGTGGGTGGGTATACCACTAATGCACCAATTAACATTTTCGTAAAACTTCGCCACCTTTAATCTACTTTATTGTGACTTGCTCTTTATATATATTAGCCTTTTAAAGTTGTGATTTAAATGTTTTTAATTTCTGAAATATCGACCTTTTACTTTTAGATCCTTGATAAAATTGTTATTGTCTTTTAGGGTGGAGGAAAAAAAAAAACGCTTTGCACTTTGTTCTAAATACTTTTGGCTTCCTAAAGAGGTAATTTTATTATTTTTCAAAAAAAAAAAAAGGTTAAATGACATGTTTTTTCTTATACGATACAATGTGAAGTTAGTTAAGAAAATATAATTGTACTGTGTGGATCAATCGACCGTCCTAGTCAGTCCTTCTCCAACCACGAGAGAGATTACTTCAAAGAAGATTTGCAAGTTATATACAATGTCAACCAGCTACCGGTCAATTGAAATTACTTTAAAAAATATTTACAAGTTATATGCAATGTTAAATAGCCACTAATCGGTTGAGATTACTTAAAAGAAGATTTGCAAGTTATGTGCAATGTCAACCGTTTGCAAATCGGTTGAAATTACTTAAAAGAAGATTTGCAAGTTATGTGCAACGTCAACTGGCTGCTAATCGATCGAAATTACTTCAAAAAAGATTTGCCAGTTATATACAATGTTAACTGGTTGCCGATCGGTTAAGATTACTTAAAAGAAGATTTGCAAGTTATGTGCAACATCAACCGGCTACTAATCGATTGAGATTACTTCAAAGAAGATTTGTAGTCATGCAACAACGAACACTAATCATATTCTTATCCAGTGTCAGTAGTTTGATTGCCCACATGATTTCACCTTGGAGTCCATTTACACAAATTATGTATGACAACCTACAATGGCTCGGTGGCCGAGTGATCCTCTTGTAGTGTTAGTAGTTGGACTGTTCCAAGATTACACCCTGGTGTCCTCTTATGCAGATTATGCACTATTAATATAATGAATAATAAAATTAGAGTTTTTGTTTTAAAATTATAATTTTCTTGTATTAAAAATAAAATAAGGAGAGTTTATTTAAACAACATAGCAATCAACAAAAACAACCTCACGCAGTTATCTTATGATAAAGATTTTGTTCTTGCAGGAAGCTATTCGATTCTTATTCTATAATGTACATATTTTTACTTTTTTATATTTTAAAAAGAATTGCAAGAAAACTATTTTTTCATTTTAAAAAGAATTACATTAAAAAAAATCTTTAAAATTAAAGTAATATTTAACAAGTAATTTTAACTTAATTTAAAGGGATGTGAGAGTGTTAAAAATACAAAAGGGATGTGATAGTGTTAAAACGTATCGGCTCAAATAATAAAATTACTTCTAATAATAAAATGTTATGTTCAAATTATAATAATAAATAATATATTAAAATAATCAAAATATGATTCTAAAATTGATGGAAAATGTTTTTTTCTGGACATGAATGAAACGAAAAATAGTGCAGTGAAAGCATTATGGTTTAGTTTTACTTTTATCATTCACAAATGAGTCACAAATGAGTAGTGTTATATTGACACCAGAAGAGTGCATGATATTCATTTTAAGCTGATGTGTCAATTTTAATATTCTTTTTAATCAACCAGTGGTTTCGGTTAGAAATTTATGGGCATTTCTGTAATTTTGTAAGGGTAAAAAATTGGATAGGGTACTTAAATTCGCAAAGCTAGGTTTTTTCCACTTTATGAAAATTCAGTTCGAGTCCAATGTTCTTCTCTGTTGCGGTCTCATCTTTGTTTTGCATAATGATTCTTTTCCTTTAATGTGTGTATTTGGTTATGTTCTTTGTCTAATTTCAGAAATATTGGTTAGTTTTTTTTAACGTGTATTTAGTTATTAATTATAATTTTTTATTTATAATAATGATTATTTTAGTAACTAATAATTTTTTATTTTGTAAATTAGTATCTAAATTGGTTACTATAATGACTAACTATTCTTAATTTCTAAAATTGGTTTCTAATTGGGAATTTTCTTATACTGAACACATACACAAGATTTACCTGCAAACCCTAAAGGAGATCGAATCAGAGGACGACCTTTTTTCCTCCTACATTGAAGTTGAGAAGCACGATAGTGGCGCGAACGGTGCTGGCTCTGGCTAACGATGGAAGGCGTTGATTCCCAGCGGTGCCTCTTTGCAACCTTGTGATGCAGTGATTCCTAGTTGTGAGTGAGAAGTCGACTTCTCTCATATCGTTGTCATGCAAAGCAACGATGTATCTCGCGACGACGGTTTTCTCGTGGGCCATTTAGGGTTCAACTCCAACTTTGCAAATTTTGTCTTGTCACCTGCCATATGTCTCGAACAACCACTATCAAGGTACCACAAATGTTTTTTCTCACTTTTTATGACCTACAAAACAGATTTGTATTACATGGTATCCTTTGATAGGTTGGGTCCAACATGGTTACACCTTTCTAATCCTTTTGGGATCCATTTTATAACCTCTTTAGGAACATCATACTTTCTAGCATAGCAATTTTTAATAACATGACCTTTCTTCATATAATAGTTGCAAGAGATGAATGATATATAATTTAGCTTACTTTTTGAAAAGAAACTACAGAACTTGGCTTTCTTTTTGAAAATAGGATTGTAACAAAATCCAGCTTTCCCAAACGCACAATTATGAGAACCAAGAACAACTTCTAAGTTTGCTTTCCCTCTTGTGAACTTTGTATAGGTTTTCAAAAGGTATTTCACTTGATTTTTTAATACTGTGTAGGTTTCAGATGTTTTTCAGCCAACTCATTTTTAGAACAATCGATTGAATTACTGTAAATCATTTCTAAGTGTTGAAATCAATTTTTAAATTGGTTGGTTTTGTTTCTGGTTGACTAAATCTGTTTTCTAGCCAGTTGTTTAAGCCTTTCAATCGATTGTTTAATGTAGAAATCTTGATTGTTTCATTATGCAACTCTTCAAAATATGCAACAATTGACTATAGTCATTTTTGTTAGAGAGCTTACTTGACTTGATTAGGATGATTCATAACCAGCCATGAGGCACAAGTTGGCTTCCTCACTCCCATCTTGTGATGAACTACTTGTTGAATCATCATTGTCTTCCTATGTCATGTATGCACGTCTCTCCTTGGGTTTCTTCTCTCTTTTCCGGTCAAAACTCTTCTCTTTTTCTTTGTTAATGATTGGATATTCAATCTTGATATGTCCTTGCTTTCCACAACTATAACAAGTGAAATTAGAAGAATTTGACTAAAATCATTTAGAAGTGTACCTCTTTTGATTACCTTTACTACCTTTCTTTTTTAGATACTTCCCAAACCTTTTGATAAGAAGATTCAAGTTCTCATTGTCACTTGATTCAGCCACCTCATCCTCGAGTTCATCATTCCTCTTGGTGCTAGTCTTCAAGGCTATATTCCTTATTTGACTCTAGCTCGTTTGGCTTTTGCATCCCAATTTCATGCTCCTTTAGCTTTCCGAACAATGTAGCTGTAGTCAATGTAGACAGGTCTCTTTATTATGAAATAGTTGTGACCTTTGGTTTCCAAGATCTATCAAGACACTTCAACACCTTGATGTTTAGCTCCTCTTTGTCGAATTCCTTACCTAAACCTGTGAGATGGTTGACAATGTAAGTGAATCTCTTTTGTACTTCCGTTGTGGACTATCCTTGTTGCATCTTGAATAACTCATACTCTTGAATCAAGGCATGCTTCCTTGCTCTCTTCACATCATTAGTCCCTTCATGCGTCACTTCAAGCACCTCCCACATTTCTTTGGCACTTTTGCATTGGGAAACTCTAAAGAACTCGTCCATGTTCAAGGATGATGCGAGGATGTTCTTTGTAGTGCAGTCATATTGAGCTTTCCTTCTTTTATCCTTTGTCCACTCAGTCCAAGGCTTGTCAACCTATTTATCATCAACAACATGTTTAGGAGTGTAAGGTCCATTCAATATTGCATCCCCCATATACCTTGATCAATTGATTCAATAAAGATTTTCATCCTAATTTTCCAAAACTAGTAGTTTATGCCACTAAATATTTATATGAACTCATACCACCCTAACTTAGTCAACATTACACATGTACTTCAATAACAAGACCACCATAATGACCACATCTTAGGGGAGAATACACTAACCATACCATTTCATATAAATTAATCTCACTCTTATTATCCAATTAACATACATTCTGAATTATAGTTTACCACATACAACAAAACATTTAAAATCATCCCCTTCATTATAACACTCTTTACACTTCCACTTTCTTTAGCCTTCTTTAGTCCCTAACAGGCCACATTCATCTACATGTTCCATTTTAGTCATGTACGTAATAACTCACTAATTAAACACCCAATGATGTGAAACCCAGATAAAATCAATATCGCAAGTCGTACTGTCAAGCCACTAGGCGGTGCATACATATATGAGTTCTGCCCAGACTTTTCCTGCACTGAAACGCACCCCACACACCCTAATTATAGCACCCACCTTCATACTAGCATAATTCTATATGCACACATCATCCAAAGTTCAGACATCATTCATATTAACATAAATTCTATAACAACAGTGTATTGATCATATACATATTTCATACTTAATCATTTCCAACCACAACATGAACCCCAAATCCTAATTTCATTCACGTGTTTCCTGCAATTTTCCACCAATTACATAGTTCAGTTCATAATTCATCATGTCAATCATATGCGTACATCAAAACCCATGTCAAATACCATAACACCACTGTCAGTCACTAAAACAGACAAAACTGGCAACACCGCATATGCCGCCTGGTAGATCACCCTTAGCCGCTAGGCGGTTCATAGAGGAAACCCATAATTTAGGTTCTGGAGCATGCGTCGCTTGGTAGCTCCCCTGCCGCCACCAGGCGGTTTCTGGAAATTTCCATAAACGCGACGAAATTAAAACCAAATGGCATACTTTGCATTTCCAAACCTCAAACACATTACGAAATCAGGCAATTACAATTAAAACAAAGGTATAGAACTCCCCTAACCTGGATATTCCTTCCTCAATTGAGAATTGCTCAAAACTCCTTTCTTTTGGATATTGAGATTGTGCCTCCCTCCAACATTGCAATAATCTACCCCATTCAGCCCACACGCTAAGAATTCTTCTCCCTTCAGTGTTCACACCTTGCTAGACTCCTAAGCACTCTCTCTCCTTCTTAATTTCCTCTTAAAGTTAGCCTTAATTAGACTTGATGGAGAAAAACGAATTTGGCATTAATGGAGAAAAATTTAGCATTCAAGGCTCATTTAGGAGTGATCTTTCCAGCCCCTCTTGGCAGCTAGGGTTTTGGTGTCCTTTCACTTTCATGCCCAAATTTGATTTTAGCAAAAATGAAAGTTTTTCCAAGCCAAGGTTTGAACCCACAACCTCCCAAATACCAAGTACAATACACAACCATTCAACCAATTCCTATTTCATGATAATATTTATAAATTTAGGAGTTTATCACTCTCTTATCACGCCCAAACACATCATCAGAGAAAAATAAATAAAAATTAAACAACAAACAATTGACATACATGGGACTTGAACCCAAGTCCTCTCACATAACCAAATACTCTCAACTGCTTGAGCTAGTACTTTTCCACATCATGATGATTAGCATTTATTACCTTAAAGGTTTTCATTACCCGCATTTATTAAATAATTATTTATTTAATTATTTAAATTTCTCGGATCTTACATGTAGAATCAAGAGGCGTCTAGCGGAAGATTGAAAAGTCGAGGTTTAAGGATTGGGGTTTTAATAAGGGTCATGGGTTTGAAATTGGGTTTTATTTTTATATTGTGTTTCATTTTATTTAAGCTCACTCTATCTGTGTGTGTTTGGCGATGATCATGTAACCACTCTGATGTTGATGCAGGTGAGCAAGTGGACACTTAGAGCCGGAGATGGGCCATCCATGGGAGTTTTTACATGGGATTATCTTTGTGGATTTTATGGAATATTTTGTAATTAGTTACTATGATTTGTTTTATATTTATAGCATGAACGTATTTACGAATTTTTACCTTTTGGCACGTATAAACTAAAGTTTAAATTTTCCCGCGTATTAGGGAAAGCACTTCAATAATAAAGGCAGTTTACTAATATTTTTATTATTTTAATTTTAAATTAGTAATATCCGGCTAGGATGTTACAAGAGCAGTCCAAGCCCAAGCCTAGTTTCATTTTTTTTTCTAATGCTTCTTATCATAGAACCTTTATTGTAATATTTTTTTGTGTTTTTGTTTTTGTTCATAAGCTTGGGTGGGAAAATGCTATTTAGCAACCCCAACCTTAACCAATTTTAATAGCTTATACCATGTAGTGTGAGGGTCAAGGGGTTCTAAGTGCCTCTTGTTTCTACACTAAGGATTTCGACTAGTTCATGTTTTCACATCTTTATGTTTTCTTTTAATCAACATGTGCTATGTGCGTGACTTTATGTTTTAAGTCTTCATGATAAATAGATAACTTGATTTTCATAATTAGATGACCTTTCTTTGGTCTTAGGAAAATTCTTTCTTACATTTGAAAATTTATTTCTCATACTTTAAATGTTTTTGAAATTTTTACTGAGAGGTTTTATGAAATTGAACTAAAGATCTTTGGCTAGAAAAGGCTTGTTTTTTTAACTGTGTTAGGCCTTCAAAAGTTACCTTATTTTTTAACTAGTCAATTCAATCCCCCCCATTCTTGGCATTTCAACCATTTCAAAACTTACAATGAGTTCGTATTTGTCTAGTTTGCATAATAATTTTTAGGATCATAGTAGTTTGATTTATAACTATAGTGAGGATGAGTTGCATATGAGAGCTGAGAATGACATTGCATATTTTGGTAGAAAAATTTATCCATTGTTATACCTAGCTTAGGAGAAAAAGGTTGAAAGGTTGCATTCATTCGTTGTTAGGTGTAGTAAATATCATATAGTTAGTTTGTGCACTTCCAAGTTCATAAGGCATGCATATGAGTGGTGGCGGCAAAGACAATATAATGTAAAGAGTGGTAGAAAAATTTCCATTAAAGATTAGAATGAGTTGATGGCATGCATGAGAAGAAAATTGGTTCCACCTTATTTTAAAAGAAACCAAGAGCAGAAACAAGAGATGAGATAACTCGTGGAAAGGGGTAGAGAATTTATTAAAAGTGAGAAAGAGTTCTTTCATCGAGAAAAAGAGTTTAAAGAAAAATTTCAAAAGCTCTAGAGGGATAAGAAGAGAAGAAAGATTGAAAGAAGGAAAAAGGAACAAATACAGCTAGGGATAAGAGCAAGAGAGATAAAGAAGAAAGCAAAAGAGGAAAGAGAGAAAAAGGAGCATCAAAGAAAAGACAAGAAGGAGAAGGAGAGGAAGAAATATAAAGAAAAAGAGAGAATAAGATGAGACAAAGACTTTGAAAGAAAATCAAAAGAGGAAGAGCTTGAGAGAAAATTAAAAGAAAAGAAGGAACTAAAGTTACAACATTTTATAATTCCTTCGATAAACAAGGAAATCAAGCTTACAAAGGGAGTAATCCCATCTTTTCCACAATTTCTTTTGTCTTATTTCATTCTAAAATTTTTTTTAGTCCACCTCGTTCAATTGTTTCAAACTCCTCAATAGATTTTGCAAAAAAACATACTTTGACTTGAATTTACCTTTTAAGCATCAATTAAGTCAAAGTGTAAATCAATACTTTTGTGAAGTGGGCTTCACATAAAAATCTTTCAAAATTAAAGGCTCATCCTCATGTAATTCTTATAAATATATTCTGCTTGGATTCTAGAAAATGCCAGAAATTTTGTTTTATGAATATTGTAGATATACTTTTGACCCAGGCAAAAATGATTTTCTTTGTTGTGGCCAAGTGTATTGATCGAGGTCATACCTAACCAAATTAAACAGATAAATATAGTACTTAGGAATTAACTCAAGGTCATCTCCCAATGATCATTGTTTTCGATCAAAGCTTTCCAGATTCAACAAAGGGGGGGGGGAGATTTTGCGGATTAAGCATCTGTGAGAACATCCAAAAATAATACCCAAAGACATTAAGCACGAATTCAAGTCTGTTTTGTTGGCACAAGCAAGCTTGAAACAAAGAATTGATAAAGCCATGTGCATGAAGATCATAGGTGTTTGATGAAGATTGATGAAGATCCACTTGAAGATTATGTTTTTAGTGTGTTTAATCTGGAAATAATATGTTAAATGTAATGTTTTAGTGTTATATCATGTTGGTAGGCTATATGACATAGGTTAGATTTCTTGTGTGCCTTTGTGTGTCTCTTTTAATTTGTTAAAATGGGTTTTAACAGGTTAAAAGGCTTGTAGTATATCGTTTCTGGTATGAATGCATTTAGTACGTTGAATTATTTTTATATGACTGATTTCACTTAAGTCAAGTGAAATTAGCTGATTGTACAAAAAATTCAATCGACTGACTCGTGGGTAGTCCTTGGTTCAGTTGAAGTTGAAGCTTGTCTACAAATCACGACTGGTGGCACATTTGCACCTACATCAGAATTGGATGGTTGGGTTGGAGGCACATATTGATCAGAAGTTGATGGCTGGGTTGAAGGCACATATTGTTGACTTGACAGATTTTGCCCTTCATCAGAAGTTGGTGCCTGGGTTGGAGGCACAGATTGTTCATATGGCTAATTTTGGGCTTGATCAGAAGTAGCTGATGGTAGTGGAGATGGAGGAGTTTGTGGGCAAGTGGTTTTATTGTGTCCAAGTTGCTTACATATTGCGCATTTCTTCCTTATCCCCCCTCTTCTAACCTAGGTGTCATCTTTCTTCATCTCAGACGCTTGTAGTTTTCTTTTCTTCTTAGGTCTTCCAGGCAATATACGCTTTAGTGGAGGCAACACATCAGGGAAGGGAGTGATTTCCCACACATGTTGGTCGTTTACAGGATATATGATTGAGCAATATATTTCTTCATATGAGGACTTGGTAAACCAGTGTGCTACATATTGATCTACACTCAGATTTAAGAATTTCATTGCAGTCAGGGAATGCGAGCATGGGATGCCAGTAATACCCCATTTCCTGTAGGTGCATTCCATGGTGTCCACATTCACCACAAACTTCTCACCAATAGTAGATACGTGTATGACCTTAAAAAGCTTGTTTGCTGACCAACTATATTCATTAAAAAAGGACACAGATTACTAAACCAGTCATAGATTGAATATATAAAATAATACAATCAAGGGTGAGCAATACCTAGGAACTTAATACTTTGTTAACTGCAGCTCCTTAACTAGTCTGTCGCGAATCCTAGAGCATATTGAACCTTCGAAGGAACTTACTTTCAACCTATTACTTGCCCATCTATTCATCATGTACAGCCTTATGTCTTCAAGCAAGGTAATTATTGGCTTACTCCTTGCATCCACAAGTAAGTTGTTGAAGGCCTCTAACATGTTGTTAACTAGTGTATCACACTTGACATTGCTAATGAACCTTGATCTTGACCAATACCTATTCAATTTGTAGCATATAATCATATTGATATTAATAGTTATTGCAGTATATAAAAAGCTAAGTAATTAGTGGGGGAACTTGCCTTGGAGGAATAACTATTAAATGTTTGAATGCATCCTCATTAACTTTTTTAATCTCTAACATAACATTTTCCCATGCTTGTTGTAACATCCTGGCCGGATATTACGAATTTAATTAATAAAATAAAGAAATACAATTAAGTTGCAGTTAATGAAATATCATCTCCCAAAGACGCAGGAAATTTAAAACGTTTATTACTTTCAATAATAAACCAAAATCCATAAGTATAAATAAGATTGTAATTATCCAAAAGTCCAGTAATATCCATAATTACAATTTATTTGAAATCATAAAAACTTCATAAAAATTCTGATAAAAATCTCCCAAGTCTAGCCCCGCTTCGGCTCTACGCCTCACCGGATCCACCTGCAACATCATCTGCTCCCGTGTACCGCGTTACACATATATATAAATATGGCACAGTTATATATATCACACAATCACATCAAAGGAATTCCTTTCTTTAATTCCATACCACATGGCCACAACCATGTTAATCGTGTTCTACGTCTTTTAGCGATTACCTCAAGATGTCTTCCTACTATACCTATCGGCCACAATCGATAGAGCACGTGCAGGAAACCATGCTACAGATCATACACCGTAACGCCAGGTGGAGTTCCCATATATGAACATAGTTCGTAACGTCCCAAGACTACCAAACTCGTCAGCTAATTACTGGGGAGGGCAATCTTTCTGGACCCATCTGTACTGGCCACAACCAACACACTCACACCGGCAACACTCGCCAACTCGAGCTCAACTCAAGGGTTCCTCGTGTTCATCCACCACTCAAGGAACACCAACAAGTCGACCTTTAAGGCATCACTAAAGCTTTGTAGATCACGCACATCAAGAGTAAGAACACCAACATCGCTACAGTACAATCGCCTGGCGGGGAACACGTACCACCAGGCGTTGCACGCTTCCAAACCGCCTGGAAGGTGTGATGGGTTGAACCTTTGTTCACATTAGATATTTAAATTTTGGGAATTTAACCTTATTTTCGCGCTTAAGAAATGATTTAGTTGCATCATATTTGTTTGAATAATCTTAAGTTAAATAACACAACTAGAATTTAATTTAAGTCTTTAAGATTATGAATAGTGAATATTTTAAGTCATAAAATAAGTCCCAAAATAAGAATTTTGGAGAGGAATAGTTCAGGTACTAAATGCACCCCTAATTCTCATGTTTACACCCCCTTTTTCCAATTGGAATATCTATTTCTGAAAAAAGGACATTTTTGGAGCTAACTGCACCCCTTGTTTTCAGGTTTACACCCCCTTCTGTAATTGGACTTTCAATTTTTGTTCTACACCCCTCCTTTGTACTAAGCTGCACCTCTAATGTCACTTAAAATCTAGTCCACCAGATTTCGCCATGTGACAATCCTCCATATACTAAATTAACCAATGACAGTTTGCCACATCATCAATCCTCTACTAACTCAAATCACCAATCAATGTTTGCCACATCATCATCTCCTTCTCAACACAAACCCTAACCCTAATCTCTTCTATCTCCCACCATCTCCATGCCGCAGCCGCCGCACTTTATGACAGTTGTCACCGCACTGTGTAACACCCCAATTTTGGGACGTCACAAAACGTTAGAAAATTTTTGCGTTTAGTGGAAAAGGAATTAACATTGAAAATGTACTAATAAAAACTTTTAATTTAATTTAAATTACATAATTCAAACCGTCACTTTGTCAAAAACTTCCAATAACATTTGCGACCAAAAGAAAATTACATAATTTTTTACTATCTGACTTAAAACAACTAAATATATTATAAAAACTCTTGAGTCCACCCTAGCCTCTCGTCAATCTACTTCATGCCAAGATTATCTGCAATATCATCTGCTCCCGTATAACACACACGTTATACGATCATCGCACATACAACAAACACACAAACAAACAAATAGGGATAAGCTAACCACAAACAATGATATTCATAAAAGAAATTCATAAATAAAGTATGTAATATAATACTGAACGTCACATTCAAGTAACTCGGAAACATTATGAACACAATCCATCCTTGGTTTAAAACACAAACACCAAATCCAAACAATCATACTAAACCAAACATAGCATCACATTCATCTAACATCTTCAAACATAGTGATCATACTCAAGCTTTGGTTTTTCGTGGCCTCTCACCCCACAACAACATCTAGTTTCCTAGAACAGATGGTTTGATGTGTCCCGCTTAATGCAGCCAAACTATCTCCCTTATCCCTCAAGGAATTATGAGTAAAAGCGTTGATGCATTGCACATCGGGCACTATACTCGCACACAGGCGAGAGGGTACAACACTCGAACCAATCCTCTACCACTGCTTCACACAGGCGAAGAGGACCCATTTCCACTGCTTCACACAGGCGAAAGAGTCTTCACTGGGTTCCTAGGTACGAAAAACCTCACACAACATTTAATTCCACAAAGAACTTTCAACAAGGCAAACCACTCTCAACATGCACACATGAGAATTTATATATTGCCAACAAAATACATGCCACCACATCATACATGGGAATTAAAGTTTCATAACATAACCCCATCAACTTATCAAATAATACATTCGTATACCAAATCCAACGAGTGACATTCATTCAACCACAACATAACATCACACTCAAGTAATTATCCTCAGACCACCACCTAATATTCCAAACACACAAGCACACAATATTCCAAACACACAAGCACTTGCTACCCAATTGGAAAATGCATGCATCAAGATAAAAGAGATATGCATCATGGAACCCATACATTCTCGACCCCACCACCTATCACTTATTATAACTATAGTACTCTAAATTGCATGTGAAAGAAAAATCGTGAGTTATACATGTAAGTGATTCAAAAGAAGAAAGAGAATAAAACACTTAATGCAAAAGCATTGTACCTTCACCTATCCTTTATGTAAGGTGAAGTGAAAAATGAAGAAAGTCTGCAACATGAATAAAAAGAAAAAGAGAGTCACATGGGTCCCACGAAAAAACTATGGTGTGAAGTAAAACTCAAAAGGAGGAAACCCTAATGAAATCCAAAATGCTCATATCACTGCACCACTCCTTACACTCAAACTTGTCTAAAGTTGTTCCATGCCCTACCTACATTCTCCGATATAACATAGGAATTAATGGGCTCCAAACATTAGCCAGAGAGAAGAATTCATTAAGTGAAAATTCAAAACATATCACTAGACTTGTCCAAAATAGTGAACGAATAATTTATGTATGGTTGGTGTGCAAGGAAAAAGAATGAGTGGAAACAAAATACATGGTCATTGTCACAAAGGTTATAAAAGAATAGGAAAAAGAATGCAATGTGGCAAAGTAGAGAATGTGAGAATAGAAGTCCCACATCGGTGGGAACTTAGTTTGGGATTTACTTTTTATGTTATAAAAGGGAGTCTATGCTTTCTTTAGGAAGCATCCCAAAGTCTTTCTTTTCTTTCTATTTGCTTTAGTGAGTGAGAGAAAAACAAGAGAGAATATTTGTTTCTCCTTGAAGGTTCTCCTTATTAGTTTTTCCTATTTC
>Ga0214542_1000971_pt1 | contig 56774 bp, 32 predicted proteins | sample CNSS1metaG_FD_160096 | JGI IMG/M metagenome (GOLD analysis project Ga0214542, IMG submission 160096) | Root nodule microbial communities from cowpea collected in UCLA plant growth center, Los Angeles, California, USA - CNSS1 | ecosystem: Host-associated > Plants > Roots > Nodule | place: USA...
AATTTCTATACAAATATTTTAGTTAGTATAAAAATAACAATTTGAATATATCAATTTGAATAAAAAAATCAAATTTAATAAAAATATTTGTATAACATTTTATAATTTTTGTTTCAATTTGGAGGGGACGAAATTGTATAATTTTTACAAAAATTGGGACTAAATTGAGACAAAAGATAAAATACAGGGACCAAATTGAGAATGAGAAAATGACACCTTCCAAATAGTGACACGTGGCACTGTCACTGCCACGTGGCACTGTCACTGCCACGTGGCACTGTCACTGCCACATGGCACGATGTTAGTTTGACACGTGGCAAAATTTTAATTTTTTTAAAATTTTTTAAAAAATTAATAAAAATTCAAAAAAAAATTCAAAAAAAAAAAATTCAAAAAATCCAGAAGCTGACACGTGGCACCCCATTTAACACAGTTACTCCACCACTAACGGAAAGGACTTGATTGGGTCAAATTTCCCAAAATAGGGACCAGATTGAGATAAAAAATAATTGAGGAACCAAATTCAAATTTTACTACAAAAATTGGGACTAAAAGTATAATTTAACCTAAAAATAAATGTTTCTGAGGAATTTATTTTCTGCTAGGATTTTATTACCACGGTGTCTATAAAGAAGATAAAAATTTATTTAGAACATATCCAAAGAAGAAAGAGAGAAGAACTGTGGTTCTGAGCCGTAGTTTTGTGTGTGGAAGACGAAGATGGAAGTTGTGTGTGGAAGGGGGGTTTGCGTCTCATCTCTTCCGCGCTCATCAACGCTTACCAAAAGCTCCGTTCCTCAATCCCGAGTCAGTTACCAACACCTAACACCATTTCCTTCACAATCTCATCTATTCTCCTATCACCCTCCGCCCTATGCTAAAACCCTCCGCGCCAGAACCACCACCAAACCCGCTATTTTCCTTCCACACTTAGTTGCTTCTCTGGTTTCCACTTCTCTCTCTCTCTCTCGACTCTTTCAATTTTCTAACTCTAATTTATCTGAACCTCTCTGTAATTGTTAGTTGTTCCATTGTGCAGCAACAAGTTGACCAGACTTACATAATGGTGAAGCCCGACGGCGTGCAACGTGGCCTCGTAAGCCTTATGAATTCGTGTTTGCAATTTTATTTCTTCTGGTTTCAGGAATAAAGGAGAAAAATAAACTTGTAATTGTTTGTCTGTTTTTTATATTGCTTTTATTTAGGTCATTGGTGATTTGGAATAATGTTGTTTATGCTTCCTGTTCACAATGCTGGATGTTCTTGTTGTGTTGATCTGGTATAGGTGGGAGAAATTATTTCTAGGTTTGAGAAGAAGGGGTTTAAGTTGATTGGCTTGAAGCTCTTCCAGTGCTCTAAAGAATTAGCTGAGGTTGGTACTTGTTGGTGTAAATATCATATGTTGAGTGCATTCTTTTTTTTTATTGTTGGGATTGTAGGTGCAGGTAGGAAAGGAGGAAAAGAGAGAAAGAAGGTTCAATGATATTCTATCAAATTGATATGGACTATAATTTTGACCGTGAAATGGTATAAAGTATTGAATCATGGTCCTACTCAAACTAATGATACAATTAACTGTAATTAAATAAGGAAATCCTTTCTTGGGTTAGAGAACTAAATGATTCCACAAAATATTCCGAATATCTTCTACGATATTCAAAGATATACATAAGAGACAATAGTAACACTGCTTCTATAAACTCTAGGTTGTTATAAATTAACACAAAAACAACTCTATGTTCAGTAATGCATGCAATAGGAGATGCGCTCTTGTAGAGGTGTATGCCAGAAGAAGTACCTTCATTGGGGAACACAATGGGACAGGAGCCAAACCACATTTTGCTATAGAGCCAATCTGCAAAAGGACAGGTTGGAACAGACCCAACATGTTCTTGGACAGGCTCAAACAGAGTCTCTGTGGTAAGGGGGGACTGGAGCAGAACTCTACAGTTCAAAATGTAGCTGGAAGAGAGTAAAATAGATTAGAAGAAAAACAGCATCTGGGTTTGGTGGTGAGTAAAGATTTCATGAGATCCATAAACTTGAGATAAGAAGCTCTCTTCAAGGTGGGTTTCATGGTCTGATTTTGGGGTATTAGGTAGGGAAGGAGGAAAATAGAGAAAGAAGCCTCCTAATAATAATATATTTAATTAATAGAATATATACTGATATCAGTACAACATATTAACTCAGTGATCCTATTTATACTAATGATGCAATAAAGATGATTGTTTTTCCCTAATTAATCAAAGAAAAATAAATGAGAGTACTGCTACAATAAGAAGATAAAATGTATCAAAAAGATCTTCCGAGGCATTTCAAGATACACCAAAGATATCGTAATATATTCAAAGTGTTATATCATTTTAAAGGTATATTAGACTCAATCATTTTTTCGTATTCCAATAGAAAATAAATTAATAAAATACTTTCCTAATAATTGTTAACGCAGTCCATTTGATTTGATTTGCTTGAACTACAACTATATGGATTGCTTGAATAACTGGTTCCATCCATTCAATTAGATAACCCAATACATCCATATTAAATGATTGAATACTTGACCATATGATGGACTTACATCTTGTGTATCTTGTGTATGCGGTAATGTTGATTCTATCGTGTTTGTCTGTTTTAATGTGCTTATTGTGTTTATAAGGCTTATGGTGACTGTTTTGTGGTTTCAGGAGCATTACAAGGACCTAAAGCAAAAGTCATTCTTCCCTAAGCTCATTGACTATATTACTTCTGGTCCTGTTGTTAGTATGGTATAAACCCAATCCAGCAGAACCCCAATTTCACCTACATTTTTGTAATGCACTTGCTGAATTTGTTTTGTCGTTTTGCTATGTTTGCAAGGCTTGGGAGGGTGTTGGAGTAGTGGCATCCGCACGTAAGCTTATAGGGGCTACTGATCCTCTTCAAGCTGAACCAGGCACAATTAGAGGAGACCTTGCTGTTCAAACAGGAAGGTAAGGCCTTTAATCTTTTTCATCTAACTTTCAGTTTTGAGATTCCTCACTCTTTCAAGAATCAAGATAGGCTGCAGAATATGTGTATTCCTTGTTGACTTGATTATCAAGATTTAGGAGTGACAAGATTTTTATGTTGGACTTGGCAGGAATGTTGTTCATGGCAGTGACAGTCCCGAAAATGGCAAGCGTGAAATAGGTAAGGCCTCTTATCTTGTGAAAGAAAACAGAAAAGTTAGCCATTGATTTGAACTTTAGAAGGGGGCTGAAGTGTTATGGATATACAATAAAGTTTGAATTTTAAATTGCTTTGGAGACAAGTTTGGATTTTCAGGAACATTTTTGTGGGAATAGCCCTTTGAACCTGAACTTTGCAAAAATATTATGATTTGTTATTGAAGTGCTTACCACCAAATGGTGAAAGGACTAGTAGAATGTTTATGACAGAAAGCCATATCTTTCAAGAGTAGTAATTGTAGGAGTGATTTTGTGGTATTATCCACCAACTAGATTGTTTAACTTGAAAATTGGTAAAGTAATGGAACTATAGTAAACTCAAATCAGAAGCTTGACTTGCAAACACTTATAAAATAATCATTTAGAAAATATATAACAGGATCCAAACTTAAAATAATAGCACCCTAACTGATATCCAACATTTAAACTTCATAAGAAAGTAGTTTAGGCTATTAAAATATGAAACATAATTCTATTGACCTAACTACTATATTGTGCTTAGCCCAGCACTTGATTGTTTTGTAGTGGACAAAACAAGAAAAAGAAATAACAATGAAAACTTCAAATTAGCATTATAATCTCAATATATGTTGCAGAGCATAGTAATTCGGGCTGAGTATGCAATATCATTGTCCAAAACTGTGCAGTGATGTTGAAACCATGGATTAATCCAAGTTTGTAACTTCAATTAGTGTACACACAATTTAACTCATTTGTGCCCTGTGCTTGTAAACTTGTAACTGTTTGAGAGTTCACTGTAGAATCATGATACATTTCTAATTGTTAGCTTAGCCTAACTACAGACAATTGTAATGCATATTGAATACATTATTAGATCAAGATCTATGCAACAATTCAACCCGTTGTTCTGAATTTCTACCAAGTCGCCAATAAATCAAATGCTGCCTTAGACCAGGGTTATCATATATATATTATTAAGGTTGTAATCATATATAAAATTTTATTCTTAATCTTTTGAAAATGTCTTGCAAACCAAATAATCTGGTTTATTTCAAAGAGAGTAAATTTTTGTTGACTTCTCCCAAATTATTCTTTTAAACAATTGGTTGGTATGACATTTCCTCGTTTAATTTCTGGTGTAGTTATAGGCACTAATATCTGATGTAAACATGATACCATCGTATTTGGAAATAATATTTTAATAGTTTGGGGAACTTGTGTAGATAGTACACATAATATTGTGATTCCTGATTAACTGTGGTTTCCATGTATGGCAGCTCTATGGTTCAAGGAAGGCGAATTATGCGATTGGATCCCCGTTCAGGCACCATGGCTGAGAGAATAATAAATCACAGATGTCCAGTTCCATTGTTCATGCCATTTCTAGTTTCAATAATGTATTAATTGTTTTCGGTCTCAAATGGAGAACTGCATTAATTTTCGTGTTTAAACAGTTGCTCAAATTTTGTTAAATTTTGCTGGAATCGGATTCTTCTAGTCAATCTATCATGTCAGATTTAAACGGATGTTCCCTGAATACTAAAGTGTCAGTGAAACGGGCACTTGCTAGTTGCAAAAGAGTGTTGTGATTGAACAATAATAGAAAATCTACCATCTAGTGAAATTTGCTCCTGAAAATGAGTCGAACCAGTATACAAGAATAATGACCGAAACAGGCAAAAGATTTATAGTGTACATTTCTTTTAATCTATTTAAAGATTTTAACTAGCATTTCTACTTGAAACAAAACTGGTCCACACCTCAATATAAACAGAAGAATTACATACAATACAACACAGCAGAAAATAATTTGCATGGGACAGTGGAAGGTATACATATATCTGTGTAACCTTGCCACAATTGCTCATTTCATTGCTTCCAGGTCATGATAAATACAACTCTAATCCGACATTTCACAATCTTGGAAAATTTGCACACCGACCACTTCACTTTTCCAATTATATTCAGCAGAAGTTGACGAGATAGATTCAGAACTTCCATTCTCCGTTGAGGTTGTTGTCTTTGCACAAGATGAAACACATGCATGTCCGGTATCCACAACTCTATAAAAATCTAGAATGGTAAGATTAACATGTCTTCGTTGTTCCGAGTCCCCACTAGAAACAATATCACAAACCCTGGGAGAAGAATTATCAGACTCTGTCTCCATCATCGTTTTCTCGGAACATGAAGTGCTCTCTGGATTCAAATCTGGCTGACTTGCTTCTTTAGCACAAGGTGAACTAACCGAAGAATCGTCTATAACCTCACTTGTATCGACTCGCGCACCATTCTTTAGCTTCATAAGAGTAGCCTCTGAATCGAAGGGAAGACAATGTTTTTAATTATCAAGTCACATACGCAAACAGTGTTTTTAATTACGCACTAATGCCAAGAGTGGTACAGAGTATGCACAATATCAGGTTAACATTCTTTCATACTGGATCTAAACTTAAGTTTTACATTTCGTGATTTTATTTGAGGTTCTTTACTTTCTTGGTTTTCCATTGAAAATTAAAATAGATAACCTAAATTTTGTTTAAGCGAATTGAGAGAGAGAGAGTGTACCGTAGATGGAGAAGGTATCATCTTTGAGAATCTTGGAAGGAGAACCCTCTAAGGTTTCCAGTGACGAAGTCGATGCCCTGATTCTGCCGAACATTTGTGATGCTCTCTTCGCTTCGGTTCTGTGCGGGTCGGGTAATCCGCAACGAGAAGATGAGAGAAAAGCATAAATAGAGATAGAAGCAGATTTTTTGTTGCCGCCCTTTTTGTATTCAATTACGCAATTAGAGCGGGAATCGTACCCCGCACACTTCTTTTTCTGGGACTCCACTATTTCCCCCTTTCTTTTTGTTTTTAGAAATATTTTTCCTTTAAAAATAACTCAACCAAGTAGCGGCTCTCTTTTGGGCTGGGCCTTAGCCCACTTTTCATTAGTAGAGATGGAAATCTTTCTCACATTAAAATAGAAGTTTTACTTCATAACAAATATATTATTACTTTTATTAAATCAATTAATGTGATAAAAAAAATAAGTTTTTTAGTAAAATAATGCATTACAATTGTATTCGTTGGAAACTTATAAATATTTCAAGAAATATCTTTATCAACCGAAACCGATCTTAGTCATTTCTAAAATTTATAATTTTGTCCATTCCTAAAATTTGAAAGAATTTTTTTTGTATGAAACTCCTCCAAGAGTTAATATTCCATATTTCATGTTTAAGTTCGAGACCAACCGATACAAGTAAGGTTTAAAATGGTTGAAAAGAAAATTAAGTCACCCGAAAACTGTGAAGGGAATAGGAGAGAATTTTGAAAAACATTATTCATAACTTAAACTCAGCAAAACTGGAATTTAATGTGTTCAAACAACTATCACAGATCTAAATTCTTTACTGGATTTTTTAGTGTTGTTCTATAATAAACATTAAAAATATTTTTTTAGTATTTTAAAAATCTTTTTAATATATTTTAAAATTTTAAAATCAGTAATCATAAATGTATTTTAAAGACATAATATAAGAATAATACAGGAAAACCGAGCATAAAATCTAAATTCAACTATCACGCCTTAAAGCTGTTCAGTGTAGACAGTTCTGTTTGAGTTCTAAGACATAACTTTTGTCCGTGCATCAAAGGTTATGCAAGTAAACTTCACCTGGATAATGCTTTTGATACAAAATATGAAGAATTGATGGTCAAGGATTGAAACTACATGTAATATAGGAAATATAGATTTAGGCAACAAATTAGTATAATTTTTTATAATAACAAAACAAAGATAGAAAGGGAAGAGAGAGGTGTATATAATATAATATTTAAATGCATCAAGTTATTTGAATCAAATACAATAATATATTAAAAATATTATATAAATAATTATTTTGTTCTTTTCATTGTTTAAATTGTTAGAACATTGTTATTATATATATGTATATACATATGCAAACACATACATATAAACAATTATTTTCCCTTTCTCACTTAATATGGTACTAGTAGTATTTTTTTTACAACAATTTTAATAAATTTTTGGTTTTCTCCTATGAGATGAATTCAATCTTCTCTACATTAATAATGGTTTAATGCTTTTTTTCTCATCCTTTTTAATGACACTTCTTAATGAGAAAAAATATAAGTTTGTAAACAGTTTTATTCCAAAACGTGTTGTTGGATCTACAACACATTCGCTTTGACTTCGCAACGACAACATTGTTGCTTCATAGTTCTTGGTTTCCCTTGTGGACATGCTGGTAAATTTTCTGCATTGCTCATTAGCCAAGCAACTTTGGAGTTATATCCAATAACGCTTTGAACAACTCAACGTATCCTTGATTTCTTAATCAAGAGATAGACCGCATACCCATGTTAAACATTTTTCTCAAAATTTCAATAATAGCAATGTAACAACTCGTATCTGAAACGTTGTACAATCGCGAAACATTAAATTCCAAAAGAATACTTGCTTGAGGAGGCACCACAATCTTACTGTGAATGCCATCAATGTCAATGCTTGAGGGACAATTTAAATTTACCTTTCTTCAACTTCGCAGAAGTGACCAGTGAATCAAAATCAACAAACTAGATTGATAGATCTTCCTATTTGATCCCTTCAAAAAAATTATTTTACCTGCCTCTGCTCTTAACATTCTTATCTGTGAAAACATCAAGTGAAGTAGATGCAGCTGGTTTAGTAGGATGGAGAGGTATCTTAATATGAAACAGACACATAAAAGAACTCAAAAACATGTAAGGTGTGGGATTTTGAAATGCAAGAGATTATAAAAATTTAAATCAATGTAAACGGTTTATTGCCATCTATAATCAAAAGTTTGTTTTAAGCAAGGGTGGTAGTGCCACCTTTTAATCTGCCAGCTTGGGACAAAGCTTCTTCTGCAAAGGGCTTCCACTGTTCTGCACAAGAATAATTGATTCCAAGTCCAACGCTAAGTCCCCTCAGTAGATGCACTGTCCGAAGTACAGAAAAAAGTTCTTCTGGAAAGGACTATCGTAAAAAGGCAGAGAAAGAAACGAAAATTCAGTGAATAAAAGTTAGAAGCATAATGCTTATTCCATCTCTATAGATATCATTAATTAACTAGCATGCATCAATAGTTACTACATTATTTAATAATTTGATTCAGTGCCAACATATTTTCAGATGCTAATAATGAGTTGTCAAAAAAGGTTTCCACAGGCAATGTTGGACGTAAAGAAACTAGACTTCTTTTAACATTGTAGTTATTGTAACATTCAAAATTACCTCATGTGTAGCAGAATAACATGATAAATTTTATACACTGAACAGGAAATGGGAAACGGTAAATTGGATTCTTTAACACACCTGAACAGCAACTTTTTTAATTGAAGATTCGTCTGAGAAAGGTTGCAGCATTACAACCCCAGGAGGCAATTTTGTATCAAACATTGTCTCTGCTAGTTTAAACAATTCTTGTAGCCCATTTTCACAACTGCTCAAGGTTTCTATACCAAGTTCCCTATAAAAAAAAGAGTAAAACAAGCAGTCAGATAATTTGATTTGCACATGCAGTAGCTGGTTTCAAATCAAAATATGATGTGAAAAGCCAGCCATCCTTCAGCGAAGTTCAAATTTCACAAAATCCATCTTTAACAGTAAACTATTCTGGTGAAACACTTTAGTATCTATAGAGATAGATAAAGTAAGGGGGAAAAAATTTAACTTTAGGAAAAGATACCAAGGTACATATACTTTGGGCACTACACTTCATAAATTGTGATTAGTGTTTACTGTATAGATTGACCCGGTCTCGATTTCATATACATTCACGGTTAGAACCTTCAATATTATTGCAGACAAATTGAGACTCAAGTCACGGTTTCTCTGATTTGGCTCCGTTACGGTGACTAATTAAGGAAGCATCCACCCTTAACTTAAAGTGGGTTAAGTTTGTGAGATATTTTAATTTAAATTAAGGGTAAATGCATTCTTACATCTCACTTCAAAGGAACCAAATCCAGTTTCTTTTGTCAAGGTATAATGAAGGAAATACAGAAAACTATCAAATCTTTTTGTTACCATTGAAGAAGTAAAATAGATATTTCATTGTTTTTCCAACATTTACCTCAATTTTTTTTCTCCTCTCTAGTCTCCCGTATCTCTTAAACATATTTATATTCTACACCAATTAATCCATTGATTTCGTTATCTATTCCCAGCAGCACTGGTAGTGCAGCTTGTAAATCAGCATTATTATATACTTCTGTTCTGATTTTCAACAAAAAAGAGAGCATTATATTATATGGATAAGACAAGTTCCAGTACCTATAGCTTTCTGCAGCTCTTAATGGGTCACGATTGGCAATAGCAAGAACTAGATTAGCATAACCAAGCCTCAACTGTTCTGGGAGATCCTTCACCTGTCCGTAGTCTAGCAAGGCAACCTGAATTGAGGGAGTCTGTTAGATATGTATAAGTCTCAGAAGGAAAAATGCGTACAAATACGCACAAGAAGTGTTTGGTGAAAAACAACTCTAAGAAAACTTGCTTGCTGATTTATTAGAAACTAGTCCAATATATAAAGTACAAAATTTCATTATATAAGGGAAAAAGGAAAACCAAATATGTATCATCATAAAATAGAATATTAGATAAGGATGCAATGACTTAGTAACTTAGTAAACATATCAGCAAGTTGACTTGTAGAAGGAACATGGAAAAGGTGGATAAGGCCATCAACAAGCTTTTGTCGGATAATGTGACAATCAAGTTCTATATGTTTGGTTCTCTCATGAAAAGTGGGATTCTTGGCAATGTGAATAGCAGAATTGTTGTCACAAAAGGTAATGTATGGAGTGAGAAGAGAAAAAATGCAAATCCTGAAGAAGGGATTGAATCTATTGAAGTTCACAAGCCAAGGATGCCAAGGCGCGATACTCAGCCTTAGAAGAAGACTGTGAAACAGTGGTTTGTTTCTTATTAATAATATATATAAATATATATATAATAATTATTATTAATAATATATATATATATATAATAATTATTATTAATAATATATATAAATAATTAGTGGCACATGTTGTCCAATCAGAATCAAAAAACGCTTGAATTTTAAAAGAGGTGTTAGACTTATACAAAAGGTTATATCCAGGATCATGTTTTACAGCCTGCTGCATATGTGGTTCATGAGGAGAAGAAACAAACAGACTGAGTTGTTGGACAACAAAACTAATATCAGGCCTGGTGTTCGTCAAGTAAAGTAATCATCTAATCAAATGCCAAAAGGAAGAAGGATATGGTAGAAGAGCTCCCTCGTTGGCATGGAGTTTGGTAGAAGAATTAGATGGCGTTGGTGCAAGTTTACATCCAAGCATCCCTGCCTCTGAAATGAGATTAAAACAATATTTTCTTTGGTTCAAAACTAATCCATCAAGAGAACAAGTAACTTCAAGGCCCAAAAAAATATTTGAGAAGATCAAGAATTTTAATATGAAATCTAAAATGAAGATGAACTTTTACAACATTGATTTCAGCAATGCTATTACCAGTGAGAACCACATAATCGACATAAACCAATAAAACAGTAACAAAAGAGACAAATTTCTTCACAAAGAGAGAGTGGTCAGCAGAACTTTGTGCGTAACCAAGATAAAGTAGCTCTGAACTTAATTTTTTATTCCAATTACAATTGACTTGTTTTAAACTATATAGAGACTTATTAAGCTTACAAACAAGATTTGGCTAAGGAAGAGAAAAACCAGGTGGAGACTTCATATAGATCTCTGCATGTAAGTGTCCATGGAGGACAACATTGTCAACATCCAATTGATGAATAAACCAATCACTAGTAGTGGCCAAGGCTAAAAGGATGCGTACAATAGTAAGTTTGACAATAGGGAAGTAGGTTTCAAAATAATCAAACCCCTCAGTTTGAGTAAAACCCTTAGCAACTAACTGTGCTTTAAACCTATCAATTGTGCCATCTGGTTTATGATTGAGTTTGTAAACCCAGTGGCAACCAATTGGCTTTATGCCAAAAGGAAGAGGAACTAAAGCCCAAGTCTGGTTTCTGTCAAGAGCATGTAACTCAGCATCCATGGTTTGTTTTCAACAGTCATTTTGAACAGCTTCTTTGAAGGAAAAAAGTTCAGCTTGGGCAAAAATATTATGATAAAAGGCAATATGGTCAGAAGAACAATTATCATAAGAAACAAATAAATGCATTGGATAAGATGTGGAAAAATTAGAGTATGAAGTGGAAGCAGCACCACAATAATATTGATCTAAGTATCGAGACATGTTTTTCACTCTATGAGGAGTTCTAAGATAAGAATCAGTAACTTCAGCATTTTCATAAACAAGACTAGTAGCAAAATCTATAGTAAGGTCAGTGGCATGTGAAATAGGTAAAGCTGGAAAATCATATATGCTAATATGACAGTAATGAGAATCATCAATTGAAGCAATAGAGTTATAAGATGGCAAAGAGAGTGAGAAAGGAAAAATATTTTCATGAAAGATAACATTCCTATTCACAAGAATAGACTTGGAGGGAAGATCATACAAAACATATCCTTTTATTCTAGATTTATAACCAAGAAAAACACATTTTAAGCTTCGGGAATCCAATTTAGTTCTTCTAGTAGTGACAGAACTGGAATAAGCCAGACAACCAACAACTTTTATGAAAATTATCCTTACTATTATAGGAATCATTAAGAAGAAATTTTTTGCCATTATCGGAACGTATTTTCTTAAGCTTGCAAGAAAACTGACGTTCAATCAAATTAATAAAGTCTTGAAGCAAATGTCTATCTTCAGTTTTATTTTTAAGAAAAAGTATTAAGTAAATCTGCTATAGTCATCGACTATAGTTAAAAAATACTTGTATCCATCAATGGAAGAATTACTGGTGCTGGATAAATTATCAACTATAAATTAACAAAATTGAAGAGATTTACTGGTGTTGGAAGAATATTTCAGACATCTTTGTTTGGCAAAAGCACAAGCATCACAAGCAATAATAGAAGGAGAAAAAATATCAGAATGATCAGAAAGAAGTTCTTCTAAAATTTTATTAGATGGATGACCAAGTTTCATATGCCACAAGTTATAAGGACTGACATTATTAATGAGAGCAGAATGTGGTAAGTAAACATTTGTGTCAGATATACTCAAGTTACGTCTGTCTTGAGAACTATCTAAGAGATAAAACAGGCCTTAATGTTTCTTAGTTGCTCCAATTGTCTGAAAGGTATCGGTCTGTAGGAGAAGACAAATATTTTGGGAGAAACCATAAAGCAATTAGTAGAATTAAGTAATCTAGGAATAGAATTGAGTTGAACAGAAAATTCAGGAACAAGAAAGGTGCTATAAAGGATAAGATTGCCTAAGACAATGATACCCAAGAGATGACAGAGTTTTGGTTGGGTAATTGTATAGTATAGAAATAGGAGAAATATGTTTGAGATTTTGAGATAAAGATTTAAAAGGACAAATATGGTCAGATGCACCACTATCTAAAATCCAAGAAGAAAAGAGTTAAACAAAACCTGTGGGTTTGGTAGCACATTAATGAACAACAACTGTGAGAGAAAAATCATTTTGAGATTGCTAGATCAAGGAGAGAAGAGCTTCAAATTGAGCTTCAGCTTTGTCATCATTCCCGGCATGAAGATCGACAATAGATAAGACGGTATCAACCATACTAGCAGAGGGTTTTGAAGAAGGAGGTTTGACTTTAGTGTTTTGGTGATAGCCTTGAGGCAGACCATGCTTAATCCAATAGTTCAGAGGTGTGAATGGTTCGGTGACAATGGTCATAATATTTGGGATTGCAGTCACCAGAGTGAGGAAAGCGCCCCCATCCATGATTACCTGAGAAACCACCGCGAAAATTTTTACTATGTCCCTTGTTAAAGGCAAGATTGGCAATAGAGTCTTGAGAATTAGAATGAAAGTAGCATTAAATTTACATTCTTGTTGAAGAATCAAAGAGAAAGTTTTCACCAGAGTAGGCATAGGTTCCATAAGCATAATTTGGGACCGAACCTGAAAGAATTCATCATTCAGTCCACGAAGGAAATTTGATGACACAATCATCATCACGCTCTTTCTGAATCTTGGAAATCAAGCCACATGTGCAAGGAGAAGCATAGGTACATCCAAGAATGGTGCGATACAAAAGGAGTTCTTTCCAGAGGATTTGAAGTCGTGTGTAAAACTGAAAAATGGTGGAATCACCATGTCGACAGCTCTGAATTTCCTCTTGTAAATTGGTAATGCGAAACTTATCACCATGAGAAAACCGTTGAATAAGATCGGACCCAAACTTCATCCACATAACAGATTGTTTAATGGAGGGCATCATTGAGCAAGTGAGCCGCCACGGAATTACCATCTTGTTATAGCATTTCCAAGTTTCATGCAAAAGGGTGGACATGGATGGGTACCGATAACAAAACAGTCCTTGTTTTTTGTTTCCAACGCAATAAGCATATCATGTTGCCATTGTGGATAGTTCTTATTAGACAGAAGAGGAGACACTAAGACAAGAACAGGATTCTCATCGAGGTGAAGAAATAGGAGATTTGCAAGGTTTGTGAGATGATCAAAACATGGATTAGGATTCACCATAGTAGGAAATCAAGAAGAAAGGAAAAAATGAGGAAGGCGATTTAAATCTGAAACCATGTTATTATATATATATATATATATATATATATATATATATATATATCTATATATATATATATATATATATATATATATATATATATATATATATATATATATATATATATATATATATATATATATATATATATATATATATAGATATAGATACATATATATATATATATATATACATATATACATATATACATATATACATATATATATATATATATATAAGCAATTAGAAGAAATAATGCGTACAAAAATGTGTACAAATACGCACAAGAGGTGTTTGATGAAAAACAACCGAAAGAGAGCTTATCTGCTTATTTATTAGAAACTTGTCCAATATATAGAGTACAAAATATCATGATATAAAGGAATAAGGAAAACCTAATATGTATCATCATAAAACAGAATTTTTTAAAATAATAAAAGAGAATAAAAAATATAATATCTCTATTAGAGTCACTAACATTAGGTTAGGATGGTTAAAAATTAAAAATAAATAAATAAAAGAATGAAAAGTTATTTTATGCATCAATGTTGAAAACTAGTTTTCAATATTCTACCAACTGTTACTGTCATTTCCACATCAAATTTATCTTGATTAAAACATCTCTAAAATAACAGTAATAGTCGGATTCACCTGAAGAGAGATTAAATAACAGTAAAAAGAGATATTAGAAAAGAAATATATTTTATGACTTGCCTCTGATCCTTTACAAATCAGGATGTTCCCTGGATGAGGATCTGCATGGAAGAATCCACTTTTTAAAATCATTTGACCATATGCTAGAGTCAAGCTTTGAAGAATTCTCCTGCACTTTTATAAGAAAGTTAATAGTGTAATAATACACTTATGAAAATTACATGAATAAAAATCATCTATATTATAAATCTCCCAGAAAAAGATGAGCCGTTAAACTTAACTATCCCCTTGTTATCTAGTTCTGACATTTGTTTACACCCACCTAAGAAAAGCAGGACCACAACCAAACATGTGGAAAGTGAATGAGTGCCAAGATTTATCAAAGCTGTCTTAGTATTACAATTTGTTAATTGATTCTTTACCATGACATGTATTTAAACATCATAGTACATACGACACTTGATCATGGAACAAAAAATAATTGTAGGAAATCAATGTCAGGTTGTTCTAAACCTTTTTTTTGGTATTCCCTTTTTCAATAGATTTAAAGATATCCATATAAAATTGAAATGTTTATACACAAAACAAAAAAAGAGCAAGAAGGCACTTTCATTTGTTCTATTAAGCTATGTTGCTAAACGACAAAGATTTGATTATTTGTAGTAGAGGTTTTGGCAGAAAACATGAAAACTGAGCATTGGTGCATTTAGTTGGAGCTGAATGCTTACATCTTTAAGGGTATGTTGCTCTCTTCAACTCATTATGGGATAGGATTAGGTTTATGACATGACATTCTTTTCATGATTTAGTCGAGGAGTGGCTATTTTTCATGTTAAGTGTGACTACCACATTGCCGCAATCTTAATTGTATTTTTGTTTATGCTTGTCCTTTTCTTCAGTAGAACATTGTGTCCTTCCCCCATGTTTTACTTTCCTTGTCAAATTTCTTTTTCAACGTAATAACAAAGACACCAACGAACAAATGCATAAATTTATCTCGATGACTGAAAATAGACAAGAGCTAAAAGCACATGCCATAAGTCAGAATTCATGTCATTATAAGCTATGAACATAGAAGTGTGGTTTGAAAGACCAGCTTTGGGATATATAGCTCAGGAGCTTACTGCTTTGCTGCTGCCGCAACCTTACCACGAGGATTTATGCCTCTCTTTGCTATTTCATCACCAAGGTTCATTATTGGAACCCCATCAATATATTCCATGACAAGGACCCTCCTGCACTATCCAAAAAGCTCCTCGTTACTTAAAAAGAACTCATCACAACCAATATGCATATGAACCTATATGTCTTAAAAAGTTTAACCAAGCAAATAGTTATACATATATATATATATATATATATATATATATATATATATATATATATATATATGTGTGTGTGTGTGTGTGTGTGTGTGTGTATAGTATCGTACTGTTCCTGGCTATATGATGAAGATTGAATGTGTAATATAGGAAAAATAATTTACATAGTGGATATTTTTTCTTTATTGTTTTCAGTTCAACCTTGCTTTTATCAATAAACGGTCTTTACATAACATACCGTGGTTGGTATACAAAGCTAAAAAGTAATTGATGGCATGCTTGAAGCATGGTATGTAATTATAGATCCCGATACTGAACAACTTGCAGTGTACCACCATTCAAGTTTTTCTACTCTTTCATTTTTAATATTTAGTCGAGAAAAACAGCAATTGGAAAAACCATTTCGCCAAAAAATTCACGAGACAACATAAAGAAATTAGTAAAGCTAGCACCAACTGACATTTAACATACAAATTTGGACTTCGGAAACTAATAAACTATCAAACAGTTCTAAAACAGCCATACAATTAAGTCAAATGAAAAAATAGCTGGCAATTTTCCCTGGAAACATATAGAGAGCTAAGCATTATTGTCCATTACTAAATTATATAATAAAGATTACGTAAGATGCTGGACTGCATAATATACCTGGTAACCATATCTCGTATTACTCGTGGCACCAAAACAGGAGTCTTTTTGTTATTCTCATACAAGAACTTTCTTATCCTTGCCATTGCATCAGCCTCCCTCATGAAATCAAATTCATATCCAATCTAAAATGTCACAAATCAACAGGTAGATGTTCAGAAATTTTCATGATTAATTGCAGGAAGAGCCACAATATTAACATGATTATGATGCGATAAGCATAGAAAAGAAACTAAATTTGTACAGAATTCAAGGACAATCAACTCAAGTAGAAGGGGCTAGGCTTTTCTCAATCAAAACTTGATACTTAATAGATAAAGCACTTTTAGTCCTGTATTGTAGATGAATTACATTCTAATCAAAGATATGCTTGTTCAGATTTCTTTAGAGAAATAACAAGTTGTTTTTCAACAAATATAAGTAGAAAAAACAAAGGAAAGCCAAATAAAGCATAAATACCTACTTTCCTCTCAAAACCTTAGTAACACAATTAAAAAAAGAATCAATAATAAAAAAAAAGGAAAGAATCAATAATAAAAAAAAAAAGGAAAGAATCAATAATTAAATGAACTTTCACTCCAGCAATACAATCACCACATTCCTAAAGATTCAATATGAGATTTAATCACAACATACTCCAAGATACCTCTGTAAGAATTATGACTTCCTGCCTATGGCAAAAAATATTTAATGTAATTCATTCGAAAACACAAAACAATTGGGTAAGAGAGGTTAGATATGTCGGGAACTTCCTTACCACTTGATTGCATGTTTCTAGTATAAATTGCATCGAAATTCCTAAACCTATCAGTCATACATTTCACACATAAAGAAGCTAGACAGTACATTTTATTCTTAATAGGAACTTCTACGTTAATTTGTAATATAAAAACAAACCCATAAAACAGGACAGGAAAACATGTGGAAATCAAATAATCTACATAGATTAAAGAAGCAATCTAACAAAAAATTAATTCCACCTGTTTTTCCATTTCCTTAGTCACTGAATATAGATCAAATTTGATATCAGTCTTTTGCATGTACAGTGCAAAAGCTTGCAAGTTATGGATATCTGTCATCATCAGATCCTGAATTCCTGGATGTTGAACCTATTATATAAAAAAGAAATCAGAATCAGAGATTTACTGGTTAATCAAATCCATTGGGCTTATTTGATTCATTTACCTTGACAACAACATCACTTGTATCACCTTTCAGTCTTGCTCTATGAACCTAGTATCACCACAATACATCTGTCAGTTACACGGTACTAAATCCTAATATATAATTCAAGACTGTTGCGAATACACTTTTTTTACCTACTATCACCCTTCTGAGGGCTTATTTGAGATATGGACATGAATATGAACCTCAAGAAGCAAAGCAATGCAAATATTATTAGATTTTACAATTCTTTAAAAAATACAATGCTACATACCCAAAAAGGTTTTTACTCTTCAAAATTATTCTGCCACCAACCAGACAGAAAGCATTGGCAAAGCGAAATAAAAATTTAAACAGTAAATAGAAGAATAAAGATAGTTTAAGAAATAGAAAACATGGAAAAAGTTGTTTAATTTCCTGGACATTGCACTTAGTTAACCCTTGATTAACATCAATTATTCACTTAAAGTAAATAAACACCGAAGCAAGGATAGTGGATGCCTACTGAACCAACTCTAACTTTGAGAGTGACTAGCTGTGGTAAACTTAATGCTAGAGTAGTGGTAGTGTCTATTTTATAAGGTTTATCAGCAATGGAAAATGATGGATGAAGGATAAAGTGCCGTTATCAATTATTATGCATGTCTGGATAAATACTATGCTTAGGGAGCATATACTAGCGTGTTGGGATGTTACCGCCGCCACCTGTTATTACTGTGGCAGATAAGCGTTAATAGTTTTATAACGACTATTTCTTAGGAGGAACATTATAGAATTCGTAATTTTTGTAAACACATTAACTTATTTCTACTTCTTATGGACAGTTTTCCATGACTGTTATTTCATAGGATGGGGCAGTTCAGTACATTTATTTCTATAAGCGTATTTATTGATTATTAACTTGTTTGTAGTAAGAAATAAAGGATTGTGCAGGGATTTTCAGAAAAGTTATTATGGACCTTCTACTCTTACTAACTGTTCCCTCAAAGACTCTTTCTATAAAACAGAAAATGAAAAATCACTATAATCCCCATGGGTAGCTGGCTGGTCACAGACCCCTCCAGTGACCTGAGTAGCAGCAGCTGAAGCCGCCACAGCCAACAATAGCAAAATAAACTGTTATCCATAACTATTGTTCTAATGGATCAGTTGAAGGATGCACAAACACTGTATCTTGCAGGTAAAAGAATATTATCACAATTCAAAATGATGGAAATTATTAAGGGCAACGAAAATAAGATAGCTGGCCAGAAGTTTCAAACGGACCTGAGCAATTGAAGCAGAACCTAGGGGTTCAACATCGAACCTCTCGAACACATCGTCAATACCCTGTCCCAGCTCGTTCTCCAAAACTAGTTTCATCACATCAAAAGGGGTGGGAGGAGCCCTATCACACAGCGTAACAAGTCTTTTCACCCATGCAGCCGGAGCCAAATCAGGCTTCCCTATAATTTGGGCAATCTGTATCATACTCAACATCACATCAATCCATAGGATGATCAACACAGTCGGTCAATCATAATAAGGCCATGCAAAAACAAAAATGCCAAGTCATAAAAATCCTCAAAAAATTAAAACCCAATCGATTTAAAAAAGGATTAAGGAGTGAAATAACCCGAATACATAAAACTGAAAAAAGAGGAATGAGTAAAAAAATAAAATAAATAGATTTCAAAATGTGGGACACCTTGAGGAAGAAACCGCCGAGGTCAGAGCACAAGGCGAAAATCTTATCGGCAGCAAGCTCGTGCTGTCGTTCCCACATTGCTTCCTGCTTCTGCACATCTTTGACGAAATTGACTCTCACTTGAAACACCTAAACAAGGAATGAACATTGCAATTGGTGGGAAAACAGAAGAAAACACAAAGCATATTAATGAATAGAAGAGAGAGAGAGACCTTGTATCCGGTGTAAATGTCAATGGCTCGAACCCAGAATTGGAAAGAACGTTGCCAAGGTCGCAACTGAAAGGAGAGCTTATCTTTTATAGCGTTGATATCAATAGCAATAGGAACAGGAACGGGAGGTAACATGGTATGCGTCCACGAGTACGATGTGTCGCATATAAATTAAAATATATTGCTGCCTTCTGAACTCAGTGTCGAGTGTGTGGCTCATAAACCATAAAACCAGGGAATGGATACAACAACACTCACTTTTTTTATATACCTTGCTTTCAAGCCTGGTTTTTCTAACACTCAAAAACAACGGCTAAAGCTGTCGGAAACACAACTCCTCTCGATAATTACTCCTTCTCATTTTATTTCTCACCTCTGCACTATTTTGCTTAATAAATATGTAACACTTTTAAGTTTTTTCTATCAATTAACTACAATATTTCGAATGGATTGATGTAGTAAATATGTAGACTCTACACACTCACCTAGTGGAAAATTCAATGAACTGAAACAAACATAAAGAATTCAAAATTTCTTTTTGAAAACCGTTTTAGATATAAATATATATATATATATATATATATATATATATATATTTTGGAGTTATTTCTTATGTGTTAATTTTATTTATTTTTCTATTTTATGTGTGTAAACATCCTCTAATAAATGTAGAAATATTTTGGGTTTTTGAGAGAGATTACTGAAAATATTTAATATTAATGAGACATAAGTTCAACCCACACATAAAAGATTAACATTATCTCTAATCTAAAACTTTTAGACAATTTGTTTACAGGTCTTTATCCTTATATATGCTCAACTTTTTCATTTTTATAAATTCTTAGCAAAAATTAACTTAAAACACACAATTATAGATTTTGGATAAGATTTCGTTAATTAGCTTTCAATATCTTCAACAAAAATACAAACATTTTAGAATTAATTTTCATCTTCATTCAACTATATTTGGAAGATAGAGTTTTATAGTGTAAGCTTAGAGCACACTTTGTTTATAGAATAATTTACAAGAATTTTCGCTTTTGGAAAACACAACACTCGTAACCTTCTCAAGGAGGTCTTACGTGTCTATAGACTTACTAAAAAACTATTCGTTGCAATCTTACAAGTTTCTCTTGCAATGGCTTTTCCAATTTGGCTTTGTCTTTTTATGCTTTCTTCGTATTTGAGTAGAATATTCATAAAACGTATTGAATGCAATTATAGTGTCACCAAATGTATAATTAGATAAAACTCTTAAATTATCTTTTATTTTTCATACTTAACTACTTGTTTTAGAACATAATGTTTTTGTATTAGATAAGAGTATATATTTCATTTATAACTTCATGACGCACCTTTTGACGAGTAATCAATCATTTTTCATTTGATTATGCATAGAGGGTTGATTCTTAGATAATTTTAAATTGTTTTCTTTCATGAACTGATACGAAAGCGCTATATAACAAACAGAATATTCACATTATTTAATGTATCTGCCGCTTTGAGTTTTAAACACGTGCAAACTTAATATTACATTTCCATAAAAAAATAACCTAATGCTGTGTTTTCAATCAGATACTTAAAATGATAAATTATCACTAACAATGTCGCATCATATTGGTACCTGATTTTATCTGCAGGGAAACATTAAGAAGGAGAAAAATAACAGAAGGCAACTCTATCTAAATATGGCACACTCGATGATAATAAGAGCACCTTACCAAGTGCTGTTTAGAATGTAACTCTATCTAAGCGTGGCACACTGAGTTGGTAATATAAGTACCATGTCCTGTTTCAACCTAGCGGAAGTAGGGGATTATGGGGTAACGGAATGAAAGGGTCGTGTGCTTTACAAGCAAGCAAAATGATCAAGCGTTTGCGGTGCATGCCGAAACGGCCAGTCATACAATTGAATATATTCATCACCAAAATAATTGAAAACTGATTTGACAATTTTAGATTTGGTAAATTCGACTGTTCATTACTAAAACAAAAATCAAATGAGAACTACAGAAATATCATGCCTCACACCCTCATCATAGTAAAATGAATTCAACAGGAAGTCCTTCAGATTTAAAAATGTCATTATCTCTGCCTTTCCAATAAACTTTGGATCTAATATGCGAGATAGCCTAAAGATCTATAACACGTGACAACTTCTGAATCCGGTTCAATAGGAAGTCCCCTTGCTTAATGGTTGCTTGGTAAAGGGCATTCTTGGCATCAGGGCGATTAGTTTCAAGAACACCAGCAACCTTATCAATCTTACAATGAAGTTTCCCTGCTGCAATAAAACGGGATAGCTCCCTGGAAGCAGATACTGTAATTAGTAACTTTCCGCCATCTAAAAACTAAACAAGTACTGAACCAAAATTGGGTTTGTAAAATGCATTTACTTACAGATCAATGAAATCCACTGTCACTCCAAAAGCTTTGGCCATGGCTTCAATTGTCACACTTTTGTAAGATTCCAAAAATTGGGAGTACACAACAGTTCTGACCTCCCTCATGTAATATCGGAAATGGGGATGCAGATAGCGGTCCAACTTAATCTGCTCCGTCAGACCAGCTGAAATAAATTTCAAAATGAAAAAATACTATTAAGAATGGGTCCAAACAGATAGGAATCATCCGCACTTTGAAGTTCCTATTGTAAATTGTGGATGTTTTTCAATATTTTCAAATTCCACCACAAAAAAAAATTCATGCATAGTTAAAATGTCTCAAGTAAGGCATCAAAACTTTCAAAATTCACTACAAAATTACTGAGATTTGACAGATGTCTGCTCACCAAATGCTGAGAAGAAAGACTTGTATTGACAATCATACAAGGAGTTCAAAAACTCTGAAAGATATGGGATTTTGCCGATCACCGTCAAGATCTCTGGAGCATCTACCACCTGATGCAAATGAACTTGTTAATAATTTACAATACACAGAATACTTACGACGAGACATAAAACAACATTAAAAAGAAAAGGACAATTAGTGTAAACAATAAAGAATCAACATACCTTTTGCTTTAAGGAAACTCTATCCAACGATATAATGCTGGTCAAAACCGTATAAAATATGAAGGTGTCATAAGGAAAGAGTTCATAGGTTGTAAAGGTTGAAATAGAATCCAAAAACAACTTGGCAGCCTTCTTGAAATTTCGAGTGGACATGCAGTACAGACCTTCATACACTTTCAGCCTATTCTTCCTTTCCCAATCACCACCTTCTTCAAACAAACTGCCACCATATGCTGTAAAGAGTTAGAAAAACAACTCTTGACTGAAAAATATAGCAGAGAGCGTAACTGCAGAAGTTTGATTTTCAAAACATTACTTTTTGGCTTTGTCAATGCTTTTGGAAATGAGATCAAAATCCATGTCAAAGAAACCAAGCTGCAAAGTATAAAACACCAGGTCCATCTTCTGGCCAACTGCGACTGTCTTGGTTTCTGTTATCTTGAGATGCTCCAAGGCTTTCTCCTGGTACATAAAAAAAGTGTTACCAAAATTCAATTCAAGCAGCATATGTGAAATAAGCAGGTGATAATAATTATATACCTTATCCCCAATTCGGATGAAAAACAGGGATTTTGCCAAGTGAGCCTCCCGAACTTCACTCTCACCTAAGTTTTCCTCGGCATCGGCAATCCTAAAAAGAGGCATCAAATGTATTATCATGACTGCAAGAATTATAGAGCAGACCCCAGAAATCATAGTTTGCATTCCAAGGAATCACACATAAATGGCAAATGCATGAGTGAATACATCTGTCCCAGTCTATTCATTTTGTATTCTTCTGGTATCATATTTGGGGATACAACGTAATTTCCTTCTTTTCACTTTCAACCTAGAAAAGCAAGAGCAATCTATCCCAGAAAGCATGTGGAATGTGGACCATTCATTACTGCTGCAGAGGTAGGCCAAATTTTATGCATTGAGACAACTCTAAGAGAATCAATGTTGTAGATGTGGCCTTTTATAGCCAAGTGGCGAGGAACATTATGTGACAGCTTCAATTCAGTCAGCCTTCAAATTTATGTTTTACGGGGTACAATGGTCATTCAGCTTTTTCTTAGTGAAAATAACACAGAAAAAACACTGCAGAATCAAATTTCAAACTTACATAATACATTATTTGCCCACCTTTATCTCTGTGTAGTGATTTTTCATCTATTTCCCTAGCTTAAATTACACTCACTACTATTCCATCCACCATGCAGCATTTATATTTTGGACTCGGCTGCCATCTATAGCCATACAAGCCTTCGGTCACTTGGTCTATGACAAACTTTTAAATACATAAGAAAAGCCATTATTTTCATGCATACAACAACAATACAACCAATTATTTTCATTAGAAACGGTCAACTACATGAGTCATATGATGCCATAGATTTTTCTCCTACACTATGGGCAAAGCCGGACCAGCTACCTCTTAATGGTTTGACCTACAGTTTTCTTTAGCATATCTCTACCACCTACAGTTGGACTATCTTCCATCCAGTCAGCTCCCCTTGATGTTGTTCCTGCAGATTTTCTCCAAACAGGCCCAAACCATACAAAGCTGAGGCTTTAACATTTTTTTTATACAATGGGAATTGTATCCAATGGTTGTATTCCTAATCCTATTTTTTCTATCATAAGTCACATCCAAGCATCCCTCCATTTCACCCACCCTGCTAGATCTGGTGATCAACATCACCCTCTATCTCCTCATAATTTGGTATGATGTACCCAAGATACTTAAAATAAGTAGTTTGTGGTATTGTATGTTATGAAATAATTACCTATAAGATACAGCTTAATCTTGCTAAACTTGCATTTCACATGCTTTATTTATTACCACTTCGGTAAAAGCCATGTGTTTCCAAGGTTTGTCGTCACCAATCTCTATCTTGCAATTAATTTCTTGTCCTAACTCAAACCAAAATTATGATAAAATATTCTCTCCACACAAGTCTCAAATCACAAAAATGCATCATGTAACCTAGCTTATCATATTGAATTCAACAAAAAATTGTTTCCACATAAAACATTATTCTTAGTAACTCCACAAACTTCGCTAGAGGAAAAAACTTTTAAGTCGTGAGAATCTTAAGAGAAACACGGATTCACAGTTTCAAACATACTTCAGTGTCAGGCATCCCTCACCTCACTTCTTTCAATTCCATTACCAAGGTGCAGACCACAACCTAAGTGACGATAACAACGATGGTGACAGCAAGCACCAATCAGCATAAAATACGAAAGACCAGCAACTAGCAATATGCACAAGAAATAACAGAAACCAAAATACATATAAGACGGTAGGGTAATTGGAAAATAAAATTAACATATTAGGGTCATACTCCCCCTTCAGATTCACGAACATTCCCAATTTAACCTAGTAAATTTCAAATCCCAAATTCCAAATCCGGGGTCGGTGCAAGCATCGTAGGTAAAGCGAAGGATGAAGAGAGAGGAACTCACTTTTCGTCGATCTTGTTAAGCTCGTCCTCAGTTTTAGCTCGCATGGAATCCAAAAGGGCACGATCCATGTCCAACACGGAATCGGCGACTAGGGTTTCGTACAAAGGGACCATATCTGAACAGAAAAAAAAAAAAAGAGTGATAACATGTGTGAGATGAAGAAGATAGAAAAGGGGATTAGAGAAAGAGAGAGTTACCGTTTTCCTTGACGTGAGTGAAAACATCCTCTTTGTAGCGAACCTTGTCAATGTCCTGCACATCGGGTTGCCGGAGAAGGAAGAGCTTGTCGGCGAGTATCAACTGTGGCTGCTGAGAACCCTCTTCGCCTTCCATCACTGCCGCTATCGCTTTTGCGTTTGCGTTTGCGTTTGCGTTTTGCTTCCTTCACCTCACTTTTCTAAATGCAGTCTTCTTGTTTTCCCTTTATTTCTGTGTGATATATAACTCACAACAAAACGATGCGTAGCCCAAGTTACAAGTTACCACCACGGACCTCTTTCCTAAATTCACCTAATTCTTAAATTCAAAAAAAAAAATATTAATCAGTAATTATAAACTACGGGATTTCATTCCCTCCTTTTCAAAATAGTAAAACAGTAACTATTAAAATCAAGGAACACAATTTTATACAAATATATTCTCAATACATTTACGTCTTCTTTCGATATGAAATATCTCTAATTGTCAACATTATTATTATTATTATTATTATTATTTTGAAACAAAAATAAAATATAAAAATATTATGTTTAGAATGAAGGCATTAATAAACTAACTATGCTAGTTTTTTACTTTGATTTGTTATTCAGTAGCAAATACTTGTGTTATTTGAAATATTAGAGTTCAATAAATTACACTCTTCTTTGTTTATTGGAGTATTCTTAATTATATAGTTTTTCAAAATTAATTGTAGTTTTTTTAACGATAATAGTGTGCTTAAATCTTTCTAGGAGAACATTTTAGTCCAAGCTAAACAAATTCAACAATAAATTTTCAGTTTTATATTCGAAACAATTGCGAGAATTAAATTATTTCAATAGTTAATTAAATGTATAATTAATTATAATTAAAATAAAGTTTTTGTTTAAATAATTTTAGAAGTAATTATTAGGTTTTGATGAAAAATATGAATTTTTGCTCTCTCTTTGGATTTGGAGAAGAACTGTTTATGTAGACAAAAAAGCGAGTATAAATTATGTTTTGATTAAATTATTTCAATAGTTAATTAAATGTATAATTAATTATAATTAAAAACAAGTTTTGATTAAATAAATTTGGAAGTAATTATTTTGTTTTGATGAAAAATATGAACTTTTACTCTCTGTTTGGATTTGGAGAAAAACTATTTATGCGGACGAAAAAGCAAGTATCAATTATATTTGGTTCAAGGAATTTGTAATGATTTGTAAATGAGGATTTGCGGATAACCCTAATCTAATAACACTAGCTGGAGTGAGGAGAAGTAGAGAGAAAACCAAGTCATTCAACTCAAGTTACTTCTTTCTCTATCTAATTTTAATGTATTTATTAATAAAATGTAAATTATGGAAGACTCTGATTTTGTGATTGACTTTGGTTTAAAGAGAGGTTTAAAAGGAGAAAAGTGACGAAGATGAAATATGAATAGAGATGACAAAAATGTTTGTGTTCGCGAAAATTTGTAAATAAAATTTACACGGGAGATAATTAGTACCTACGAGAATTTATTATATGTAGGTAGAGAGTACTTTAATATTTGTTTATAAACAGGTCAGTGATTGCGTGTATCATATTAATCGCAAAAAATTAAAATTAAAATTTAATTTATATTTATCAAGTTAAATTTAATTTAAATTATATTTTATATTTTTATATATTTATATATTTATTTGGGTACCTAGTTTGAAGCTCGCACTTCTCATGCATACTTCATTAATGTTGTTAAGCACTCTTGGTTTGCTTTGATATATGGATGTCCTCAGTATATTTCATGCAATACAAAATCAAACTTCTTCAAAATAATATCAGAACTTAATGAGAAGGTTTTTCATTATTGTAACATATTTGTGATGATCAAATAAAATATTCTTAACAAATGAATTTTAAGATGTAATGTCAATATAGTTAAAAAATTTATAATAATAGTTAGTGCATAGACTTATTATTTAGACGAAACAATTCTAGTTGACATTCAATCCGAGATGGTTGTGTTTGATTTTATTCCGATCGATTCCATAAATCCAAAAGTTGTTTCAACAACAAGACCGTGGCAATACGCTGAAACAAGAGAAGGTTGTGATAATATGGGATACATGAATACATGAAGCCAAGGAGCCTGTGTGTAGAGAGTGATTGCGAGGTTAGCACATTAAATTTATTTTTTCATGTATTATTTGGATTTCATATAGTTATATGATTCAATTCCACATATAATCATTCTTTAACTGCATATAAGCAGGAGTCTCAAGAGGTTCTGCATGCATGATAATGATCTCAATCATATTAAGTTAAATTAGTAATTTAATTTTTATATTTTGACTTTTTATTAAGTTGATCTTTATATTTGTTTTGTACTCTGATAATTTTTTATATTTCAAAAAATTCAATTGATATATTTTTTATTTTTTAGAAAAAAAAAATTAATGTGATCATGTTAAATTGGTGTTAACATTATTTTAGATAATTCCACATATCTAAATCTAGATCTACTATGTGTCAAAGTATAAAGTGATCTTCTACCTTAAAACTCATACAATTTTGACATCTAGTACCTTTTGACACATGATATTTTTCAAACAAGATCAAGATCAATTGAACATAAGTAATCATCTCTATTTAATAAATATCGAAATCCAATTAAATAAAAAATATTAAAACTCAATTAAATAAAAGAAATATAAAGACAAAAATAAATCATATACTTAAACATAGAAACTAAATTATTAATTAAACCTATCTTCAATAAATATTAACTTTATATGGCTTCTCACAAACATGAGATATCCCATAATTCATTTTGTACATATCCGCTCCTTTACTTCCTCACAAATAGACCGAGGCAAAGAGATCACTCTTCCCCACTTCTGTCCGTACAAACAGAAGTTATCCAGATCCAAATATAGTGTAACAGATATTTACTAAGAAAAAAAATATCAGTGTGTATACATTTTTATTGACTTTCTGCGAATTAGCTATTTGCTGGCTTTTACTGACTTTAATTTTATCATTTTTCCTGTCATTGGATCGATTTTCTGCTAATCGATTCTACAGTTTATCTGATCAAACACTTGTCTAGTCCACAGATTTTCCCGGACCTCAGGGAACTGTGCTAAATAAGAAAGATGTGAAATAAACCCACTGTTTTACAATTTTAAGTCAAGGCGTAGATATGACATCAGCTTTCACTTTTGTAATTTATGAACAAGAGATTCAATTAAACTTTATAAGGGTTATTAAAGAATTACATATGTTCATATAATACTGTAACACTTTCTGGTAAGAGAGGCATATCCCCAGCTAATAGCATGGGTCAGCCCTGACTGCACAAATGTAAAAAAAAAAAAAAAAAAAACTTAAGCTTGCAAATTTAACTATAAATACAGAAACCGGGTCACAATTTTTGGAGAACTAATGATGGGGACATCAACGTGCATGTTTTATAGACAGAAGCAAGTATTTGTTGCTTCTGTTTTGTAGACAGAAGCAATTATCTCTTGCTTCTGCATTTTCCCCTGTCGCTAATGTGCAAACAAATACAAGCTATATCACACATTTACAGGCTTCAAACGCTCCCAACAGTGAAGTGGCTATTCAAATATTTGTGAGTTCTGGTGACTACATTATCACCATGTCAGTGAGTTAGCTCACTCTGTTAGCCTAAATGCGCAGTTAAATCCCCCTTCTCTATCAAGTATAAATTGACCTCACTCATCATCAAATAATATGAAATTGCATTCTTTGCATATTGGCTCTTTGCCCTCTTTTGGTCTTTCCATCTTCTTTCCCTCCCTTCTTCCTCCCCAACCAGAAATTTTGATTCCTACAACTTCAAATTCGTTTCTAAGAAATTCAGTAAAAGCTACAATATTCATAAAAAAGATGCAAAAACCTCTATCATAATCACTAAAACCATATGTGCCTCCACTATAGGTCCTTTTTCAAAGATTAAGCCTGTGTTTAGATTAAAGTTTGCAAACTTAAGATGAAACTCATTTTACAAAACGAGTTTGTAAAACTAACAGTGGCTGTATTTGGTGTTCAGTTGTAAGCATTCCAAAACCTAGTTTAGAGAAAAGAAACCCAGTTTCATATCTTGTTTTGATTTCTTTGAAAAATATGTTTGCACATTAAAATTTTATCTTAAAACTCAGTTTTGTAAAAGTAGGAATTGGATTGTTTTTGCCAACTCAATTACAAACTTAATTTTGACTCAAACTTAAGTTTACAAACTTCAATCCAAGCATGCACTCCACCTTTACTTCAACTTCAAACTACGTTTCAAGGTCATGTTATTACAATATTCAGTTCAAATCAATCTCAACTGAAAATCAAAGAAGATGTTTTCTTCAGTTTTACCTTTTAAACACCAAAGTTAAAAATTTATATTTATGTACTAGAAAAGTTTGAAACAATGGTACATACCAACTAAGAACAGATGCAATCATTTTTCATACAAGTCTTATCATTTAAAGTCACCTTATCTGTACAAGACCTGTAGAACACAAGGAATCAATTACCTAAGATTGAGGGACTGACATCGAAGTTAATAGAGAGTGTCATATTTTCTATTCTCTGTTTGTTCCTGCACATGAACATCAAGTCAAGTGTATGGAATATCTACCTCAGGTAGTTCCCAATTATCAATACCAGTATCATCATCGTGATCAGCATTCTTTTTCTTTTCAGAATCGTGTTTATTTTGTGCCAAAGCTCTCGACAGTGGCTTCCTGATACAGCATGACATCCATCCGAGCATAAAAAACGTAAATAATTTGATTTCTTAGGAAAAGAAAAGCGAGGGGTTAGAGGTAAAAAGGTGAACCTCTTTCGGTTCCTTCTAGAAGCTTGGCGAGCTTTCCTTTTGATCTTGTCGTGTTTGTTCTCGAAGAACCTTCTACGTCTACACTCCTGAAGCACCCCAGCCTTGAGAACCTCCTTCTTGAAGCGATAAACGATTCTATCTTCGGGCTCGTCATCGCCCACTACGATCTGCACGTTGTACGCTGATTTGAAGTAAAGCGTGTTGGAATGAGAGAGTGCAGGGTATAATATGCCCTTGATTGAAACGCCGCAATCGCACCCAATTGCACGCGGAGATGGTGATGCTGTTGTAGCCATTGGCGAAGCGCATGAGAAGGTTTTGGGAAGGTGAAAGGGTAGTGCAAAAGTGTGGAACATTGTAGAGACAGCCATTGCAGAATTGAGGTCTGGGTTGAGCGTGCCAAGTGTTTGTATGTGCAGTGGGCTCGGGTTTTGGGTCCCACATGTGTCCCCGGCCTTCCAGTGTTGGGCTTTTTCATGAAAAGCTTGTGATGGCTACAGGTATTTGTCGAAACATACAAAAAAAATTCTTGCAGAAATCGAAAATTAAGGAGTCTTTGTGTGAACTTAATACAATATACTTAAGATCTAAATTTATTCTCTGTAGAGATTGATGTGTTAAAGGAAAACATTAAAAGCGATTTCAGAAACTTGTTTTAATCCAAAGAGAAAGTTCCAAAAAACCTATGATATAGGGACAAAAATGATGGTGGTAGTTCAACTGCTGCATTTATTCTTCTGCTGAAAAGAGAGATTCCTTGTTTACAGGTGAAGGCTGGCTAGGACATTATACAGCCCTAAAAAGCCAAACATTGTATACAAGATTTTAGAAAACATCATATTTTGCAATTGTTTGTTGTATTGTTGATTACTTTAAAATATTTTCATTAATTAAAAAGTTGAATTTTGAAAGGAAATGTGAACGTAGAATCTAATTAATGAATGATTGTACTGTTGTGTAGTGTTGGTCAACAAAGCGCCACTGACGTCTTCAAAGGCCTTTTCTCTCTGTCTGTTTATTGGTCAACTAGTTCCAACTCCCAACAATTTTCCATCCCATTTTTCTTTGTTCTATGACTCCATTTATTCTCCACTTTCCTTTCTCTCTATTCACCCTGAAGATCATAGTTCCTACTTTCACCAATGCAGTATTACCAAATACTTCATTCAGCACCCTCTTTCATGGATTTTCTCAAGGAACTTGAGACTGATATTCAACATGCCAATGTGCTGTAAGTTCTACTCTTTCTTTATTTCTTATTCTGTTGATTTGGTTGAGCAAGGGTTCATTTGTGTGAACTAGTGCAACTGATATTCTGTCAGATATGTGCACCTTCAACATGCCTCTTAAGTAGTATATTCACAATTTGGATTCTCAAACTCAATCTGTGTGAATTTCTCATTAGGATACAACCAAAATAGTTACTAATTTGTCTTGAAAAGTTAAGTGAAACTTAAATAGTTACTAATTGCAGGGCAGCTTCCATTCCAAGGGTTAGTAATGGCGGGGATTACCTGCAAATGAAGTTAGTATACAGTGAACTGGTACAGATTTTTCTGTTTTTGTTTCAATGGATGGATTATCCATGCTCCTGTCTACCTTCTACTCATTATAATCTTTTCCGTGTAGTTGTGTATAAGGTTAGTGTAATAGTGTCTCTCCCTTTCTTTTTTTCTATGCTGAATTGTTCTTCTTTCTTCGATTTCCTCATTTTTTATGTTTTTCTGTTTTAGGTGCACACTAATGGAAAGTCAGATATGTATTCAAGTGGAAGGAAAGCAACCATAAGGGAGTTCTACAGTAAGTACTAACCCTTTCTTCACTTGTATTCATTGTGTTCATGACTTACTGCATATTTGTCCTGAAATACTTTATGTAATAAAAATTTGATCTCCATTTTTGTGCTTAAGTTTCATTCATTAATCTACAAATACATGCAGGTGTTATATTACCTTCACTCCAACGACTTCATGGTGATTTGGTAGAAGCTAAGATTGCTGAAGAAAATGATCACAACTACACGGAAAATGATCAGAACTCAGATTTGGAGTTGGAGAGAGAGCATGAGTGTGGCATTTGCTTAGAATGTACCACGAAAATGGTTTTGCCTAATTGCTGCCATGCAATGTGTATAAATTGTTACAATGACTGGTAATCACAAACCCATTTCCCCTTGAATGTTAACCTATTCTTGACAGTTACTATATATGTTTTATGGCTTTATGGTGCAGGAACACAAGGTCAGAATCGTGTCCATTTTGCCGGAGAAGCTTAAAGAGAGTGAATTCTGGGGATTTGTGGGTTCTAACATGTCGTAGAGATGTGATTGATATGCAAACTATAAACAGAGAAGATGTGTTGCGTCTTTATCTCTTTGTGAATAATCTTCCCCATTGTACTCCTGATGCTCTTTTCCTTATGTACTATGAGTACTTAATTTAGTTCAACACAAAAATGTTAAACATCTGTTTGTACAAAATTTCATTATGTTGTCGTTCACTCACTTATTATTGCACTATTGTTGCATGAATGATATTATTGTGTTTATCTATCTTACGAGTAACAGACCGAGATTTTAATTTTGTATATTTTTTAAATAAAATAAATTGTATTTTAGAAGTTGAGATTCAAAAGATCACATGATTGGTAGTGGGAAAGCCAAGCCACAATCATACAAATGGATCAAAGATATTACTATCCATAGAAGTGTTTCTGAATTTATTTATTATAAATCTTAGTGGGACAAAAAAAATACTTGCCAATTTTTTATTTTATTTTTTATCAAAAAGGGACAATTCTCTTCTTAAAAAAAAACTTAATATATTTTTGTGTAAAATTTGTATCTCATCTCGATAAAAAGAGATGGTATATTTATATCTATTTCCGTAGTGTCTTAAATATTAATTAAATATTTTTTTTTATAAAAATACATAAAAAATATGATATTAAAAAAATCAATACAAAAAACATAATTTTTGTAATAACAAAATGAAAAATAAAATTATAATTATATAAATTATTAAATGATAGTTTCATAAATATCAATTGATTATAGAAACAAATAAACAAGTATAAATAATTTAAATTTTATGAGAATTATATCTATCATTTTTACAAATATTAAAGGAAAAATTTAAAATAAATGAAATTAAAAATTAAAGAAAAAATATTAGATTACTTAGTTATTCAATTAAAAACCCCAAATTAAGAATAAGATATTCTTACATAGCAAAAATAAAATAAAAACATTAGAAAAAGCAAATAATAAAATCTATTAGTATTTTTTTTGGGTAATTTAAAATGAAAAAATATATTAAAATAATAACAAAACATGTAGCTCATGTCAATATAAATATTATCAAGTAGTGATTTATTCTCCATACCTATTTTCTTCTAACACTTTTTTAGAATTAAAATTGTCTGCCCCGAACAAATACTAACTTGATAATAAATCCCATCCATTATAATTGCATTCCCACTTTACTAAATAAAATAGAAATATCATTTATGCAGAAAAAAAAAATATTATATAAATTATACATATTACAAGAAAAGCTACCCTTGTTTCCAATAAAAATTCAATTTCTTATAAATCAATACTTTTCTGGTATGATTGTGAAGTGGAGAGGTAAGAAAAATCTCTGTAACTACTAAATAATAAATAATAAAGTGAGATGTCTATAATTTGTTGCTAATTTATTTGATGATGACAAGTCATTTCCATTTTGGGACCGGGTATTGGAATGTCCGTATTTTATTATTAAAAAATTATATTTGGACTCTTATTTCTTTATTTGTTTTTTATGTTGTTTTGATTTTTTAAAGAATCGATGAATGATTCATATTAAACCACATTAATAAATAAAGATGGAAATAAAAAAATGAAATGTCTTATTATTAGAGTAATAATTAATGTTTTAAACAACTGTTAAGTCTTCTAATTCGTGAATATGTGCTTAATATTATCAAACATCATTAAATCGAGTCTCAGTATGAAGTTGTGTTAAATATTTTGAAAAAATTATTACTTATAGTAATTTTATTAATTATCGTTATTATTATTTTCTTCATATTATTCGTATTGTTACAATATAATAGTAATAATAATAATTAACTATGTGGTTTAAAAAAAGTAATAAAAAAAGTAAGTTAGCTAATTTTTATAATTTTTTTAAATGATATTGACATTTCTTTAATCTTAGCTTTAATAATGATCATTCATTTAATTTTTGTGTGAATTCAAAATATTTTGTGATATTTAAGAGTTTTCCTATAAATATGGGACAAAAGAGAAGTGGAATTGTAGAAGAGAATCATGCCTGGGAAGTTTACAAATCAATACCTTTATTGTGAATTTTTTACCAATGAATTGAGACATTGAATTTCTTTATATAAGCAAAATCATCTCATGAGGCATTATAGTGAATCAAGAATTGATAAGTATTTTTTTCATATATAATTTTGTCCACGAATCGAAATATCTAATTTTGCTATTAGATTTTCGTTTTTCACTATATTGAAATTTTAAAGGAAACATTGTCGTTTTGGTGTTTTTTTAAAAACATCATGTAAGTATAAATGACAAATTATATATCTGTATAATTAAGTAATAGTGAAACCCATAGTGTATCAACCAAATCGTAATTATTCAAAGGATTAGTGGAATAATAAGTGAATAAGAATATTTAATTAGAAAATAACTTATCCAAAGTTAGATAAAGAGAAATTATATAACCTATAAATCAATGTAAGTTTAATGAAAAAGAAAACAAAATCTTTAGAAGTTAAAAATGATATAAAACTTTAAATAAATTAGAGGTTCAATTTATATCTCTCCTCATTGAAGACAAATCCCAAAACAGGACCAAACACCTCAAATAAAAAAAAAAAAAAAGAATATAGGAAAACATCATTGAAAGTATAATTTTCTAATAAAAGCGATTATATAAAACTTTTAGAAGGTATCTTATAGTAAGGAGGGGAAATATATTACATGTAAATTTTCTCATTTGAGCAAGAACAAATTGGTGCTATTTTCTAATTAAATTAAAAGTTTTATTTTGATAATTTATATTTTACTAATACATTATATTTTACCATGTGAAAATAACATTACACTTATTACTTTATATAAGCTTCTTTTTCCAATTAACCATAAAAATTTTGCAATTATCAATAAAATTTTAACGAAAAAAATAAATTTATTGGTAAAATAAAATTCATTGACGAATTTTAGAATTTCAATTATTGATAAAAATATTCGCTAAAGATAAATAAGACGCTAACATTTGTCAATTAATTAAAATTTGTATTATCAATGAACATTTTCTCTGGTAATTTATCTGTTAGTAAATTTTACAAGAAAACTTCATCTTTAATTTATGATTTTTATTATTGATGGATTTGTACAGTCGATAAAATAATGTCATATCCCTTGCTTTGGATTTTAACCAATTAACGTAAGATTCGTCGATAATTATATATGAATATAAAAAGAAAGGGAGGAGGAGGAAGAGAAGAACTTGAAAGTAATAGGGGTGACACGATGATAATCTAGCGACAATACAATAGAGGAGGAGGAAGAGAAAAAAGAGAAGACGAAGAAGAAAAAAAAAGGTGAAGAAAAAATAAGAAACAAAGAAAGAAAAAATAAATAAGAGAAGGACCTAAATGTAATATTTATTGATGAATTTTATCAACGACTAAAATTTTTCAGTAATTGTCAACAAATATTAATAAATAGATTTAGATTATCAACGATTATTGACGAAGTTTTAATTCGACAATAAACTTTATCAATAAATATTTTATCATCAATTTTTTTATCATCCATGATCTATCAATACACCGAAATTACTGACAAATTTTTGTTATTACCTATTAATTTTCTCATCGAAAATTAATAATTTCATAGAGTGTGCAGCACAATATGTAGACGAAATCATAATCATCTCATCACCTTCTTATTTTATAAATTTTTAATCTGATTTCAAATTCTAATCACTTCATTGAAAACACTAACCGAAAAAAAAAATTATCAAATATAAAGAATATTGCATTATTCATTTACAAACACATATCCTTTATTATTATTATAACAAGACTATATATTATTATTATTATGACCGTATACTTAGGTTAGTATTAAATGTGTGAAAATTTGTTAAGAGTATTTGGTTTGGTTTCATATGCTCAATTTTCAATTATATTTCTTTTCCAAGGAAAGGAAGCGATAACTGTCCACAACCACCAGCATGTGCTAATTACTATATATTAATCATGCTCTCCACACTTCAAATAGACTTGGAAGGAATCCAGCTTAATATTGCATGAATTTACTGCTACGCGTATGTGGTCCATTAATACTATTCTAGATTCTTCATCTTTAATTCCTTTAACCACTCCCAAGGGACCTACCCTCATTCATTTCCAAGATCATAAGTCGATTCATTTTTCTTAGACCAACACCACTTATTGCTGCTCAATTCACACCATCTATTATACATATATACAAAGAAATCTAACCAGCACAATTTGAATCCCAGATGAAGAATATAATAATACAAATAAAACATAACATATACTCCTTTGAACTTCTCATATATGATGCAGTGGACACAAAGTTCTGTCAAAACAAATAAAACCTAATTCCCTCACTCATAGATACATAATAATCAGATGCATCAAAGCATTTAGGGCAAGCAAATCCCAAACATTATTCATGGCTGAAGCATTCACCCCGCCCTCTCTTTCTTTGCCAACATAAAATTAAAGGGAGGTTGGGTGAAGTTTCCTTGCAGAAACATGCTAGAAATAACTTTATACATGGCCTCAGTGAGGTGAACACCATCCCAATTTATGAACTCAGAAGGGTTTGTGCAGGCAGTGGCGTTAGGTGTGCCACACGTGCCGAACACACTGAAGCTGTAAGGTGGTTCTCCTGATCCACAACAAACATTGAACACTTCTTTGAATCCATACTTGGTCGGATTCTTCATCACAGTGCGGTATGCGTTGAAGTAATCAGCATAAAGTATGACAGCTTCTGGGTACTGTTTCCTAAATTCCTCTAGTTTGTTTTGCAGTACAAGGTTGTGGTAATTGCTTTGGTTGTTCACACTTTTCACACACCCAAGCTCATCCCTGTCATCAGGAGGAGCCAGATACATGGTCAATGTCAAACACCCAGTAAGAGGTAAACCCTGCACAACTAGGTATTTCGCACCCTTCTCTAGCAATGCCTGCAAAATCACAACTTTAAAGGTTTACAACATCATAGATCATGAAGACGAAAAATCAGAAAACAAAAGCAAAAGCAGTGTAATTATTTATTACCTGTAATGCTCCTGAGACACTACTGATTGCAAGCTTTCTTATGGTATCATCTGAGACGGTAGATCCGAGAGTGTAGGCGTAGTCGTTGACACCAATCTCCCCAAACCAAAATAGAGTATCGTCAAAGTCTTTGCAATTTAATTCTTCACATTCGCGGCTTTCCAAATACCTGTTGAACCATATCATCTGAGTTTGGATGGACTGGGGAGTGATGTCAAGGGAGAGGTTGTTCCTGACAAAGAACAAGTGGTTTATGGCGGTGGAACCGGCGACGGCAAAGTTAACACCGAAAGTGTCGTTGGGTTTGCGGTGGCGATAAGGGGGCAAGTAAGGCAGCGAAAGATCTTCGGCGACGAAGTCAATGACAAGCCTTCCATCGGAGTACCTGTTGGTGGAGTGGTTGAAGAAAGTGGTGCCGTAGGGAGAGTTTGAGACATGGCCAAAGCCACTTGGACCTTCTGCGTTCTTGGTGTTGCCTGTGTCAGTAAAAGAATCCCCAAAGGCATAAACCCTCTTAAAGGGTCTTGTCCTTCCTTCCTCAGATGCTGCTGCTGCTGTTGCAGAAGAAGCTGACAGAATTGAGGACAGTGTGCAGATGGTAATGAGGAGGATGGTAGAAGAAGACATGGATGTCACAGAAGAACCCATTTCAGAAGGGTACCTTAATTATCACACAAGAGTATAGATCCCACTCTGCTAGAGTTTCATCTTATATATATATAACAGTTCATTACCTTAAAAGGTTTAAGATTCAACCATTTTCTCAAATATATATATATATATATATATATATATATATATATATATATATATATATATTTTGTCTCTATTTTATGTGAAAGCAGAAAAAAGAACTATTTTTTTTTTATAAAAATTAAAATTATTTTTTATAAGAACCTATTAAGTTTATGTCACACCATTGTTTTTATAAAAATACTTTCGCTTGATGACTTAATTTTAATGAAAGATAAAATATAGGCACGATTCAAATCGTATTTTACATTAACACGTTCTCATATTAATTTGTTGTTCTTTTTAATTAATTTAGTGTAGTGCGTTAAGATTCAAAATTCAATTTAAATATGTTTACAGTAAATAAATAAGATGATATATTTAATGCAAGACAAACACTGTTTTTGAATAGTATTTGACTTGTAATTTCATAAATTGCTTACAATTGAAGCTAAAAGTAAAAATTCAAGCTTATAAAGTTAAGATTATTCAATCACTTTATTATTCTGAGTAAAACATCTTAAAAACTAAGATTTTAGATTTGATGTTTTGTTAACGAAAATACTTAAACCTCAAACTCAAAACTACTAATTAAGTGTCAAACAACTTTATATTAATCTATCGATACATTAATGATTTAGATTAAATCATTTATTGTTTAAAATAAAAAATGAAAATAAATAAAATCATTTCTAAACGTTCTCTTATGAAAGTTTTTCATTAAATAATTGATTTTGATATTTATTTTCTTAGAATTCTACTTGACATAACCTTTTTTTTTCTAAAAAGAAGAAAAATCAAAGATAGCTCCGATTAAATAAAAAGGTCCTGAAAATAAAGATAAAAATTTGGTTAAAAAATTAAAATTTAAAAAATAAGGATAATTATTTTTGAAAAGTAAAATGTAGAAAATGAAAAATCCATAGTCGTATTTTGAAGACTAAATTTGTTCCTGAATTGACTTTGGCCCATACTCTTATGATTCTCATGCACCGTCCTGACGTGTAGATCTAATACCGCTCTTACATTAATACTTCTGCTTAGAGGTAGCTGGGAACCTACACTTCTTCACCACACATAATTTTCTTCTATTTTATTAAACAAAATTTTCACACATAAAATTAAGTTCAAATTATAACTTTATATAATAACATGAATAAAAGTTTACTGACAAGTACTACTTTTGAAAAATATAGGTTAAAAATTAATACAAGTAAAAGTGCATTATTAGCATTAAATAGCCGTCTATTCTAAAATTTCAATAATACTTTCCATAAATATATTGGGGGAGGAGATGAAAAAAACATTTTTTTTAAATGATTGAAATTGTAATTACTGAGACACAATTGAATGAGTTGTCCCCACATAACCAACCCCTTTGACGGTGAGTTTATGAAATTAAAAAGGCTATAGAAGGTATAGTATAAGTAAATACGTGAGCTATTATCTTTTGTTACTTTGTTGTGTCTTTCATTAATAGCCACCAACCACCATTGTCTTCTTGCTCCACTCATTCTTTCTTAAGACAATTTTTTTTTTTTTTTTCGTGAGACTCTACCAAATAACACATAAGAGTGTTCTAAAGTACAGCTACTAGAATTAAAGTTCTGATAAAATCTTGGTGAATGATTTCAAACAGATTAATTACAGAGTTAACGAGTTCATAATGACTGAAATTTAAGATTTTTATTCTTATTATAAAAGAAGTCTTATATACAAACTCAACCCTAGAAGGTTATTAAGTTTTTTTAACATATATTTTTAACAAGGGAGTTTATTTATGGATCTCATGAGTGTTAATATTTTTCTTTCTTTCAAAGAGGTTTAATTAGAGTGATGTATCTTGACCAAAATTTTTAAAACGGTTAAAATACTATATTTAAAATTTATATATTTAATATTGTCACTAATAAAAAAAATTATATATGATTTAGTATTCACATCTCCTTATATGTTTCTGTTTAAAAAAATTATAGTTTTAAATATTTCTATATTTAAGAACATTTTCCTGTAATAGGTTTCAAATAATTAATATAAAACTTCCACCAATACTTCTTTGAATCTTAAAGAAATGTTTCTCTAATTCAATAATTAGATCTTTAGTAAAAAATTGTTCCTCTAATTCAATAATTAAATTTTTAATATCTTGAAAATATGTGAAGAGGTAAATATGTATTGTTTTCATTTTTACGATTATCTTTCCTTTGCCACTTAAAAAAATGAATTTATATTTTATTCTTCATCAATATCATTCTTTTAAATTTAAGACTGAAAAATAATTTATCAAAATCTAATCGAAAATTGAGAGACCTAATTAATAAAAGAAAAATATATGATAATTAAGTTACAAATAAAAAAAGATTATGAAAAAACATATGATACATAACATTTCCTTTTATATTCATAAGAAAATAACCGTTAAATATGTTTTTGGTACCCTTAACTTTAAGTTAAAATTAAAATTAGTCCCGTTTCAAAAATTTTGTCCAATCTAGTCATTCAATTTTAGAAATGTGTGAATTTAATCAATTTAACTAAATTTTGTTAAGTTTATTTAACATTTCAAACACGTTTCTCAGTTAACATTGAAGCGGAAATATGTTAAACCAGTGTAATCAACAAATGCTAATATGAAACACGTTTAAAACGTAAAAAAAATTTAACAAAATTTGGTTAAAAGGACAAAATCTACACATTTTGAAAGTTTAGAAACTAAATTGCACCAAAGTTTCGATGAAAAACTAATTCCAATTTTCACTAAAAGTTATGACGGGCAAAAGTATATTTAATCCAAAAAATAAATATACAAAAAAAAACTCATGAGATGAAAAAAGATATTAAATATCAAATATTAAACTAATATTTATTATCAAAAGACAAGAAAAAGTTATCTTTATTATCTTAAAAGAAGAGAACTAGTTAGAAATGAGAACAAAAAGAATGAATTTGTGTCTAACTATCAGCATAGTTCTAAAGTCAATAATAAAATGTTAAATATTTTGTCAAAATATTTATTTAGTTTTTAATGAATGCTGATATTTTATTTTGTATTAAGTTGGGATGAAAGAGAGAAGAGAGAAGAGAAGAGAGTGAAGAATAAAACTTATAAAATATATGATGAGAGGTTTAGAGACATTTTTTTCTTAAAATACTTGGACCGTTTGATTTATTATATATGTTGTGTCACATTTAGCTAGACAAAGGTTGTTTTTAAATATCTCTTTACAAAATTATTTATTTGTTTGTGGAAGATATTGATAAAAAAAAGTATATTAAAAGTACATGTTTCATAAGCGGTATTAAATATACTAATTCTGGAAATGATCAAGATAGCTAACCAATATATATATATATATATATATATATATATATATATATATATATATATATAGTTTTTAATAAAAAAATGAAAATCGACATTATTAAACGTATATCATTTGTGAAAAGAGAGATTCAATCTAACTAATTATTAAATACATATGACTAAATTATTAAAACCTAATATACTCCTAATTAATACTATAGTCAGTCACTAACTTCTAATGAGATACTCCTAACATTTTAATCATATATACATTGGCTAGTGAAACATTAATTGTTATAAAAACTTTTTCTGGCCATTTTTTCTAGCTAATGTCAAAAGTTTCCTAAGCGTAGATTTCATGTGAAATAATTGTTTTTAAGAAAAAATATTTTTAATAATTTATGACTAATCCATTATTGAGAAAAATAGTGAATAAATAATATTTTAATTTATAAATCAAATTATAACCATATTAACTTATATAAATATAAATTTTAAATAGGTAAAAAATCGATTCCTGCATTTGAGATATATATAAATAATAAAATGTTTATATTTTTATAAAGTTATAAAGTACATAATTATAATTATTAACAAAAATATGTTAATTATAAAATAGATGCGATATCTCTTTTATTGTTTGCACTAATTCTCTCGTAGTAAAAGCCTGATGTGTTAATCCAACTACATATATGTTAATTAGTTCCGTTGTTTCTTTATATCTGTCTCAATTCTGGAAAAGTATTATTATTTTCTACGAAATGTGAAACGAGATTGAATAAAATGTAAACAAATGCCAGAGATAGTCTTATAAATATATATATATATATATATATATATATATATATATATATATATATATATATATATATATATATATATATTTTGCAGTGAATACCTAAAGAACATCGTCCCAAATTTTGTCTCGTGTCTTTTGAAGACAGTTAATTGTAAATTATTGTTTTATTTTATTACACCTTATTTTTTAAAATAAAATATATAATGTAATTAAGACATTTTATACTATTATTAAAATCGATTAGAAGTTTCACATTAACTATAAATTGATTATAGAGAAAATAAATTTATAATATATAAGTGAATGCAAATCTTACCTTATAAATCTATTTTATGAATTGAATTAAATTTAAAATTCATATTTTAATTTAACATCAAAATCATCTAAAATCTATTTTAACGATATTTATTATTTATTGAACTTATCGTATTACTTTTCATCAAACTATCATTCATAAATAATCTAACGTTTAAAATTATATGTCCATGTGTATTAGATATCTCACATCTACAAAACACAAGATAAATTTATAGTATATATAAATAGATATAGATCTTATTTTATAAGTTTATTTTGTTAGTTAAATTAAATTTACGATACATGATATTTTTTTAAGAAAATTACTTATAATAAATTTATTATTTTTACACCAAACACTTTAAAAGTTATATAAGCAATGGTTTTGAATCAATAATTATATAGAAAAGTTACACAAACAAAATAAAGAGTTCATCTCTTTGTCTTTTTTGATCAATTGGAATATAGTTCTTTTTCTTGTAGAAGAGGAAACCAGTGAAACATAGTTTAAAGATGTGTAAATAGTTTATACAGAAACTGAAAAAAATAAAAAAAGGGAAAGAGAATGAATGAGGAAATAAGGGATTGGAATTTGATTCCAAATTGATATGTATGAAGTTGTGAGAATGTATGATGTCCACGTGGGGGGAGTAATGGCAACCACAAACCTTAAATATTGTGATGAAAATTGTTGTCATAAACAGTTAGGTGGTTTGAGCTTTCAAAGCTTCGTGGTTAAGTTAGGTTGGCTTATGTTTTATGGCTCTGTGTTCTTCAACCTAAATATACACTTGTAGCAATGGCGCAGTCCCTACTGCCCCAAAACACTTTATTGTTATAGCCAAAGAAAAATATAGTGACGGTTAGAGTGAAAACCTAACTAATAATAATAAATGAAAAATATTATTTTTGTCTATTTTTTTTCTAAAAATTAATAATTATTAATATACTGAGAAGATATACAACACCAATGAGATATGAGTTTAACTCACATATAAGAAATTGACAATATTTCTAACCCAAAATCTTATAATAATAAATTTATGAATTTTCATCTTTATGGTGCTCAACTTTCACATCTTTACTTAATGTAAGACTTAAGCTTACTTGGATCTCAACGACTTTTAATTACACATCACTTTTGTTTAATTTTTACAAATTTTATCACTTATTTTGTGCAATGTACAACTGCTATCCTTTTCAATAACGTAAAACAAGTCATGAGTATCATGGATTTTTCTCAAGCAACAAAAAGTTGGTTAAAGTTATGGGGAATTAAAAATGAAAGATCTAAGTGTTTGGAAAAATATAGGGAAAAAATTATAGAATTTTAAAAAATATAAGTGTTGGGTGGATGAAAATAACATGTCTTGAAAAGTTCCAATTTGTCTAGGATAATCAAGGGGTGGGTATTAGTAACTATATAATGAACTCTAAGTCTGTTCCTTAGTCTAAGATACATTTAGTTAGTGTTTGATTTTCTTTATCTCTCTTGTAGTAGAGTGTTGTAAGATGTAGTTAAATTATTGCTATGGAGAGTGTGTGTACTTTCATGATTTTATTTTATTTTATTTCTCTAATAATAGAATGATTCTCGGAGATTTTTTTCGACAATAAAAAACAAAATTAAGAATTTTTTATTTGATATTTAGCCTTTAACAACAATCTTTTCCATTTAATGTAGTGTTAATGGCTTGGTCATAGTTATTTCTTCTCTTCTAGTTTTATTTTCACTTTTGTATTTTTTAGTGCCATGATGAACTAAACCTTTATTTTCTAGTCTAAGTAATCGAATCACTATCACAGTTTTCTATGGCTTCTCACGATTTTTCGGTAGCAATTCCATCAATATTTCTGTCTTTATCTCTATCCATTTTTAGGCATGTTGTTAAGACATGTTATCCAGATGAGAGAAAATATGGACATTGTAACAATTATTTGAGTAGCAAATGTTTTTGAGCAACCTTCACTGTAATAAGATAAACCAAAAAGCCTAACTTTACTTTTTCTCGTATTACATCCATGCAATAGAGAGCTATCTCTATTTTCAGTCTAGAAACGTACTTTCTTGTACTTTGTGCGACTTTGGTTTTAGTAAGTGCATATTTCACTGACTTTTCATGGAGCTCATATATATGCTTTAAGTTTATATTCTCGGAACATATATATTATATATAGTAAGAGTGTACAATCTTATGCATATGAAATACTATATGTTTAATTCAATGTTGGTTTATGTAAGGTTTCACCCAGAGAATCGGTAATATTTTTAAGTAAAAACTTATTTCTTTGTTAGTTTTAACTTAAACTTAATGAGAGTTCTAAAAGATATACCTAAAACAATAATTATAGTCGTGCTTGTGTTATCACTTATTATCTTTGAATAATAAATTTTATAAATTTTCAAAAAAAAAACTAGGATTTAGCGTGTCAAAAGTCAATGCTAACAAGAAAGAGTTATTGTTGAATAGTTCTTATAATAACATATCTGTGACTTTAAGATCGATTCTAACTAACATTCACTGATTTGTCACTAATTTTTAAATTTATTTTTTAATTAAAAAGTTCAATTGACCAACTTTAAAACATTTTTATTATATTTAGTATTAGTTTAATTTGCGTTGTGCTTGGCCAACGCTAATGATAATAACTTTTAAAAAATTTGTACAACATCTCTGGATTCAAATAACATAAAAAAAAAACTATATGAATTAAGGATATGAGTGTAAATGAAAAAAAAAATTAAATGAAGAAAATGAATATAAACGAGAGAGGTGAGAAGAAAAATGTTGATAAATAAGATAAGAAAAAAAATGTGTAGATGAATGAGATATGTGTGAAAAAAAAAGATGATAACAAATGAGATAAACATGAATAAAAAGATGAGCGTTGGTGAAAGAGATGAGTGCTGATAAAAGATATGAGTGTATGAAAAAGATAAGTGTAATTATATTTATAAGAAAAATAAGAAAAAAAAATTATGAATGATAATATTTGTCATCTTTAAATTTGAAGAAAAAATACATATTTATTTTTAATATGTATTTTATTTAGTATTTTCTAAATTGATTCTGATACAAATATTTATTTAATAACAAAAATTAAAAACATTTTTTTTCGATTTGTTTCAAACAATTAATTATTTACATCGTATTAAAGTAGGTTAAGCCGATATTAATATCAATAACGATGCTAATATTTAGAAATTAAATTGATTTTTCTTGCGGTGCTTAAAATATTTAAAATTGTCAAGTAGGTTAAGTCTGATTTTATTAAATTGTCAAGAATAATAATTTAAAAAACAAATCTTGTAATAAACCATGGAATAGTAAACCAATCAAAAACTTACAAATGTTGAAAAATGTATGAGTTCAAACATTTTTTAAATATAAATTTAGATAAAAGAAAACAAGTGAAAAGCTAAAATCCCTTCGTTTACTGATGCATTAATGAATTTTATCGTTTGTTAACGAATAATATATTTAGATAATACTTATTTCATCATTTTATTATGGCAAGAAAATATTTTACCGTTGAGTAAAATGAAAAGAGAAATGTGTAATAATTATTGTAAAAAGTACAAATTTGTTCCACAACACATAAAAGCTAATTTAAAATTAAAACAGATTACATTTGTTGAGATTATTTGTAGGTACTGTTTGAAGACTTGTAGTCATATCAATCGTCAAAAACTGTGGCTTTGTCAGCAAAATTGAATTGTCACTGATGTAACTTTTTTTTAACTTTTATCTACCTTAAAGCCAAATCTATTACAGAAATAGCACAAGAAAAAAAAAAAAAATATATATATATATATATATTTAAATTATTAAAAAATAGGTATATTCTTTTAATGAAATCATATATAACTTATTTCGAATAAAAAGAAAGAAAATGTAATATAATATGTTTTTGTCATTTTTATTTATATTCTAGTTTACTGGAATATAAAATCTAAATGGACTTAGAGGTAAGTCAGACTCTTGCTTAGCAATTAAAGAAGAGAAACATAGAGAACTACATATTTATTCCATTAAAATTTTTAATTATTTGCGACAACATTAAAAAAAATGTTATTTTCAGGGTCTAATAACATCTATGATAACATTTAACTTATTTACTAAAAATTATGTTATCTAATTATGTATTTTAAACTTCAATATTGGTATTTTATTTCTATTTGTACTAAAATGTTAACTAACTCTTATTATCTAATTCTTACGTAATATGATCTGAGCTAAAGTTATCGTTTTTCACTTTACAATTAAGCTTTGCAATTGTACTTTTGATTTTTTTTTTTCCTAAAACAATAGTGAATCTACCCAATACGTCTCTTTCAAATCCACAAGTTACTTACTAATTTAACATAAATTTAGATAAAAGAAAACAAGTGAAAACCTAAAAAATGGTTAGAATTAAGCATACAAATATTTTAGAGCCATGTTAAATTAAACTGGGTCTAGACGTACACAGTATTAGGAATTAAGGTTGTGATTGATTGAGAGAAAAAAAAAACATGGTGTATAATTTCTTTAAAAAAAGTGAGAAGAATAAAATGTTTAGTTAAAAAAAAAACGAGATGGAGAGAAATAAAAAATAAGTAAAAAATGTAAGATATAAAGTTTAAAGAATTCTAGTAGGAATACAACTTACTTTTTAATCATTTTTCTATTTCATTTTTATTAAAGATCCAAACCATAAATCTAGCTAAAACTAATAAACTATCATGTTAAAATAGAAACTTCAAAACGAAATAGACAAACGTAAAATAAGAAAGCCCACAACAACAACCATTTCAAACCACACTAATTATAATCCAACACTTATCCAAAAGAGAGAAACAAACCAAAAATATAAGATAATCTACACATGCAAATGTTACTTGTGATAAATACATATAAACTGTTTGACATATATATGTTGGTATTCTTTGCAATGCTTGTGCTGCATTGGACTTGGACAGTGCTAGAAAAAAAGTTAAATAAATTTATCATGTTTAAGAAGAAAACTACAGATTTGGTGATAGCTAGAGAAGATCCTCAAAGACATGTTTACACAGATTGCTGAATTGTTACATCAGTTTCACTTGTACTTTCACCTATCCCAGCCACCACCTCAACACTAGCTGAATTTGAGTATGGCTGGTCACCAAGTCCAGACATCATTAAGGGCTGCAAGTTTATTGGGTGGTCAAACTTACAAGCTGGTCCAAATTTGCAAATTCCATAGCGACTGTAATGGGAGCAGACACTTTGGTCCTGCATTTCATCACAAATAAAATTCACATTAAATAACAGAAACTACCCAATCAAGCTTGTAGTCCCATTTGACTAAACAAATTAAAGGATATATCTTTTCAGAATCAGAAACACAATCATCTCTAGGTAACAATGCCATGCTTATTCCATATATTTTAGATTTAACACAACCACAGGCTAAACAAAAGAAAATAAATCTTCCAGCTTTTCAGATATAAAACCTTACCGGTCTCAAAGGAAGACCCTTGTCACTGAGGTTGCATGGAGGTAATCTTGCAATCCGGTTCTTTGGATGGTGAAATTTACAATTAGATTTGAACTTGCAATCCCCAGTTTTTAAGAAGTAGCTACATTCAGGTTCACCGGGCCTTTCTGGAAACTCTTCAACGGATATCTGCTTTTGATGGTGCAAGTAAACATTTGTATCGACTGTTGGGTTGTTCAAGACAAATGTAGAAGGTGGATGCATGTTTCTCTCAGGTAGGTAGACAGATGCCTTTACAAACAACAAATGGGTGAATTTAATGGGAAAACAACCATTTGCATGAGTTCATCTGACAGAATAGTTCGTTAACTAAGGTAAAGGAACAAAGACCACTCAGGTCTTGCATTGCATACCAACGAAAAAATAATAACAGACACTAGGAAGGAAGGGAAATGGGGCTGTAGAATGATCACAAGAAATCTAAAGATTACATGCCATAATCATATTTTGACTCTTAAGGATCGGTAATAGGTGCAACTTCAAATTCACTTCTAGCCATAAAGCCAAACATACATTGCTTAATATGCATGATTCTTCAATATGTTTGCACGTGAAAAAATAGGTCACACCAGATCAACAAAACTGCACATTCTAAATCATAAGAACTATTTTTGTACTAATTGATTTGGGTATATATCACTCAAACCTCAAATGGCTTAATATTTATTTTATTCCAGTATTCAGTGTACTTATAACAAAACATGTAAATTAATGATAAGTCTGCAATAGTCAACAAGTGACAATGACATAATCTCACAATTTACAAAGTTATTTAAAAAACATAAGGAAACCAATGACAGGACAATATAAATTTGCAAAAAGGAAAAGTAAAAGTGAACGCAACAATGCCAGAGTATCTGCAGCAACAGAGAATTAACCTTGCCAGATGCTTATTGGTATTGAATCTATCTATTTACCTGGTATCCATTCCAGTCAGAACTTTGGGTAGAAACTCCTTGAGTAGGTGAAAGCATCATTGGCACAAAAGGAGATGCTTCGTTTAATGATCTTGGAGAAGACCAGGAGGGTACAGATGGTCGTGATACACCTTGTAATGACATAGGCCCTCCATTACCAAACCCTGAAGGAGGATCACATCCTCCAACTGTAGGGTCAGGATGGTTGAACTTGCAGTTTGCTCCAAATTTACAAGAGCCAGTGCGCATGTAATAGGGGCACTCCCTCTCCCCCTATCATGAAACATGACCTTATTAATATCTAAGAAACAACTATTTCAGAAGACTGCAGAAAGAGACAGACATCACACACATATATATCTTTTGTTATAGGAAAGTAACTAAAATTGTACCTGACGAATAGGCAGGCCAAGAAAGTTAAGTTCAAAAACTGGTACTGGTGCTGGTGTTGTTGAAATTTTTCCTCTTGTGTGGTTATATTTACAAGATTTGCCAAACTTACAACCCCCAGATCTTTGATAATACTGCCATAAGATCAGGACAAAAATTGTTATGAACATGTCATGAATGGTGAAATTTTCTGATTTTACATGGTTTGAGCAAGAGAAAAATCATACACAAACTTGCTTTTCTCCATAAGCTGCTTTTGAAGTTCCAATAATTTTTTCAACCGAACAGTTGATATCATTTGCTTATAACTTTTTTATCCATTCATTTAAATAAAATTAATATCATTGTCATCATTTTGCTAGGGTAAAATAATGCAAAAGAGAAAGAGCTAAATCAACAAAAATGCCACAAAAATAAACCAAACCATCCATCTTGACAGACATTTCACTGTTTTCCCTGTCCTTGTCTAATGTAAACTATGAAGATAGCATACATCATCACAATCCAAAAACAAGTAATCAAAACAGACATATATTAAATCTCAGCCACAGAAAATATATATTGAAAAAAGAATTCTGATATAGAATACAATCTATATACATTACCGAACTGACATCCCACAAGTCCAGAAATTACAGAATATGACATCACCCAAAATTGAACATATAGCATATAAATGATCAATGATCTCAATGTTGCGGAAGGAAATGAAAAATATAAATTATAAATTAGGTTGAATCACCTTGATTTGACCTTACAGTGACTTACACACAATCTTCCATGGCAATTCAAATAGCTGGAGGAACTTGTATTTAAATAATTACAATATGAACATTAAAAGTCAAAATAATGCAGAAATGACAGACGTGAGAATTAAAATTTGCTTAGAAGCATAATTGTGAAAATAACCTTGCATTCTGTTGTGCTTGATCTGTCTGTAGATTCTTCTCTTTCACCCGCCTTCTCTCTAACAGCCTTTGTTGATCGTTAAAACATCCACACAAAGAACAGTATTTTAAGAAGTGAACATTGTACAATAAATTTCCAGGCAGAAAATGGTGAAGAGAACCTCATTGATATATTGACATACTCAATCACCAACACCTTATTAAGTCTGAAGAAGTAATAAAGGTGACCTCACAAAAATAGGCAAATTTTGAAGCCTTAATAAGTCATTTTAGCAAAGCTATAGAGTAAAAAGACCGACCAAAACAGACACATTAAAAAATCATAAAAGCAAATTACCAAAAATAGCACTGCCCCCAAAAATTACAGTTCAATATCAAGTATCTACCAGCCACGATGTAACAGTTCTGACCATTTACCAGTCACTTCAATCAAAAGTATACCTTCACCAAAGGCAAACTATCTTGTTCTCAATCCAGCACCACAGATAATACAATGTCACCGTAAAGGAATCCTTGGAGAAAAGATAACCTTTACACAAGTGAACTGTTCTAAAGCTTAACCTCCAACAATGCAATATTGATCACTACCAGATATCAATGCAAACAAACCAATCATACAAAAACAAAAGCATCGCTAACAAACATAACATCTAAATGAGGCATACATAGAAGAAGAAAGGCACAAGAAGTACCTGGGTTTTCCTCCTAATAGGGTGATTAAACTTGCAGTTAAACCCAAACTTGCAATTCCCAGTTTTCATATAAAATGCACAATCCTCAGCTTCGGGCCTCAAAGGGTAGTGGTGAGTTACATCACTGTTTCTCTCTTCCCTGTGCTCCTCTCCATCATCACCATGAACATCACCAATACCAACACCATCTTCATCAGCATCAACACCCAGTTCCTCATCCCAACTATTTGTCTCCGAACCCCTACTATCTGCATCACCCTTAGCGGTTTCTTCGTCGCAAACTCCTCCACGGTCGTTCAAGTCGGAAACTTTGTCCTCAGTTTCATCCTCACCCTTCAAATCCAACTTGCTGTGAAGCTCCCCAGACAGTATCTCATGCTCCGCCGCGTGATTGAGATCTGACGGTTGAGGAGGAGGAGAGGGAGGGGGAGAAGAAGCCCCCAATTGGGGATCTTCGCCATTGGAAATGGAAAGTGGCGCAGAATCGGATTCAGAGCCTTCCATTCTCCCTCCACATTTCAAACCCTAATAACAGAAGGTGGTTTTTGTTCAAAAGAAGAAAAGAAAGGGAATAAGTCGCAGAGAGAGAGAGCAGAAGAGAAAGGAGGAGGAAAAAGGTTGCGTTTTTATATGAGGGGAATCAAAAACCAGAAGCAGTGTGTGAGTGAAGGAGTGAGTGTGAACATAAAAAGAGAGAAAAAAAAGTGTCCTACTTTGTAATGTTGATGTGCTGTGTACTGTTTTGGAAACCACACTGCCCTCTATTTTATTTTACTTTCTTGTTAATAAAAGACAACTTTATTTAGATTCTCATCACGTTATAATTATGAAGTTTTTACATGTTTTTTTGTTTTTGATTAATATATGATTTGAGAATTTGGTTGATTTTCTTTCTAGTAGAATTCTTTTACCATGTTTTCTTTTTCCTTCTACAAGATTCAAACATCGATAATGTTTAACGATTGTAAAAATATGTCTGCGAGTCAGGATAAGGAAGAAAAATGATAAAAATGGAAGAAAAAAAATTAAAGAAATTATAATGTTTATTTTGTTTATAAATAATGGGTCTTTACATGTGGAAAATGTGAGAATGTATGATGTATGATTACTACATCAATATTTTCTTTTGGGTCGAAGTTAAAATAAAAGGTGTCAGTTTAACGTCCAAAACAATGGAAGAATCTTTCAATTTGGCCTCTTTTTTTTTTTTTTTTTTTTTTCTGGAAGTATTTGCCAATTGTAAATAAAAGAAAATCCATGGGTGGATTTTTGGTCTAAATTCATAGTGGCTTCAACAGAAGTAACATCCAACTCAGTTTTTTTTTTTCATACTTCACTTCTTTGTATTATAAAGTCAAGCATGTCATTATTAAATTATACGATTTTTTTCAATACAATAATATTAATCATTATTATTTTGGTTGTAGGTGAGAGCATCTCAGTGGTTGAGTGGTTATTTGGGCATGTCAATCATATTTTTTTAAAATAAAATACCTATGATTTTCAGTTTGAAGAACAGTTCATAGTAAATTCATGTCCATTTAAAACTGCATTTGTGTGATTTCAATGACGTCTGAAGAAGAAAAATAATGATTTGAGAGTGTTTGAATTGATTGGGGTGCTTCCACCCTTAAAAACGGTAATTTGTTTAGATTCGATAATGCATAACTTAATTTAATTTACACATCATCTTTAATTAAGATATAAAATTAAAATATTTTTTATAACGTATACTTATTTAAAAATAAATAATATTAACAACATAGTATCATATCGTATTAAGCTATTGCAAATAAATTTTATTATTAATATATAATTAATTAAAAATAAATTTTAGGAAAATATAAACCGATAGATTTCAAAAGAATATATATAGCTCAAACCAAATCTTAAAGGGTCAGAAAACATGAATCCGCTCTTCAGAGTTTAATCTATCAAAATTAAATAAAATATAGAAAAAATAATTAAAAAAATATTTTAAAAATTTAATCAAAGTTGTATTGTATTGCATGAAATATTTTGGTTAATTCATATTATTCCCATGTTAACAATTATGTTAAGGTCACATTTTTTTATTTATTTGTATGAATTGAATTGACAAAATATATATACATTATGGTTAGTAAACCACCAACATATGCTTCTTTGCATTAAAGAAGCTCTTTGGTCTACCAATAATCTTAATAGAACCTTGACTAGTCTTCCATTCTAACCTCTAAGTTTGACACATGTTGAAAATCAATTTATGCAATACCCTTAATACTAAATAAATTGATGTGAATTGTTCTTATCAATTAAGTTATCTTACTTTTTGGTATTGAATATGACATGTAATGTGTTAAATATTAGTAAATGGTGTCCATAAGAATAACTACTTACATATCTAACAGACTATTTCAAGTAACCCAAAACTTTTTATTATTTTTAATTATATTCAATTTTAGTAAATAAAAGAGCTGCGATTGTTATGTAATACATAAGAAAATTGTTATATAAGTGCAAAGAAAGTTAAAGAAAATATTGTATCAGCCATCTCCAATTTATATACAACAATTATCATTATTTTATTACCATAGTAAATTCTTGATGTCAATTTTCAGCTCTAGTTTAAGAGTAAGAAGTATCAAATTCAATTTTAGCTAACATGAATTAGGTTGACCTCATGTAAAAGTGACTGAAAATTAAATACTTACAAAAAAAAAAAAATACTTTTCTATTTTGTTATGTTTAACTATGAGAATTAGAGGTGTCAATTTGGCCAAGCCCACAGGGTTTGGCCCTGGCCCATGTGGGCCATGGCCAAAAAAGCCCACATTGAAAAAAAGCCGCCAACAAAGAAGTCTATAGGGCCAAAAACCCTACAAAAGTCCTGTGGGTCAGGGCCAACCCATGGGCTTTCATCTTCCACATGAAAAATATATTATTTTTTAAAATATATTACTATCTGTGGGATAGGCCCAACGAATCGGACAAGCACGACAACCCGAATAGACTAGGACCTGCCCGACGACCTCGACAAGAACGACGACTCGAACGGGCCCGATGATCCAAACGGGCCCAACAACTCGAACGGGCCCGACGACCAAGACGAGCCCGAATACAGGACAAACTTGACAACACGGATGGGCCAATGACATGGAAGGGCCCGACGATCGGACGGGCTCGATGACCTGGACGGGCCCAATGACCCAGACAGGCCCGACGAACCTAACAGGCCCTATGACCCAAACAAGCCTGACGACCCGAACGGGCTGATGACCCGTATGGACCCGACGACCCGGACTGCTCTTACAACCCAGACGGGCCTGACGACCCAGATGGGACTGACGACACTGACATGCCCAACAACCCAGACGGGTCCCGACGAGCCAGATGGGCCCAACAAGTCGGATAGGCCTAACGACTAAGACGGGCCATAGGACCTAGACGAGCCCGACAACCCGGACAGGCTCAACAACCCGAACGGGACAAACGATATGAACAGGCCCGACGACACAGATGGGCCCGACGATCCGAATGAGCCCAATGATCCAGACAGGCCCAAAGACCCCAACGGGCCCGACAACCTGTATGGACCTGACGACCCAAACGAGCCCTATGACCCAGACGGGCCCTACGATCCAGACAGGCCCTACGACCCGAACGGGCCCGAAGACACGTACGGGGCCGACGACCCAAACGGGCCCGACGACCTAAATGAGCCCGACGACCTAGATGAGCCCGACGACCCGGACGAGTCCGACTACCCGGACGGGCCCGACACCCAGACTGGGACCGACACCCAGACGAGCCCAATGAACCGAACGGGCCCGACGACCCGGATGGACCCGACGACCCGGATGGGACCGACGACCCAAACGGGCCCAACAACCCAGACAGGCCCGATGATCCAGAGATGTCCAACGACTCGAACGGGCCCGACAACCCAAACGGGTCGTCAGGCCCATTCGAGTTGTCGAGCTCGTTCGGGTCGTCGAGCCCGTTCAGGTCGTCAGGCTCGTTCGGGTCATCGGGCCCGTTCGGATCATCAGGCCCGTTCATGTCATCGGGTCGTTCGGGTCGTCGAGCCCGTCTGGGTCATCGGGCCCGTTCGGGTCGTCGAGCCCATCTGGATCGTTTGGCTTGTTCGGTTCGTCGGGCTCGTCGGGATCGTCAAGCCCGTTCGGGTCGTCGGGCCCATTCGGGTCGTCAGGCCCGTTCGGATTGTCGGGCCCATTTGGCTCGTTGGGCCTGTTCGGATCGTCGGGCCCGTCTGGGTTGTCAGGCCCGTCGGGGTCGTCGGGCCAGTTCGGGTTGTCTAGCATGTCTGGGTCATCGGGCCCGTTCGGATTGTCGGGCCCGTTTAGCTCGTTGGGCCCGTTCGGGTCGTCGGGCCCGTTCGGGTCGTCGGGCCCGTTCGGGTCGTCGGGCCTGTTTTGATCGTTGGGTCCATACGAGTCTTCGGCCCGTTCGGGTCATTGCGCATGTCTGGATCATTGGGCCTGTTTGAATCGTTGGGCCCGTTCGAGTCGTCGTCTCGTTTAGATCGTTGGGCTCATCTGGGTCGTAGGGCTCATCTGGCCTGTCTTGGTTTTCGGGCCCGTTTGGGTCGTCGGGCCCGTCCGTGTTGTCTGGCATGTCCGGGTTGTCAAGCCCGTCCTGGTCGTCGGGCCCATCTTGGTCGTCTGGCCCGTCTGGGTTTTTGGGCACGTCCGTGTTGTTTAGCATGTCCGGGTTGTCAAGCCCGTCCTGGTCGTCGGGCTCATCTTAGTCGTCGGGTCTGTCCTTGTCATCGGGTCTGTCCTGGTCATTGGGCTCGTCCGGGTTGTCGAGCCCGTCCGGGTCATCGGGCCCATTTGGGTCGCTCAACTTAATCTTTGACTCTGACTTAATGTAGTATTATTTGGGGGACTAACCCATCTTAGCCCTAGCCCTAACCCACTAGAGAGGGAACTTTGGGGGCTGGGACTTTTTTTTGGTCCCCTCATTTGAGAGACCCCTAAAAGGAAGCTTTATGAAGAGTGGGCCAGGACCGGCCCATAGACTTGGGGCCAAATTGACACCAGAATGATAAAACAAAATATTATTTTTCATCAAGTTTCCATCTTTTCTTAACAATTAATAATTCAAAATTATTCTTCGTATTCCTGCTAAGTAACAGGTACTTATTTTTAATATATTTATTTATTATAATTCTTAAAAATGATAAATGTTTTTTCTTTATTTGACTTCACTTTTTCCTCAAACTAACAAAAGACACTTTTTACTCTCAAGAACATAATAGTAAGAAAACATATCAATAAAATAAAATATATAAAATGAGATGGATAGTAAAAGAAGTCGGACAGTTTCATTATGAATGGTGGGCAGATTTAACAATTACTATTAAAATATAATACTGTAATACTGTATTTACTTATATTTTGGGTTACGAACTGCGACAGCTAAAAATAGAAGTCTGGGGAAAAATCGAACTAAAAGAGTTCTTTTACCCATGATTTTAAAAATTAGTTTACAGTTTTTTGAATATTTTGAAGCGTTTAAAATTGGAAAGTTTTTTCTTAAGAGTGGTTATATATACAGTCAGAGAAATATTTAAGACGAATTAGAAATTATGAGTTAGTTAATGCAGTTTTACCAAGACTATAAACTGCTCAATTATGCTAAACTTGAACTGTTCATGTAACATTACGTTAGAAAATAAAAAACGTAAACAGTTTATGTTACACTACGTTAGAAAATGAAGTAAAAAAACTTCTCAATCATCATAAACTTGAACAGTTCATGTAATTACGTTAGAAAATAAACTTAACGGCAGATGCACAAACAAAATAATAATAAATATCTATAATTAAGGGTGGTGCTGAAACAACTATATAGTTAATATATATA
>Ga0214542_1000972_pt1 | contig 56759 bp, 41 predicted proteins | sample CNSS1metaG_FD_160096 | JGI IMG/M metagenome (GOLD analysis project Ga0214542, IMG submission 160096) | Root nodule microbial communities from cowpea collected in UCLA plant growth center, Los Angeles, California, USA - CNSS1 | ecosystem: Host-associated > Plants > Roots > Nodule | place: USA...
TTCAGAAACAAAAGAAAATAGGTAAGAATGGAAGATGAGAACAATTTGTAAGAAATTCAAGGCATAAACATATAAAAGTGGCTCATTAAATAAATTATTGAATTAATATTTCACTATCAAATGAGACAATAGAGAATTACCTTCTTTATTTCTTCGAGGATGGAAGAGAACAGTTGAGAGATGAAAGCAAAAATAATTGATCTTTTTCTCTTTAGAAACAAAAGAAAATAGGTAAGAATGGAAGATGAGAACAATTTGTAAGAAATTCAAGGCATAAACATATAAAAGTGACTCATTAAATAAATTATTGAATTAATATTTCACTATCAAATGAGACGAAAGAATTACCTTCTTCTTTTCTTCATCGATGATGGAAGAGAATAAAGGAGAAATAAGAGAAAAAATAATAGATCTTTTTCTTTTCAGAAATAAAAGAAAACAAATGAGAATGAAATATGAGAAAAATTTATGAAAAACACAATTTATAATGAAAACAAATAATATAAAATATCTTGATAAATCTTTTTAATCTTTATTTTTTATTATATTTGATTTTATATTTTATTATTTATTAATATTAATTATTATGTTTATAAAAGAAATAAAATATTTATTTAATATTTATAACAAAATAAAATCAAAATACTAATATCTGTAATAAAAAAAATCAAAATATCTATGGTAAAAAAAATTTTAAAATTTTTGGGGGTGCTAAGGCACCCCTGCATCCATAATACTCCGCATATATATATATATATATATATATATATATATAATTTGATAGAGTAAGTCACTTTTGGATAATGTTTATTGGATAAAGTAAGTCAATGAAATTTTTTTATTTGAGAATTGTATATTGTTATATTCGGCTAATACTAATATGAATAGAGAAAAATTGAAAGAATTTAAAAATTTTAAAAAAATCACTTATTATGATAGGTATTTAGTGACCTGCCATAGTAAGTTGACTTGCAATCTTTTGTAAGTTAGAGTTACTATGACAGGTTTTTGTGGTATCATAGAAAGAGCGCACTTTTTATGACTCCCGCAACTATGATGTCAGAATACCTGTCATAATAAGTCCTTTTTACCTGTCATAAAATGTGTTTTCTGCCCCAGTGATATATGATATTATAGTAGTAGTTGATGATATTGTAATGTTATTAAGTTAATAAACAAAATAAAATTATATTTATAAAAAATAAAGTAAAATGTACGGAGAAAATATGAAAAAATAATTGTTGATAAATGGAAAAAAAAGGAGATAAGTAAATAGTTTTATAAGAACTTGTAAAAGTAACAGTTAATTTTTAAAAATTTAACAAATAATTACATTGTAAAGGGTAAAGTTAGAATTATATAATAAAAAACAAAATTGGAATTATGAAATGTGGACACAAAAGAGTGAATCCTCTTTATATATAGTTATAGATAACTATTATAATTAAAAATTAGTTAGTTTCATCTATAATAGGAAATTAGTTTTAATTTAGTTTTTCTAAGTAGTAAAGCTTAAAGCCTATATCCTTACTAAACATTTTAGTTGTAGTTTTTCAACTTTAAATTAGTTTTTTAGTTAACTATTTTATTCTAACTATATTTTCAATTTTTATTTTTTTTCTTATTTATATTATTAATTATTAATTCAAATAATTATTCTAATTATTATTTGTATAATGAATAATTAGAAATATATAAACTAATAATATAATAAATCTATAATTTTTAAAATTTTACGTCCGAAATTAATGTATGATGAAATCTATTCTAAGTTAATATCTAGTATAATCTAGGAAGGGTTCATGAAAAAAAGCCTAATTATTAATTGAAATTATTATTATTATTAGTATAAATAATAATTAATAAGACATAAATTAAAAAATATAATAAATTTATAATGTACAGAATCTATATCATGCAGGTGAAAGTAATAATCTATACATGTGGGTGAAAGTGCAATTATATTGGATGAAATGATTTATCATTGAAGTATAGGATAAATGTTATTTGAAATTTTAAATTTTAAAACACCGACCTTTTAATTTTAAAAATATATAATTAAAATTAATATAATTAATGTTTATGTTTCCACTAATATATAAACAGGTAAATAGTATGTGCAATAAAAAATATAATGTTTAGAATAATATTTTTTTTTTTGTGAATTACTTAACATGACTATTTAAAATACTTTTATTTAACAATAAAAGAAACCAAGATGTACAGAATTGAAATAATTCTAAAATAAAACCTCCTAGATTAAAAAAAAATAACTAAAATAAAACATGCTAGATTAAAAAAACCCTGCACATTAATCTAGACTAAGCGAAATCATAGCGAAAAAGAAAAAAAACTTATCTTCTGCTACCATGATAATGTGTCGTTCTTAATCTTTCTTTATGAAGATTTGAATGTTTCTTCACATCATAAGTTGGACTCTTAGCAGGTCTATATTCTGGAAATAATCTTCCAGATTTATATCTCACACCACACGCATTGCACAAACTTTTTGGTCCCAAAGGACCGGTTCTCCATTGAGGAGTGTCTGTCGATTCACAATGACTACATTTTCTTCCTTCATCTTTGACCTCATTGGCACACACCATTTTCTTTCTGAATTTTGTTCTGCACTTTCTAAATTTTATTGATTTATTATCCAACTTTAACAGATACTGCAAGCAGCCATGATTGATTTGCATATTCGACCTTCTTTTCTCAGTCTCGTCATCCTCATTGTCATCTTCAATATTGTCATGTTGTTGTGATTCCTTCTTTTGGGATTCTGAAGAGTTAGAAATCATGAAATCAATGGAAATAGGATCCGTGCTGCTCCACAAAGAGAACCAATAATCTAAATTTTGCAGTGAATCATGTGGAACACAAAGTGGTTGTTCTAGGTACTCCAAATTATCGAAAGAAGAGAGATCTTTGTCAATGTTGAAAATTTGATGGTCTTTCTCGTTGCATTCATTGTTGGGATGAGCTACAGTCATGGTGGAACAATGCTCTTATTAAAGAGTGAAACTTTGAGTTACAATGAACTTGCACACTAAGGAATTTTACGTTTGATTGATTTATATATATATAGACCTTTTGAAAAAAATAAAATACATTACCTTAATTTGAATTATTTTGAAAAAATGCAAATATGTTTGTTTTTGTTTTTTTTGGTAAGATTTTCCAATACGTTGTACGTTATAATAAAACTTATTCACTTCCTCATCTGGGATAAACATGAACTTTAGTATTTAGGATTTATTCGCGTGTTCCTATTAAACCGGATTATGAATAAATATTCTGGACTTTAATGTTTTAAACTATGTTTACATATACTAAACCAATAGTGACAAATTATTATTCAACAAATATATTAAATATTGTCATTGTTTATAGTTTTTTTTTTATCAAATTCTAAATTGAAGAATATATAATTATAAATGGTGTGTGTGGTGGAATGGATTGAATTGGTTTTGATTATGTGATTTAATTAATTTGGTTTAATTTTTAGTTAAATTATGTCTTTAGTAGGGATGGCAACGGGGCAGGGCGGGGACGGGTTTCACTATCCCATATCCATCCCTGTAAAAAAATTTCATCCTCATCCACATATCCAAACCTAACGGGTATCAAAGTTTTATCCCATCTTCATCCCCACCAGGTAACGGGTATAATCTCGTACCCATACCCGTACCTATTTTCTTACTACTTCAATATAATTTTAATTAATTTTTATAAAATAATAAAATATTACGATAAAGGAAACATAATATTATCAAATATTTAATACTAGGAGGATGGTTATTTCTCCGATACCAAATACTTTGAAATAAATTATAATTGTTTACATTTTAGATTGGAATACCAAATAAAATTTCATAACAACTAAAACATTATTAAATTTGCAAACTACAAACATTAATGAATTTAAAATATTTTTAAAAAATTTAAAGGAAAACAAATATTCAAATTAAAATATATTTTAAATGTTTGTTTACTTCAATTTTTTAAATTCTAATGAATCTCTTTTTTTATACACTAATAAAAATGATAATACATAATTTAATCAAAATGACGCAAATAACAAATAATAAACATAATAAAAAGATTAACATGGATATTGTATCTTTTGAACTCCAGTATATGTTGGATGGTGATAAAAAAATATTCATGGCAATTACATTAAATTTTAATATTGTAGTAAATAAAAGTTATTTATGCAATTATAGTGAAAAATTACAGTATAATTGATATAATGAGTTAGAAAACAAAAAATAATTAGATAAAATATACTGAAATAGTATTCTACATGATGAAAATAAAAAACAAATAAAAATATTAAAAAATTAACAAATGTATGTTTTAGAAACAATTTGAGAAACTATTGAAAGAAATCGCACAGAGGAAAATGAATGTATAATTAAGGGTATGATAAGATGAAAAATACCTTAGACATTTAAGAACACCTTTCAAATATCAACATATATATACTCAATGGTTGAGAAATAATTGTTTTAGATAAGCAAAAGAGTTCTTCAAATGAAACAAAAATTAATAAAAATAAGTAAAGAATTTTTTTTTTTATATTACCTAGTAAATGAAAGGTTTATGCTATTAAACACTTAAATTGAGAGTATTAAACATACTCATGTGAAAGGAAAATATACAATAAATAAAAATATTAAAAATAATAAAAATATTCAAATTTGAGACATAAAATTTGTTTAATTCACATACATCATTTTAACAAAATTACATAAATGTTATGATAAGATGAAAAATATATTGGAGATCAAATATTTAGAATAAAAAAATTGAAAAAGAAAATATATATATATATATATATATATATATATATATATATATATATATATATATATATATATATATATATATATATATATACATATATATATATATATATATATATATATATGTATACATAAGGTTACTTAATTAATTGTGAATATGGAGATATGGCGGGGACGGGTATTATGGCGGGGATATGTACATCCCCATACCCAATTGAAAAAGTCGGGGATTCCCCATACCCATACCCATACCCAGTAAATGCGGAGATTCCCCGTCAAAACAGGGACAGGTTCGGACAATACCCACGGGGACGGGTTTATTTGTCATCTATAGTCTTTAGTCTCTATTTTCGTAGCAAAATATCTATTTGGTCCCTCTGTTTTTTTTATCTTAATTTGGTTCCTATTTTCGAAAATTCAATGCAATTAAGTCATTTCCGTTAGCGGTGCAGTAACAACGTTAAAGGGGTGTCATTGTCAGTTCCTAAATTTTTCTATTTATTTTTTGATTTTTTTGATTTTTTTAATTTTAAAAAAAAAATTAAAAATTTGTCATGTGTCAAGCTGACGTTGTGCCACGTGACAGTGACAGTGTGATGTGACAGTGATAGTGTCACGTGTCACTATTATGCCAAGTGTCATTTCCTTATGCTCAATTTGGTCCATGTATTTTAATTTTTGTCACAATTTAGTCCAATTTTTTGTAAAGATTTAGCAATTTTATCTCTCTCCAAATTGAAATGAAATTTAATTTCTATATAAAATGCATACAATTATTTCTATCAAAATTGATATTTCAAGTAAATATTTTTAACAAGATTAAGTTTATTTAAATTTATATTTTACATTGAACTTTATTTAAAATTGTTTTAATGTTGTTAATAGAAAATAGTGCTTATAGAAAAAAAAATCATAAATTATATTGATATTTTATTACATCATACTTTAATATTCTTTTTTATTTGAATTTATATTTCAAATAATTGTATATTTTTAAAATGTGTTAAGTTCAATAATTTCTATACAAATGTTTGAGTTGGTGTAAAAATAACAATTATATAAATTTTAAAAATAATTTTAACTAGTTAATGCAACAATAAAAAATAAATAAATTTGAAATTTGAAAACAATTTTAAGTAAAGTTGAATGTGAAACACAAATTTAAATAAACTTAGTTTTGTTGAAAATATATAATAAAAATATCAAATTTAATAAAAATATTTGGATGACATTTATATAAAAATTAATTTTTGTTTCAATTTGGAGAGGGACAAAATTGCACAACTTTTACAAAAATTAAGAATTAATTGAGACAAAAATTAAAATACAAGGATCAAATTGAGAATCAGAAAATGACATATGGCATAATAGTGTCATGTGGTACTGCCACTACCACATCACATTGTCACTTTCACGTGGCACGACGTCAGCTTGACATGTGCACGTGGCAATTAAAAAAAATTAAAAAAAAACCAGAAAATTCAGTAACTAACATGTGACACCCCTTTAACGTTGTTATTATAGCACTAACGGAAAACACTTGCTTGCATCAAATTTTCCAAAACAAGGACCAAATTGAGATAACAAAAATATAAGAACCAAATCGATATTTTGCCACGAAGGATCAACGATATAATTTAACTTTAATTTTTAAATTGAATTCAACTCCACTTGAAAAAAGGAAAGAAGTCAAATTCAATGTCGCCCAATCCAATTATTTGGATTAAACCAGATTAATTTTCAGTATTGGAAAAAGAGTCAATAAATATTAAAAAAATTGATAAAATTGCAAATTAATCTAATGTGAATTATCACATTCACTAAAAAAAATATTGGTTTTAAGAGAGGTTTATCATTAGAGGTTATAATAATCTCTACTAATAAATACAATAATGGAGGTTCTCCAAACCCTTAGTAAATGTAAGAGATTTTTGTAGAAACCCTTGGTAAATTTTGGGATTTTTTAGTATTCTGGAGTAAATGTAAGAGATTTTTGTAGAAACCCTTATTTTAACATTTTTTTACTCACATTGACACTGCTGACGTGTCAATGTTTTTTGATTAAAAAATTTTCTAGTTTTTTAATGAAAGCTCAGACGTGTGGTGGGTGGCTTCTTTTGGGTTCAGAGACATTACCCTTAAGGCTTACAATTGGAAATTTGTTAAGCATAAGTTCACGAAAGGTTTCGCTCTTGCAATACATCATTCAAAGTTGAAATCTTTGTGCAAGAGGAAGCATTGAAACAAACATAGCATAGTAGCACATCGACTTTGGCGTTGGTGGAGGAGTTGCTCAAAGAAACCCAGAATTTAAATTATTGTGCAATTGTGTCCGCTTTGGCGTTCTTCCATTCCGTGGTTGGTATATTTTTAGATTTGGTTGTCAATTTTGGGTATTTGTTGTTGTAATGTTTTTGGGTGTGGTGCATGTTGTTTATGAACAATTAGGGTTGATGTTATTTGTGTGATTTGTGAAACTTAATTTGTTCCTTTTGAATAGTAGATTATTGGTAGTAAAGCACTTAACGATGGACAATTTAGTAAGGACATGAAGGTATGTTTGGCTTTTGGTTTGAAATTCCTTTTACATTTTGTAGGATCTAAGAAAATTTTTGTTTATACAGATGTCTTTTTGACATTCATGCAAAGCGAAATATGTTGGAGTTGTTTGATAGATTAAATGTGAAACAAAGAGAGTATATTGTAGGCATACCGTTTTGGGGTTCATGACGTTAAACGATTCGATGAAGATAAGTCGGAACCTATTATCTCAGTTATGTTATAATGGGTTGAAAGGAGGGGTGGTTTTGTTATTGGTAGGGAAGTAGTTGAATTTAATTTTTTACATGTTTGTTTGAGGTTGGGTCTCAGGGTATTGGGGGGAAAAATTGATTTAAGTGACGAGGATGTAGACAGTGAATGTAGGAAGTTATTTTCTAGTGGGAAAATTGATGTTAAATTGATATATGACTTTCTTTTGAAATATGATAACGATAGTGGTAGTATAGAAATATTTAGTAGCCTTTATAGCTTGTTAGGCACATTTGAGTTTTGTTGCCAAAAAGAAATGGGATTGTCTTCCCCTTAATTTTTAAGTTAGTGGATGACTTAGAAAGTATATGTAAATATAATTGGGGTACATTAGTGTACGACTATTTGGTTGGTAACTTATGCAATGCGTCAAGGGCTTTGAAGAATGAATCACATACAAGTCACTTCCATGTTGTTGGATGTGTGTTATGCTGCAGGTAAAGCTTCATTGTATGATTTTGATGTTAACTATCTTGTTTGAAGTTGTATAGTGTGGTGTGCTATTTGTTTTTTAACGTTACAATTATAGCCGAAGGTTTAGTTGTGGGATAACAAAGTTTCCACGATTGTTGCATTGGATGGATATTAAAGTGTGTGACAATGTAATTAACAACAACTTTGATAAGGAAGTGGTTAACATGATGAAATTTAAATAGGTATGTTAAATTGTGGTTTATGTTTTGCTTGTTAAGTTGTGTTTTTTGTTGGCAGGATGTTGTTGATGTTGTGGTGTCCAATGAAGAACTTGATTATCATGTTGTCAAAGAAGCATTCCAAAGTTTTGCCATTTCATACAAGAAATCAATTATTAAAGAGAATGAACAGCTAGAGCATCTTGTAGACAATCAAGAACGTGAGATTGGTTGATCTCGAAGATTTTTTGTCTAATATAGAAGCTTTGGTTGCAAAAACGACAGAAGAACAGTCGAGGGATGATGATGATGATGATGTTGGTGTTGATTACACCGTTAATGACCCTCCGTATGATGCAAGAGTTGATGGTGTTACGGTTGATGATGATGATGGTGGACAATATAGCAATATGTATGACCGTACGAAGGCACAACCTCGAATGTGCTTTAAGAGGCATTCAATAAGAACTCCATTTGCCGGTTATGGGAAGAAAAGGAAGCCAAAATTGCTTACAATGGGTTAAAGTTCTTTTAAATTTAATGGCAGGAAAGTCATAGGTAGTTGTTGTTAATGTTTTTGCATTAGTCAAACTTGATGGTGATCCATATTTTGTTGTGTGTCCTTGAATTAATTGTCTCCTTCAATGCATTTGACAATATTTATATATGTTGTGCGCAATTTGTAAGGTAGATCCCCACATATATTGAGTTTGGTCCCCACTTATTAGTGATAGTTGGCAGCAATGAAATTTGTGGAGAAGACTGATGCACTCAAAGTACAATTAATTCATGTGCCTTGAAATGTGTAGAAGGCGTTAAGTAGCAATGTTGTGTACTTAAACATGTATTACTAGTTATATATGAAGAACTTGTTCAAAATATGTTTGTCAAGTCCACCAAAATTTTCATAGTGCTCCTCAGTTGTGGATTGCAGGGGAAGGCACCAAAATTTATTTTATTTATGAATTGAACATCCAAATTAAATGAAAATTAAACAATGCATTCTTTTCAAGTCCTACATGAACATTGAGTAACGCTTGATGTTTTAGAAATTTACAATTTGAAATGATATTCTATGATATAAAAATGTATCCCAACTTCCCTCATTATTTATCTATGGTAGTTATTATTTGAAATTTCAGGAAGAAAAATAAAAAGTAAAGTGTACTTAATTTGTGTGAGTTTGGTAGTTTAGATAAGAACATGATGTTGTTCATAAACTACATTGTAACTCCCTGGTTATTTTGCGTTCAGTCCATAATTAATTTATGGATACAAATTATCCAAAGATAATGACAATATCCAACAAATCATATGTAGGACCAACAAAATGAAATGACATGGTACAACAGTAAATTGTTTGGGAATATTATGTTCCAAGTAGTGTTTAAAAGCTTTGTTGCAAATACTCACTTATTCACTCATAAACTCCATAGTTTTGGATGGGCACAGGAACAATATAATTTATGGACATCAGTTAAGCATGTGAAGAGATTAATTGTTACCTTTAATTCATAAATTTCTTCCAAAATTTTTATGACAAGTCCCTAGGTATTTTGCCTTTAGTCCACATTTAAGTAGGAGAGCCACAACTTAATGAAATTCATTCCTTGAATGTAGTAAGCGTATTTTAGATGAAATTGGAACAAAATATATTAACTTTGTTGGTTCGTTAACATTACCATGGTTACAAAATTACCATAAAACCATAGAACTATAAAACATAAATATAACGAAAGTCGTTTCCTAATACATAATTGTAGAACAATTTCAATGGCAACTTCAAATATCCTTCTCAACAGATGGTCCAACTGCATTGGTCGAGGAGGTTGGACCATGTTCATTAGTGGAAGCCTTCCTTGACAAGTGTAGAAGTTTCTTCACTATGTCTTGAATTTTGGGATCAACTGATGGATGGGGCTCAATGACGGGAATAAATCATCTGTTGGGGGACAAATGTCTGGTTTAAATATCTATTCATGAACGAAAAAAAAAATTGACAAAACATTATTTAGGACATGTACATTGAATATGTGCTTACTACCTTGACAATGTTCTGTACTGTTATGTTTAGGTATGAATTTCCCCATGGAAAGGTGAAAGGGACAACCTACTCAAAGGAATATGACAAACAACATGATGATGAACCTTCAAGCGTCAAAATGAAGAGGATAAGGTCCATGATTGCAGCGAAAATGAGCTGGAATGGAAGAGTGGAGTCAAGCTTTGAAGGCCCTTGCAGCAATGAAGATGGAAGGAGATGAAGTCTAGAATAGAGGTTCATTCTAGGGAAGGAGGCTGGAGGATTTTAGAGTAGAAACTAGTTTAGCAAGTGACTCTTGAGGTAATAGGGGTGGAGTGATCTCAACAACAAGGCTATTACCATTCAAAAGTAACCAAATACAAGAGTAGAATTGCCCCATTTATAGGATTCATGGCCGGCCAAATGTAATGAAATGTATCATGAAATGAAATGGAAATGTAGCTTGTGGTCGTGAGATGAAAAGGAGAGTGGGATCAAGAGCCATGTGTCCACTCACACTCTCATTGCCTTGCTCCATGGAAAGCATGCGCTTCAAGCAAGGTCAATGCTAAAATTTGCGCTCCACTCTTGGCACAACATGAAGTGTGTGCTCCAAGCTTTCTCTCCCATGCTAGTCTGAGCAGAAAATGTTTAATTGAGCTTGAATTAGCCCAATTTGAAAATGAAACAACTAAGTACTTCAACATTTATTCTACAAAAACATGGCCTAACATTTGGCCCAAAATAATTCTACTCTAATGCTCTTACATGATCCTCTCATATCTTGATATCTATTTTGGCCCATGAAAGCAACATATGAAGCCCATGATGATTTTGATCTTCTTGAGCAAAGCCGATTTGAATCTTTCTAAGCATCCCTCTTGTTATTGGGCCTTTGAGTGGGTTTGGGCTTTGAGATGCATGTGGGCTTAGAGTTGGGCCCATGGTGGACTCATCACATAATGTACTTAACTATATCGAGACAAGATGGATGTTCAGATGAAATTGCAGCAATCAAACTATATAAAACCACATAATATCTGTGAAATATCAATATCATAATTAAAATTTTGAAATATGCGAAATATTAATGTCAATATGAAATATCAATATCATAATTAAACTACGAGAATATTAAGGTATAAACTAAATGTCATTTTGAAAATTGTTCCTTCACGACAAAAAAAATAATTTTTATTAGTGTTGTGTTTTATTGTTATATTAAACTGCTAAAAAAATTGTTTGTGTTAGATTTTATTAACCACAATAATTATATATATATATATATATATATATATATATATTAATATTTTTAATCTTTTGACACTTATTCTTTTCTTGTTTCTTTTTCTTGCTCCATATTTCACAATCTATAGTTTGTTTCGCAACTCATAAATGGTATGAAAATTCAAATACAAAAGCAAACTTAGTAATGTGATGGTTCCTCCTATTCAGTAATGTGATGGTTTCTCAACCTTTCTCCGCAAAACCACGAACTTTAATTGGCTCCTCTTATTCAACAATGGTTCTCTCAGTTTTTGCTTTTGCTTCACCCCCAATTTGAGCTTAATAACGTCATTTTACCTCTTTCTCTAAAGCTTCAAGGAATCTTGAACCTTCTCTTTGTGTTGTTGATGCCAACCTTGCACGTAGTGAATCTAACAGAGCTTTAGGTTTCCATCAATCGTCGTCGGCACTGCCACTACAAGAAAAACTGATATTACCAACGGTCAAAATCCATCGCTAAATCAACATTACTGACGAATTATCGACGGTCAAAAATCTGTCAGTAAAATGCTTGACCAAAAATTATCAAAAAATCCGTCGGTAATTACCAAAAAATCCGTCGATAAATTTGTTGCACTGTTCATCTTCTTCCTCCTCCCTCTTTTAAATTTTTTTTTTTGTTTTTTTTTTTGGTCGCCGTCGCCGTTGCCGCCACCATCGACGCCACCGCCGCTGTCGCTGCCACTGTCGCTGCCGCTGCCGCCGTCGTCTTCTTCTTTCTTTTTTTTCTCCTTCTTCTCCTTCATCTTCTCCTTCTTCCCCTTCTTCTTCTTCCTCTTCTTCCTTCTTCTTCTTCTCCATCTTCTTCTTCTCCTTCTCCTTCTTCTCCTTCTTCTTCTCTTTCTCCTTCTTTTTCTTCTTCTTCTTCTCTTTCTTCTCTTCTTCTTCTTCTTCTTCTTCTTCTCCTTCTTTTTCTTCTTTTCTTCTTCTTCTCGTCTTCTTATAAGGAGAGTTTTGGGCAGGAAAATTCCCGCTTCTTTTACAGATGAATTTTACTGACGAATTTTAAGTTATGTAAATATCGACGGATTTATCGACAGAAAAATTCGTTGATAATTCAAATTTAGGCGGGAAATTTCCCGCTTCTTTTACCTATAGAAAAATCTGTCAGTAAATCTGTCAGTAAAAAAAATTTGAATTACCGACGAATTTTACCAACGAATTTTTTTGTCGGTAAATGAAATTTGTGTTACCGACGGATTTTTCTGTTGGTAATTAAAATTTGAGAATCCGTCGATAAAATCTATACCGACAAAAATATATCCGTCAGTAAAATTCCGTTGGTAATTTCAATTTTTTTGTAGTGCGCCATTGCCTCCCTTTAGATTGGTTGCACCTCCATTATGTCTTCATTTCATCACCCCATTCACATGGTTGTATAATTCCTTGTGATGGTTTTGTTTGCTTGTTTGACCATTCCTTTAGGAAACAATGATTGAAGTTTAGTAAAAAACCATTGAAATGTTCGTTCCACACTTTCTCATATGCACGCACATCGATTAATGAAATGTTAGTATGGGTTTTGTTTGTTTGTAGCCTAGTTAATGGCTTCTTAGATGATCACAACTAGGGATGGCAAAAATACCCGTGCCCACGGATATCCGCGGATAAAATCCGCGACGGATAGTTACTACCCGCGGGTATTTATTACCTGCGGGTAGCGGGTAGCGGGTATTTTAATACCCGCTTATAAATGGGTCGGGTACGGGTATCATACTATCCGTGCCCGACCCGACCCGTTGCCATCCCTAATCACAACAATAACAAAGGAAAGTGTTACAAAGAAATCCCTCTCACTAAATCCAACATAGGAAAACTATGGACTTAGATATGTGGTTGGTTGTTGTAGTAAAGTAGATAAGGAAAAACTAACTGTTGGAACCATGGTGGTTCTTGATAAGACGACACTAACCATAATGTGAGCTCTTCCACATGAGGTAAGGTTTAATGGTTAATTTCTTTTTCAGTATTATTTGATATGGTGAATGTGTAGCTTGTATTCTTTAGGCTATCTGGTTTGTTTTCCTTCTAGAAATCATTTATGAGTTGATAGGTCGATCTAGTAGTTTATTATATGTTGCATGAGGATCCTAGTAATATCAGTTATTCCACTATTGGTGGTTTATCTCATGAGATAAGAGAATTAAGGCAATAGCTTGAATTACCTCTCATGAACCCTTAGCTTTTCCTTAGAGTCAGAATTAAACCTCCTAAGGTGATTAATTTTCACTGTACTACTATGTTTGTTACTTCTTTTATGTTCTTGGCAGTATTGTCACCTAAGTTTCTATTTAAAAGTTCCTCAGTGGAAATTTACTTTAACGAGCCATGATATTTAATTTTGAATCTGATTAGTATCTTCTTAATTATTGTCTCACAAGGTATGCTCCTAATGGTCCTTCTGGAATTCGTAAAACATTGTTAGGTAGGGCAATTTCTAGTAACATAGATGCTAACTTCTTGAAGGTCAAACTTGTTTCTTTTCTTAATACCTTTGTGTTTTTAGGTTTCCTTTAATCTTAAATATAATGTATTGTATCCTCTATACTATTGTATATTGTTTTAAGTGCAAGAATTGATAAGTACATTGTTTCAAGTGCAATAACATGTTAATGGCAACAAATAGTTCTGATGTAGTGGTCAATATACTTTTGTACCTATCGCTTTATTTAATACTACTTTGGTTGGATTATTGTAACATCCTGACTGGATATTACGGATTTAAATATTAAAATAGAGAAATATAATTAAACTGCATTTACTGAAATATCATTTCCCTAAAACACGAGAAATTTTAATCCTTTTATTACCTTAACAATAATCCAAAAATCCATGATAATAAATACTATTATAATTGTCCAAAAGTCTAGTAATATCCATGTTTACAATTTATTTGAAATCATAAAAACAATATAAAACTCCGAGAAAATCCTTCTCCCAAGTATAGTCCCGCTCCGGCTCTACGCTCCACCAGAACCACCTGCAACGTCATCTGTTCCCGTGTACCGCGTACGCGATTATCACCAAACACAAGCAGATAAGGTGAGCTAAAAGAATATAAACATATGCAACAATTTATATAACAAGACACACACATCCAAGGATCCTCATCCTTTGATCTCATATCACACGGCCACTACCATGTAATCCATGTTCTACTTCTTTGGTTGATAATCTCAAGCTACCATTACTGTCTAACCTACAAGCCACCACTTGTAGAACGCATGCGGGAACACTCGTTATTCCGAGCCACAACTCAAAGAATGCTCGTGTTACCCTTTATCCTAAGCCACAACTCCAGGAATACTCCAACATTTGATCCTTGAGATATCGCCCAAAGCCTCGTAGACAACACATATCCAAAGCAAGCAAATCACAACGTCTGCTTCATCAAAAATTGCATGGCGCTGCACACGAGTCGCCAAGCGCAAAAGGCTTCCAGACCGCCTGACAGGAGACACGTGCCGCCTGACAGGAGACACGTGCCGCCAGGCGCCAAGTGTAACGTCCTAGCCGGAAATTACTTATTAAAATAAATAAGAAAATAAATAAAAATAATCACCTCATTTATTAATCATCAATTTCCCAAAAACACAAGAAAATTTAAACATTAAAGTTCAACGTGCCAATATAGATAAAATAAATCGCATCAGTGCGTGTTACAATTAAAATCGTCTATGAAATTATTACATATATAACCATAGTTCATCATAATGACTAGTGATAAAACCCTGAGATATCCCCACTCTGTCTCTAGGCATCTGTCTGCTCTCCTGCATCAACATCTGCTCCCATGTAACAAGTTACATGATCATCGCCACACACACACAGATAGGGTGAGCTCATTTAAATAAAACCAAACAATATAATATTAAAATACAACATCAATAAATTTAAACCCGGGTTAGTACACTTTCCCCATTTTCTTTTATTTCTTCACTCTCAACACTTGCCTTTAGACGTCTATCATCTCTATACCCTTTAGGTGAGATCAATGATCGATCTTTGCTGTACGAGTGTCTACTCGCCCCTCCAACTACAGGCCACCACCTGATAGTCCACACGTGGGAATAACTTTGCCACAGCATCTCACTATGACACCAAGTGGAGTTCCCCAAAACAAACCTAAGTTTGTAGTTGTTTCCAGACTACCAAATCTCTATTAGAATCCACTGAAGAGGGCAATCATCTGAAACCTTGCTGTACGATCCACAACCCGCACACTCCACTGGACTTCCTAAACCACCAGGCTACAACCTAGAGTGGTCACGTGTTACCCTAGTACAAGATGCACTCGTAACTGGGCCCCCAGCCAAAGCATCGCATCATGAACATCCCCTAAAACGGTGTAGAAAAGTTTCCTCGCATACCATCACTGGACCAAAACCGCCTGGCGCGCATCTCACTCCGCTAGGCGGAACTTATCTCTAGACCGCCTGGCGGGCATCACACACCGCTAGGCGCCACGCGCCTGCAGCATCAACACTGCACTGTCACTGCCTGGCGGACACCATCTTGCCGCTCGGCGCCTCTGACATCGTCGCCGCCTGGCGCTTCCACCCCATATCGCCAGGCGCCTGTCTTCTTCCAGGTCTCCTACTGCACCGGTTCCGCCTGGCGGAACCATACTTTACCGCCAGGCGCACTGTGTTAATCAGTGGCCACTGCCACTGATTGAAGCTTCTACCGCCAGGCGCCTCGCCTCGTGCCGCCAGGGGCCATAGTAGTAGCGCAATGCTACTGGTTTTTGGCATTTTTTTTCAGGTCTTAAGAGATCCCAAATCAGTCATACATTATTTTTTCATACCAATCATAATATTTACAAACATAATACCATAACCAAACTCAACATATACCACTAACTCATACCCAATTCACACATATACAATTACATCATACCAATTCAATTATCATCTTACACATCCTCCTCATCGATTTCTACTCTAAACCTGCCACATAAACTCAATCTTTGATCATGACATCTAATGTTTATTTAACTCATACCACGACAATTCTTTCAAAACATAATACCAACATTTTATAGCAAACCCTTTTCGCAAAACAAGGGTTTAGAAGTTAGACACAATCTCTGCCACATTACCTATATTAATTCCGCATTCATTGACCAATTCACACACAGATATGATATTCTTATAGTCTCTCATGCATATTCTCATTTAATCCTGACATTTAAATCTCAACTACACCCCCGTCTACTCTTCCATTTCATACTCGTGGTTAGGTTCACTTCTACCCACGCTACTCTACCAATTCCAGCTTGTTACAATTCTATTCCACACAACACTCATCACCTAAAATCACTACTGCGACTTAAAAATGATCCATAGCAGCGTCCCTTACATATGACTCCTTACGTTCATACAAAAAAAAAAACAGATACATATATATTTATCTTGCATAAAATAACACTCATTTGATTAAACCGTGTCCTACCTCGTGCATAATAGTTTTTAACCCCCAACATAAACCCTAACTCCCAATTTCAGAGCAAAAATCATGTCTTCCAACATACCACAATAATCACAATCGTTCATAGACTTCAACGTCAAAAAAATCAAAAGCAAAACATCACAAAAACATTGACAAACAGCAAAAATTGCGCAACCCAGTTCGTGCCGCCTGGCGAGTCTCCTTCGGCCGCCTGGCAACTCATAAAAAAATCCAAAACCTGGTGCAAACTATATGTGCCGCCTGGCGGCAGTTCATGCGCCGCTAGGCGATTTTTGGAAAATCCAGAAAACTCAAACAACTAAGGATTTTCAAGTTTTACATTTTCCAGAACATATCATTATCCAATAATAACAAGTAAAAACACGTAATTGAAACTCCCCTAACCTGGATTCCTTGCTCAATTTGCTAAATGTGCTACTTCTTTCTTGTTTGCCAATCTCCCTCTTGCTCTTCTACCAATTCAGACCCAGAACCTCACCCAACACTCACAATTACTTTCCTTTCGCGCTCTCTTTCTGATATAGACTCAGCCTTGGCAAAACCCTCCCTAATACTCCACTTTCACCTTTTAAACAGTGCTTAAATTTAGGTCCATAAGGCAAAAACGGGTTTCTCACTTAATTAATGGTTAATGGCCATTCATGGTCCCTTTATGGCTATTTTTTCAGCCTCCCTTGGCTGCTAGATCAGTTAGGGTTTCCCCTAACCCTTCCCATTCCACCCAAATCTAGCATTAGATAAAAAATATAACGTTTAATTTAGGTTTTCCCCAAGGCTAGAACCCATAACCATGCAATTACTAAGTTAATACCAAACCATCATGCCAATTCATATTTCATGCCAACTAGTATAACCCAATTGCTATCTTCTTACTTACACGCACAACATATTAGATAAAGAAATAAATAAAATTAAATCCTACACAAATGGCATACATAGGACTCGAACCCAAGTCCTTTCACACAATCAAAGTACTCTCAACCACTTGAGCTAGTACTTTTCCACGTCATGAAGGTTAGCATTTAATGCCATAAAGGCTTCTCTCACTCGCACTAATTAAATAATTAATTATTTAATTATTTAAATTTAGCGGGTCTTACACCAAGCGCCTTTAATGTTACTGTTTCCACAAGTATCGCCTGCCGGGACAACCCTTATCACCAGGCGCAACACGCTTCAATTCTCTACTGGTTTTGTAGCCATCACTTGGCGGTCAAACACCACCGCCAGGCGCTACACCAGTACTTATGCAATACTGGTTTTTCAGCACCCAAAACAAGTAAAAACAAACCATTCACATTTCTTATATATATATATATATATATATATATATTCCCTATTTTAAACCATGCTAGCATTCAATTCTAACTTATGAATAACACATGCTCAAACAAATATAAGCAGCAACACTCTAACAATTTAAGCACATAATCCTATGCACCAATGCAATTAATATTGACACACATGCCTTGATCAATAATCAATTCTCCACATGTGACAAACCCAAAGGAACATTCAAATTGATATAGACTTACCTCATAACCCACTCATGCTTCATTATAAGATACTTGTAATTATCAAGAGCTTATTCATGTATTTCAAAGACTCCAAAATCAGCAATCTTGAGTAACGTATATCTTTAACTCCTAACAACCAAATAAAATCTCCACCGTTCAAAGTGAAGAACTACGTGCTATGGACCACCTGTAAAAAATTCAACTAAATCGGACGGTTAACGAATCGGAAAATGTAGTTTTACAAAAACTACAAAAACCAAAAAAAAAATGGTGGCGCCTAACGCCCAGAAGTAGGGAAGGTGGCGCCTGGCGGGACTATACTACCGCCAAGCACGTTTTTGTGAATCAAAGCGGTACACATCACTAGTATGGCGCTTAGTGGCTAATTGAGTGCCGCCAGGTGGTTCCTGAAGTTTCACGAATCCAACAGCTCTTTCCTTGCGCCTGCAAGCCTTAGTTTTTTCCCGGTTTCCCCTGGCATGCAGATTTCCATCGATTCTCACACAATCCAACTTCTAAGTATAATGATTCATATCTTCAGCGCATCCATTATCAATTTTTCCAAGCAATTCAACACCAATTAATCACGTAACCTTCAACTCTAAAGATCTCAACCCTAAGAGATGTTCATACAAATTTTCATCCAATTTAGCCTCCAATTACATATAGTCCAATGAGGTATGAAGCCTAATCACTCTCAAATGATTAGAACATTAGTTTCCCCTACTTAGAATCATCACAGAACACGAAACACATCAAAATCGAGTCAATTCGACTCGCGTCGCCTGGCGGGTGTTCATCACCGCCAAGCAGTTCAACCAAAAACCTAGAATCTGGGTTGCAGCCATGTGTCACCTAGCGGCCAGGGATGTGCCTCCAGGCGGTTCCTCTTCAAGAACTCATAAACCAGTACAAAATGAAGTGTCGCTTAAGAGTGATTCATCACCGGCCAGGCAGTTTCTGGAAAAAATTATAGAAACACGAGAATCACTTGAAATAGGCAGAATACATACATCCAATTCATCATACATCACAAGAAATTAACGACACGAATAAAAATAACGGAGTCTAGCTCCCCTAACTTGGATTCCTTGCTCCCAAAAATGCGTAAATCTTCGAGTCCTTGATCCCAATCAGCCTTAGTGTGATTCCTCCTTCAGAACTCCTTCTCCACTCTCTTTTCTCTCTCTTTTCACTGTGATTTACTCTCTCAAAGTGTACCTATGGCAGCCTTAGAATAAACCCCCTCTCTCCCCCTTAATTTTCACTAAATCACCTTAATTAGCAATGATGGGAGGAAAAACGAAAATGGTAATTAAGCTAACTTAATTGCCATTCAAGGTCCATTAGTGGTTGTTTTTCCATCCCCTCTTGGCTGCCCATTCAGCTAGGATTTCCTCTGCCCTTTCACATTCAAGCCAAAACTAATGTTTGCAAAAAAAAAGAATATGAAAGGGGAGAGATGTTGACATGATAAGCCAAGGTGGTTTGCTTCTTGAAGATTTGATGAAGATTGAATGAAGCTCTTTTGAACTATCTTGAAGCCATTACCATTGAAATGATGCCTACATTGATGAAGGAAAGGAGATTTGATGATATCCATGGTGATTAAGGATGGAACGTGTGCTCTCCATGTTGTTACATCATTAAGAAAGTGTATTTGTAGCTTGTAATTCATGTTGTAGACCTTAAAGCATTAATTAGATGTAGTTTGGTCTTTATTGTGTTTTTAATTTGTTGAATGGTTTTTCAACATATTAAAATGACTCTTTTAATCTGTTGAATGACTTTTTAACAGTTAAAACGTTGGCTGTAGTAGCCTTAAACTGCAACAAATTCAATCAGTTGATTTAGTTTTTAATCGACTGATTTCACTTAAGTCAAGTGAAATAAACCGATTGATTTGAAAATCAACATGTTGAATTTCGTAACAGTTTGACTATAAAAGTTGTGATTTTTGAAAGAGAGGTTTGTTGATCATTTTAGAGCATGATTTTGTTCTGGAAACTTGTGGAAACTCTATCTTTCGTGATCATACGTGTTGCAGCTGTTGAAGATTGATCTTGGATCAATTCTTGGAGCTTTTGGCTTCATTTGAAGCTTGGAGAAAGTCATTTGTGGTAGGCTAGGCTGTGTTACCACTAAGGTTTGATCTTTCTCAAGCTTTGTGTGTGTGCCTGGTGGTTTTCCAAGTCTGCAAGAGGGTTCTTGCTGTGTTGGTGTGATTCTTGTGTGATTCAAGAGTATTTTGTGGTGTTTTTGCATATTTTGGAAGTGTAAGGGTGGATACTTTGTAAAACTTTTGAAATAGTGCAAAGTCAAGCTAAGGTTACCTTGACAAACTGGATGTAGCTCAGGGTTGAGTGAACTAGTATAAAAATCTCGTGGTGTCCTCTCTTCTCTAACCTTTCTCTCTTGCATTTTCATTTTAAAGTTTCAAGAACTTGTGCTTTAATCATCTTTTTTATGTTTTTGCATGTTTCCATGGCATCTGAAGCATTGAGCATGTTTGTATAATCATTTGGAACTGGTCTTGATCATTCTTGAGCATTCTTTCTAGTTTAAAACTCGAATTTGCATTTCTGCATTTTTCCCAGTATTTTAGTCGACTATTTTTCTGTTTCAATCAATTGATTATACAAGAACATAATCTGTTTAGTAAAATCAACCTGTTAACTCTATTTTTGATCGATTGAAAGTGTACAGTTCAGTACTATTTGCATCCTAACTTGGTGATCTATTTGATTCAATTAAAGGTGGTTTTTAGCTTGCAAAGGTAGCCTAAATTTTTAACTAGCCAATTCAAGCCCCCTTTCTTGGCTTTTCAACCATTTCAAAACTAACAAGAGAAACCCTACCTACAAAATAGGCAGTCTAGGGGGTTGAGAAAACACCTTGTTAATGACTATTGAATAGTCATTAAGCCTCCTTTAAACAAATTTTCGTTTTAGAGAATAAACAAGAATTTTTACTCTCATAATTGGATGAGTGTGTAAACTGCTGTTGTGAGTGCACTAGGAAAGGAAGTGATCAAAGCAACCATTATCAGCATAGGCACAAGGGTTTCGGGTCCATTTGGTGGTGAAACCAATGAGCACTTGTGGGGAGCACGAAATAAGCTTGGAGTTTTCGAATTGAGCAAGGATTAACAGGTTAGGGGAGTTTACGCGTTAGTTTTTATGTATGAGCGTGAATTGTATAATGTTTGATATGAATTGTATGCATTTCTATTGTGTTGTTCGTGTTTTTCTAGGTTTCTGGAAATTTCCAGAAACCGCCTGGCGGGCTGTTCATAGTTGCCAAGCATCACATGCGTTGTGGCTTATTTTTGGGTTCTTGAAGAGCAACCGCCTGGCGATAAACTCCCGACCGCCAGGCAACACATACCAGTTTTACCCAATTTTTTGTGTTTTTATGAAGGGTCTGGCGGTGGTGATTGACCCGTCAGGCGACGCGAACTAATTTTTGCCTCGATTTTGATGTTTCTCAAGTTCTGGGAGGTTTCTGATCGGGGAGAAATTGCGTTCTAATCTTTATGAATGATTAAACATCGTATTTCATTGGCAATTCATGGAATTGAGGTTTAATTGAGAAGAAAATTGCATAAAGGTTATCTTAGTGTTGATGATTTGGGGATTTCGAAAATGACACTAATCTAAATGGAAAATGTGAATGAATTTGGGTATGGGAAGTGTTAGAGAATGAATTGTAATCCTAAAAGATGGAATCGTATCTTATAGAGTCAAAACTTGGTTGAACTCAGAGTTGTTGTGAGTGGGTTGAGGTTCGCATGTGCAAAGAAGAATGTTGGGGTTCCTGGAACAACAGGAACCGCCTGGCTGGTAGTATAGTCCCGCCAAGCGCCACCTTCCTCACTTATGAGCGCTAAGTGCCACCTTTTTTTTCTTGTTTGCGCAGTTTCCATAAAACTACATTTCCGGGTTCGTTAACCGTCTGATTTAGGTGAAATTTTGACAGGTAGTTCATAACATGTAGTGCTTCATTGTGAACGGTGGTGATTGATTTAGAAGATAGTAGCTAGAGATATATGTCACGCGTGATTGGTTGTTTGAATTCCCTAATAGTATGATTACTAATGGTTGATTAAGTGTTCTCAAGTGCTGGTATGGTCTTGATTGGTGAATGTATATATATAAATATATAAATATGTGAATGATGAGTATGTTTTTGGTAGTGCTTGCTAAGGTATGTTCAACTACGTGTGTTGGACTACAGACGGGTAGGTCCGTAGAGCAGGACTACGAGCAGGGAGGTTCGTAAAGTAGGACTATGAGCGGGGAGGTTCGTAGAGGTAGGACCACGAGTAGGCAGGTTTGTGTGAGCATCATAAACCCAGAATCCGAGACTAACTATTTTGTGTGTTGTGAAGGTTGAAAAACCTTGGGGATTAAGGTCTTGGCCAAGAATTAACTAGAATAAAATAGATGGGTGTATCTTGATTTTCTTATTAACTTATATGTTATCTGTTTATCAGCTCACCCTATCTGCTTGTGTTTGGCGATGACCGTGTAATGCGTTACACGAGAGCAGATGATGTTGCAGGTGGTGCTAATGAGGCATAGCATTGGAGAGAGGGTTAGTTGGGAAAATCTTTTACTAGAATTTTATCATTATTGTTTTTATGAACCTTGTAAACAATGTTTTACTGCTTTGTGAATTTGGATATTGTATTGGAGTTTAATAAATTATGGATTTGTGGATAACTTCTGATTAATAAATGTTTTAAAATTTCCCGCGTTTTTGGGAAGCGAAGTATAATAAATGAGATTTTCATCATTTTTCTTCTTTTTTGTTACTTAAATTAGTAATATCCGACTGGGATGTTACATTTGGTATCAAAGCAATGGTTTTCAAATAATTTTTTGGCCTTGGGGAGTGAGCTTGTCGGGTTTCAGTTGCGAAACCTTGTAGGAATGGATTTGTAGTCTATCAATCATACTATTGATTGTGGACTGCGTAGAGTTACGAAACTGGAAGCATTAAGAATAGAAAATATCTTGATAAAGTGATGAGGGTGGACACTCATGACTATATCAGAGATAGTTTCCTTTCTTAATTCTAAAGGTTGAGTTCCTCTCCTATACCTTTTCTTGTTATGTTTGTACTTTTGTGTTATGTGATTGTTATTTGTGGTGGCAAAGGAATGTAGATTCAAAGTCAAACTTGACTTGCTTGCCTTGTAAGGGTTAGAGTAGGGCATTTGAGGCACTTTCTTGACCGAAGAAATGAATATTCAGAAGGTTGTGTATCAGTGTACGAGTGAAATTAAGTTGTGAATTTGTAGGCGAAAAAGACTGGAGGAGTTTAGAAACATCGCGTTAAACTGAGGGTAAGAATATGTTCTTGGAACGAATACAACAAGTTTTGCGAAAGGAATCAAATTCAACGGTTAGAATAAGGAGAGGTGTTCAGTGCATGCTTGTGCAGCAAAGTTGAGAAGTCAAATCGGTGCTACATCCTACCATGGGTTTGAGGTAGGAGTGGAAAGTAGTGAAACATATGAGGCTAAGGCTAAACCAAAAGGGTAGAGACAATGAAATGAGAATCTCAAGCGGGAGGTAAAGTTGAGGCAAAAATTGAAAGATTAGGTCGACCAGGCAATGTTCTGAGAAAGGGGGAAAACCAATCACGTGGTAAGAATATCGTATGTTCAAGGTTTTATGTCGGTCAACCTCCATGAGAGGCAGTTAAATCTTGTCGGCAATAACAACAATTTAAGTTAGGAGTAAAATGAATGTCCTAAGTAAGGTGGCTTACAAGAAATAAAGGTTTGACTTGGAACATGAGACGAACGGTTTCAAGTATCAAAAGAAGAAGTACTTCGTTAAGTTGTTCTTATGGGAATGAGGCAGTTTGTAATGTCATTGCACAAGGGGGGATGAAAGTAAAAGAGGAAAGTATTGTGTAGCTAAAGGAATGTCTCTACAAATATGGTGTTGGATCGATTAAAGTAAATAATTAAAAGGATACAAGGTATAAAAGTGGTTTTTGGGGTAGGCATTTTGGTTTTAATCGAGATCATATACTCCTTGGTATCGCCATTATGAGAATTAGGTTCTGGTTGTCTGCAAGAGGGAGTTGGTAGTGAGATGTTGGTTTACTCTACAGTTGCGGCTAAGTGTGGAATACTTGGGTTTGGTGGTGTCTCGGGATGATCGAAGAATCTATACTCAAGGTTAATTGGAATTGACTCTTTTATGAGACTGGGACATCAACACAAGAGTGGATAGGTTATTTTTGAATCTCATCCCGGAACGATGTGATACTCAACAAGGTGGTGTTCGATGATCCAAAGAGATAAGTCCACGATGGTGTAATGGTAGATGGATCAGGAAGCTGAGAACAGAATGTCGTGTGAACTAGAGTTACTTAGCAAAGACAAGAGAATAATAGACACAGAGGATCTCAATGGTGGAAGAATCCTAGACTCGTTTTCAAGTAGATACTAGAATTTGACTTTGGAGTGGTGAAGTTCTTTATTGCATTAGTACCTGAGGAAGAGTTGGTGTCAATAGTTTCTAATCGGATGGTTTCACGAGGAATGGAAGAAAGAGAAGCAGAGGAATAGATATTGAAGATTTGATGGCAAGGACTCAATGTAAACACTTTAATGATTGCAAGTTTTAGAGCATCTCGCTTAAAAAAAATAATGAGCTAAACCATTTAAGTGAAGTATTGACTAAGATTAGAGTGGTTCCAGATGAGGTGTTGGGTGGAAGGAGAGGCATAATGCCGTTGTGTGGATACCCGGATTAGGAGTCGGTGATTATGGGACCGAGTTGCTGCAGTAGACGACAAAGAGGGTTAGTTTAATCCAAGGCTGGATGCATGCGCCAAAGAACAAATAGAAGTTGTAGGTATGTATGAGGAGAAGGTCGTGGGAGTTTTAGGTTGGAGAGCATGTGATTCTCAGGATTACTCCAACTACCGACAATGAAAGAGCGATCAAACTCAGGAAGTAGACTCAGAAATTCATCAAACCATATCAGATAACACGAAGGATAGGTCCAGCAGCCTATGAGGTCACTTTACCACCGCACTTGGCAAACTGTATATTGGACTTACAATTAAGGGAGTACATTGCAAGTCTTACCCATGTGTTGGAGGAGGACGGCGTCCAGGTGCATGAGGATCTAACAATGAGAGTTGGATCAGTGAGAACCTTGGATTCTCAAGTCAAGCCGCATAGAGGGAAGGAGGTCCGGGGTGTGAAAATCGTCTGGGAAGAGGCAACCCAAGAGATGACTTGAGAGATGGAAGACCTCACGAGGCAATCCTATTCGCATCTATTTCTGGGTAAGTCCAATTTTTGAGGACGAAAATTTTTATAAGGTGGGGGGAATGTAAGACGCGAGAAATTTGGATAATTAAATAAATAATTATTTAATAAATGCGTGTAGTAGAAGCCTTTATGGCATTTAATGGAAATTGATATAACGTAGAAAAGTACTAGCTCAAGTGGTTGAAAGTACTTGGCTGTGTGAAAGGACTTGGGTTCAAGTCCTAAGTATGCCAATTATATGATATTTTAAAATGTGCATTATTTTAATGTTATGATTGAATGTGAGTAGTGATAATGTAATCCTAATATTATAAGAATTACCATGAAACATGTGTTGGTTGAATTGGTTGTGCATTGACTTTGTAATTGAGGGGTTGTGTGTTCAAACCTTGCTAAGAATGAATTAAACTTTCTTTTTGCCTAATTTTCTTTTGGCAAGAATATGAAAGGGGAGAGAAACCCTACCTGCAAAATGGACAGCCTGGGGGTTGAGAAAACACCTTGTTAATGACTATTGAATAGTCATTAAGCCTTCTTTATACAAATTTTCGTTTTAGAGAGTAAATAGGAATTTTTACTCTAATAATTACATGAAAAAGCAGTGGTAAGAGTGTGTAAACTGCTGTTGTGAGTGCACTAGGAAAGGAAGTGATCAAAGCAACCATTATCAGCATAGGCACAAGGATTTTGGGTCAATTTGGTGGTGAAACAAAGGAGCACTTGTGGGGAGCACGAAATAAGCTTGGAGTTTTGAATTGAGCAAGGATTAACAGGTTAGGGAGTTTACGCGTTATTTTTTATGTATGAGCATGAATTGTATAATGTTTGATATGAATTGTATGCATTTCTATTGTGTTGTTCGTGTTTTTCTGGGTTTCTGGAAATTTCCAGAAATCGCCTGGCGGGCTGTTCATAGCTGCCAGGCGGCACATGCGTTGTGGCTTATTTCTGGGTACCTGAAGAGGAACCGCCTGACGGTAAGCTCCCGACCGCCAGGCAACACATACTAGTTTTACCCAATTTTCTGGGTTTTTATGAAGGGCATAGCAGTTGTGATTGACTCGCCAGGCGATGCGAACCAATTTTTGGCTCGATTTTGATGTTTCTAAGGTTCTGGGAGGTTTCTGATATGGGAGAAATCACGTTCTAATCTTTATGAATGATTAAACATCATATTTCATTGGCAAGTCGTGGAATTCAGGTTTAATTGAGAAGAAAATTGTATGAAGGTTATCTTAGGGTTGATGATTTGGGGATTTCGAAAATGACACTAATCTAAATGGAAAATGTGAATGCATTCGGGTATGGGAAGTGTTAGAGAATGAATTGTAATCCTAAAAGATGGAATCGTATCTTATAGAGTCATAAGTTGGTTGAACTCAGAGTTGTTGTGAGTGGGTTGAGGTTCACATGTGCAAAGAAGAATGTTAGGGTTCCTAGAACAGTAGGAACCGCTTGGCGGCACCCAATTGGCCGCCAGGCGCCATACCAGTGATGCATGGCGCTTTGATTCACGAAAAACGCTGTTTTTCTTATTTTTCACGGAACAGGAACCTCTCAGTGGTAGTATAGTCCCGCCAGACGCCACCTTCCTCACTTCTGGGAGCTAGCCGCCACCTTTTTTTTATGTTTTGTGCAATTTTTGTAAAACTGCATTTCTCACTTTGTTAACCGTCTGATTTAGGTGAAATTTTGATAGCTAGTCCATAACATGTAGTGCTTCATTGTGAACGGTGGAGATTTTATTTGCAGGACAGTAGCTAGAGATATATGTCATGCATGATTGGTTGTTTGAATTCCCTAATAGTATGATTTCTAATGGATGATTAGGTGTTCTCAAGTGCTGGTATGGCCTTGATTGGTGAATGTATATATATATATATTTATATATATATATATATATATATATATATATAAATATATAAATGTGTGAATGATGAGTATGTTTTTGGTATTGCTTGATGACGCATGTTGAATATATGAACCTATATATGTTAGCTCGAATGTATGATGTTATAAGTGTGTGAATAAGACCACTATTGATGATATCACTATGATCGAGTGTTGCATGATCATGACGGGTTTTGGGAAAGTATGGGAACATGATAATCATACTTTAAGTGTAATATAATTGTGAGGGCATGCAAAATAAGTATATAGCTTTGATGGTGTCTTATGTCGAGTTTGTGAATTGTAAGCATGCAAAGGGTTGGGAAAATGACAAGGCAAAATAAAGTGTGTGTTGGAATTGATTTAAGAGGTAAGTATATATGAATTATAAAAAAGATGAATGTTTGCATATACTTGAAAGATGCAAGTGTTGTAATGTTGTAATTTGGAATATATGAATGTGTATGTTGATTTCTGGATGTTTGAGAATTGAATGGTTGAATTCTAGGAAATGGATTAGAGTACCTAAAACCAACAGTGTCACATTACTGGATTAACGCATGGCGTTGTAGATTGAACCGCCAAGCGATAGTAGGAAATAGGGATGTCTTGTGAGTTGTGGCGCCTAGTGGTGATGTGAAATTGCCAGGCGGTCTGTACTGTCATTTGTCTTAGCGGCGCTTAGGCTACGCTAGGCGATGTTGTAGTGGCAAGGGGTGTTGTGATATGTTTTGCATGACTTGTTGTGTTGGTCCTGGTCTGGGATATGCTTGATCTTGTCATGAGCGGGTAGGTTCATGACTGGTGATGAACACATGATGATATGAGTGTGGAGGTTCATATCCTATTACTCTCGTGTGAGGATATGAACGAGGTAGGTTCGTATGTTCCGTGCTCACACTTGAGAGATGCTGCGTGCGGGGAGGTACGTAGCTGGTGGATCACGTGTATTAGACTACGGGCGGGTAGGTCCGTAGAGTTGGACTACGAGCGGGGAGGTTCGTAGAGTTGGACCACAAGCAGGCAAGTTTGTGGAAGCATAGGAATCCCTAGGACCAATTTGAGTATGTACCTTGTGTAGCGTAGTGTGCTTTACTTGTTTTTGTTATCATGTTGTAATGTGAAACTTGGATAAGGGAATGGTGTGTCATGAACGAGTAGGTTCATGGATGGTGGTGAACACGTGATGAAATGAGCGGGGAGGTTCATATCCTATTACTCTCGTGTAGGGATACGAGCAAGGTAGGTTCGTATGTTTCGTGCTCACACTTGAGAGATGTTGTGTGCGGGAGGTACGTAGCTGGTGGATCACATGTGTTGGACTACGAGCGGGTAGGTCCGTAGAGCCAGACTACGAGCGGGAAGGTTCGTAAAGCAGGACTACAAACGGGCAGGTTCGTAGAGGCAGGACCACGAGCAGGCAGGTTCGTGTGAGCATCATAAACCCTGAATCTGAGACTAACCATTTTGTGTGTTGTGAAGGTTGAAAAGCCTTGGGGATTAAGGTCTTGGTCAAGGATTAACTAGAATAAAATAGATAGGTGTATCTCAATTTTCTATTAACTTATATGTTATCTGTTTATGAGCTCACCCTATCTGCTTGTTTTTTGCGATGATCGTGTAATGCGTTACACGAGAGCAGATGATGTTGCAGGTGGTGCTAATGAGGCATAGCATCGGAGAGAGGGTTAGCTGGGAAAAGCTATTACTAGAATTTTATCATTATTGTTTTTATGAACCTTGTAAACAATGTTTTACTACTTTATTAATTTGGATACTGTATTGGAGTTTCATAAATTATGGAATTTTGGATAACTTTCGATTAATAAATGTTTAAAATTTCCCGCGTTTTTCGGAAGCGAAGTATAATAAATGAGGTTTTTATCATATTTCTTTTATTATTACTTAAATTAGTAATATCCGATCGGGATGTTACATACAACCTACTAACTAAAACATGCCAAGTGGGCCATAAATCATAATATGCAAAATGGTGGAAATATGTGGAAATGGCGACATATTTCTCTCTAAATTTGTCATTATCTTCCTCGGGTCTTTAATTTTTTCTTTCATCTTTTTTTCAGAATCTAGACATCTAACTTTCCGCAAACCAAGGCGCTTCCTCTCAATCACCCACTCCCCACTCTCCTTATCCTAAGCCGCCTTCTCTTCTTCATGCTTGGCTGCATGAGTCTTTAGTTCTTCTTGGATTTCCTCCACCTTCGCTCTTCCTCCTTCTTTTAACTCTTTATCCAGAAGGTTGCCCACCCTACAACCCAAAATCAAAGCCTTGTTGTTGAATTCCGACATGGCCTTTATCATTGCATTGTGTTCCATGTTATTTATGGAAGAGATCACTGCTTCCGGTAGATTGATTTCAATATCACGACGAACTAATGTCTCCGGTAACTCTCTCAAGCACGCCTCAAGTTTTTTTATCCTTGATGTTAACCCAGAACCAAGAAGTTTGGCGTTGACTCTCTTCATATCTTTTCCAATACCCTTTTGGATGTGAATGGACGTTTTCCTTTTCGAGATGCCATTAACTCGAACTTCAACCAGCGGCTCCTGCAGATTGGGAACTTTGGTATTCCCCATGTTTTTGGCCTTCTCATTATGCTCCTTGCACAAGCTCCTAAACAAATTTATTTTTTTCCTCAGTTGAGCCATATGTCCTGCAAAACAAGCACACTTTGTAATCTCCCTCACACCTAACATAGCAAAAAAAAAAATGATACCTTCTAAATCAACAAGCAGATGTACTGACAAAAAAACTCTAACTAAGCCTTTACTGGGCAACTTATCGCTAAAACGTCCCAACACTTCTACTACTTGTCTATCATCCACAAACAACTCCCTCTTCTTCACCCCTTTATAACGACGAGGATTATTTGTCCAGATGAATGTGAACTTAGTACTCCAATCCTCATTATAAAATAGTGCACAACCTAATTCCTTCATGATGACTTAAAAAAATCCGCCTTTAAAATGCTTAAATGATTGAGAAAAGGCATCCAGAATACTTATGCTTAGGTGGCTGACGATTCTTCAACCCCTCCTTGATCATGACACACAGATTTGGCGACATTAACCTTCTCCAAGGAAACGATATTAGGAGAAGTACCCTTCTTAAAAATAGGTATGTAACCCAACCATGAGTTAAGCAACCAGGACACATGTTATGCCAAAGGCTGGGGGACTGATGTACTATACTAGGCTGACATGGCCGGTATAAACAGATGCCCGGTCCTAGTCGCCAACCTATAGTCCTATTCTGAATAAATCATTGATTAACTATATAGGAAACTGATATATACATAGTGGTTAAAGTCGCCTACTTTAAGCATATCACATATGAGTAAGGGCTGCCTATTCCAAACATAGGAAATAATAGTTAAACTCCTAGAATCAAGTCATAAGCCTGATATTTGAGCCTTGATCAGGCTCATACAAACCCAAAGGAGGCCCAACGAGCCTAATAAAGGCCCAACCCATAAGCCAAGTAATCTATGATTAATGTTCTATAAATACAAATGGACCCCAGCAATTAAAGGTACGCAATTCATTAATACAAAACCTGATATTTGACTTTTGAGAGTTCTCGTTGACTTGATCGTTGGAGTCCTTTTTTGCAGGTAATCTCCAAAATGTTCAATCCGACAATAGGACATGAAGACATACCCAACGAAATCAAAGAGTATCCATCCTGAAGAATTAAAGATTGGATAAGATATCATTTATGCTCCTTGATACTTTACTATTATTTCCGCAAGAAGATGACGAATTAGGAGGGTGCCTTTTGCTCTTTCTTTGGGAATTATAAAGAAACTTAGAATGAGGCATCTTCACCTATGTGTGTAGTCAAATTTGGAGATTGGAAAATGGTTTCTCAAAGGGGTTTCTATTTAAGCTTATTTTCTTGTTTTATTGCCAATAATATCCTAACTGACTTTTCAAATACAGCTTAACTAGAAAGCATGTCTTATTAGAGGGTCACTCTAACCTTAATGGGTAAACCATGCTACTCCCTTCTCTTTTCCTCCTCTTTCCAATTTTTAAATATTCTCTTCAAAGAATAAAAACCTCCTTTTTTATAAATCACTTATTTTACTCTAAGATTAACAGAATAATGTCTCTTAAAATTACAAAAATAGTTTAAGTCGGATTACTTTTCTTTAGTCCCAAGCATGTGCGTGCATTAGTTTCTGATGAGCATATGAAAACTATGGTTAAAGATTGAAGATATATTAATGAAATGACCAAGTTACCGTCCAAATGACTTGATCACAACTGGTTGAGTTTGTTATTTAACCATTTAATTAAATGAGTTCCACCAACTTCTTTACTCACTTTTTCGGGTAACCGTGCCACCCGTTACATCTTACAACTCAACAATGAAGTAAAATGACAAAATTAAGAACAAAATAAAAGAAAAGAAGTAGAATCGAATTTGGAATAAACCTGGAGTCAAGAAAATAAAAATCAAGAACATAGTACCAATGTAATTAAAGTAAATGAAAGAACAATCATTTGAAGATCATCTTCAAAATAAGTACATTAAAGAATCACAATTTAAATCGTAAAAGATTAAGATAATATTTAAAGAATGATGTTCATTCTTATAAGAGACGATGCTTTAAAAACTATTAATTTCTTATATTTTAAAAAAATATTTCAAAATATAGATGTCTATTTATAGTTATAATTGGACCGAAAGTTTAAATGTAAACAAAGAAGGAAAACCAAATTCAAATTTGATTTTAGGCTCAAAGTGCTGTGATCCGTGTTTAGATTATTATTTACATACTACTTGAGACACCATGCTTCCACTCCTCTTCCTTCGGATGTGTATATTTTATTTCCTTTTTTATTACAAAAACACATGAAACTTCAGTTTTAATAAATGCCTTAGTCATGGCAGAGAAAATAAGCGTATTATTTAACAAATAATGGAAGAAATGTTTGATGACCACCTTCACCATTTTACAACGAATATTCCAGACAAATATTAATAGTTACATTATTTTACTCGTGTCTTAGCCCCCATCATAATTAGAGCTGTCACACGGTTCATCTGACCAAATCCACCATAGGTTAATTACTTAGTGGATCAATCTAACATGACTCACTTATTAAGGAGTCCAAAATACTCATATCCAACTCGATCCACCACAGGTAGGTGGGTTAAACGGGTTAGCTCACTTAACTAAAAATAAAAGTTCTAATAAACTCTGATTAAACAAAAAATAAAAGCCCCAACAAAATCAACCATTTGAATTTAATATAATTTAAAATCCCTAATAAAAGCCCTAAAAAAACTCCACCATCTAAAAGTCCCACGAAAAATCGTTAGGGATTTCTTTTTTTAATATAATTTAATATTTAGAATTTATGGACGTGTTAGTGAACCAACCTCGGTGAGTTGACTTCTTAGTGCACCGAGTCCATTTTTGGTCCAAACCCATGGTGGGTCGGGTTGGTTCTCGTATTTTAACCTATTTCGATAGTTCTAATCATAATGGATTCTTAACTTTTAGGAAGCAAGAATTTTATAATTAAAGCTTTGAACATTGCCACCTAATCCAATATCTACATTGAAGATATCCACCATCAAACCCATTTGAAAGCCACACTCCTAATATTAAATAAATAACTTCGTTTTACAAACAATAGAATGAAAGATCTACGAATAAATTCATTGGATATGTAATATAAAAAAATACAATTATAGGCACATTATCGATTAACTAGGTATCACATTGGACATTTACACTAAACAATAAAGAGAAATAAAAGGCTACCATTTTCTTCTTCCTCATGATAGGAGAACTTGAGGTCATTCATGATGAGGGTTCCATAGTGAGGGTTTAGAATGGTGGTGATGCTGAAGATGAATGATTTGGGTTTTCGATGAGGGTCAAGATTAAGGATGATGGTGAGGGTTTTGTACCATAGGTCGGATTGACCACCATGGACCAATGCCTAAGTTAGTCGTTATGTCATAATATTTGGATTAGACCGCTAACATAGGAAAGCTGTTATTCCTAAAGACCACTAACTAATAAATACTCATTAAACACAAAATATTATTGCAAGGTATAACAATGCTTACATGATGGCCATATTCGTGAACTACACGATGTTCCAGTAATTGGGAGCACCGCCTATCCTAACTTGAAATAAAATAGTTAATCCAATAGGACAAAATGTTGAACTTGGGGCCTGGGCTTAATTAGGCCCATACGAGCCCAATAAGGGTCCAACACATAACCTAAACCAAGCAAAATATGATTAATGTTCTATAAATAAGAGTGGACCAATATAATTAAAGGTACACATTGCATTAGTGCTTAAACTGAGATTTGACTTTGAGAGCTTTTGTTGACTTGATTGTTGGAGCCTTTTCAGCAGATGATCGAGGTCGTACTCGGCCAAACAAAATATTTAAATGCAGTACTCAGGAGTTAACCCAATGTCGTTTCCCAGTGACCATTATTTTCACTTAAAGGTTCCATATTGTAGTTCAACACAAAGGGGGGGTTTATAGATTCACAATGCTAATCAATAGATTAAATTAAATGCAAAAGTGATTAAAAACGTATTGACATCCTTCATTCAAACTCAATTTCACTTATCACAAACCACCAAATTAACACCTCTGCCTTCTCTCAATCCACTAGATAATAACCCACTAAGCGAAAGTTACAATCCAACTTCATTATGCAATTAAGCAATGCACACATTCATAAATTCGTGACAGCCAAGCTATATACATTAAGCATGAACATAACCTAACCCAAACATATGCAATTAATCATTAAATTAAGCATAAACAAATGAACCACATGCATTCCCTGAATTCAGGACAAAGACATGGCAGATTTCACAAAACAAGCACAATCTCAAAGCTTCATTATATTTTTCATCAAGGAGTCAATACACGAATTTAGCTAGACATGAAAATAGGGCAATTAAACACTTAAAAACGAAATTCACCAAAACAGAACATCAAACCCTAACTTAGGTATTATTCAAATGCAAATTCAAGAGCAAAAAAGAATTCTAAAGCTTTAATGGAACAAAAATCGTTGCTGTGATATAAAACCGAAAACCCTATACATAGGTGTTGTTCCAAGTCAATACAATTCACAAAACAAGATGCCCAAGCTAGCAAATGAGTTCAAAATGTAAAACCCACATTGGGTGCTGTCAAATGAGCATAAAAATAGTAAAAACAAGTGCTAAAACGTGAAAAATGAAAGAAGGCACCTCCATGGTCACCCACCAAAGCTTCAAAACGTGAAAATGGAGAATGGAGAAGATGAAGTTCGGCTACCACACAAGAAGACCTAAAAATCTCGTAGTCACATCAATTCTGCCACTCCTATTTACAAAAATGCCACTCAAGGCTACAAAATTACAAAACTGCCATTCTGATCAACAAAATTACAAAAATGCCACTATGGGTTGAAATTGCTGGCCTAATGACGTGGACAGGCTGACTAACATGGCGTAGACGTGGCGATGATGTGGAAATCACGTGACAACTCTTTCTTGACCTTCAGATAAATGTCCAAGCTCTAAAAGTTTCTCCACATAATACCTAAAAATAATTACAAACAATAATTAGACCAATTAATGCCAAATAACTAAAAATTCGGGATAATGGCCCAATGAAGCCCAATTGAGGAAAATGACCTAACAAAATACAATTAAGCACTAACAACCCTCAAAAATGGCACAGAAAAAGCCAATAGAATAGGGGAAAATAATGACTCATCAACAAGTAATCCCCAAATGTTCAACTAAGTGTCAAGATGCGAATACATGAAAAATAGGGACGAAGAGTACCATCCGAGTGGTTCAAAGATTGTGGTAAGATGAGATTTAAGTCCCATAATAATATGTTATTGTCCATGCAGGAACATGTTCAATACTATTTTTGGTAAGGTTAGATTTAGGTTTTCGGCGAGCCTCCACCAATGTTCGTGCGAAAGGCTTGCTTAGGTTCCAAGTGTGAAATGTAAGACCCGTGAAAATTAATTAATTAATTAATAAATGCGGGTAGGAAGAGCCTTTATGGCATTAAATGTTGTTTGGTGTGACGTGGAAAAGTACTAGCTCAAATGGTTGAGAGTACTTAATTGTGTGAGAGGACTTGGGTTCGAGTCCTATGTATGCCATTTATATGTTGTTTGATTATTTAAATTTTAATATTATGCGTGATCATGTTGTATGATAATAAGATTATAAAATTATAATAGTTATCATTGAATGTGAATTGGCATAGTGGTTGTGCTTTGGCCTTATGAATGGAAGGTCACGGGTTCAAACCTTGATAGAAATTAACCTTTATTTTTTATCAATAATTCCAGGTTAGGGGAGCTGTGTAATGGATTATGAACTAAATGAGGGTTTTGGTATGGAATTGGGTAGAGATGATTCAATCTCGAGTTGGGGTAATATGAATGGATGAAATAACATGTTTGACGTTTGCTAGCCATTGTTTTATGCTGGGTAATGATTGAATGCAGTTTTGGTATGATTTCGGACTGGTTTGGCATTGCTTTGGGTGAATTGTGTGCGTGAACAGAGAGGGAACTCTGCAAGTCTCGCCCAGGTGAGTCCAACTCATCTAAGCGAGAGTTGCAGAACCTTGTTTCTGGTGCTAATTCGTGCTTCTCGCTTGGGTGACTTGTTTTGGGGTTGAGCGATTAATGCTCTCGCTTAGGCGAGAGAGGTTTGCCTAAGCGAGGTCGCGATGAAGCTTGCGCGTGTTGAGCGCGACTTCTCGTCCAAGCAAGGGGTTTTTGAGGTGTTGAGTGACTGATACTCTCGCTTAGGTGAGAATAGCCCGTCTAAGCGAGGTCGCGATGAGACTTAGATTTTTTTTTGTGTGGAATCTTCGTCCAAGCGAGGAGCTTGTGTGTTGAGCGACCTAAGGTCTCGCCAGGGTGAGAAGAGCTCACCTAAGCGAGATGAAGTGATACATCCACTGTTGCAAGCTCGCTTAGGCGAGGTAGTGTAGCCTAAGCGAGACCGACGTGCTGGTTTGGGCGAACAGGCATAGCTTAAGCGAGAATGGCGAGGAGTCATGTTTATAGGTGTTGTTTGTACTATTTGCTTGTTATTTCTTAAAGGATAGGAATTATATGCTTGTGTTTGCGGTGTTTGGGCTTGAAGGACTAAGTCCAATAGGGGTTTGGGAAGTGCTTGATGGTTGGACGCATGATGGGCATGGAATTATGTAGTTCCCGTCGGCTGCTATTGGGCGAGGAGTCCTTAGCATGGTGATTACATGCATCAGGCGCACGATGGCCAAGGAACTGCTATGTTCCCGTCGGCTACTATTGGGCGAGGAGTCCATAGTATGGTGATTGCGTGCGTGTCATGGTCCGAGCGAGAGAGGCTTGGATGTTTTACTACAGACGAGGAGTCTGTAGGGTAGGACTATGAGCAGGATAGGCTCATAGGGTTGGACCACGAATGGGTTAGTTTTGTGGGAGCACGGTTAAGTCCTAAGACCTAGTTCATGTATATGACTTATGAAGGACTATGAGGTCATGGATGGGTAATTTAAAAACAATGAAATACTTAGTCATCTTATTTTGGGATGGGTGGCATATTTATTTCATGTATATATTTATATATTGTGCATAGCTCACCCTATCTGTGTGTGTTTGGCGATGATTAGATAACTTGTTATCCGGACGTAGATGATTTTATAGGTGAGCCAGGAGACGCTTAGAGGCGGAGTGCAGGGGCTACCTGGGCTTTTGAAAGGATTTTCATATTTAGACTTTTGATGTAAAAATTATTTTGTTGAACTTTGGTGGATATTGTAATAATGAAATTGCGAACATATGAATTATGTTATATTAAAGTTTTTAAACTTCCCGCGTTTTGGGAAATGGACTTATAATAAATGTGATTTTATTTTCTTATTTTCATTTTATTATTTAAAACCGTAATATCCTATAGGGATGTTATATGAAACAATTGAAGGTGGGGCAAATTTGAATGATCTAACAGTGTTTTGTATGGAAGACTCGATCAGGTTCACAGGCATGGCTATTTGAAATGAGAAAGGCTCTTGAAATGAGGATTCTAAAAATAAGAGAGAAAGGTTCTCAAAATGAGTTTCAACGATATTGGTTATAAAAATGAGAATGTTTTCGTAAATGAGAAAGGTTTAGAAAACAATAATGGTGATTTTTTTTAATTGATTTCTTTTTTAGGAAAAGAGATTAATGAGAGGAATTTTTTTTTTAATAAGAAAATAGAGTATTGAAATGGAGGGGAATCAAGAACACGAGAGAGAAAAAATAGTATAATTATTAAATGACCCTGTAAATGTCATATTTTGAATACAAAATGTGACACTTATAAAGTTGTTGTATTATAAACAAAATTTTTGCAGTCGTTTACAATTGCTATATTAAAACTTCCATATTTAACATGATTTCTTTTTTGTAGTGATAGGATCCCACTTGTATACTTTGGAACAAGTGAGAGCTGAATGAGTTATTTGATACTAATTTGATTAATTTAGATTTATACACTTGTTTTCTTAACTATAATGGTAAATAAATAAAGTAGGATTTCATTGTTAGCAATTTGGGTCATGCATATATACCATAAATAATTAAATATGTTAGGACTGTTATATTTTATTAGCCAATTTATTAAAGAGTATATATATCTATCATGAATATATTAACTGTGTAGATATTATGATGTTCTAATTTGATGAAGAGGAAAAATTAGGAATATTACCTTTACAAAAAAGTAACTGTTAGAGGTTACATATAGGGGTTACGGTCCCCATATGAGAGTATGTTTAACATTATTCTGTTCTTTTCTCTTTCTCCCCATCATAAGAGAAAATCAAGAGCAAACTAAGGGTGCTCTTATAGGTGGGAGCCTAGAAACCAAACTCATCTTCCCAAACCTATCTACTATTCCCATGTACGCTTTCGCTTTCAGTCTCTTGGGGTATTGCGAATTGTATATTTATCTGTGGGTTCATTGTATTTATGTTTTCATAAACCAACATTCATATATATACGTTGAACATTTCAATTCTAAATATAGTCTTAATTGTATGGATTGAAACAATTAAGAGTCTAAGCAAATTAATTGATGTATATCTAATTAATTTGTAATCTTTGTTTATAAATTAATCAAACAATAATCATTTGATAAGCAACAAAAAGTTTGAGTACGAGAAAGCTTAAAATTCAACCTATCTTTAACATATTTGTTAAAATCCATTTATATTGTCTATTGTGTTTCAAAACCCCATTTTCTTTTACTGTTTTATGTTTCTAACCCCTTTCTATAGACTTAAATAGGAGTTGGAGCTCTTAGTTGGATTTTTTGGTAGACGCTTGGGTTAGCTTAACCCTCTCTATATTCTTTTATATTAATTTTTTATGCAACAAACATTCAATTTCAAGGTGCTAGACAATTAGTGCAAGGGATTAGACTATTACTACAACACTATTTGTATTAGAAGATTAATATTTATTTTATTGAACCAATGACAATAAAGGTTGATAAGGGTAAAATATTCTTGAATTGATTCAAGAGTGGATAAAGCAAATACCCCATTGATATCTAGAGTTGATTCTCATATATCCTCTAGTTTGTTTGTAATTGTTTTTAGCTTTATACAAACTTTATAGTTGATAGTGAACCAAATTTTTCTTGAGAGAAAAAATGAAAACTAAATGTAGGATTGATTGAATCTAAATTAGTGTAAATTCTTGTGCACTCTTTATCTTTCTATATATCTCCCTTTACATTGCTTCTCTAAATCTTGTATCAATTAGATTTTCAAGATAATTACATTTTGATTTTCCTAAGTTGAAAAAGATTTAGAGAAAAATTTCTTTTGGGAAAAAGTTTAAAATCAATTCACCCTCTCTTGGTTTCACCAAGTCATCCTTATTTTTCTAACATATAAGAGTAAAGACAAAGATATATTTGTGATGGAAAACAATGGACAAGTTGTCAACATATTGCTCTTGTTCGAAGAGGAGACATTTATCTAGCAAAACCGACAAATGAAAGTCTTCTTTAAGTCACATGTTAATATAATGGGCGTACATATTTGAAGATAGGAACCACATTCTAGTTGATAACAACATAGAACCCCTTCTAAAGGTTTATGGAAGGAAAAACACAAGCAATAAACTCCAAGACAAGATACACTCTTAATAAAATTTTCGTCACAAACTAAATTTGCATTGAAAAAGAACTGTCTAAGTGATATCATAATTCCTTCTTCAAGTCCTCTCTTTATGTGTTAGGACACCACTCTTGCTTTCTTGGTCCACCCTATCCTAGACTAAATGGAGACCCATTGTTAGTCAAATTTGAAGTCTAAAACTATTTTTAGATATACTAAAACATTTCAAACAAATATAAACATATTTATGCTCTTTTTTTTTTACAAGATTAAGTATAAGAATAATTTTAACCCTTTACTCTCCAAAGTAGTATAATCTTCTTTGACCCTTTATTTTCTTTTATCCTCTTAACAATGCATCTAATGGTTGGATGAATTGTCATTATACACACCCTCTTTAGAATGATTTGTCCTCATATTTGAATGATGCTTATAGAGAACAACTGTATTGGTTGAATACTACATCATCTTCCTTCATGATCAAATATCAAGTGATTCCATATAGAGAGGAATCAAGAAAAGACTAATGAAGCTACCTGTACTATACCTAGGTGACTAGGACCAATATAGCTAACTACCCGACCCAAACCGCCAACGTATAGTCCAAAAATAAAAAGGAACAATTGGTTAACTACGCAAAACGATGAAACATACATACAGACTAACGCCGCCTACTTCCAGAATAACACACGAGTAAAAGCCGCTCACTCCAAACTTAGGAAATAACAAATGGGCTTTTAATATCAGATTACAAGCTTGGAACATGTGCCTAGCTCAAGCCCATTCAAAACCTGAATATTGGCCAATGCAATAAAGAAGGACTCAACCCATAAGAAGGGTAAAACTTAGTTAATGGCTCTATAAATACACGTGGACCCCAACAATTACGTAGGAACACTACCCAAATTCAAATACTCAAAGTCTATCATTTCAAAACTTATATTAAAGATGTCACATTAATGAGAAAGAGTATGAAATATATATATAAGTGTTGACCTTATGAAAGTCAAATCTATAGAAAAAAGAATTTTGAGATACAACTGGGTTGAATGCTTAACCATTGCAATGTTATTCACGTAGTGAATTTTTACCCTATGCGCTTTGTTATTGAGAGTTTTTGTTTTTGTAATTTAATTTGAGAATTCTTAATCTCAAAAGGAGATTGAGAAGATACTTAGAGAAGTTAATACTCGTGTAACTTGGCAAAGGTGATACTCGTAGTAATTAAGTGTTTTGATTAGTTGAACCTCTTAAACAATGTGCTTTAGAGAGAACTAGATGTAGTCCAAGACTTAGGGGTGAACTAGTATAAATTTATATTTTATGCTTGATCTATTTACTATTTTATTTTGGATTGTGTTATATGAAAAAAGAGCCTAGCAATTATTCATCTCCCATTTTAGAGCCTTCTTGCACCAACAGGTGGTATCAGAGCCTGACTTTAGGGAAATTCCTTAACTAGGAAGAGAGGACTAATCTAAGAGACCAATGGAAAGAGACAACCAAGCAACAAATTCCACACTTTTGTTCAAATGGGAAAAGTATTACTTACAGAAAATCACAAGTAAAATAGAAAAATACAGAAATTATGCAACAATAGTGTAATGTTCTTATAAATAATGCAAGGCATGGTCGAATTTTCCTATGTAAGGAAGTAATGAATGATTTGGTGATGCAAAATAGTTTAGATTAACATCAATTGAACATAGAAATTGGAACGAAACAAAACGATAAAGTAGAAATGAAAATCATAAATTTAGAAACCTAGGTTTTAAAGAGAAAAACAAAAAAAAATTGTCACTTCATGTTTTTTAGTTTTCTATGTTTAATTTGGAAATTAAGAGAGCAAACATGTTCAAAAACACTAATCTAACCTAACTTAAGTAACTATAACTCATAGAAAATGGATTTTCTCAATTCAAGAACACTTAAGCTTGTTCATCTCTTGATTTTACTTCCAATTCATAAGTTTAACTCAAACACTATGGTGTATTTTGGTATTTTTAACACACTAAGTCATTGGCATAAATCCATAACCCAAACTTAGTAAGATATGGAAGAAAAACCAATTAAGTCATAATTTTAAGGGAAACTTGAACAAAGAGTGAAGAACACAACATGAACTCAACTTGGGCATGGTAAAAAAGTTAAAATCATCGAGATGAAGAGAATTTAATTGGTGGAAATGGAAAGAAACATGAAATAAAACTGGAATACCAAATGTATAACTAATAAGTGCTTATTTTACTCATAATTCATATGCATTTTAACACTTATATTGTTTTGTTTTACTGTATAAATGAGATTTTACCCTCTACTACCTAAAGAATTCAACAAAACACATTTGAATATGAACATCTATAGTGAACTAATGCAATTTCTTATGAATTTAAGCAATTGTAGAAGAAACAAAGTTCAATACATTAAGCCCTAGAATCACAGCTTGAGCATTGAAAAGCATATTGAAGATAATTAAAATTTTTCTTTGACAGTCAAAGCAAAGAAGATGGTGCCTAAGCCACATGAGGAAAACTTCACCATAAAGCAATCTAAAGCACCTAGTTTTAGAGCTCAACCATAGGGGAAACCCACCTTTGAAGAAAAGCTTCTTGGTTGATCAACACGAAAAAGCTCAACCATGGAGGAAACCTACCATGGAAGGAAAACTTGTAACATCCCTAAGGAATATTACTAATATTTAATATATAAAATTCGAAATAAAAATAAATGCCTCATTTAATATAACACCATTTCCCAAAAACACGGGAAATTTAAAACTTTAATACAATGTAATAAAAATAGGAGTCCATAATTATAAAACTGAAGTAATATTTGAATGACTCCCAAAAGGGTTACAAAGTTATCTCAAAACCAAAATAATACATATATACAAAATCCCCTGTTATCCCTCGCTCCGAGTCTATGCACCTCCTGGCCCACCTGTCACATTATCTGCTCCCGGATAACGAGTTATCCTATCATCGCCACACACACAGAAAGGGTGAGCTATGCACAATATATAAAACAAATACATGATATAAATATGTTACCCAACCCAAAATAACCTAACTAAAATTTTCATACTTTTCAAATTACCCAACCATGATCTCATAGTCCTTCATGAGTCATATACATGAACTAGGTCTTGGGACTTCACTGTGCTCCCACAAAACTAACTCATTCATGGTCCAACCCTATGAGCCTATCCCGCTTATAGTCCTGCCCTACGGACTCCTCGTCTGTAGTAAATCATCTTCTCAACTTGGACCCTAGCACGCATGCAATCACCATACTATGGACTCCTCGCCCAATAGTAGCCAACGAGAACATAACAGTTCCTTGCCCATCGTGCGCCCGACACATGTAATCACCATACAAAGGACTCCTCGCCCATTAGTAGCCGACGGGAACTCAACCAGTTCCATGCCCATCATGTGTCCAAGCCCAAACACACACCACATGCATATACTTCCTACACTTAGGGTAAAGTAGCCAAATCTCACACACAAGCACACACAAACATGGACAATTCACATAAACTTGCTTAAGCCAAAGACTCTCGCCCAAGCTAAGCCCTCAGCCTCACTTAGGCTAGTTCGCCTCGCTTGAGCGAGATTAAAATGGTGGCCGCATCATGTTATCTCGCTTAGGCGAGATCCTCTCGCCTTGGCGAGCCATACCATCGCTCAAAATAACACACACCTCGCCTAAACGAGGATTCCAGCAAACCAACATGAATTCCCATCGCGACCTCGCTTAGGCGAGCCATTCTCGCCTAAGCGAGCATTCTGTCGCTCAGAACTCCAAAACCTCTCGCCTGGGCGAGATGTCGCGCTCAAAACTCCCAGGTTTCCTCGCGACCTCGCTTAGGCGAGTGCCTCTCGCCTGAGTGAGAGACCATGTCGCTCAACCCCTTTTCCTGGTCGCCTAGGCGAGAACCATGAATCAGAACTCAATGTGAGACTCTACAACTCTCGCTTAGGCGAGGTGGACCCGCTTGGGCGAGACTTGTAGGGTTTCGAGTCTGTTAACGCACACAAGACATCACCACTAACCCAAACCACATTCCAATCCAATACCAAACAATTTTAGGTAATGCACAACACATATGGTCGAGTGTCAGCTTAACTGAACCTCCAAAAATTTAGAATTGAAACCATAACATCACTTCCATATCAGGGAATTAAACATTATCCCTACCATACAAGAAACCAACCATTCCTAAATCACAATAACCTGAACATAGGATCACGTACAAAATTTTGACTAATTGACAAAAACCCAAACAGATTCTGATTCAATCATATTGACCACGAAACTCACAGAGCACATGCATCAAAATCATACTAACAATTCAATAATACGAGAATTGGGTTCAGCTCCCCTAACCTGAATTTAGTGATCACAGTTGAGAAAGGCAGGACCCTTAATTCATAATTCCCTCCTTGCTTCAACCCTTGCACACCCAAAACTCCACTCACACTCTCAATCTCGTGCTCCTCTCTATACCAGTTCACTTGTAATATTTCTGAGGATAATAGAGACATGAGGGGATTTCCTTATGTTAGGATTTCCTTATGGCTTTACATAAATGTTCTTTAATATGATAGTTGTTCAATTTGGTTTATACGTGTGATGAAGATATCACTCATCCTTTGCATATATAACTCGAATTAGGCAAAAGATAATTTTTCTTATAAATCTAATAGAATAATATAATGTTTTTAGGAGCCAGACATGCATATGTATGCTTTAGCTAGTTTAAGATTCCTAATCTTAATTGAAAAGCCTCTTCAGTAGGATGTGGAGAATTGACCTTGAGTTTGAATGCTTTTAGGGCCTAGGCTGCAAACATGGGTCTAAGATTAGCTTAATGTATTTCTAGGAACAATGAATGAAACTTGTTAATTCAATGAAATAGTAATCGTGCTTAAGAAGAGTTGTGAATATATGTCACCAAAGGAAGTATAATCATTTGATAATTGCTTTTACTTATATATAGTCACTCAAATTCTCTTAGTAACTTAAGCATCAGAGAGTCTTCGCAGGTGGACTTCCCTCTCATTGTGATTCAAAGCTCGGTACTTGTTAGCAACCTGATAATTGGCATTATTATCATGGTTTTATTTTATTTATTTTTATATCTTATTTTTAATTTATTTTTGGATTTTATTTAATATCAGTACTTATTAAATAAAAGTGGAAAAGATAAATGTGTGGATTATATTTTGCCAATAAAGGAAATCTTAGAGATTTGGGAAGATTATTAACAAAATGAGTTGAATATTAAATAGTCAAAGATTATGGACAGTATCAGATATCCACAAAGTTTGTTACTCAAATTACAAGAAAAAATAATTGAAGAATAATTCAAAGATATAGAATCTCCAAAGATTAAAAAATATACATCAAAAATTATCTCTTTCAATTGATTCAAGTACCAAATCAAATATACTTTTAGGTTGAGTTCAATTATGAAAGTTTGTAAATTAAGGTAGGCCAAACACGATATTAGAACCTGGACTAGAATAGACAACTACTTTGATTGTGGATTTAGACATAGAGTACATCTTTGGTCATTCATATTATCAAAATTTTGATCATTAATGAGCACTCTTAATAAGGAAAGGTCGAAGACATTAGGGTTCTTATTAAATTTTAGACTTATTGTTAAGACATTAGGGCTTATTACATAAGGTGTCTTGTCCAATCGGTCCATACCAAAAAGGGATTGCGGATTTATCAAATGTATGAAATAAAAGAATATTGTTTGGCATTTTTGCTTTGAATTAGATCATGAAACTCAATTTCATTAAAAACTTTATTTGATATTTTTCTTACAAGTTCTTTGTTTCGATTGTGTCACTTCCTTTTAGTCTTTACAATTTGATTTTGAATTTATTTTATTTTATTTATTTCTTTTATCTCAACCTAAAATGTTTTATTCTTTGTACCTTTATTTCTAAACAATCGACTAAATTTAAATCACATTAGTTCCTTTAGGATATGATATTTAAACTTGTCCATTTAACACAACCAAATTAACTTATTTTATTTCTAATATTTATTTTAATCAATATTTGTTAAGCCGACACCAATACTAATATTTATTTATAAAAAATAATTTAATATTTATTTAACATTTTTTTAGAATTAACTAACTAATCTGAGTCAAACACATAATTATTTATTAAAATAAATTTAAAGTAATTTTACATTTTTTATTTCTTTGAATAAATTAATTTTTTTTTTCGTGTTAAGTCGACTTTTGCAATTTGAACTATATAATATTTGGATGTTAAGATTAATGCAATACTAAGATTTCAAATACTCCAAAATATTCTTTTTAATAAATTATATAAAATATTATATTAGCATATTCTTATTAATGCCATTTTACACATATACTCTAATAAATAATTTTTCTAAGGTCATTTAAGAATAATTTTTTAACATTTCAACTACTCCCAACCAATTTCACAGTTTTAAGTTTATTTTCTGTTAGTTTTGAAAATATAAGTAATCTAATATAAATTTTGTCTCAAATGAATTTTATTTCCATAAATAAATATTTGCCCAGGAAGTACCTAAGCCTGGTTTCCACTTTCCATTTGTCATTATTTGTTTTTTCTTCCAATAAATATTTATTTATTGCAATGATAAACTAATTTCCATTGACGACCGAGTCAAGTATTCTAAGTAGAAAACTTTAATTGCACTTCTCCTCCGTTATGATTATGAATATTTATATGAAGAACCTAAAATAGGTGCTAATTTTGTGATGTTGAAAGAAAAGTATACAATGGAGGCGTTTTCTGCAGTATCAAGTCTTCTTGCAAGTCTTCTCGCAGCAGTCTATATCCACAAAGTCTAGTCAATGTTTGAACATCTTCACAAAGATGTGATGAGTAAACATTTTATATCTCTGTCCCTACACTGAATTCAGACTATAAATACATCACAACACTCTTCATCACAACATTTTACGTGTGCTATCTTTAATGAAGGATGTAAAAAATATATTAAGGCCCTTACGTGCGACTAGAAAGTGAAAATTTAAATATTATGATTGGTTAAGGAGAAAAATAGAGGCACTTCTTATTCGGTTATAAAGAAGCATAGATGTGAATATGAAAACAAAAAAAATCTGTCCTCGATATCCAAAGAAAAGAAGAGAACAGAGAATTCAGAGATGAGATAGAGTTGAGTTTTGGGTTACCTCAATGCAAGACCAAAAACGCGTGTTTTACAAACGGAAAATAAAGTCCGAAAACCATTGTATTATTTCCGTATAAACTCCATTTATCCTTGAATATTCAAACCATTGACATGCACGGTTTAAAATTTTTCACTGTTGCAACGTGGAAACATCTTATAATAGTCTAATAAAAGTAATTATATATTCATTTCAATTTAGAATTGATAAATATAATTAGTCGTTTTGTGTTCTAATTAGTATTTGTATATAATGGACCGATTAGACAAGACAACCAAGAGAAGTAAACCAGCTTAGGATCAGTCGAGCAATCGCGATGGCTCTCCAACTCACCATAACTGATCAAGAGGAGCAAACGAGTCTGCAAGTTGATCGGTCATGTCATTCGTTGATCACTAGCGTGACCTCGGTCATCTGACGCAATTAATTAGTCTAAAAGAAGCTTAACACAAATAAGCAATGTAATTGTAAAAGGTATGATTTAGTCGTAATTAGGTTGATGATAAGTAAAAGTCCATTACTAAAAGCAGCTTAACACAAATAAGCTACGTAATTGTAATAAGGTATGATTGAGTTGTTATTAGGCCGATGGTAAGTAAAAATCCATTACAAGTAATGTAAATAGGAAGTTCAAGTAAGGTGGTTGGTTACATTTTGATGAGAGACCTCTAGCTACGGGACCAACCACTAGAGTTATGGCTAGAAGGATACAAAAAAGAATGGACCTCCTCTCAACATGCAAGGCCAAGATGAAGTTCACATGGACCAAGGAGACCTAGCCTAAGACTCTTTACTTGTAAATATTATATTAGGATTTAATTTTGGACTTTGTATTTTTGGCCCAGTAGAATAGGGTTTTCTTTGGACCATGTACTGGGCCTTGAAGGGCTTTTGTGCCTTAGAAGAGTTTTGGACCACATGAGAGTTGGGCCTAGCTTTGGGCCATAAAAGGAGCGCATTTTTAAATGGATCTAGAAAGTGGTAATTGGAGCCAAAAAGATACTATGAGGAAGGTGTGACTTGCCAACTAATCAAGTCAGATGGAGCATGCATGAGGCGCTCCAAAGTGTAGTTTTCCCTACATTTGTCTAGACCACCTAGCTCTCCTTTTATCTTATAAATAGAAAGCTTAGGACCTTGTAAAAACCATTCATGAATATAGTAGAGAATCTCGATTGAGATGACTTCATACACCTCTTCTTTTGTGAATTAACTTAGGCTAGAGATCCTCTTAGTAGCTTCCTTGCTTTAGTGTTGGCTTAACCTTACTTAAGAACTTCCTCCAAACACAATAACTGAACCTCCTCCTCCTCATTCTTCGTAATTTCTTCGTCTTCCATACATCCATGGATTCTCCTCCTTTCCTTCTCACGTCTTCCATACATCACATTTAATACCATTACACCCAGACACCTACTAACTTAAGCATCATAGTACCTACTACAGGTACCACCCAAGAGGTTGTAGATGATCAGAATACATTGGAGAACAGATAGATTAGAGACATGAATGATATGAAGATTCGGACGTTAAGGAGTTGAGAGTGTTCGAATGGCCCCGTAGAAACATGTTGGCGCCCACTATGAGAGTAACTGGATATGAACCTCCCTGCTCATATCATCACATGTTAACCACCATCCATGAACCTACCTGCTCATGGAACAACATCACCCGATCCAAGCATAATATCGTTGTCAATTAAAAGCAACGCACACAAGTCATAACTTGCAGCACAATCGTCTGGCGCAGCTCCAAGCGCCGCCAGGCGAAATCAGTGCAGACCGCTTGGCAGTTCAAGCCACACCGCCTGGCACCAGGTCCACAACAGAACGCCTACTGCTCCGCTTCCTCCTGGTGGATCCTACCCCACCGCCAGGCGCTAATCGCTGCAGACTCCTTCTTGTTACACGGACACCGCCTGGCAGAGTACCACCCTTCCGCCAGGCGCAACTCAGTGTAGGGACCTCCTCGCCTATCCTTTCGCCTGGCAACACCATCCAGCAGCTAGGTGCCACATTAGTAGTAAGTTTCTGCAGGTTATTGGCACACTATAATGGTATGTTCTTCACTCTGCTTGACCTCTAATAGACACCACACACTCTTATAATCGTACCTAATTTCCATTAGCAATTCACCCTAATATATATTAACTGCATGTACTCATTCTCATCATTTCACACTTCCAACTAGGCAAGTTATTCATCACCAACTAGTGCATTATGATTAAACCAATTTTTAGCCGCAGTCAGTTTATACTTACTCCCTACAACTCATCTAATTCTTTAGAGAACCTGTACTCATCAACTTTTATACACTCTTTTATCATTCAACCTTTATGCATAATTTCCATCTACCTGATTCAATTTTTTCCTCCTGTAGTTTTATCTGCACTAACTCACTACTACACTTCATGTTCGACAGAATTGTCCTCCCTAAATTGGCCTCCATTGTCTTCTCTATCACTAGTATCTGCCAATCCCCACAACACTGCCTCTCTAAAAGCATATGATTCATCACAATTTCCCACTTCTGCGATACACTTTTTAGCCATGATTTCCCTTAATCCTAATCAATACTGTTATAGTTTATTCAAATTCCCCACATTTCATAAATAGTATTTTGCCTCTGTTGCAACACAACTCTTACGAATTAAACACAGGGACCCAATCTATTTCACTCTCATCACCTTCCCTCACGTCCAGCCAAAACTCTGCACCAAATTGACCTCTGCACACGTCACCGCCTGGCGGCAACTTGCGGCCGCCGGGCGGTATACTAGAACCTAGACAACTACCAGGTTTGCTGTACCTGCGATATACTAATACCCACAACTCGATCTCGTTTCCAATCTCACTCAATCCAATCCTTTCATTCGTGCTTTGCTAAACCATAGTCCACTAATATCATTATTCACTTTCCCAATTCCATCCAATCCCATTTTAATCATACTTAACCGAAAATTGATAATACTTTTGTGATCTTACATTTATCCATCATACCTTCATCCTAATTACAGATAGCAAACACCACAATTACAAGAAGAATTCGTAATGTTATCCACCCGTGTAAACCCCGGAGTTTAACTGGACTCCACACGTCATAAAATTCACCGAAACACAATAAAATAGTGTCAACACATCGTGCATCGCCTGGCGATTCAGGCTCACCGCCAGGCAGTTCATATCAGAACCCAAAAATAGGAGACAAAATTTATGTTCCGCCTGGCGGCACATGCATGCCCGCCAAGCGGTTTCTAGGCAGAACCCAGAATTCTGCAGGAACAACATCAGAAAGAGGGAAATTCATGCACTTATCACATAACAATATATAATCATACAAACATGGGATAAACATACAGTAAACAACCCCCTAACCTGGATTTCTCGCTCTCAAACTCGAATTCTTGATGATTCTCTAACCCAAAAGCTCTTTGAATCTTCTCTTGCACTCCCACACTATCTTCCACCCTCAATTCCCTCAACCGTACATGCCAAAACGCTGAAATTCTGTTGCCTAAGTTCACCTCCCAGTTTCCAGGTCTCTTTCTCTCGATGATCTCTCTCTCACACAATTATACCTCTTAAGTGCCCTTTAACACCATAAATCAAAAATTAGGGTATAATGTGCTTAATGACTAGTTAACTACCCATTAGCAGAAAGTTTTCAAACATTAGACTGCCTCCCTCTGCAGTTAGGGTTTCTATGCCTCCCCAATGTCATGCAAAAAGAAAGAATTTTGCCAAAAAGAATTTAGTTTTGTTCTTAGCATGGTTTAAACCCATAACATATCAATCACCAACTCAAAAGCATAACCAAAGCAACCAAATTCGTATTTGTGATCACTTTTACAATGTTAGGAATTTATCATCACATCAAGCATCCAATATACAACATCAAAAAACATAAATTAAATAACATACAACTAGCATACATAGGACTCGAACCTAAGTCCTCACACACAATAAAGTACTCTCAACCACTTAAGCCAGTACTTTTCCACATCATAACAATCCGCATTAAATACTTTAAATGCTCCTATTACCTGCATTTATTAAATAATTATTTAATTAACTATTTAATTTTCTCGGGTCTTACAGTAAAAAGTAATGATTTTACATGATAGCTAATTAGCGAAATGTTTAAATTTAAAGGCATGCTAATCATATGAGTTTAGAGGTTTTTAAATTTAATTGAGACTTTACTTTGATTTATTTAGAAACTTTCATGTGACTAAATGATTTTTTACCAACAATTGAGACTTTACTTTGGTTAAAGGTATTTATTGTAACTAAAATTAGTCAAGACTTTACTTTGATTAATTAAGCTTTTTATTTGGTGAGGAGATAAAACAATAGACATGATTAGGCATATTGAAATTTTATTGAGACTGTACTTTGGTTGAATTTACTGTGGATAATTTAAAAGTTGTCACTTTTAATTGTGACTGTACTTTGGTTAAAAGTGAGAACGCCAACAAATTAATTAAGACTTTACATTGATTACCTTACAAATCTACAACAATAATTAATTGAGCAATAATCTTTAGATAACCGATGATGAATCTATTTAGAAAAAACAATGAAATCATGCAAATTTGTGATTTAAACCAAAAACAACATGAAAGATAAAACAAGATTGATTCCAATGATTGATACAAATATGAGCAAAGCTTCAGATCATGCAAAAACATACAAGTATATCAAAAAGATGGTTCAATTCAAATTTCTTTAAACTTTGAAATGCAAAACAAGTGATAAGAGTTATAGACAATCACAAGGCACAAGATTTTTATACTGGTTCGCTCAAATATGAAAAGCTTTTCAAGGAAACCTAAGCCTGACTTTGCACTATTTCAAAAAATTTACAAAGTTTACAAGATTATACTTTCAAAATATGCAAAACTACAACCTATGACTCTTGAATCACACAAGAATCAACACAAGCACAACAAGACTACCCTTGCATACCTAGAAAACAACCAAGAACAACCCAGAAGCTTGAGAAAGATCAAATTTGAGTGGTGTCACAACCTAGCCTACCAAACCACTTCCTCCAAGCTTCAAAAACCAAGCAAAAAGCTCCAAGAATAAAGATCAATCTTCAACAGTTTCACATCTGTATGATCACGAAAGTGAGAATATTCCACTGTTTCCAAAAAGTTTTCGTGCTCAAAATGGTAAGTCGTACCTCTCCTTCGAGAAGAACGAAACTTATAGTCAAACTATTACGAAATTCAACAGGTTGATTTCCAAATCAATCAATTGATTTCACTTAAATTAAGTGAAATCAGTTGATTACAAAATAAATCAACTATTTAAATATGTAACACTTAAAAGTATTGCAGTAAACCTTTTAATCTGTTAAAAAGTCATTCAATAGATTAAAAGACACTATTTAACATGTTGAAAAACAATTCAAAAAATTAAAGACACAAACAAGACCCTATACATGTATACAATGCTAAATGGTCTACAATATGAACTCCAATCTTCAAACTTGTTTTCTTCACGAGTAATCCATATATAGCACACACACGAGGCTTGAACAACACATGAAACATCAAGTATTCACATTTTCATCAATTTAAGCACGGTTTCAACATGTTCCAAGGCAATGACTTCATATATCTTCATCAAATCTTCAAACACCAAATCATCAAAACCATTTGTGTTAACAAAATCAAGATCCAACAAATCTAAGCGATATTGAACTTGTTCACTCTAGTAAGGGAAATTCACTACAAAAATAATTATTTTTAACAAGGGTTATTTTTGGCATTTCTTAGGGTTTTAACCTCCACTAATGGTTGTACAAGGGGTTTTCTCTTCCCCTGGAAGCGCTAGTGTAGCTAAGAGATTAGCAAAAGATTTTAACAACCCTTGGTATTAGCACAATTTACTCGAGGTTTACAAAACCCTTTGTAATGGTTGGGGTTTGCAAAACCCTTGTTAATGGTTGGAGTTTACAAAACCCCTAGAAATGGCTGGGTTTCAAAACCCTTGGTAATGACTAGGGTTTGCAAAACCCCTGGTAATTTCATAAGTTTTTTCATTACACGTATTGTTCCTGCAGAGAACAAACAAGATAAGTTAGGCACAAGTGTCACCTTACCCATGTAGTCCGCTATCTTCTCAATTGGCCTCTTCCCGGTTGGTACATGTCGGTTTGGACCCTGGAGGGGTTACCTGCAGAAGGGGCTTCGAAGTTCAAGTGAGTCAAAACTCTCAAAAGGTCAAATTAGTGATTAATGAATGCGTACCTTTAATTACTAGGGTCCACGTGTATTTATAGAGCATTAATTATGTCTGGTTATCCCATGGGTCGGGCCTTGGCTTGGGCTCTAGCTTGGGCTGTAAGTGGGTCTGGGCCCTAACCCAGGCCCTTAGGACCTATTGAACACGGGGGGCTTCGATTTTACTAAGTATACTGAGATTGTCGGCCTAAACCGACTACTTTCCTTGGCGGTTTGTGTTGCTCATGTGCTGTCTTAGGCAGGTCGTTCCTCTAGACGTCTAGGTTACCGATTTTAGCCTGTTAGGCCAGCCTAGGCCGGTTACTTGAATGCTTTGGTATGGTGATCATTTTATCATTATTTTGTTAAGTTGGCTTGGTGTGGTACACCAGTCCCCGAGCCTTGACCGACATAGGTGTCGGTCAAGGGTGATATGTGTTGATGTGCTAGCGGAACCGGCTAGGTGTGATACACCAGTCCCACAGCTTTAAGTGTGATGAATAGTGTTAAGGCTAAAAAGGGGTAACCGTTTGAAGGTAGGTGAAGGGGTGTTAGGGGTCAAATCAGGAAGTTCTGGCGCCGTCATTTTTAAGAGTGACGTGTCTTGTAATGATGGTGTCGATTGGTATGAGTTGTTGTTTTGGCGGGAAGGGGTTTCCACCGTATGGGATTCTAGCCTATAAATATGGATTCCAAAACAGGTGAGGGTTGACTTGGTTCATTTGCGAGAGTTTCATATTCAGAAGTCTTGTGAGCGTTTTTCTGTCCGACTAGTTCCTAATTTCAACCGACATCTTTCCGAAAACACGAGAAAAGGTATGCCTAGTAGCGATAGCATGTCGTTGTCCATATCTAGTAGCGAAAGTATGGGGTCGGAGAGGAGTAGAAGTAGGCAAGTTGATGAAGAGGGTACTAGTTCTAGAGGTATGGTAAGTGGGATCCCCATGGAGACGGTTAGGGAGGTCTGAGAAGATCCCCCTGAGGAGTTGGTCGAGAGTGACTGGCCGGCCAAAGGCGGTTATGGGTGGGTGGCTGTCGATGTCCGCAATCCATCATCTTTGTTCTGGTGGTCTCGTTTATTGAACTCCTGGCTGAACTGTATGCCTGTCATCTCAAAGGGTGTAAGCGGGGATATCGTTTCCCTGGAGAGGGTTAGCGTTGTTGACCGTGTGTGTCACGGGTAGGAGGGGGCCACAGAGAAGTTCTTCTATATGTACATGTGTCACTTTTCTCAGCTACATGTACGACTACCGTTAGATGATTTCACTATGGGTGTGTTGCGCGCACTGAACGTGGCACCTACACAGTTGCACCCGAATAGTTGGGCTTACTTACAAGCCTTTCGCATCTTATGCCAATCTCTATACCTGGAGCCTTCTCCTTACGCTTTCGTATACTTCTATGACACCAGACCCCGCTAGCCGACTACTTGGCTGTCTTTGATAAGTCGTCCTAGTATCAACAGACTGGACGCATTTTCCAGTCTTTCAAAGACTTCAAGGACGAGTACTTCAAAGTGGTGGTGAAGGGAGAAGGCAAGCCTTATTCCTTGAACGCAGATGGGAGTACAAAATTCCCATTTAGCTGGATGGGTACCCCTTCTCGGTACAAGGATATGGGGACCGATGAGTTGTCGACGGGGATAAGGAGGTGGTGGAGATCTTAATGAAGTTTGTTGATAAGTTGCCCACTAAGGGCTTAGTTACAGTTTATAATTCGGTGCATCCGATTATAGATATTGAAGGTATCTGTTTGTTACTTAAACTGTGTTAATGATTCTAAGTTGTTTTAATCCGGGGTTTAATGTGTTATTGTAGGGCACATGGCGCAAGCGCAATCAGGGAAGAAGAATTTGGCGCTCTTCTAATTGTTGAGGAAGGAGATGGCCGCTAAGGCTAAGGAAGCTGGGAAAGTTGACGTTCCCAATTTGCAAGAGTCCGTGGTGGAGGTACATGTACATGGTGGAACAAAGAGGAAAGCTGAGTTGCTGCCTCACGCCGACAAAGGGAAGGACGTGAAGAAAGTGAGGGCGGTCTTGCTCGGGGCGGGGTCGGCCAGTGGGGCAGGGTCGGCTAGTGGGGAGAAAGGACCGGAGTCTGGTTTAACTGAGTTTCCAGAAATATCTATGAGAAAGGATATCGCGATCAACCTCCCAGATACCATTATAAACTCAATTGATGGTATGGAGGCAGATCATATCGTAAGGACAATGGTGGAATTTGGGAGCAAGGCCTTGATATTAAGTCGCCGTGTGGGGTCCTTATATCGGCGGGAGGTGAAAGAGGGAGGGAGGTCGGGAAAAGGTAGAAGAGTTGCAGGGGAAAGTGGAAAAGTTTGAGGAAGAAAGGGCTGCATGGAAGAAGGAGAGGGAGGGTTGGGAGGTAGAGAGAAAGAGGTAGGCCACGTGGAAGGTTCGTTGTTTGGATTCTGAGGAAAAATTGAACAAGAGAATAGGGGAGTTGGAGGAAGACTATGACGAACTGAAGGACAAGTATGACGGTGCTGTCGGTGAGCTTGACGACCTGAAGAATTGTATCTTACAAGAACACATTAACGACTTTGAGAAAGGACTACGTCAAGCAGCCTTTTTCCATTAGGAGGTTGATATTACGGACGCAAAGTTTGATGTTAACAAGGATGTTATTGATGGGAGGCTTGTGAAGGAAGATGAAAGCAGTGCAGGTGAGGAGGCGGAGGAGAAGGCGGAGGAGAAGGCGGCTGAAGAGGTGAAGGAAGCGAGTGATGCCGAGGAGGTGGCACCTGATGCAGCAGAACATGATATCGGTTTTTATTAATTCGAGAATATTATTTGAGGCTATGTCTGTAATATTTGGTACATTACGTTACATTGGTACATTCTTGCACTTTTGTTAAATCTGATTATGGTTATGTATGTTATTGTGTATGATGGGTTTTGATGATTTGTGGTGTATGTATGGTGCGTTCGATTGTATGGTAAGGGTGTCCGACCCAGGCCGCTTACTTGTGGTAAGCGTGGGGAACTTAAACGAATTAAGCACAAGTTAAGAGTGTTCGACCCATGCCGCTTACTTGTGGTAAGGGTGAGGTACTTAAACGAATTAACCACAAGTTAAGGGTGTTCGACTCAGGCCGCCTACTTGTGGTAAGGGTGGGGAATTTATATGAATTAACCACATGTTAAGGGTGTTCGACCCAGGCCGCTTACTTGTGGTAAGGGTGGAGAACTTAAACGAATTAACCACAAGTTAAGGGTGTTCGACCCAGGCCGCTTACTTGTGGTAAGGGTGGGGAACTTAAACGAATTAACCACGAGTTAAGGGTGTTCGACCCAGGCCGCTTACTTGTGGTAAGGGTGGGGAACTTAAACGAATTAACCACAAGTTAAGGGTGTTC
>Ga0214542_1000973_pt1 | contig 56747 bp, 29 predicted proteins | sample CNSS1metaG_FD_160096 | JGI IMG/M metagenome (GOLD analysis project Ga0214542, IMG submission 160096) | Root nodule microbial communities from cowpea collected in UCLA plant growth center, Los Angeles, California, USA - CNSS1 | ecosystem: Host-associated > Plants > Roots > Nodule | place: USA...
TCAAGGTTGCCATGGCTTCTAGCCTAGCCTTGTAGTGGCGTGCTTCTCACATTTTTACCATTTCTTTCCTTTCCATTTTATGTTTTCTTCTTCCTTTAATTGTTCTTGGTTTTCTATGGTTTATGTGTTTTCCATTTCCTTTTTGTTTTGAATCAATCCATCATCTTCTTCTCTTGAGTTTTGTGAAAGGAACCTTGACATCTAGATAGCTTGCTATATTAATGTCCAGTGGGAATTTCACTTAGCTTTCTTAATCAACTCACACCATATTCAATAATCTTTAAAAGAAACAAGATAATCCTTCATCATTTGGTATCTAGAGCCTAGGTTATCTTGAATATGGTGTTTTTCATGTGATAACCTTATCTTGTTGTAGCTATCTTGGTATGGTTCAAATTTACTTCCATTACACACAAAAATAGTGTTGGCAGAAAAAGTGACGATTTTAAAACAATAAACTGCACCAGCTCAGTGGTCCAAAAGTTACATTCTTGGTGTCAAAAGAAAGCTCTTTGAGTCTAGTTTCCAGAAAAAAAGGAACCAATGCATTTGGAGTTCTGTGGATTAAGTTATGATCAAATTAGTAAGCAATGGCCAGATTTGCCAAGAATACGTGATTCAGCGTTTTCAGGTTCTGTTGTGATAGTTTGGCTACGATTTTTGCACCTCTTTAACTCCTAAATGTGGTTGGATAACATGTCTTTGGATGCTTAGTCTTTGGACAACAACTTCTTCCAAATAAGTTGTCACTAAATTTTTCAAATGTTAGTGAATAATTTAATATTAAACTCTTGGGACAAAGTTTGAGTATAGAAAATGAGTATCTACACTCTAGTTTGAAACAAATAGGTGACGAGTCACGATTCATTCTTAAAGATCCACATATATCACAAAAAAATGGAGAAATATATAACTCAAAATGGTAGAAATTAAATTAAATCTAAAATATCACTTGATAAGTCATCAATACAAAAGAAAAACATGAAAAAATATGTTATGAATATGGAGAACATGGTCACAATAGTAGGACTTGTAAGAAATACAGTTGATTCTTATTTATGAATAACAAATTCATTACAAATATAATATGTAAAGAAATTATTTTTCTTACTTTATGACATATATGTGGTTGTGCAATTTGAGTTATTATTAAGTATTAGAGTGAATTAAACTATTCATTAAAGAATAGTAAAAAAATATATAAGAAAATTTTGTGAAATGTGAACAAAGGAAAAAGACTTGAATAAAACAAAAAAAAAAATCATAACTAAAAAGAAGAAAATTGTTTTATATGCTTCTCTATGACTTTAACTTTCTATTTTTCTATGTAACAACTTTTTGTTGTTATAATTGTTCTTGGTGGACCGAGGTACTCTAAGTAGACAACAAATTTTACCCTGTCTTCAACTATTCCTTGCGTCCTTCTCAAGGATCAGGCTTCTCAGTATTTTGCATCGAGAGATGAGTACTTGCAAAATATACTATGATGCTTAAGTTAATGTTTACCCCTGGCGGTTACAGACAAATGCTTAATTAGGTACTAGAAAGCTCACTTTTTGTCATTACTACTACGTATATTTTTAAGGTTGGTTGTTGGGTCTAGCACTGTTCATGTGTTAATCAAAGTCCAAGTATGCCTTAATTGTAACATCCTTGTCGGATATTACTAATTTAAATAAAAGTAAATAATAATTCAAATAACATGGCATTTAAATCTCTTTCCTAAAATGCGGGGAATTTAAAACTTTATTTAACACGCCAAAATAAAATTCATAATCCGCAATTAATGCGTTACAAGTCTCAAGTTCCAAAATCATAATAAACTGATTACAAAATATGAAGAACAATCTTTAAATAAATTCCCAAACTAGCTCCCTCTTCGACTCTATGCATCCACGACATCACCTGAAATATCATCTGCTCTCATGTAATAAGTTACATGACATCGCCAAACACAAGCAGATAGGATGAGCTCAAAGAATTAAACATGAATAAACATCATAACGTAAACCCGCACCCCAACTGATTAACTTAACCCAATATCCCTTTTGAAGACCTTCACCCTCATGCACTAGAAATCATGGTCTTCATCATGTTTATCCAGATTCTACACACTTTGACAATGATCTTCAAGTTAACACATGCTACCACACGCCTATCACCCGTGGTCCAACCTTTACGAGTCTGCCACTCATAGACTAAAACGCATGGAAATGTTACGTTACTAACCACCATCCGTAACAAACCAGTGGATCTAACCACTACGAACCATCGTTCGTATTCTCACACAGGATTCCCAACATCACTAGCCTACCACCAGTGAGTGAAAATCAAGTAGAGCTAGCCAATACGAGCCACCCACCCATATGCTTCCACAAGATTTCCAACATCACCTGCCTACCACACGTGAGCACCACATGTTTACAATCCATTACGAGCCACCACTCGTAAATGGGCCTCAGCATGTCTCATACCCAAAGCTATCATCCAAAGTCGTGTAAACCACACAAAACATCCACATAACATCCCCTGTCCTTGTGTTATCGCCTGACGCACCCTAACCACCGCTAGGCAATATGTCACTCTAGGTCGTGGCGGGCACCCCTCGTCGCCAAGCACCAAGCGTTCCAAGACCCACTGTTTTGGAAACTATGGCCTGGTAGTCCAATCCTCACCGCTAGGCGCTACGCGCTCCATGGACCTTCCTGTTTTGAAGTTATCGTCTGGCGGTTCAAGTTGTACTGTCAGGCGTTACACCATTAACATGATTTTATTGGTTTTTATGCACAACAGGATAGTTCTAAGACACTTCCAATTACCATAGAACACATCAACCACCAATTTGCACGCTAATATCCTTCAACATGTCCCAACTTACACAACCATACATCCATTCTTCTATATATTCATCTATACTCCACAATTTAAAGGGATGTTATCACTCAACTCCAACTATGAGTGAGACTCGCTTCTAATGAACACAAACCAGTAACACTCAGCTAGTTTAATTACCAGTTCTATACTCTTTGTGACTTAAACTAGCACTTCACATCCAACTTAACTATCAACCCAAGTATTCACCATTTATACTATGCTATAATTAAACTTTGACAAGAATCACAACTAAGTTCATGGTAAACTTCCTATAGCAGAAACTAGACCCTGCCTACGACTCCAATAAGACAATAGTTTATGCCAAACAACACACTACAACGTTCCATTAATTTCCATACTTTAACCTCTTTCAAGTTACTCATCATCACCTTTATAAGTCATGTGGCACTCCCACAACACCACTATTGTTCAATTTCCATTACTATCACATTCATGGCAATTTAAAAAGTCCTAACAGAATCCCCACTTTGCCCCCACCCAATCAACCACCAAGAGCCTGATAGTCAGCACCTCTCGCCTAGCAGCAACTTGAGTACCGCTAGGTAGTGCTTCAGATTCTCGGCAGTTCCCAGAAATCCCCGCACCTACAAAAAACATAACTCCCCCAATATTCATCTCATTCATGCAATTTCACCCCATTCAGTTTCACTACATATCACACCAACTCATATCTAAAATCAATGTCCACACATTCCCAATCCCAACATGAACCCCCCCAAAGTCAAACATGCAACGATTCATCAAGTTATCAATCACTCAATAACCTTCCAACACTTAATCACATCCCAAGTCACACTAACACACATATAGTTTTAAGGAAAGCCCCCAAAACATCATAAAAACCATGAGAAGTAGAAAACTGGGCAATCTAGTTTGCGTCACTTGGCTGGTAAAACACTACCACCAAGAGGTTCTGAGCAAAACCCAGAAAATGGGTTCAGAATCCATGCATCACTTGGCAGACCTTCAAATCTGCCAAGCAGTTTCTGGAAAAATTTCAGAAACCCAGAAAGAAATTCCAAAAAGGAAGAAATAATGGCACATAAGCAGTCCATACGTCATGAAATTACTTTAAATACAATGAAGCACTAGTTTTAGCTCCCCTAACATGTATTTCCTTCCTCCAAAATCCATTCTAAGTTTCACTTGCCCAAGGTTTGGTCTACTCTTGAACTCTAGCAATGAAAATCCTCTTCCTATCCTTTCACTCTAGTTGTAGGTCAAAAATGGTGCTCTAGAAACTCTCTTACGTTGCCACACTCAAATTGTCTCTCTCTTTTCCATTAAACTCCCTTTTTCTCCACTTTTCAGCCCTTTAACTTTACTTTTTAAAATTAAAACGAAAATCAAACTACTATGCCATCAATGACATTAATCTGATGGTTTCAGCTCACCAAAGTCCATAGGCTCATGAAAGTCCATAATTCCCATCCTTCTACCTTCTCCAAAAGGCTAGGGTTTCTAAGATTTTCGTAGCTTAGAAAAAAATGATAAAATGTGAAAAGAAGTTATTTTTGTGCTAGCCAAGGTTCGAACTCACATTCACACAATTACCAAACATTACCAAACATATGCACAACCAAGAAAGTTAAATACACAATAATGGCATACATAAGAGTCAAACCCAAGTCTTCTCAACACCACTCCAAACGGTCAACCACCAGGGCCACCATTGCTCCCTTGTCTTAACTCTCCGTATTAATTAATATAGGGATTCCATCCCTTATATTCATCATGATTTAACATTAATTATTCAATGATGATTGCTTTCCATGGTTATTTGGCTTTTACCTTGCTTCTGCATCAATGTTCGAGTGGGTTTTCGTTCAACTGAGAGTCGAGATCTCATCGGTCTAGGAACATCCTGGTTTAGTGTCAATCTTTTCAGGTTTTTGAAACTTGGATGTATGCTTTCACTTGGGTCTCGATTGCCTCAGTATCTAGAATTGGACGATCAGAGGCTTCAATAACTATTAAATGTGTCCATGTGTGTGTGTGTGTGTGTGTGAGAGAGAGAGAGAGAGAGAGAGAGAGAATGTGTGTGTGTGTGTGTCAAACCATTGTTAAAAAGTTCACTTTAATTACAATCCTGCGATTGTGTTCTTATAAACTATGCTAGCTTGAAAAACGTCGTTTGTCAATGTCGTGGAAAACTCTTTTTTCATTAATGTTACTTAATTAGGAGATAAAAGACAGATAAAAATAAATTGCAATAAGATTCAAAATAATAAACAATTTATTCCATTTAATCTCAAAATTCGCTTAAGAAATTATAGTAGAATCACCCAAGAGGGTTAACACTCCATGGATGATAAAACTAAAATAAAAATAGAAAAAAATAGAGGAGATAGTGTTAAAAAAGAGAGGAAAAAGGATATTTAAATAGAGATCATTTATGTAAAGAACAAAACATCTATTCATAATATTCAAAGAACATTATGCAACAAAAAAGCTATTTTTTTACATGGTTTTATATCTCAAACTCATTTAGCTATCTTAGAATAAATCCTGATTAAAACATTTTAAAACAAAAAAATCAAATAAGAAACAAAAATTAAAAGTTAAATGGGGCATAAATTTACACTCCTCAATACACTACGAAGAATAATTAATTTATTCAATTTTGATGAAGAAGAAAATAACAAACAAGTGTTCATAAATCGAGATAACCATACAAGAAATTTATGACAAGAGAAAATGAGTTACCATAGAAACATTGGGCTTATAACATCTATAGTTATCATCTAGTATGTGAAAATGGTGGGAATGTGATAACCCATTGTAATATTTACTTTGTGAAGTTTTACTTGTGTGACGCTTTAGTTGTGCTCTCTTATTTTGAGAATGATTTTTATTTATTATCCTGAGAGTGTTTAATTTTAGAGAAAAATTAAGAAGGTTGATTTCTTCTAATCATAGTTTAATTTTATTATTACAGTATCAACTCTCAATTATTTGTTTTTCTCAAGTGAATCATTTATAGGAGTGTTGAAAGCTTAGAATATTGAAATACCACTAGAAAGCTAATTCATAGTGTTATGAGTTTAATGGAATTACTTAGTGATTTTGACTTGAAAGTATAAATTTAAGAGAAAGAAAGACCAGAATGGAGAGAAAATAATGTTATGCAATTAACTTGGAATGTCATCATCATCTAAATGGTTGTTATTAATGAAATAGGGTACAAATTAAGACATTTAAATTCTTTAAATGGTATATAACTTTTGTACATATATAATTATGTTGAAGTGTTATTTTTTTCACAAAGATTGGATTAGACATTCAATCAGACTAGATAGGTACTGGATTAAAACTAATACTCTCAAATATATTTAATTAGACTTCGATAAGATGAAAGATGGATAATCTTTATAAAATTATTTATAAATTTAGAAAATAATATATAATCTGATAAAATTATTTATAAATTTAGAAAATAAAATATTGTCAATTTACTTATACATTGATATAGATTTAATTAAACTATTTATAATTAGAAATGAATAATTGAACACGTGATTAATAGATTTTCATTTGAACTTAGAATTTCAGATGTGAAGAGTCGTTAGAATCCCGGAAGACTCGTTTAAGCAAATAAAAATAAAAAAACAAAAAACTTTAAAAAATAAAAAAAATGATAAAAAGGGAAGAGAAATTAAGTATTTTTGGAGAAGTACACACGCGCGATATGAGCTTGTTTAAAGAAGTGCTCACACTCCGCTTGAATACTCTTTTGGAAATAACATCTGACTCTACGCAAGAGAAAGGTATTTTGTTGAGATTTATCTGACTCTATGTAATAACATCTAATGAAAAAAAGGACATGCGGTGGATAACACTATTCTTTTGTTTATCAGTTTTTGTTCATCGATATTGTATTGTAAAAAAAAATCTCTGCTAATGAATAAAGTTTTTAAATTGTTTGATTAAACTTTTAGTTTATAAATTGTTTGATTAAATTAGTTGATTAAAATTTTTAAATTGTTTGATGGAGATGTTTTTGATCGTCCAACTTCATTAAAATGCATGAGGTTATGTTTTTTTATGCTGCGATATAATCTGACACAAAGGGGACTTGTGGTGGATAATATTATATAGTTTATTAGCTTTTGGTTATTAGACAAGGCCAAAATGATTGATCTTTCAGTGATAACACTAAATATGTTGCAATTTTACTGGACCATTTGCATGTCTATAGGGGTTTTTTTGGCAATTTATCTATTAATCTTCTTATCTTATAGTAAAATTTTATACACTACTAGAAAATAATAAATGAAACATTATATACATATATGAACAAATTCATGCATAAAATTTTATGATGATCTGGTACCTTATAAACATTTTACTAATGTTTATAATTTTATTACTTGTAATTTTATAATCAAAATATATAAAAAATAAACATAAAGAATATATTGAAGAATTTATTTGTATTTCACAACTTGTTATTTGAAACTATAATACAGGTATGTTAGTCTCCAGGCTTAGAACAGAATACGCACAAATTCATGCATAAAATTATATAATCAGTTGTGTTATAAATGTTTATATTAATATTTACAGTTGTATTAATTTTTTAATTTTTAATTTTTTAATTAAAAATATAAATAAAAAAGACAATGGAATTTATTAAACAATATATTTTCATTGTTATTTAATTGTGCAGTATCTTAGTCTCCAAACTTGGAGTAATAGAGGTAGATCATACTAAGGATGAAGATGTATATTGGTTAAGATCTTTGTTCCATCTTTTTTTTTTCAGTTGTGTTTCTATCTTTATTTGTTAACTTAAAAATGACTTGTAGTAACAACTAAATTTTTTTATTTTTTTATTTTTTTATCTTATAAAAAAACTTTATACACTATTAGAAAATAATAAATGTAACTTTATGCACAAATATGAACAAATTAATCAGTAAAGTTATAAACATTTTACTAATATTTATAATTTTATTATTTGTAATTTTATAAACAAAAGATATAAAAAAAACATCAAAGAATAAATTGACCAAATTATTTGCACTCCATAAATGTTAGTATATGGATTTAGAGTAGATAAGTTATATTTTCTTAAACATTAACATGGTGTTTATTGAATGAGATCTTTGTTAAATTCTTTTTTTCCTATTTATTACTTTAAAACTTTATGGTATTGAAAACTGTAATATTTTAATTTTATAATTTTACAATAAAACTTGATATTAGAAACATCTAAATCACTTTTTACGCATAAATCGGCACAAATTAATACATAAAATTAAATAATGTTATAAATGTTTACTAATATTTAAAATTGTATTAATTTATTATTTTATAATTTTGTATATATTGAAGAAGGACAATTCCTACAATACACTATTTGTCAAGATTATGATATATTCCGTATCACATTCAAATATTTTTTAAGTCTAAGATATTATTAGGTATTAGTTTAATTTTTTTCTACGTACATTTCTCTTACAAAGTAATAAACCTGTAAAAATATTTCTAATAACAAATATATATATATATATATATATATATATATATATATATATATATATATATATATTGTTTTCTAACTTTCTATCATCTATTTTAAAATATGATTACATTTTATAATAGTTGAAAATTTAAGACACATTTCTAATCAATCAAATTTTTAAATAAATAAATTTTTATTTTTTATAAATAATTTTTTATATGATTTTATTATTAATTTTGGTAGAATTAACTGAGAAAATTGATATTTTAACTTATTTTACCACGTAATAAAATTATGTAATGTTTGGATATATTAGATCCTATACCACTTGGATTTTGCTATCAATAAATTAACACATCATGTAAGTTGATGGGTATCAAACAAGTTTTAAGAATATGATGTAGGCAATTAAATTAAGATCTTATTCAGAAATTGCAATCAATTTCATGTGGTTGATTTATTGTAAACAAAGTATATATATTGACAAAATATATATATATATATATATATATATATATATATATATATATATATATATATATATATAAAACTTATTAAAATACTTGGTTAGATACATAGTTGTGTTTGTCATATGAGATGCATCACGACTTTTTTACTTCATTTTTAATATATGTTATTTCTCTTATAATGCCAAAGTTTTAGTATTCATCAAATGAATAGGAAAACTTTATTACTTGTATTTAATATTTATCTTTTTTTCATTAAATCAATTTAATTATACAATAAAAAAATATGATTATTTATTCAATTTAATTAAACAATTTAAGAGAAACAAACCATAAAAAGTTCTCTACAAAGCCAAAATCATACTAAACGAACATTAAAATTAAAGTTAAATTATTCATTTGGTCCCAATTTTCGTAAGGAAATATGAATTTGGTCCCTTAATTTTTAAAAGTGTTATCCAGATCTTTAATTTTGATATTTTGTATCAATTAAACCCCTTCCGTTTAAATAGAAGAAACGACGTTAACAGCACAGTGACGTGAATATATTCATATATTATACTGAAACGTGTCATAGACCGATAAGAGAATTGATTGAAAGAGAAAATGAAACAGCAGGGTGTGACTTGAGAGACTGCATTAGTTTTGTGAACGAAGATGAATGAATGCTTTGTTTAGAATCAACTAAAAAACAAAATATTTCTTAGGTTGTCTATTTCGAATTTGCAGTCACCAAATGTTGTGAGCCCCAATCAGGATAATCCCCAAATCTGATTCTCGAGGGTTTCGAAGAACCCTAAATCCCCAATTTCTTTAACCTTTCATCTCTCGCGTGGGTTTCAAACCCTTCTTCTTCATTAAGCACGACCAAATCACGATGAAGAAGACTGAACCCTTTCTTGAAGTTGCGTTCTCGTCGACGATGGGTTGCTTCGCGGTGGTCTATTTGGTCTGGTTTTTTGCAGGTACCGTGGTGGTTGTCGCAGTGGCGCGATTGACATCGGTTTTTGTTGTGGTGGCCTGCTGTTTTGTTTCGAATGGAGGTGGAGGATTCTCGCGATGTAGATGTGTTCGCATTGGTTTCGCGTCTTCTCCGAGAAATGTCGTTTGCATTTGGGTTTTGATTTCCCCCAACATTGCACGTGAAAGATGAACGTTGCACAAACGAAAGTTTTTACTCCACACACAGAACTTGGGAGGGATGAACATCAACAATGGAGTATTTACATATGACAGATGACATGTTTTTATTAAAAATTTTACATCGTTTTCAAATGTATGTAAATATAAATGACATAATATATCCACGTCACTGGACTATTAATGCCGTTTCTCTCATTTAAACGGAAGGGGTTTAATTGATACGAAATATCAAAATTAGGGACTTGGATAATACTTTTAAAAATTAAGGGACCAAATTCATATTTTCTTACAAAAATTGTGACCAAATGAATAATTTAACCTAAAATTAACTTTGAATTTGTTCAATAATTGTACGATTTTAATAAGATCCATAAAATACTTGTACAAAGGTCACATGATTTAAATTTTAAAAAACTTTTAAAGAACTGGGTTGAAAATACCATGACTTAATAAAAGAAGTCTTTTCATCTTTACACGACTTAAGACCAATTGTCACATTGAAGTTGTGTCATTGTGACATGACTTCACTTTAATGGATTAAACAAAATTAAATATTAGATTAAAGACAATAGAGACTAAATAACATTAAAGTCCTGTCTCAGTTACACGACTTTCATTAAATTAGATGAAGTCATTTTCATTCGTCAGGACTTTGTCTTGGTGAAGTCCTATCAAATTGACATGATTGTGATAATTTTTTTTAAATAGTGCACCATTTTTTGTAATATCAGTCTTGATTTGCACTATTTATGTAAAATAACCCAATATTCACCCAATTCAAAATGTCATTTATGTGTCAAGCTTTTAACATATATCCAAATTAAATTGAAAAAAATTATAAGAGACAACATTGAAAATTTATTATAAATATTGAAACTAAAAGTTAAATTAATTCATATTTTTTTATTTATTATATTGTTCTACATTATCTTCTCTTTCTACTAAAATTAGGGACTAAATTGATTACTTTGGATATGTGTGACTTGAATTTAAGCATAAATTAAGAGAATTTGGAGTCTTAATTGTTAAGAATTAGACTTTAAGCATAAAATTAAATTTTAATGAGTGGTCTGATCACATATGAAACAGAAACCAAACAAATAACAAATCTTTCAATAACAACTCATTAAGATATGTTCAAATTCATTACTCTGATATCACATTAAAAAATAACTTTAAATTTAATTTAATCTCACAAAATTGACTTATAAATCTAAACATAGCCGTGTAAAGAACTTGTGAGTTTGAGAAAGAATGAAACAAGACAATGACCAACAGCAGGTGTTTTGAGTGTGTGTGTGGAAGTTGTCCAACACTTTTCACACTGAATGCAAAATCTTCAACCAGGGCCAACCAAAATAGCTTTGGTTTTATATTGAACCTTATATGTGCTGCTTTATATTATTCATCTCAATGGTCCCACAAAATATAACTTTTAGTTGAACTAGGATTTCCCTCCCAATTTCTTCATTGATAAGATGGTTGGAGAAGGGTGAAACTAAGATGGATAGTTAGGTTCAATAGAAATAAATTCAGACTTGTTAATTTTTGTTTCTTTATTAAATTTTCAATTTTCAAATAAATGTTTGTTGTGTTTTATAATGGTCTTTTTCTCTATTTTTTGTCTATCTTTTTATGATTTTGGTTTGATTTTTCATAATTTTTTGTTATTATTTTTCCAATAATATTTTTGATATGATGATAAATAATGGGTGTATTTTAGAATGTCAGTTTAGTTAAGATATTATAGTATTATTAATTTTTTAACATATAAAAAAAATTAGGGAAATTAGTGTCTTAAACTTCTAAAAAAAATTAATGGATTAACTTAGAACTAATTTGTAAGATATTCCTAGTTAAAAGAAAAAAAGAAAAAAGAAAAGGAGAACAAAAGTGATGGCATGCTTTGTAATGGCTGCAAATCTTTTACTAGAGTGTCATATCACATAGGTTACCATTGTGATGGAATGGAATATATGGTCTTTTTTATTTTGAGTATGAAACTCCGCCGAAGTTTGCGGTTCTAGAGTTTCAGTATTACTCAAACGAATGACAATAGAAAGGAGAAATATAATGGGCCTATAATTTAGAGCTTATATAGCATGTTCTTCTGTAACCGTTAATTACTTTTCTTCTATTTATTTACATGTTTATTACTATAGACTTAGGGTATTTCTGATAATGTCATTATTATTAGTACCCTTATAAAATAATTAAATTAATAATCCATCTTGATAATTACTATTAGATCTAATTAAGTAATTTGTATATTTTTATTAAAATCTAAGTATTTTAAATGAAGATTTAATTAAAAAGTTATCTATCATCTTGATATTTATTTTTATATGTTTTTTAAAAAACTTGAAAGCATATAAACAAGGGTGTCTATCATATAAACTTCTTTTTTATATCAACATACTTAAAATTAAGAACTTAAAGTAGGTCCAACATAATGCTTTTATTCAAGACAATAGTACTTGTTTACATGTCCTAAAAAAATTTCATATGCAATAATAGAGAATAGATAATAAAAATAGTATCAAAATTGAACTTAAAGTATCAATTGTCTATTATAAAAGAATCATAATACTCAAGGTTCATTCTTAACAATAATACCAATATTTGTAAGACACTCTATGAATATCTTTAAGAGGTAAACCCTTTGATAGAGGGAAAACTATCATAAGCTATGTACTAATATATTTTATTGAATTCTTTGTTTTAGAATACTTTTAACACTTTTAGAATATTTGTCGTTCTTAGAATAATAATATTGTGGAGCTATCACAACATATTTTCAACCGCTTAGCAATATTTTCTACAATCTTCAATTGTAGCCTCAAAATATACTACAAATTTAGATTTCTTAGTGGATGTAGTAGCAACATGTTTTATATTTATCCACATTGGTCCTTTGGCTAAAAGAAATATATAACCAAAAGTAAATTTCCTTGAATCCACACATCCATTAAATATATTTATATGCTCTTTCAGACTTCCAACATATGGTTTGACAATATAATGAACCTGCTTCACCTTCTTCTCACTAATAGATGTCTTAGTCTACATGACTTAGACCATCAATGAAGATAGAGAACATCAATTACAACATAGATATTTTCTTAATATCCATAAACAACCATGATTCTCTTAAAACCCCATTAAAACCCCATGTATGTGACCTCAAAATCATATATTATACATCCATTCGTATTTCATCCTATTCCTACGTATCTCAATCATAATTCATTTGAACTAAAGCAATAATTTAGATATTCAATTCAATACTTTAAGCCGATCAACATATATACATACATAGTACATACACTAAAACATATAAAAAATCACTTAAATAAGGACTTCAAACATTAATTCCTCTTTAGAAAAAAATGTTTCATTGGGTGAAGGTATCAAAAGAAACACTGTCTAGGTGACTCAAATGATGTCTGCACTTGGTACATAAAAGTAATTATCTTCATCCACATTTTAAAAGTACCCCTATGTCAAGACTTAAAACATATTCAGACACAAATTTAGAAAAAAGGAGAGACTCTAGTTTTACAAGTAAGAATGGAGATTCTAGACTTAGCATGAGCAAGAAGAATGTCATACACACATAATTTATGTTACTCAACCTTAAGAGTTATTGAGAATTGTTGGATCAAGTGCTTAATGTAAGACCCGCGAAATTTAATTAATTAAATAAATAGTTAATTAATAAATGCGGGTAGTGGGTGATATGACTCCAACAAGGCTTATGGCATTCGGCCAACGTCTAGGCCATTCCTTTTAATTTCTTTTATTTTAATTAAATAAATGATGATCTAATTTGGTTATTTTCAAGTGCAGTCCATATTTCTGCATCAGTGCATCATGGATATTGGTGTGTGATAAGCCTGCTTTGTTGGGCCAGAATGTTGGAACTGCCACGACCCACTTTTCCTTCAGCCTCTGCCAGCCCAAATTCACTCTTGCATGGCAACATCTTCATGCTCCACCGTCACACTCCTGCAAGTGATAGTCTGCACCTCTTCATGTGTAACCCTAATTTTGCTGTGGCCAACATCCTACTTTTATTGGGCCCGAGCCCAATTCTTTAAAGCCTCTCCATGACCAACAACATAGAAGGGAAACACGCGCAACCCATTTTCTCTTCAAACACTCCACTAGGGTACATGAGAGAAATCCCTCTCTTCCCCTGAAACGCGCCTCCTTGTTAGGGTTTCAGTCACCAACATCGTGTGAACCATCAATCCTCTGCCAACGTGTTCTTCTTCCGTCAAACAAGTTGTTCCTTAGCTGTTAGGGATTGATGAACAAACTGTTTTCCCTCTAGTGCGCCGTTAGGATGTTAGATGGCATTTTCTTCTTTACTTCCATTCTCCGGTTACCTCTCTTCTATAAAGGGCAAGCCATTGTTTGTAAACACTCCCTCATTCATCAGCTCACCCTAAACCCTAGATTAGGTTCTTACCTCTTCGGGTTGCCCCAAACCAGTTAGAAACCAGAGCGAACCGAGTGATAATCTTCATAATTGAACATTTCCCCTGCGTTTCCCTCGCTTTCCGCGAGTTTCAATAAGTGGAACGCCGATTGGAGAGGCTTTCCGGCGAGTACCGCAATAGAGGAGCCTCATCAGTGGGAGCCTTTATGACCTTTAATATTGGCATGTATGATGTGGAAAAATATTAGATCAATTGGTTGAGAGTACTTAGTTGTGTTGATAAGACTTGGGTTCAAGTCCTTTGTATGCCATTTATGTGTTATTTAATTTATTATTATTTTTAATAATATGCTTGATTATGATGAGTGATAATTTAATCCTATATTTATAGGAATTATCACGAAACATGAATTGGTTAAATAGTTGTGCATTGGTTTAACATTGGCATAGTTATGGGTTTGAACCTTTGTGAATTCAAACTAAACTTTATTTTTGCCAAAATTTCTTTTAACATGAATGTGGAAGGGTTGAGAAAAACCTAGCCACCTTAGACAGGCAAAAAGAATGGCTGAAAAACCATCATAAAATAATAATTCAATGAGCATTAAGTGGGTGTAATGCTAATTTTCGTTTTAGCCATTAAACTAATTAAAAAAGGGAATTAAAATTGAGATCAAAGGCAAAACTAGTGAGAGAGAAGTCCTCTAGAGTTAGGTGTGAGGGTGACTTTGGAGGCCAATTGGAGAGGATTAGAGCTGACCAAAGGGAGTCAAGTGCTACCATCAATAAGGAACTCTAGCATTGTCTTTTAAGCAAGGAAACCAGGTTATGAGAGTTGAACTCGTTCTTTTAAGTTATATCGTTTAATCTGTATGAAAAGCATGCGCAATTGGATGTATATAACCTATTCATTTTATGAATTTCGTGTTTCTGGAAAATTTCCAAAAACTGCCTAGCGGGCTAGTCATAGCCGCCAGGCAACTCATGCATTTGGAGTGATTTCTAGGTTCCTGAAGGGGGAACCGCTTGGTGGCATAACCCTAGCCTACAGGCGACACATGTGTACCACCCATTTTTCTGGGTTTTGTTTGAATTATCTGGTGGTGATAAACACCCGCTAGGCGACATGAGTCAATTTGACTCGATTTTTGGTGTTTGGGGTTCTGGATTGATTCTAATCAGGGGAAAAGACAATACTAACTGTTTGGAAGTGATTGGAAGCCGAATTCGCTGAATTATATGTAATTGAAGGTTTGATTGGGTGAAAATTGTATGAACATGATTTTAGGGTTGATGATTTGGGATTTATCAAAGTTGCACTATGTTAGGTGGTAAACGTTTATGGAATTTCGTATATTGGGGGTTTTAGGAATGAACCATGAATCTAAACACGTAAGTGCAACCTATTGGATCGTAAATCGATTAAAACCAAAATGGTAGGGGTTGATTATGGTTCATAGGTGCTGAGAAAAGTTCTGGGTTCCTAGAATAGTAGAAACTGCTTGGCAGCACCCAGTTTGCCGCTAGGCGCTATAGCAGAGTTGCGGGCTTCGTGAGTTTTAGTGTACAATGGTGGTTGGGAAACTAATTTGGGTCATGTGAAGTAGAATTTTAGTGGCTGGGAATATTATAGGGACTGGCCTAAGCTAAAAACTTGTGGTAAATGTTACTAAGGTTTAATGTTGATGTATTGGAAATTTGAATGACTTAAAGTAATGGGGAATTGTATTTATTGAGGATTAGTTAGATGATATAGGTAAATCATTGTGATGGACTGGTGGTATGAGAGGTAAGAGTTCTTAAATACATATAGAAGAGATTAAATGGATAATCTTGAATGTATTAAGCCATGGGAGAGGTCAAGGTTCGGAGATAAATCAAACCATATTATGAATGGAATGGTACTAGTAGTGTTCCTAATCAATGGTGGTGTTGGGTTCATATCAGTGGTATAGAGCATAGAATTAATGTAAGGCTATGTGTGGATAAGGATCTTAATGATATGATTTTGATGGACAAATTCTTGATGTAGTAAATATGATGGTGGTAATGTATTGTAGGCACTCTTATTGAGACAATAGGTGATAATTGGACTGGTTGAGTGACTTTGTGAGTAAAGGTGTGAACAAACTGTAACTGAACCCAAGCCAGAACTAGTACTGCGTGAGTATTGGTGTGGCGCCTGGCGGTAGTATGGGAACCGCCAAGCAATAATGGCAAGTTTAGAGGACAACAAGAATGTGTGGCGCTTGGCGGTAAAAGTAGTCTCGCTAGGCAATACCTAAAAAGGCAAGGTGTGCAGTGGCGCTTGGCGCCTGGTGGTACGTATCCCCCGCCAAACGGTTTGGAAGCGCTTTGTGCCTGGCGACTCGTGAGCAGCGCCAGGTGAGATTGTTGAGGCAAAAGTGTTTTACATGCTTTGGATATGCGTGATCTACAAGGCTTTGGTGATACTTCAAAGGTCGGCTTGCTGGTGTTCCTTGAGTTGTGGCTCCGAACGTATCCCTTGAGTTGTGACTTGGGATAGAGGTTAAGCACGTGGCATTCCTTGAGTTGTGACTCAAAATGGCATCTCTTGAGTTGTGGCTCAGGATGGCAGATGAACACGAGGAACTCTTGAGTTGTGACTCGGATTGGCAAGTGTTGTCAGTGTGAGTGTGCGTGTTATGGCGTGTACGGATGGGTCCAATTAGATTGCTCTCCTCAATATTAAGCTGATGAGTTTGGTAGTCTTGGGACATTACGAATGTTATTCGTATTGGGAACTTCACCTAGCGTTACGGAGTGTGATCTGTAGCATGGTTTCCCGAACGTGTTCTACCAGTTTTGGTTGGTAGGTGTGGCAACAAGACATTTTGAGGTACTCATCAAAAGACGTAGAACACGGGTGACATGGTGGTGGCCATGTTGTGTGGAACAAAGGATATGAGTTACTTTGGTGTGATTGAAATTATATAATATGCATGCATATATTTTATATTCTGTTAGCTCACCCTATCTGTTTGTGTTTGACGATGATTGTGTATTGCGTTACACGTGAGCAGATGATGTTGTAGGTGGATCTGGTGAGACGTAGAGTCGGAGCGTGGGCTAGCTCATAGATTTTTTTTATTATGAACATGGATTTGTTTTATAATGGAGTTTATAATTATGGATTTTGGAGTATTTTATGATGTAATAAATGTTTTAAATTTCCCGCATTTTTGGGAAATAATATCTCAATGAATGAAGTTATTTATTATTTCTTTATTTTTATTATTTAAATTCGTAATATCTAGTTGTGATATTACACTTAACATTAGACCAAAAACTATAGTTTATAGTTTAGACACTCTTTTTTTTTACTTAAGAGCATAATAGTACAAGCCTTACATTTCAATTAGGACTTGGCCCATCCAATTTATGTTACATGACAATTGATACATCCCGTAACAAAAAAATTTCAAATACACGTGCAAATAATGTGTTTTTGATTTTGCATGCAAATGAAGAAATTAGACACAAATATAACTAATGTTCTTCAATTGTATCAAATATCTAGAAAACATCGGTTGCGATTGCAACCTATACTCATTAGTTTCCTATGTTACGAAAAAATATAATAAATGCAAACTTTTCATCTTCGCTAAGACGTTCTCGATTCACTCAAAGGATTGATTGATGCTTGAAGCTTCGTTTGGGAAATTGTCCTCATTGATAATAGACCTTGGTTCTTCAATTATTCTTATAAATGATTACATTATGAAAGAGAATGATATTCAACTTTGTCACTACTGTTTGCCACTGTTCAAGAAGGTAGCAAGATTGCAAGAATAAAGGGAGAGTGAGAAATCCCAATGCTAGAAAGCAATGTTCCTATTGCCATAAGATGAACCACACAACTGACGAATGCTACTCCAAACATGGGTATCCACCCAAGATCAAACAAAGACAAGATCCTGCTAACCAAGATAAGGAAGGCAACAATCAACCTACATGCAATCTTAACATCAAAGAGGATTCCACACAGAATGTGACTTAGAATGCTAAACTTCATTTTGTTGGATTCACTCCTTAGCAGATACAAAAACTCCTTCAAATCATTGATCACACAGACAAACTAGGACACAGTCTTAATCGGGTGTAGAGAAAGGATTCTGGTGTGAATAATCATCTTGCCCAACAAGGTAAACTTTTCTGGATTCTTTACATTGGTGCTACTGACCATGTCACATACATTAAAGATCATTTTGTTACCTTTAACAAAATTAAACCTATATGCATAAAAATACCCAATTCTTCCACTATTACTGCACACTTTGCTGGAACAATGCAATTTTAAGAAAATTTGATTATCTTTGATGTTCTTTATATCCCTGATTTTACTTTTAACCTGATATATGTTCAAACCTTGATTAAGGACTTGAATTGTGTTATAACTTTCTCTGCCAAGACATGCCATATACAAAGCAATTCTACCTTAAGGATGATTGGACATGTTGAGTTCATTAATGGTCTTTACTATCTACAATCTCTTATTACTAATCATAAGGATTTCGTTTTCCCTAATGTAGCTCTAAATTGTACCCAAAAAAAATATTGATTTGAAAATTGGTGAAAGAGAACCATTTTGATGAGCTATATATAGTTAATTAACATTGGCATGCGGAGGGGAACATATGTCTTAATATATTGAGTGTGGGGTATAACCTAGGTGTTAGTCACCAAAATCTATCGAGTGTTCCCATGATAGATGCACAATCTCTGAGTCTACTCAATACACATGCCTTCCAAAAATAGAGTCAAATATCTAAGTCTTGTGAGCCAATGTGCTATCATATCATATGTATTATAATTGGACAAGTTTTTTGTAAACACTTAATTCTTTTTTAATATAATGATGGATTATTTGAGTATGTATTTTTGGCCCATGTAGGCAAATGAGTTATGATAATGGTATATTATATGAGAAGTTGAATAAGTAACTTTAGAAAGAAATAAAAAGCTTTTATTGAGATTGAAATATATATATATATATATATGGTATATTATAATTGTATTAGCTTACCCTATTGTTTGTTGTGTTGTGGTTTGTCTACCTACTATGATAATGTTATACGTGAACAAAGAATAGTGCATGTCAGAGAGTTGTGAAATAGTAAAGCTATAGATGGTCTTCTTAGAGAGAGTAGTTGTTGCTTATATATATAATCTTTTGTCTTATATACATCATCCTAGTTGATGAATGATTAATTATATATTTTTAAAAGATTAACTTGGATTTTCTCATGTAGAATTATAAATACATCTTATATATTTATTTTTGTTTATGTTTTTGACACTAGTGCACAAAACGCATTTTATGATAGGTAAAAAGGACCTACTATGACAAGTATTATGGCATCATAGTTTCAGGAGTCAGTAAATGTGTTCTTTCTATGACATCGTGACCAATAGGTGTTGTGGTGTCTGCAAGTGGAGCACGATGGTGACGAAAGAGGTCGTGGTGGCTGGCAAGCGAACACGTGGAAACAATTGCGGAGGAAAGAAACCCTCACGCAAGAGAGATAAATCGAAAGAGGAAGGCGTTGTCGATGTTGGCGTGGCTTCAAGTAGTTGTCGACGTCATCGTTGGTGGTTGGGAGTTGCAACACGGTTGGCTTTGTGGATGCATAATTTGCTTGAGAGAAGATACATTGAAAACCCCAGCGCCATTACTCTCGCGTGAGGTTATGTCACCGGTGCTAATTACAAGTGTGACGGTAGTGGATTGGAGACTGGGGATTGCTGCTACGATAATGGAAAACCAACGACGAAGCTATGCGAACGACGAGAGCACACGAGGGATTGCTGCCTTTGCGAGTGAAGAAGAGGGCGTAAGAATGGAAGACGTGGGCAGACGAGAATACTAGAGGATAAAATTAAGGGTGGACTGAAGAGGGATTAAAACTTACTATGACTGGTGTAAGTCACCTTGTCATAATAAATCTACCCTTTTTACTTATTATGTTAGTTACTGCTTTACCTGTCATTATAATTTTTTATTATAATTACGGTTGTGTCACCACGTTTCATTTATTATGATAGGTTCATTGTATTTGTCATAATAAATTTATCTTTTTACTTATTATGTTAGATTTTCTTTTACTTGTCATAATAATTACTATTTTTATTACGAAAATGTCACCCGTCAACTCAACTTATTATGATAGATGAAATTATATTTATCATAATAAGTCGTCATATATTCATCTTTTTTCACTAGTGTGATCAATTATAGAATGATTTAATTAGTAAGATGATGCTACTAAATTGAGGTGTTAGAGCTTATATTTGAACTTGAACGTAGGAATACACATGAGTAGTAAAATCAATTGTTTTCCCTTGACATAGAAGCAAAGGAAGTGTTTGGGGACCCCATGAAATCCTCATTATCATTGATCCACCCTGCAATAGCGTGAGAGGTTTTTCCTATCTAAGTGTCCCTTTTGGTGTCCCTATCTAATTATCGTTATGGCATTCCTATACAATGACTAAAGTGGAAACATTTTCATAGTAATGGTCTTTTCTTTTTCGGAGAACCACTCTTCCACCTCAAATATGCTTAACAGCAGGCATGCATGGGTGTTGTCCACGACTTCATTAAACCTCGCTTGCGTTTAATATTATATTTTTCTCACTTTCTCTCTTTTAAGAGTTACTAATGAATCAACATTCATTAGATAAAATAAAATTAGATTTACTGAAGTTTCATTTTTTTTTTATAAATTTAAGTATTTTTAGTTAAGTTCTTATATTATTTTTTTAGTGTACTAAGTATTAAAGTTTTATATTTTACAATTGAGTTTCTTTTATTTAATTTTTTTCTTGATTGTTATCTTACTTTATCAACTTACCGTGTTAAAATAAATAAAAGTTTTATGGTTAATATAAAAAGATAATATAATAAATATTTTTTTGTTATTTGAATTGAAAATTAGATAACAAATTGGCATACTCTCATAATTTTTATGTCTTCACATGTACTAGCTAAATGAATGGCGTTGTTATCACTATTAATGTATATATGTTATCAATTAAAATGATAAAAATTACTTGTAAATATCATTTTGTATTAACTACAAAATTTCATACTTCTTAATAACGTCCCATTTAAATTATAACATAATTAAATGAAACATTACACAAAATAATATAGGAAGCAAAGTCTTGGAGTATAAATACTACTCCTTACAATTATCTAGAAGTAAACAGGAAATAAACTAAAGCACACCCGATGCCAGTAACAGGATAGAGTAAGGAATCTAAAGTATTCAAAATAAAGTTCTAGGATAAGACAATACATGGGCCATAACCCTACAAGAAGACATAAACGAGCGGAATCCAACCCAGATAGGCTATGCAGCGGAATCACCATTTCTCTGTAGACCACAAGGAGTTCTTGCATCTGCTCACATCAATAAATTGATGATCATCGCAAAAAGAAAAAACCACACACAAACATACAACAAGCAGAAAGGGTAAGTTAGAGTAGAAAGTGATTTTATCATGCAATTGCATACATTTTCATAGTCCAAGATACATACATCGACCAATCATGTGATGACTCACAACCAATACACTAAGACTCAAGACACGACTTATCCGGATACATATAATTAGTCGGATTCAGCGGATGCTTGTACTTGTAATGGCCTTTACTACTCTACCGAGCTGCTCTACCGAGCTAATTGTTATCGTGTTTCATCCCTCCACGCACAAGGTTAGCCTTAAAAGGTTCCAGGCCTCCTGCTACTCTCACCACTTGAGTTAGTACGCTCTACGTGAGACTAACCGACCTTTTAGAATGTCATGATGCAATCCTTACCTTGAATCCTTACTAAATTATATAAATGAGGCACCACCATGAACTCCCACTAACAGGGGTCATGAATTACGTCCTAACCAAATGAGGCACCACCATGAGATCTCACCTAGAGATTCATGGAATTACGCACTGACCAAATGAGGCACCACCACGAAACTATTGTGGAATTACGTCCTAACCATAGTAACATCATGTTCCATCAATCAATATAGAATCATTTCTCATGCCAATTCCATGCCACTTTCATAACCAACCATTCCATACATGTCACATGTCAAGATCATGTTAAACTTATCCATCACCAACCATAAATCATTTGACTCATACCTATTCACCCAAATCAAGCGTTACAAGATTACTCAATCCAAACATATGGCAAACATTCAAGTATAGAGGGAAAACAGAACTAAACACATTCTCGCCCAACTTCTCGCTCAGGCGAGCTCTTTTCGCCTAGGCGAGAGCTCAAGAAGAGGAACAGTGGTGCTGTCGCGTTCTCTCGCTTAGGTGAGACCTCCTCCCATGAGAGAGATGGTTTTACGCTCAATACTAGAGCTCGTCGCCTGAGCGACAGCTTACGCAACACCTGGGAGGGTTTTCTGATACTCTCGCTTAGGCGAGCTCCACTCGCTTGGGCGAGATTATCAAATCTCCTCCACTGTTCATGCAGGCTAGTACACAGATTCATCCAGAGCAATGCAGAATATATATTCATATCATGTTAAGCATCATACACACACCATAAGCACGAAACAAAGCTGGAAAACAAGCAAAGTACATCCAAGCTCGAAACCCTAGCTTCCCTTACTTGGAAAAGCTACTTTCATATACTTCGACACTTTAAGCCAACAAACCCAGCAGCTCCAGGAGCAGACTCGAGAGCTGAGAACAGCGACACAAAAGGAAAAATAGGTTTACTACAGTGAACCCCAACAAAAACCATGAAAACAACTTAGAAAGGGGAGAGTATGGTTCAAGAACTAACTTACGTGAGACGGGGGTAAGCTTTTAAGCTAGCGTGAACAAGAGCGAACCAAGCCCTAATAGAGCTTTTGTTGAGAACAAGGGAAGGTTTGAGAAACACTATTTTTGCAAAGTGAGCAAGAATGAAAGGGTTTGGCTGCTTCAGGGGCCTTGGCACCCTATGGACTAGCCTTTAGGCCCAACTGATTAGGGCAACCCTTAAAAATAAGTGCAGAAAATAATTGGGCCTTACACTTAACACATAATAATAATAATAATATGATAAAATATCAATCTTAGAATCTAGTTAAATAAATTAAATGACATTCAATTGACGAATCTAAAAGTTTTAAATATTTAATAAACAAAAAAAAATTATTAAAACTCAATCAAAACTTTATTATAACTTTAACCTACTTAAAGCTTGACATACAACAATTATGTTGTCTTCGCATCCGGGTAATTTACTGTGGTGAATGAATGGGGAATGATTTGCGGGTGAGAGTTGTGTTCATTTGCAGATTTAAGAGCGAGAGAAGAAGGGGATTAGTGGGATTGTGAGATTTTCGAATCTCATTTCAAGTTGTTGGATAATCTTTAATTTTTTAGACGGTCTTTAATTCTATTAGATAATCTTTAGATTACGGAATTGTTTTTATTTAGCAAAGTGATAGGATATTTTATATTTGATGAATTATATTTAAGTTACTTGTTATTTTAGTCAATTGGAATATTTAAGATCTAGTTTGTTAATATGGCATATTAGATTAGATTAAATTAGATTAAGATTTAGTTTGGTTTGTTAATATTTGGTTTGTAAGTGGTTATATAATAGCCTATTCTTCATCAATGAAAAACACCACAATGAGTTACTTTGCATATTTTTTATGTGTCTGTGTGAGTTTTTTTCCAACAAAGTGGTATTAGAGCTTTATGCTCTAGGTACCGAGTGAAAATAAAAGGAGAGAGAGTGTGAGAAAAAAATGGGAGAGAGAGTGAAACAGTGTGAGGAAAAAAAAGTGTGCGCTTGAAGACCCTTCTAGGATCCCAAAAAAAGTGTGCGCTTGAAGACCCTTTGGGAGAAAAAAAAAAGAGAGGAGAGATGGCAAAATTTGTTAATGGTATGACGGTGCCACAATTGACAAAGAAAACCAATTATGATAATTAGTGTCTACAGATGAAGACCCTTCTAGGATCCTAAAACATTTGGGATATAATGGAGATTGGGTATCAAGAACCGATGAAGGAAGCAAATCAGACGGCGACCCAGATTGTTGCATTGAAGAAGACGCGAGTGAGAGACAAGTCAACTTTGTATTTCTTGTACAATACGGTGGACAAGTTAGGCTTCGAGAAGATTGCAAACGTTGCATCTTCAAATGAAGCATGAGATATTCTAGAGGTTGCATACAGAGGGAACGACTATGTTAGACAAGTTCGGCTACAAACTCTTATAGGAGAGTTTGAAGGTTGAAGATGAAAGATAAAGAGCAGGTAACTGAGTACATAACTCAAGTAGAGAAGGTGACCATCCAACTCGACAGAATGGACAGCCAATTCTAGCAAGTCAGGTTGTGGAGAAAATATTGAGATCATTGACAAATGATTTCGAGAGCATTGTATGTGCCATCGAGGAGTCAAAGGACCTGTCAATTCTCATAGTGGAAGAACTTGTTGAGTCATTGGTGGCCCATGAACAAAGGAGAAGGAAGAACCGCGAACCGTGTGACCAAGCACTATGAGCGAAACTTGATTTGAATGAAACTTGAAATACTTAGGGCCGAGGTCCTAGAGGTAGAGAACGGGGTGGCAGAGGACGAGGTGGTCGAGGTTGAGGTGGACGTGACAAAGATGATGTTGAAAAGAGCACATATCAAACTAGGCAGTAGAATTGGCATGGCGGTGCTCAAGAAAGGGGCCAAGGAGATTGGTCCAAGTCAGAAATGGAATGTTTCAGGTGAGGCAAGTACGAGCACTATGCAAGAGAACACATATCAGCAAGCTGCTACAACTGTGGAAAGGTCGATCATATAGTGAAGTTTTGTCGAACTAAAAAAAAGGAGAAAAATATTCTCATAGAGGAAGACGAAGAAGAGGAGATAGGAATCTTAATGATGATGCAAAACTCAGATGCCGAACATAGGAGCGACAAATCAGAAGTCGAGTGGCGTTCTGGTTGTGTGAAGGAAAGGAGATCAGGTGACGAGCTTAGTCCAAGTTTTTTAAACAACTCGGTTTGGTATTTCAAAACTAGAGCGAGCAATCACATGTGTGGAGATGAGAGTTTCTTCAACGAACTCACCGAGATAGAGGACAAATTAGTGTCATGTCGAGATGATTCCAAGGTGATGATAAAAGGACGTGGAATAATCCGACAAATGCAGAAGGATGAACGGGTTGGAGAAATCAGGGATGTCTACTGTGATCCCGATTTGAAGAGTAATATTTTAAGCATAGGTTAGATAGTGGAGAAAGGAAACTCGATTCTGATAAAGAACTGAGTACTGTACTTAAAGCACAAGTAAGATCGACTAGCAGCTTGGGTAGAAATGGAGAATAATCGGATGTATAAATTGGAGTTGAGCATCCTACAAAAAAGGTGTTTGAAACGTGTGGACAATGAAGGCGACGCAGGATCCGTTCATAATGACGTGGTGGAGAAAGAGACCAGTAAGCAAATTAAAGTAATGTTATCTCAAAATAAAAGAGAAGAGACAACCAATCTTGTCGAAGAAGTTGAAGAATAAGCAATGTTGTTGATGATGGGACGCAACTCAGGGGACGAGCACAAACAAGTCGAGAAGTCAGCAAGAAGGTTGAGTGTCATAAATCATTCTAGTAGCATGGAGAGGTCGATAGCTTGGAAAGCTTGAAAGAGAGCATGGAGATCTCAGACATCCCGAAAAGGGACTTGGAGAGCTCGGTAGAGCATGTGGGGAGCTCGGTGGAGCATAAGGCCAACTCAATTAGCTTGGTGGCAAGTCTGAATATCTTGATTAAGTTAGTGGAGCAAGTGGGGTGCCCAAATCGTTCAGGGGAGCAAGTGAGCATCTCAGAAAGCTTAGCAGGGAGCCTAGGTAGCTCGGTAGAGTGTCTAGGTAGCTCGGATCTTGAACAAGAAGTGTTAAGTTTGCAAGAAGAGTAGTTGCATGTCGAGGAGGATCTGAGAGTTGTACGGGAGGTGCAAGATGAGAAGTGAAAACTTGAAATGGATGATGAGTTTGGTGTGAAGAAGGCGTGGGAATTATCCAATATCTTAAAGAGAGATCATCCTATTGAAAGGAACTCGGTTAATGGCAAGTCGACCACAAAGACAATAAAGAACCCAACAAAGGGTAAGTCACCAAGGTTAAGATGAAGTCGGTCAGAGAGAAGATCAAGTTAGTCAAAGAGAAGATCAAATCGGACAAAGAGAAGATCAAGTCGGACAAAGAGAAGATGAAGTTGGTCCCAGATGTTCCTATGATTCCAGATGATCCAAATAACTGTTATCCACAATCCTTTCCAAATTTTCTTTTGTTTCCTATTCAATTCCATTAAATAGAATTGTTGGAAATGCGGTTTAGCTTGGTTATTTAAATATCGCTCCCACCCACCTATCGCACAACTCCCACAATCTTTTGGTTATTTTACAACATAAAAATAAGTGAGATGTGTTCTCATCCTTTTCGTTGCATAACTCATTTAGTTTACTACCTAGTTGTACTCCCTTTTTTTTATAAATTGTCTTTTGTTGGAATCTTACTCATTAGTACTCTCCATCCAAAGTATTGGTGTTTGGAAGAGCCTTCACACTCCAATAAGAATTTAACATACTAGTGTTTTCCCCACTTAGGCTATTTTGCAAAATGGTATAGTGGTTTAATGCTTTATCTCCCACCCATTTATCGTCCCAAAATTTGATTTTATTCAGTATTCTCATGATCCAACCGACATTATTACCAAGCTAATTATCTTTGTTCCCTTCCCCACATATTGTGCACAAGTCGCTCCACCACCACGATTCTTCCTTCACTTTTATATTAGTATTTAGGTTCCTCCATGATCCATACTTAGATTCTAATACTTCCAACCACAATCCTTGCATTTCCGCCCCAAGTCTCCATTTCCATGATCTATATTTAGGTTCCTCTATGATCCATACCTGGATTCCTCCACAATCCTTACTTTTCTATATATTAAAATTTCTTTTTAATTTATCACATGAGTCAAATCACTTACAAATTTTCTTAAACTTTACTTCAAAATTCACTCACTTTCACCTCCAAATCCTTTAAAAAAACAACATACACTATACCCTCAAATTCATATTCAAAAGTGAACACACCCTTAAAATTGATTGAGCCATCTTTTATCAAAACAATGTTTTTGGAGAAATATAATATAATAATTATGAATTACATTTCTCACTTTCCATTGAACCTCCTTGATGATACACTTCTTGAGGCAAATTCTAAACAATCATATTCTCAATTGATGTTAAGAATAATGAATCCTTCTGTTTTGATTACGTGATTTTGACAATGGAATTGTTAGCACAGGCCCATGTTTTAGGCCCATATACTTGTGGCTTCTATGGTTAGCTTTGTGTGTATATATAACACATCTCTTGTAACATTTTATACACACTCAATAATATACAATCTTTTGCTTCATATATTTCTTTGTTTTCTACATGGTATTAAGAGCCCCAAACTATCCATGATTGAGAAATGATTCTTGTAGTAGTTCCTCATTCCTAAGCCCTAAGCCTCTTTCACAAATTTTATGATTGAGAAGAGATCCTTGTAGTGGTTTCTCTTTCCTAATTCCCAAGCTCTAAGCCATAAGCCTTACACCTTAAGCCTTTTTTGCAATTTTTCATGTTTCACCCGATCACAATTTTATTTTTTGTATTGCATTTTGTTTCATTCGTTTCTTCTGTTGTGCGGTTCGCATTTTTGTTTTGTATTCGATTTTTTATGGCGACTTGCAAAGATGGTTCTCTTCAGTTTATTAGTGTGCTATTGGATGGTAAATTTATTCTTATTGTAGTTATGTTATGAAAGACTTTCTTCGTGAAAAATCCATGTGGTGTTATATTTTACGTGTTAAGGTAAAATTGATTAACACTAAAGGTGATGATTATGCTACTGCTTTAGAGGTATGGGAAGTTGATTACTCTAAAATTATCACTTAGGTTAATAATTTTGTCACACACTCAATTGACGCTAAATTGGCAAAATTTGCTCCAAAGGAGGTATAAGATCATTTATCTTAATTGTATAAGGACATGAGCATTCAAGACTTTTATTCTGTCATGACAACCCTATAGGATCAACTTTCCTTGACTAAGTCTGTAGAATAGAGTGCGTTTTTACCATATATTTTTCATAGGGAATCACAACATTTGGTTCAATTTCTTATGGCCTTGCGTAGTGATTTTGAAAGTTTGTGTGGCTCAATTTTGCATTGTAACCCTCTGCCTTTTATTGATGATGTTGTTAATGAATTATTAGTAGAGGAAATTAGACTTGCTTCCCAGCCGCAAGCCAACATAGTCTTGCAATCTCAAGGTACATCATCACTAAATATATCTTCTGACAAATGGATCATTGACTCAGGTGCCATTAATCATATGTCACATTATTTGCCTTCTTTTGTTTCATTATCACCTAACACATCCATATCAATTGCAACTGCTAATGGTGATCTAGTTCCATTATTTGATATTAGTATCATTGCTACACCATATTTGTCTTTGTCTGATGTTTACTACATACCTAGTCTTGCTATGAATCTTACTTATGTTGGGAAAATCTGTTGACAAAATCTTACATCTAAATGTTTTGTACAAAACCACACATCTCAGAAGGTGATTGGGATAGGTCGTAGGCAAGGTGGACTCTATGTCTTGAATTAGTTTAAGGAGTCAATAGTTGCAGCCTCTAGTGTTGATTTATCTTCGTTTCATTTTGTCTTCTTCTTCTTTACCTTTTTATTTGTGGCATTCTCATTTGGGTCATATTTCTACATCTTGTTTAAATTTTTTAGTGTCTACGGGAGTCTTGGGTACATTGGACAATCATCATTTTTCTGATTGTAGTCATTGTAAACTAGCAAATTTTCCGCTTTACCTTTTAATACAAGTATTTCTTCTTCTTTGCTCCTTTTGATCTTATGCATGCTGATGTGTGGGGACCTTCTTCTGTATCCACCAAAAGAGGTTCTAGATATTATGTCTCTTTCATTGATAATTTTACTCGTTTCACTTGGATATATCTTATGAAATGTCGATCTGATTATCTCACAATTTTCAAAAATTTCAATGTTCTTGTAAAGACTTAACACTCTACTACTATAAAAACCTTTCGTTGTGACTTAGGGGGTGAATACATTTGTAATGATTTTACCACTTTACTTGCCTCTAATAGAACTATACATCATACCTCCTACACTAACATTCCTAAAAAAAAAGGCAATGTAGAAAGAAAACATTGTCATTGTAACATCCCGACCAAATATTACTAATTTAAATAAAATAAAAAATAATAATCGTAATAACCTCGCGTTTAAATAAAATCTCTTTCCCAAAACGCGGGAAAGTTTAAAATTTTATTATATGCCTTGAAATTCAAAACCATAAATTCAACTCCAAGTTTACATAATTCCAATACTGATAATAAATCACTGTTTACAAAAGAGTAAAACAAAATAGTCCATAAAGAAGTTCCCCTGCTAGCCCATTTCTGGCTCTAGGCGTCACCAGCTTCACCTGCGACATCATCTGCTCTTGTATATCGAATTACACGATCATCGTCAAACACAAACAAATAGGATGAGCTAACAGTATAAATAACTCATAGTCAACATAAAGAGTACACACACACGCACCAATGGGAGAAACCTTATCCTCCAATACCAGAAAACATGACCACCATCATGTTCACACACATTCTATGTCTTTAGATGATGACCATAAGATATCATTTGCTGCCACAAGCCATAACTCGTGGTTCCACCATCTACAAGCCTCAACTTGTAGATACATGTGCGGGACTATCCTGTTACAAACCACTATCTGTAACACTAGGTAGAGTTCCCAATACGAACCACAATTCGTACTATCGACACCATATTAGCAACATCACTAGCCACAACCTATGATTTTCTAATCAAGTGGAGACCATCCGTACGAGGCACAACTTGTGCACTCATACCGGTTACCAATATCATCAGGCCACAACTTGGGATCGCCAGGTGTTTACCCTCCATTCTAAGCCACAACTCAAGATATTTTATTCCGAGCCAGAACTTAAGGAATGACTCAGCAAATTGCCACCCTAAAGCTATCATCCAAAGCATTTAAAGATAACTCAACCCCTTTTGAGGACTGCAACCCTCAGACCCTAGCATTCACTTCTTCCATTGTTTGCCTCCTGATCCTACACCCTTTTTATTATATCCTTAAGTTGATACTTGTTGCGACGAGTGACAACTCGCCCTCCGACTATAGGCCACGACATGTAGTCCACACGCAGGAATTGTCCAGTTATAGACTACAATCTGTAACACCGAATGTAGCTCCCCAATACGGACCATAATCCATATTCATTACAAGACGACCAACTTCACCAGCTACAACCGTGAAGAGCAATCAAGTGAACCATTCGTACTAGCCACCACTAGCACACTCATACCGAAATTCGAATACCATTAGGCTCTAACTTAGAATGGTCACGTGCTTAACCCACAGTATAAGCTACAAGTCGTAAAGGCCCTCAACAAGTCATCATCTCAAGGCTTTCATCCAAAGCGGTGTAAAACCCTCCAATGCAACCGCGCACTACGCGCATCATCTCTAGCGTCACCATGTGAATGCTGGTTCTAGACCCCTTACTGGGACACTTGGCCCCACTGGGTGCCAGCCCACTGGATTTTGCTCCGGGCTTAGTTCTACTACACACAGCCTAGCGGGATCACTTACGTCACCAGGCGCCAAATCTCGGGTTTTGCTCCAGAGTTCACTTTGTGGCCTATCGCCTGGTGGTTTAACCTGTACCACCAGGCGTCACACCAGTAACATACCAATTACTGGTTTTTCTCCTCTAACTCAGGTTCCAATAAGCCCAATTTCCAAACCACACAATTCAGAATATCTATACATTTACTCTTCTAATTAAATGGTTTAAATTGTTCAATTACACAACTCGTACCATAATTCAATCCTCATCACTTATAAGCATATACATTCATCATTCACATTTAGGTAACCATATCTATCCAACAACAACTTGTTATTTCACACATATTTACATGTCATTCCCATCATAGTAAATAACGTCTACTTCACAATCTACACTTAATCAACACATATTTAACTACAATCCCATACATCAACTCGATCCCAGAAGTAACAAAAATATTCTATCGTATAAAATATAAATTTTTTCATATTTAAGAATAACCGATAAATTTATCTTTCAACTTTTATCAACTATATATTAATTTAATAATCACTTAATATGATTAAACCTAATAAACTAAACATATCATTATTCATGGTGCATCGTCAACCTTCAATCACATGAAATAATATTTTTATATTATAAAACTTGAATTAAAACCAAACAAATAAATACATATGCCCACAAACCAAATAGTTACTTACCATAAATAATAAATTAAGTTAAATGAGGATTTTTATATATATATATATATATATATATATATATATATATATATATATATATATATATATATATAAATATATATTAATCCTTAGTAAAAAAAAACAAAATAAACTAATATTATATTAATAACATGCCCAAAGTAATAATATAACTCTCCTACATTTAGCCATTAACTAAATCAAAATAAAACATCACACCCCCATTTGTTTCCTATCCTAATTAATAAAATGTATATTATTATTACATACATCTTCATACACATATTGACCTTGCCTATTCATTAAATAATTCAATGCTTTAATTTATTTTTATACATCTAGAATACATATTAATATATAATATATATTATTCCTACAAACACTCTTATGGTATAAATTATCCTATACTACTTTATTTTTTTTCTTAAACCAACCCACAAATCACCTTTTCAATTACGAATCACCAACCCGTTAATATACCCAACCAACTGCCAACCTATATCAAGTTATAACAATTGAATTTATTTATTTATTCATTTTATATAATAATAATTTCTCGAGATTCCAAACAACTTACAAAATTATACATGCTATCTTTTATATTATATGAATTCGCTTACAGGACAAAAAGCTAGTTTTATTATGCTCATATATAATTTAATTTGACTCCACTAAACAAAACCGAGATGTCACTCGAAAGTTTAAACATATGCCAAATTTAAAAAAATTATACTCCCACACTTGCAAGTTACTTATTCCCTTATATATATATATATATATATATATATATATATATATATATATATATATATATATATCCTATAATGTAAATTCAAACCAAGCCATGTATTGTATTTTAACTATAATAAAACTAAAACACATTAAGGTACGTTGATAAACAAAAACCAAAACAAACAAAATCCAAAACTGTAATTTTCTAAAATCCTGTCATCTTTTTCTCACTGATAATACCAAAAACCTAATAATCAAGGGTTTAAACTTCATATATATATATATATATATATATATATATATATATAATAGTATATCGACACACTATTGTATTCCTATTCATCACATTATCTTTCCATAAACCCTTGTCAAAATCACAAGACAACACATATTCATATAAAAGGAAAAGATCTAGTTAGCTCCTCTTACTTGGAACTTCAATGCTAATAAAATTTTGGATGACCCCTTCTTGCTCTAGCCTTCTTCCTACGAAGTTTTTCTATGCTCAAAAAATTCCTTGTCATAACTCTCTGCACTAGTTATAATAAAGATCCATTCAGTTGCATTTATATTAAATAAATATTTATTTATTTAATTTTTCTGAGTCTTATACACCAGTGCAGTAAAGGCTTTTTGTCCCGGTTATTTTCCTCATTTTGCCTCGGGTCTGGAACCGAGGCATATTGAGGCAAGGCCAAAAGGTACCCCTTTTGGCCTCAGTTATTACCCGAAACCATAGAGTCCCTTTTATGCCTCGGTTCTAAATGAACCGGAGCCATATGGTTCCTTTTTTGCCTCGGGTCCACGAGAACCGAAGCCATATGGTAAATGTAGAAACTTCTGCAGATTCTCCCATGTGCACTCCTCCTAGTGTGACAGCTATTACAGCAGCCATTGTTGCCGCCGCAACTGTATGGTGGACTGCCCATGGACTGCTTCCTCTGTGTACTCCACTTCACACACCCTTTGTGTGTCCTCCTGCACCACCCACTGCACCTCCATCCATGGCTCCCACTGAAATACAACACAAAATCCAATAAGGAGAGGTTAAGCCAGAGGCAATAAATGAAACTTGACCGCCATCTTAGTCAGTTCCGCTCCTTCCGCTGGAACTTGACCGCCAGCGCTGCCAGGCCAAACCCCCAAGGCTTCTACCACTATGGCCAGATCAACATCACTCGCACCCTCAAGTTCGTTAACACCGTCAGCAAGGATAACGGCAAGCTTCGCTACGCCATCAATGGTGTTTCACACGTCGAAAGCGAAACCCCACTTAAGCTCGTTGAGTACTTCGGTATCGGCGACAAGGTCTTCAAGTATGACACCATTCTCGATGAGCCACCAGCAAACCTTGGCTCCCAACGTTGTCAAATTCGAATACCGCACCTTCATCGAGATCATCTTCGAGAACCACGAGAAGAGCGGAGTCGTAGACGTTCTGAACAGTGTGAGAGCCTTCCATCTCAACCAGTTTCATCTGGTGGTTTTGGAAGCGAAAGTTGACGGAGTTTTTAAGACCCACGTTGCAAAGACAGTACTTATAGGTCTTGTCGGGAAGCATGGTGAAGAGGGGCTGATTAGTGCTGTCACCCTTTGCGTTCTGGCCATTGACGATGAATAGTAACTAGGGCTCACAAATTGGGAATTTTAACAGCTCTTATGGCCTCGGTTCAATTAATAACTGAGGCCAAAATCTCATTTATTGCCTCGGTCCTTAAAGACCCGAGGCCAAAAGCCTGATGCTGATGGCATTTTTTAAAATTTGAAAACTGATGCTGCCTTATATTCTTCGGTTCTCTTGCAACCGGGGCCAAAAGTCCTATTTATTGCTTCGGTCCTTAAAGACCCGAGGCCAAAAGCCTGATGCTGATGGCATTTTTGAAAATTTGAATACTGACACTGCCTTATATGCTTCGGTTCTGTTGCAACCGGGGCCAAAAGTTGGACGAAAATTGCAAAAATGCCACCGCCTCCTTATAGGCCTCGGTTCAACGGCAACCGAGGCCTATAAGGCGAAGTAAAATGTCAAATCTGCACTAGTGATAGTTATCTTATTGAAACTACAAGATCATTCTTATTATTTGCCGATGTTCCAAGTGTCTTTTCGGGGAATCTTTTCTTACAACAACTCATGTTCTGAATCGGATCTCGACTTCACATAATTATGGTTTGTCTCCTTTTGAAAAAATTGTATGCTCATGCACTTAATTACTCTACTTTACATGTTTTTGGATATACTTGTTTTGTTCTAAAACCACATGTTGAGCGTACTAAATTATCATGTAAGTTTGTTTTCTGAGTCTTTTTGGGATATGGTCTTGGTTAAAAGGGATATCGTTGCTTTGATCTAGTGAGTCAAAAATTGTATGTCTCACGTCATGTTGTGTTTTTAGAACATGTTCCATTCTTTTCTATTCTAGCTAGCTCCCATGATTTGACTACATCTGATGTCATTAAAATTGATCCTTTGGATATTGTTGACACTACACCTACTTTCGTACCAACTCCAGAACTTGTTTTAACACCAATTACAAACATCGCATCAAAGATTGTACTTGTTGATTCTCCTACTATGCTTGCTCAATCATCTCCTAAGGTTGTGGCGTAAGTCCACTCAACTAACAGATTTTGTTTATTCCTCTTATTCTGGTTCATCTGCTACTTTAATTGCTTCTATTCACCGTCTTCATGAGTCTTCGTCCTATAAAGAGACTGTTTGTGATCCACTTTGGTAGAATGCTATGGCTGAGGAACATACTAGTCTACATTAGACTCGTACATGGGACCTGATTCAAAATTAAGACAAAATCATATTGCTTAGTTGAAAGGTATAAAGTTAGACTTGTTGCTAAAGGATATACCCAAGGGTATGGCATGGATTATGAGGAAACATCTGCTCTTATGAAAAAGATTACTACTATTCGTACCTTGATTGTTGTCGCTTCTATTTTTCAATGGAAGATTTTTTGAATGGATGTGAAGAATTCCTTTTTGAATGAGGATTTACATGAGGAAGTATTCCACCACCAGGCATCTCTCACAAATCTAGTGACGTTTGCAAACTTCAAAAATCCCTCTATGGTCTTAAATAAGCACCTCATGCTTGGTTTCAAAAGTTTTCTACAGTAATTGTCTCTCTTGATTTTGTTGCTAGTAATCATGATTCTGCATTATTTGTCAAGAAAATCAATGCAAGACGTATGTCATTATCTTTATATGTTGATGATATGATTATTACTGGTGATGATTTTTATGGAATTGCATCTTTAAAAACTACATTATCCCATCATTTTGCTATGAAAGATTTAGGTGTACTACATTTTTTTTTTGGGTATTAAGGTTGCTTCTTCTCCCAAAGGTTATTTTCTGTCTCAATCCAAGTATATTGCTGACGCATTTGAGCATGCTCAGCTTATTGACAACAAGATACTCAATACTCCTCTTGAGATAATTGTATGATATTCCCCACATGATGGTGTTCCTTTGACTAATTGTACTTTATATTGAACTATTGTTGGTAGTCATGTTTATCTTATTATGACTCGTCCAAACATTGCACATGTTGTTCATGTTCTTAGTTAGTTAGTTTCAGCTACCACAATAGTTCATTAGGGTGTTGTTATTTGTATTCTCAAGTATCTTTAGGGGACTTAGTTTCAGTCTCTTTTGTTTTCTTCTACATCATCTTTACACTTGCATGCCTATTATGATGCAGATTGGAATGGTGATCCTAATGATTGAAAATCCACTGCCTGGTGGTGTGATTTTCTTGGTGATCCACTTATGTCATGGAAGAGTAAGAGACAAGATGTTACATCTTGATCGTCACAGAAGTTGAGTATTGTGCCATGGCGTTGACTACCGGTAAGGTTATTTGGTTGTGTTGGTTACTTGTACATATGAGTGTCTATTTAAAAGATTCCACGCCTCTACATTGTGACAGTAAAAGTGGTATTCATATTGCTCGCAACTCAGTTTTTCATGAGCAAATAAAGCATATTGAAACAAATTACCATTTTACCCGTCATCATCTTCAACTTGGAACTATATGTTTACCATTTGTTCCTTCAACTTAACAGATTGCAGATATATTTTCCATGCCACACTCTATTTTATGCTTTCGTTTTTATTTGATAAACTCTCAATGCATTTAGTTATAGCATTGTGAGTTTGAAGGATGTTAGCATAAGCTCATGTTTTAGGCTCATTTACTTGTGACTTCTAAGGTTAGTTTTCTGTGTATATATAACTCATCTCTTGTAATATTTTATACACATTCAATAATATGCAATCTCCTTCTTCATATATTTCTTTGTTTTCTACAAGAACCATAATGACTTGATCACGGTTAATCACAAGTTATTTCTTCAAGATGGTATTTTTTATGCTTCCCTATTAAGGAAATAAATTGTAATTTTTAATGCTTTACTCAAAGCATTAAGAGTGACTAATCATACTCATCACCGTATCATTGAGAGTTTGATTTCAAAATTCTATAATTACATTCATGGACTTGTTCAATAAAGATTTAGTATAACAATTTCACTTATTATGAAAAAAGTGTGAAATATAATTCTTGTATATCTATCATATCAAGAGCATTTTTTTCCACCAATATTGAGTTTATAAGAACCATCAAAATCAAACATATAAATTATTATCAATTAAATGACCATAATCAACATTAAAAATAAAATTAAGAAGACTAATTAACTTTACTATTGCTAAATAAACAATATTTTCTAATTTTTTTCAAGCAAAAAGTAAATGAAATTTCTATGCAAGCTGCGCAACCATGTCAAAACCGGTCCTTATAGTTATAATTTCTAGAAGACATATATTTTCATTATTCACATAGCTAAATTTTGTAAATTATCAAAGACTAAATAAATATCTAGACCCATAATGATCACAATTAAAAATCAATGGTCTTATACATTTTTTTCCAATAAAATCTTATCTTCTTATTCCTCACCTTCATCTCTCTACGAAATTGGGAGAAGAAAAAAACGTGTGATTTGATTTATTAAAATCTTAACTATATATTTCTTACTTATACTACCCCATTATCTTTTATATGTAGTAATAATATACAATGTTTTTTATTTTGGTAATCTATGGTCTCAGGATGAACTCATTCACGTAAAAAAACCTTAAATATGTATCACGTAGTTAAATTTGGAAAACACATGGATCTTGTAAGATATCTCGTGAACTAAAAAGGAAGAGATGGACCCATTAGAGCAATAAGTCAATATTTTCCACTGGGGTAAACCTTTTTTTCCTAAGAACCGTTCATACAAAAATTCAAGTCAAAAATATGAAGTAATTGCTGCCAAAAGAATATACACAACGGGTAGTGGAGGAAGAATTTACATTTTCGAAGGACCAATTTTAGTTAATTTTAATTAATTCAGTCTCGTTAATTAATACCAATTAAAAAGTGCGTCCACTGCTGATCATTAAACGATTATTTCATAATTCTCAACGATCATGCCAGAATATATATTAACATGACAAAGAAAGAAAGCGTGCTGTTGCACAATCAATTCTATCTTCATCTTAATTAATAAGTTTGGTAAAACCTAATTAACTACCCTCTGAAAGCAGTTGTAGAATTAAGTGGGTAACTTAATTATATAATTAGTTTAATCAAATTTCTACTCTCAAGTGTACGTCCTTATTACCTGACCAAACATTATTTCACACACATCGAATCATGTGTGCCCTTTTTCTTATTTCATCATCTTTTCTCTTCCAAGGTTTTTCTTTTGACTGTTTTGATCTTCCATGCACCATCATTTAGGCCTTGCTTAACGGCCAAAACTACCCAATAATCAGGATGCAATTGGGTCCCATATGTTTATTTATTTTTTATTTTTATTATTTTTTCGACAATATGTTTAGTTTGATCACACCAATTGCTTTGGGTTTTCTCTCTTTATATACTTCCCTACAACCTACATCACTTCTCACTTCCCTCCTTTCTCTCTCTCTCACTCACTTTGCAAAGAAGAGTTATAGCCAACATGACAACCACACTCTCTTTGCTTTTCTTCTTCTTCTTCTTCTTTCTCCTCACTCCTATCCTCATTTTCTCTTCACCAGTTCAAAACCCTGAAGAGGTTGTTCAAGAGGTCAACAGGTACACTTCCACCTTTAGATCCATGTTACCCACTTACATTTACATCTTCTATTCTGCATTACATGCTATTTTTCCTCACACCAAAACTAAAATGGGATCACTTTTTTCACTTTCATCAACTTCATTTCAAACATGTTCCAAAATATTGTTCTACATTATTGGCTAGTGCTTCTTTAAACAGACAATTTGTTCCTTAAAACCCAGGAAGAACATTTGTTTCTCACAGGGATACATTATATCAGTTTAAAACTTTTCATCATTAATCAAGTATAGATTTTAACATATACATCACGTGATATAAAAGACTTTAAATCTAACCTTTGGTTATAGTATGAAAGGGAGAGATCAAATTTTCAGTCACATTCACTTGCAAATCATTTATTTGATAAATTTATTAGCTTTAATCTAGTTAAGGAATTAAGGAAATTTTGGTTTTGTTAAATTGTTTTCCTTAAATATTTTTAATTTTTAATGAAAATATCCCTTTCAATTTCATAATAGGGTCTAATGATGACAAAGGTTAATAGGACCCTTTACAATAGTATCAGTTACTATATACTAACCAACATGTCTTGGTGGTTGGATTTTCATATCGATTGCCACTAACTGTATCATCAATTATTTTTTATTAAAATTAATTGAATAAAAGAGAGTAGTAATAATAATAATAAATAAATAATTATTTTGGGTGCAGGAAAATCAACGCCTCCATAGCTAGGCCTAGGAGGAGCTTGGGCTACCTTTCATGCGGCAGCGGCAACCCCATTGATGACTGTTGGCGGTGCGACCCGAATTGGGAGCAGAACCGGCAAAGGCTAGCGGACTGCGCAATCGGGTTCGGAAAGAACGCCATCGGCGGAAGGGACGGGAAGATCTACGTGGTTGACGACGCCGGCGACGACGACCCGGTGAACCCGAAGCCAGGGACACTCCGCTACGCCGTGATCCAAGACGAGCCACTCTGGATCATCTTCGCGCGCGACATGGTGATCCAGCTAAAGGAGGAGCTTCTGATGAACTCCTTCAAGACAATCGACGGCCGCGGCGCCAGCGTGCACATCGCCGGCGGCCCCTGCATCACCGTGCAGTACGTGACGAACATCATCATCCACGGCATCCACGTGCACGACTGCAAGCAGGGAGGGAACGCCATGGTGCGCGCCTCCCCACGGCACTACGGGTGGAGAACCGTGTCGGACGGCGACGGCGTGTCCATCTTCGGAGGAAGCCACGTGTGGGTCGACCATTGCTCCTTGTCGAACTGCAACGACGGGTTGATCGACGCCATCCATGGGTCCACCGCCATCACCATCTCCAACAATTACATGACGCATCATGACAAGGTCATGCTCTTAGGTCACAGTGACTCCTACACTCAGGACAAGGACATGCAAGTCACTATTGCTTTCAACCACTTCGGTGAAGGTCTTGTTCAAAGGATGCCAAGGTACTTCACACTTTATTCAATATTTTTTTTTTTTTACCCTCATAGTTATCATTCACTACACGTTACTTTGGAGGCCATGTTATGTTGTAGGACAAACATTGAGTGTTAAAAAAAAAAACAACCTTTGTGCAACTTGCAGGTGTAGGCTTGGGTATTTCCATGTTGTGAACAATGATTATACTCACTGGGAAATGTATGCCATTGGAGGGAGTGCTAATCCAACCATCAACAGCCAAGGCAACAGATTTGTTGCACCAGATGACAGATTTAGCAAAGAGGTGATTGATTTATTCATAAAGTCCTATGTTATGATTTAATGTTGTTGTACTGTGTGTGCTAAATTTGGTACTTGTTTAGGTGACAAAACGTGAAGATGCGGCAGAGAGTGAATGGCAGAGTTGGAATTGGAGATCAGAAGGGGATTTGTTAGTAAATGGTGCATTTTTTACTGCTTCTGGTGCTGGAGCTTCCTCAAGTTATGCAAGGGCTTCAAGCCTAAGTGCGAGACCATCTTCACTTGTTGGTTCCATTACAACAGGTGCTGGTGCACTCACCTGCAAGAAAGGTTCTCCTTGCTGATAATGACTCATCCCATTCAGTCCAAAAAGGAAAAATTAAACAAGATATATACGTATATGTCCCAAAAAAAAAAAAAAAGAGAAAAAGGGCTAGTATATGGTGGTGGATCTCTAGCTTTTATTCACTTTTCCTTGGATTTCCATATATCTCCACTATTTTCGCCCTTTTGTGGGGGCTTCTTAGATTGTTTTGTTTTTTTCTCTTCTTTTTTTAGTTTTAATGAGTTCCTCATGATTACAACCTCCACCTGTTATTCACTCTCTGAGAACCAGGTCAGTTGAAGAATCTGGACGTATTCTGAGAGGGAAACAAGTGAAGAAGAGTTGATATATTATCATTATTCTGTTATAATACAAAGTTTTGCCTAGGTTTTATATAGGCTTTTATACTATATCATATATGTTAAACTCTCTTTTAGCTTTCTTCTGTCTCTCTTGTTCCTTGTGACCGACACATACGAAGACAGAAATGAATAGTGTGCTGACTAACACCGCGAATAAAACCAAAGCTTATTTCAAAACGTAATTCGATCCGAAAGTAAAACAATCCGTAGAATCCCATCAATCATGTTTGTCCAAATTTAAATGCACTGAGCATTCGAAAATGCTCAACTACCCTAATAACTGTTAACAATATATACGACAAAAGAAGGTAGCGGTACAATTTGATCAGCATGCTAATATATTTATTATGATGTTTGTGTTGTTAACTTGTACTTCACTAAGTGGAATTGATTACGCAATAATGTTTTCAGCGTTGGTATTTCCCATCAGAAACCAAATTAAGATAATTAACTAAAATGTAATATTTTTCGACACATTTGAGTGAGATAATTGATTAGCATTGATATTTGAACTAAGTAAAGCTAATTGTGGAGAGACTAAAGTGAATATATTGGGGCAAAAAGAAAGAAAAAAAGACAAGGAGTGGGAGAATGGTTGATTGCAACAAGACATGCCCTTTCCCTTGCATGAGTTAAATTAGATGTGGAGGCAAAGATAGGTGAGGATTAGCTAGGACAAAATTAGGCGAAAGAGTTGAAAAGATGAGAAAAAGCACATGGGTGTGGCTCTTAAGTGGATCTTCTTTTGACGGTGGCATTTGATGTGATTGTAGCAATTTGGTAAAGATTTAAATTGGGTTACAACCACATTTTGACAAAGTTTTCATTCAATTCCTTGCTTCAACCATTTCCCCTCCTTGAATAATGAGAAATGAACATTTGACCCCCATTCATCATATGCACGTTCATTTATATGATGTTAACAACTTACCATTCCACCTCTCTCTCTCTCTAATGAATCCCCCCACATGAATATATTTTATAGTTAATTCATTAGTGTATATATTTTATAGTTCTCTACAATGTTCCAAAAACAATTAAGAGTAGAAGAAGAGCCTTAGAAAAAAAAACCCCATAGTATTTAGAACTCATTTAGTAAAATAAGAATATATGATATTATAAGATAAGAATGCTAAGATATAATTATATCTTTAGTGGATAACATATTATAATATACTAATTTTCACAATAATCATAAATAATTTTTTAAAAGTTAACTTTTAATATATTCTTTTTACAAATTATGACAATTATAAAACAATGCAATTTTAACTAAATTGTTCGAAACTATATTTTGTTTATATAATTACTTTTTTATATTATAAAAAGTTATATAACATTTTAAAATTATAATTAATATATTAAAAATATTAAATTATTAATTCTTTAATTTAATATCCTGATAAATAATTTAAGTTCATTTAAATTATACATATAAATATATTAATAAAAAAATATTATGTTTATTCATACAAATTATTATTAAAAAAGGTATATAAATTAGTATTAAATGGTGGAAATTGGAGAACATGGTTGTTGAGATAAATTGGATTTTGTATTGTTGTATTTTATCAGGTTTGTATGTGGGGTTATAACCATGTTTGAATTCAAAGTGTTATATTATTTATTTAAGGTTTTGCTTTTAATCACATATGGATCGATAAATGTTGGAATTTTAGGTGGCTTAGGATGTAATTGGGATGAGAGATATTGCTTCTTGCAATTGTTCAGTTTAGTATCATTTATAAACTATTTTGAATTGTGTTTGAGGAAAGAAAAGTGCAAGATACCAAATTGTGTAGTGGAATAAGTGAAAAACTCATAACTGAGAAGCATCTGGTGTGGCGCGCTGAGCGATGGGTTAAGGGCACTGAACGCTAGTTAGAGTTTGCAAATCAGTGGCCATTTGGGTGCTGAGTGGTGATATTCATAGTTGAGCACCACTTTTTGCGAGAGCTTCAACATTGAACACCACTTTTTGCAAGAGCTTCAAGGCTGAGTGCCACCCTATTACCACTGAGCGTCTACCTCCACACTTCTCCCTTCTTTGTGTTTCATAATTTCATTGCTTTCTGATCTTTGACTAATGTTGTCTAAGATATTAGTGAATACATTTATTATAATATGGTGTGGTTGATGGTTGGTGAGGAATTCCATGGAAGGAAATCCACTTATAACTAGTAGTGTGTGCATTGATGTAAGTAGTTAGTACTAGAGGTTTATCCTGATACTCTAATGCTCATTCAAGACTCATATAGAGTGTAATGGGTTGTGTGATGAGAGGAAGAAAAGGTCCTACATTAAGAATAATCCTTAGGGTTCTTATGACGATTAAAGGGATTAACCTTGTGACTGGTAGTGTAAAAACCATTAGCAGTGACTCTGTAGATAGTAGAGGTCACCATAAGTGCTAAACCTCCAAGAATGATACGTCAATGACTATATCCGAATAATTGAGTCTTGAGAGTCTTTATGTGTGATGAGTTACTTGATATTGTTTGGTTTAGTATAAAGGTAGGTTGATTTGAAATTTTATTGTGTGATATATGTATGTATATATTTATATATATGAACTTTCTTTTGAAATTAACTTACCCTTTTATGTGTTTGTCTATTTAAATTATTTTCTCCTTTGCTATGATCATTATTATTTGGTGTGAGTAGATGAAAAAATAGGTATTGGTTCAGGAAGAGATGGTGGTGATGATGTAGTTGTTTGAATCTTAGTTTAGCAATGCACTATTTATTAATTTTTGAAAAAACTTTGTAGTTATTTTATTTTATTTTTAATTTTGTTCTTAGATTGTATATGATTTTATTTTTATTTACCGTCTAACCTTTATGGATGATTATAAATAAAATAATTTATATACTTTTAATATGCATGTTGAATAACAAATGTTATAATATTATAATATTATATCCCGTAGTTTTACATTATTGTTTTTTTGGGTGTTACATTATGGTAAATATTATATATAACAAAGAATTGAGAAAAAAAATAAATGTCAACATAACATTATTATATTAACTATAACAAAATAACAAGATAATAACATTGTTATATCGTTGTCGTATCTCTCACACCAAACAATCCTTAATTTCTACACCATCTATCTTCTTAAGGTTAATATTATAATGTCTTTTTTTTTCCTTGTTTTTATTTAAAAAATTCAAACCAGGACAATATAATCAATAAAAGATTCTGTTAACTGTTGTAACACGAGGAGTATTACTGTAGGAAGATTGAAGAAAAAACAAACTGAAATTGAGGAAGCAATGATTGTGTTATTTCTTCCTTTTTATACGAAAAATAACTTTTTAAGTTTAATTTATGTATAAGAGCTTTATATATTTTTATATTATTAACTAACCAAAATTTAATTGAAAGGGAAATGAAGATAATTATAAGAAAATAAATTGTATACAAATTATATTAAGTAAATACTAATGAATCTTCCTGAATGATATACAAATTATATAACTTGGTATTTAAGATAAACCTCAATAATAGTAAAAAAATGTCATAGAATAAAAATAAGACAAATATTAATTTCATTACATTTTTTATCATAATAAAAGTAAAGTAAGATATTAATAAATTTTATGGTAACAGTAGTAGTAATAATAAAAATAATAAAGAAAATACCTATTAGAATCTAATAAATTATGTATCGGTGGTGAAATTGAATTTGAATCTTATATTTATATGATAAAATTGCATGTAAAATGTTAGAAAATGATATTTTAGAAGTGATAGTGGTTTAAAATTAGTGAGATTCGATTATTGTAACGTCCCATCTAATAAAAAAATGTATTTAAATGAAACATCACACAAAATGATGAAAAAGGCATTGTCATGGAGTAGAAATGTCACTCCCTACAATTGTTCATAATACTTAGAAAAAAACTAAGGCACACCACGATGCCATTAACAAAACGAGATAAAAGTTTAACAGTATTCAAAATACATATGCTCAAGGAGCAAGATGGTACATAGGCCACAATGCCTTAAAAGAAAACTTGGAGCAAGGGGATCCAACCCAAGATAAGCTACGCAGCGGATTTTTCATCACCCTAAGGACCACGAGGAGTTCCCACATCTACTCACATCAATAAATTGATGATCATCGCAAAAGGAAAAAGTCACACACAAGACACGCAAACAAACAGAAAGGGTAAGCTAGAGTGAAAAAGGTTTATCATACAATTGAACATACAATTTAAAAGTCAAAGATACATAAATCAACCAAACATGTGATAGTAGACAATTTAAGACTCTAAGACTCAAATATTCGGATACATATAATCAGTCGAATTCACTGGATGCTTGCACTTGTGGTGACCTCTACTGCTCTGCAGAGCCATTGCCAATGGGTTTCACCCTACCACGCACAAGGTTAGCCTTCAAACATCTAAGGCCATTATCTTGCCAACGACTAGGGCCTCCTGCTACTCTCACCACTTGAGTCAGTACGCTCTACGTGAGACTAACTAACTCTTTAGAGTTTTAGCATGCAATCTTTACTTGAATCCTTACTAAATTATATAATGAGGCACCACCACGAAACCTTCATGGAATTACGTCCTAACCATGAGGCACCACCATGAGCTCCCACCAAAAAGGGTCATGGAATTACGTCCTGACCATGAGGCACCACCATGAGATCTCACCAAGAGATTCATGGAATTACATCCTAAACCATACCTAAAATCATGTCTCACCAACCAAACATAAAGTTATCATAATACCAATATCATGCCAATATTCATAACTAATCATCCAATCAGGGTCCAAACAAAGATCATACCAAATTCATCAATTCCAGCCCATACAATCAGGTATTACATGCATATTCACATACTTCGTACTTTAAATAGGGTACTCCCAACCAATCATATAACTAACAACCAAAAATAGGGAAAAGAACAGTCATAGAGCAATTCCTGCACCAGTTCTCGCTCAGGCTAGAAGACCTCACTAAGGCGAGAGAGGTTTTCTCGCTAGGGCAAGCTCCTTTTGCCTAGGCGAGAGCTCGAATAGTGGAACAATGGCACTTTTGCGTTCTCTCGCTTAGGCGAGACCTTCTCGCTCAGTCTCGCCTGAGCGAGATGAACTCTCGCTCAAGACTGGAGCTCGTCGCTTGAGCGACAGCTCGTGCAAGTACCTAGGAGGGTTTCTGATACTCTCGCTTAGGCGAGACTCACTCGCTTGGACGAGAATATCAGATTTCCTCCACTGTTCATGCAGGCCAACACAGAGATTCATCAAGAGCAATGCACAGTACATGTTCATATCATTTTAAACATCATACAATCACCATAAAGCACGAAACAGAGTTGAAAAATAAGCAAGATACATTCCTTCTCAAAACTCACGTTTCACTCTCAAATTCGTATTCCTCTGGCTATGCAACAATGACAGTCCCTAAACCACTCTTTTTTTCCCTTAATTGGTCACTAATTATGGTCTTAATGAGAGGTAAATGTTATAAAACGAAAATACCATTAAACTTGAGTTTAATTGTCATTCATTGGCCATTCTATGATGGTTTTCCAGCCCCTTTGGCTGCTAGGGTTTTCCTTGCCTTTCACCTTCATGCCAAAACTAATTTTAACAAAAAGAAACTTAATTTGGTTCACCAAGATTCGAACCCATACCATCCTCATGTCAATTCAATGCATAACCATTTAACTAATTCATGTCTTATGATAATTAATATAATTCTATGATTATATCATCACTTAACATGATCAAGCATATTGTCATAATAATAATAAATCAAATAACACACAATTGGCATACATCAGACTTGAACCCAAGTCCTCTCACACAATTAAGTACTCTCAACCACTTAAGCTAGTACTTTTCCACGTTATAAACGGTAACATTAATTGTCATAAGGGCTCCTACTACCTGCATTTATTAATTAATTATTTAATTAATTAATTTTCTCAGGTCTTACAATATCTAGGTGCCATGCCATTAACACCTAGTTGACCTTCTTTTGGTCTTTAGGTTTTAATTAGTCCACACAGTTTGAAAACAATGTTTTTCACAATTAAGCTATTTTTCTTAGAATTTTCATTGAGAATTTTGTGAAAGTTGTTTAGAGATTTGTAGCTAGGAAATGCTTACTTTCTAAGCCTGTCCAAGAGACTCACCTCCTTTTCCTGAGAGTATTTCTAGATCAGTTTCACCTTATTTTCTCTACAGAAATTCTTCAAGTATCTTGTGAAAATTTGTTTTGATAAAAGTGTTTCAAAAACATTTGAAAATGAGTTTTTCTTCTTACGATAGTGTGCATTTAGGTAGGCATAGTAGTAATGAGTTGCATCATACCATTCATAGTGACATTCCATTCTTTGGGGAAGATATAGAACTAATATCTTTTAGAGATTGGATGTGGGATACAGAGAAGTTGGTGCAACCATTATTTAGTAAATATAGTCAATTTGACATTCTTAGGCACGTTACTTCTAGGTTTATAGGATGTGCATCTGAGTGCTAGAAAAAGAGGTAGTCAAGAGTGCAAACGGGGATAGAATCATTCATTAATACATTTTATGAATTGAAAGCATGCATGTGGAAACATATTATTCCCCCTTCATTTAAGATAACTCGAGATGAATAGTCTAGGTTAGAAAATTTTATTGACATAGGTGATGCATTCATTCAAAATGTTGTCAAGTTTTCTAGACAAGAATAAGATTTTAAGAACAATCTAGATTTGCTCTTGAGTAGCCAAAGAGAGAGAGAAAAACAAAAGAGAGTAAGAGAAAAACAAAAGAGAGGAAGAGAAAAGCTTGAGAAGCTACATGCTAAGGAAAAGAAATGTATACTTAGAAGAAAAGGAAAAATAGAAGAATCTTAGAAAAGCCAAAGAAGAGAATGAGAGAAAAGAATTTGAAGAAAGAGAGAAAATAAGACAAGAAAGTGAGTTTGAAAGAAAATCAAAAGTGGTAGAGTTAAAGAGCATTTCAAAAGTAGAAAGGGAACTCATTAATAGGGATTTGGTATACAAACCTTCACCACTTCTTTTTATGAAGACCCAATTTCCAAAGGGAGTAATCACATCTTTAAACTCTTCTTCTTTTTCCACTAAATCTTTTGTTTTGTTTTCCTCTCAACTGTTTTACAATCCATCTCATTCCATTATTTCACACTCCTCAACATTTTGTGCCACAACACACTTTTACTTTAAAATTATTTTCAAAACTCCTTTAAGTCAAAGTGTGAAACATTCCTTTGGTGAAGTGGGCCGAATATCACCTTTTCAAAATTTAAAAGCCCATTTTCACACATTACACATTCATGTATACTGCATGGTCTCTATGAATTCAATGCAATTTTGTTTGATGACTATTGCAGATTTATTTTTGATCCTGGTGGAACCTCAATTTGGTTGTTGTGAGCTTTAAACAACCTCTAGATATGAGGACAAATCCTCTTCAAGAGGGAGGAGATGATGTGATCCCAACAAGGCTTATAGCATTGGGTCAATGCCTAGGCCTATTTCTTTTATTTGTTTCTTTTTTTAATTAAATAAATAACTTGTTTGCGACTTTAATTCTCTTTATCTTCTATATAGGCTAGGAACTTTGATTTACAAGCCATACGAGGAACAAACTTGCAATGCAATGTGCATCCCAATCAAAACCAAAGTCAACATTGGGCCTGCAACATGCAAGCCAACGCACCACTCATGCCATTTCATGCTAATAACTGGTCCTCTTTCATGCCACTTCCACGTGTGGGGAGATAGACTTCAATGTTCCTTTTTATGGGCTTCCCTCTGCTACGTTCAGCCCAATGTTTCCTCCAACACACCTACCATAACGTGGCTCTGCGTCAATCGTGTTTGGGCCGAGAAGCCAACTACATGCCAACATCCATGCATTCAGCAGCCCAAATTCTCCCAACACACGGATCCAACCAAACTTATTCATGCAACACTCGCGTCCAAATTTTATTCCTATTTTAGAGTCTCCCAAACTCTACTAGGGTTTTCTTCCACACCTTCACGAGTTCCTCACACTATCACGAGTTCCAATCTTCTATTAAGGGTTTCGTCCTTCCGTCACTGAACTTCCTTAGTCGTTAGGGTTCTGCTTAGGCAACCGAACCATTTGAGCCATTAGTTTACTATTAGACGGCGTCCCTTTCTTCTCTTCTATTTTTCCGGCTGCCTTCACCTATATAAAGGCAACCCAACCTCATGTAATGCAGCTTTGATGAATAGAGTGAGATTTATTCCCTTTCATCTTAGCTCAACCATAAACCCTAGATGAGGTTTCATCTCGTCGGGTTGCCCAAACATCGTGAGTGTTGTGAGTTTCCGAATTTCAAACGAGAGAATCAAGTCTTTCGCTGCGTTTTGATGATGTTCTGAGTAGATTAATCGGTGGAACACCAATTGGAATGGGCATCTGATGTGATCCATGAAGGAGCATCTCCATCAAGGACTCTATAGAAGTGAAGTGATTTGGTGACTCGAAGGGAAGATTAAAAAGTGGACCTTGAACATCTTAGCTGCAGTAAAAGATTTGTCCCTTATGGTACATTTAGTCCATGTAGGAACATTGGCATCCACCATGGGGCCAATTTAGCTTAAGTACACATGGTGTCCATTAGGAAGATGCCAAACAACGAATAAGAGACACAAATGGTAGAAACCAATCATATGGCACTGATGTTGGCACTACAAAAGGAGATAGTAGAATTATGAGCTGAGAATGCTAAGACAGAATGCAAACTCAGGAGTAATATGAGGATGACCCCCCTTGACCAAGCAAGACTCACGTGACATCCTCAACGGTTGGAGAAAAGACCGTGGAGGAGAGTGCACAAAATGTCAATACCCATACAGTTGGGATTGTCGATACCTCTACGTTACTAAGATGTTCACGAAAGCACCCCTTTATGGATAATATATTGGAGACTCCATTACCACAGAGCTAGAAAACCTTGACAATTGATAGGTATAATGGTACATTAGATGGTCACAACCCTATGAGTAGGGCCTTTCGCTGACAATCTTTGCAAACCAAAAGCCAAAGTGGCCAAGTTGAGATTAAGAGTCGCCAAATACATGTGTTTGGAAGAATTGAAAGACTTTAAGAACAAAATCAAAGCCGAAGATAATGTTGTAGATAAGAGGCAGAACAACGAGGGATCTTTCAGAGGCCCTCCAACGCAGACTTGGCCAACTAATCCTCCTAAACCTCTTAGGTTTACTAGGTATACCACATTGAACATTCCCAAGTCACGGGTTCTATAGGAGGCTCTGTATGTTGATTCATTACCACTCCAAAGAGGGCTAATACCCCTTCCAATGCAGACACCTCGCGATATGTCCATACCACTGTAACTTTTGTCATGATATAGATGAATGTACCACTCTTAGATATAAAATTGAAGAACATATTAATTAAAATACATGTTGGTCTGTTGGCAAGCATACCAAAAGTCAATTTTAGTATGATGATTTTGACGTAAGAGTGTAACATCTAATTTAATAGTCTTAACCATCAAACAAAATATTTCATAATTGATAATTCACAACATAGAACCTAAGTATATAAATAGTATATTATAGTCATCCAACAAAAAGATAAATTGTTATACAATTTTATATACGAACCTATAAAAAAGTTTTTAAAAAGGAAAACACAAGTTTATACACAAGCACTAGATTTCCAAAGAAACTCTACTCAGCAACTTTCCCCCCTCTTCCATGCACTAGACCAGCTTCAAGATCTCCAACTGCTCACACTAATCAGGTGATCATTGTAAGGAAAAAAAACACCAATACAAACCAAGACAAAAAAAGGGTAAGCTAATACAATTTAAAGAATAACTCAAATCAATAGGTAATAACATACATTAGGCACTAATAATTAGTTAATTTCATACAATCATATAATCTAAGAATCAATTGATCCAAATATATGGATTGAGGTTGGATCCAGGAAGTTGTGCACTTGTAGCAGCATTTCATGCTCTGCAGAGCGACAAATAAAGAATAAAATTCTACCACATACAAGGTTAATCTGTTAACACCTTTGTTCAAGGAAAAACTCCTAGGCTAGTACCCCTTGCTCCTCTCACTACATACCTCATTTCTCTCTATTTGTGAATTTGAATGGTCATTAAAACGTCAGGATAACTGCCAAGACAATTGCCACTTCAATGCATGCACTACTACAATACATTGCTAAATCTTATTCAATTAGTATTAACATATATACTTAGTTATCAATGAACAACCCAAATAACTTCTATAATAACAAAATAACACTCAACTAATTCAAGAATAGAAGTTTCATATTCTGACTTACTCGCCCAGCGAACACATTTTCTCATTGGGCGGTGAAAGTTCTCCCCTCTCGACCAACGACCAAATGGCTTATTTAAGGAATTTGCCATTGGAGTTGCAGTGGAAAAATCTTCACATAAATTGCCCAGCGAGACTTACTTGTCTAGCGACTTCCCAAGTGTGGAAGTCCATAACTTGGAAATTCGTCCAGCGAGTCTGCAAATATGCATAATTCTGCAGATTAGTATTCTGCATAATTTTGTAGATCAACTCGCTCGCCCAGCGAGTTTGCAAATCTGCATAGTCCTGCAGAAAATGATCTAAACAAAATTATGCATATTCAGCCAATCCACACAACTCCAAAACCTCAAAAACATCAATTTTCACACCAATTGAACTCAATTGCACCCATAACATATTGTTATTCTCAAATAACTGGTAAAACCTAAATCTTCATAGGTTTCAAACATCATAAACTAGTCCACATATCAGATACATCACTCAATCACAAAATAATCATATAATAAACATTCCTAACATGTTTATGAATTAGGACAGAGAAATTAGCTTACGTTATCTAAGATACTACACAAACAATTCACAGCGAGTAACAAATCTCCACAACCCTACAAAGTCCTCAATCCCCCCTAAGAACAACAAGAACATGATCAAACTAGGATTGAATTTCATTTATCTCACTTGTTTGTAATCTAGATGAATATAAACATACAACATCTGAATTTACCAATATTGATGTAACACCAAAAAATCATTTATATTGATTCCTCATGTATAAAATTCATAAAATTAGTTCCCTAAATATTGATTCCTCACATATTCAACAAACTATCCAACATTAGATTCAACTGTTATAAGCAATTGATATATTGAAATCTTTTCCTAGCATCGCAATACATCAAGTATCATTGTTCATATCAGATTTTTTGAAACATTGTACAATTAGATCTAAAAATCATAATCAGGAGTTTATTGATCAAATAGAATCAAGCATTAAAAATAGAACAATAATACCAATATTGGCTATAAACATAAATGCTATATATAAATATCACAAAATTACATCCAAGTTTGATTTGATTACATTCAATCTCAAGATAAAAGATTATCCACTCATGGTAGCCATTGAAGTCCTAAGAGCTAAACAAGAAAATCCCATAGAAGATGATTCCTCTGCCCTTTTTATGGTTCTAAGATCATAGGATGCAAAGTTCCAGCTCCAACCTTTTGATTCATGGAATATTTATATCGCATGAGTTTTCGCTTAAGACACGTGATTCTCGCCTAAGCGAGAAGGTACTTCATGCTGAAGAAAAGTCATCTCGCTAGAGCGAAACTATCCTTGCTAAAGAGAGAAATGCCTAACTTGAATACCCCCTATGCACGAACTCTCTTTGAGGCGAGGTCTTTCTCGCTTAGGTGAGAATGGCAACAAGAGACGTGATCAACCAACGTGAGGAGAAAGACAACCACCAGAACAAAACCCTCCTTTGAGGGGGACGATCAACACTATCGTAGGAGGATTTGCCTGAGGAGGATCCTCCGCAACCGTAAGAAAGAAGCACCTTAGAGCAGAACAATCTGTGAATGCCACCCATCACATTCACTAACGCAAATTTCTAAGCCATTTACCCCAAACAAGATAACCCAATGGTGATTAAGGTAAAGATAAAATGTTTCATTTTCAATAAGGTTTTGATTGATCAAGGAAGTTTAGTAGATATCCTCTACTAGCATTGATGAAATTGTCTAGTTCTCAAGAGAAAGAGTAGAGACTCGAGGGTATATAGACCAATACATGACCTTCGGCGAGAGGAACCACTCCAAGACCATCTCCATTAGGTACTTCATGTTAAATGCAAATACATCATATAACAACCTGTGTAAGATCCGCTAAATTTAATTAATTAAATAAATGATTAATTAATAAATGCGGATAGTGGGAGCCTTTATGACATTTATTATTGATTGATGTGATGTGGAAAAGTACTAGTTCAAGTGGTTGAGAATACTTAGTGGTGTTGAGAAGACTTGGGTTCAAGTCCTAAGTATGCCCAATTATGTGTTATTTAATTGTTTATTATTTTAAATATATGTTTGATCATGCTGTGTGATAATATAATCTTATGATTTTAAGAATAATCACGAAACTTGAATTGGTTGAATGGTTCGGCATAGGCATGGTTATGGGTTTGAATCTTGATAGATGAACTGCCGCAACAACCGTCATTTTATACAACGTATAAAATGGCAGTTTAAAGAGACAAAAAGCGTTAGTTAAAACTGACATAATATTTTTACTGGATGACAAATATAATGTGAAAAACGCTTTAAACTGACACTATTATCATTATATTATTCTACTAAAATATATAAATAAAATAAAATAAGATAATTCTAATATATAATATGGAATTGAAAATTTTCATATATTACAAAATTATATTATAATATTGTTTACAATTCCATAAGGAAAATTGTTTACAACTAACTAAAAATTATTATGTTCTCCAAAATAAATAAAAAAAGAAAAAAAATACAATTTATCTTGACAACACTTCCATTCCTCTTCCTCTTCATCTATAACATATAGATTTTTTTTATCATTCTTCATGCTCTTGATCTTCACCAACATCCTACAATAAAAGAAAAAAAAATTGAATTTATTCGTTATCCAAATCCAAATTAATAAAACAATAATAATGTAAAGGAACATATACTATAAAGCTCCATAATTACATCTTCTGTTGTTTATCTCCAATTTAACTTATTAATCACTTTATATCCTATAATATCCTCTTTCTTTAACAAGTTAAATTGATATTGAAAAATTATTTTTCTTTTAAGATTTTTTTGATAAAAATGTTTATACTGAGTGGCGAATTTAGTAATAAAAAAGGTGTTCAATTTTTCTTATTATTATATTGATAAAAAATTAAAAAAAAATATATTTGAATATAGAATTACTCTAAATATGACAAATGCGGCAATATGTGCTTCAAGCCTGGCTCCGTTGTTGTTCCACTAACAAGAGTTACATATTTCCTTTTATAAGTTGTGGCCTCTGTAATCAAGAAAACAAAATATTATCACTCTAAAAAATAATATACTCAACTACCTCCAATAAAAACTTAATTCACAATAAAACTTTTTCGAACTACAAGTAGTGGACATAGAAAACTCTGAATTTTAAAGAGAAAAATAATTAACACACCATTTCAAGTATATGTTATTGAATGAGTTATTCCAAATCTATCAAATAGTTTCTAGAACGATAGAAACTAAAACACTGTTTGCAACAAAATTTTATTTATAGGAATGATTATATTATCATATCAATCACCAACTACCCCAAAAGCTTGAGATATTAGGATCATCAACACTTATACAATACTGGATTCCAAGTGTGTCTATAAATCACTCCATTTAACTAACTTTACCTTCAAAACGTATCAACGAAGCACATATACAAATGATATATAAGAAAACTGACTAAGTAAACTATACCAAGTAGTAGAAGTTTCTGAATATGCCTTTTAGCCTTTGTTTCCAATTCTATTCTTCTTTCAATCTCTATAGTCTATAAACACAAAATTTGCAACGCCAGGGTAACAAATATAGCTAGAGTAAGTAGCTTTTTTTCCCCAAATAACTTATTCATCACCTATTCACAATCTAGAATGATAGGTCTTAACACATAATCAATCAGTGAGTGAGCAAAACAAAATAATTTCAAATTAGGGAACTCTTCACCTTCTCCATATCTCATGTAATTCCATTGAATAACAATCACATTCTTGAAACCCAGGCCCAACCAATTAATCAAACCACTCCAAGATGTGCTCCATGTTGTTGTTGTTTGAGTTTGGAAAACAAAATGTGGTCCATCAAAACTGTGAGTATCACTGTGCACTATCAACGCTCTCGTACAATCATCTTGGCCATCATAATCCTTTTCATCTTCCATTCATCCAACCTGCACAAAATAATTAAAACCAGAGAACCACCATTCATAACAATCCTTAACCCCCACATTGATTAACCTCCGATCCCCATTGATGGAACCATCATTTCCAACCTGCACTCAGAAAATCAAGTGCACGCACTTCACCACCGAACCAGCACCACATGCGTCTTTCACACCCAGGCCAAAAAACCACCAAACCACCACCCCTATCTTCTGCGAGATTCACGGGTTTCAGGGGTTGGATTGGTGTTGTTGGTGTCGAGAAAAAGAGACTGTTGAGAAGGAAGAGCGAAGTTGAAACGGCGTCACCGACGTTGGCCTTGGCCGACCATGGAGGGCAGCGACGTCAGCGATTGCGGCTCCATAGGTTCGGCGACGTGGACGCTCGACAAGGGCTGTAGTTGCTCGAGCCTGGAAGAGGCAACAGAGAAGGGGCTGCCTTGGTGAAGTGAGCTTAATTAGGGTTAGAGAAAATATTAAATTGTTGAGTGGGAAAATGAAATAGAAAAGAGAGGGAACAAAGTTTTGAAAATAAAAAAAAAAGGTATCGAGACAAAAGTGGAACAGGAAATAATTTCATAAAATTATAAAAATAATGTTTTATATAAAGTGGTATTTCAAAATGACACAATTTTAAATAATAATATGATAATGTAAAAGATAGTGGTTAGAAACGCCATATTATACATGTACATTATAGTTGTTATCAAACTAACATATTATACTGCGAAAAGCGATAGTTTTAATTAACTGTCATATTAAAAACATCGTTATATACATGATTTTTTGTAGTGGATGAAAATTGTATGAGCATCATTTTAGGGTTGATGATGTGGGATTGTTATAGTGGCACTAATTTAAGGGGAAAATGAAAATGGATTTTGTATATGGGAAGTTTGAGGGATGAACCGTGATCCTAAACACTTGAGTGTAGCCTATGGAGTCGTAAATCGATTGAAATCAGAGTTGTTGGGGCTTGGCTAAGGTTCACAGGTGCAGGGAGAATTTTTGGGGTTCCTAGAACAACATAATCTGCTTGGCGGTACCATGATTGCCGCTAGGCGCTATACCACAACAGAGTGGGTTTTTGGGTGTTTTTGTGTGCAATGATGGTTGGGAAATAAATTTGGGTCATGTGCAACATAATTTTAGAGAGGTGGAATTATTATAGGAAATTGACCACGTTGGAAACTTGTGTTAGTTTTGAAATGGTTGAAAAGCCAAGAAGGGGGGGTTGAATTGGCTAGTTAAAAATTTAGGCTATCTTTGCAAGCTAAAAACCACCTTTAATTGAATCAAATAGATCACCAAGTTAGGATGCA